>Ga0070699_100002878_pt1 | contig 15343 bp, 14 predicted proteins | sample KBSK1503metaG_FD_65473 | JGI IMG/M metagenome (GOLD analysis project Ga0070699, IMG submission 65473) | Corn, switchgrass and miscanthus rhizosphere microbial communities from Kellogg Biological Station, Michigan, USA - KBS K1-50-3 metaG | ecosystem: Host-associated > Plants > Roots >...
AGCAGGCTCCGCGCTTGCAACGTCTCCAGGAGTCCGTCCCGCCCGCTGACGACCGCCCGTACCTCGAGCGACGAGGGCACGATGGTCACGATGGTGCGTACCTGCGCCGCCAGCGCCGCCGGCGTGGGCGCCCACTTCGCGCCGCGGGTGAGCAGCGGCTCCGCCGCCGCCGGCGCGGCGTCGTGGACCACCAGGGGATACCCGGCATCCATCAGCCGGCCCGCCATGGGGGCGCCCATGTTGCCGAGCCCGATGAAGCCCACCGGATCGCCCGCGCCGCTCCCGTATACTGTCGCCTCGATGCTCATCGGCATTCTCCTCGTCGCGCTGGCCGCGATCTCGTGGGGCACCACCGGCGCCACCATGACGCTCGCCGCCGGTGACGCGGGCGCGGGCCCGCTGCTCGTCGGCTGGGCGCGGCTCGCGGTGGCGGCGCCGTGCCTGCTCGCCGCCGCCGCGCTCTTCCGCGCGCGTCCCGTCATCACCGCCGCCCGCGGCGACGCGCTCGCGCTCGTCGCCGCGGGCACCGCGATGGCCGCCTATCAGGTCTGCTACTTCACTGCGGTGACCCTCACCGGAGTCGCCGTCGCCGCCCTGCTCGCCATCTGCTCCGCGCCCCTCATGATCGCCCTGCTCGCCGCCCTCTTCCTCGGCGAGCGGCTCACTTCCACCGTGCGCATCTCGCTCGGCATGGCGGTGGCGGGCACCGCGCTGCTGGTGATCGGTCCGCGGGGCCCGGGCGAGATCGCGGGCCGCTCCGGGCTCGGCGCGCTGCTCGCCCTCGGCGCCGGGCTATCTTACGCCGTCTATGCGGTGGGCACCAAGCGGCTCCTCGCCCGCGCGGCGCCGCTGCCGCTGGCTGCCGCCACCTTCACCCTCGCCGCGCTCCTGATCACGCCGGTGCTGCTGATCGAGCCGGCGGTGCGCCGGCCCCTCGCGGAGGCGTGGCCGTTGCTCGTCTACCTCGGCGTGATCCCCACCGCGCTCGCCTATATCTTCTTCACGGTGGGGCTCAGGCGCGTGCCCGCCACCACCGCGGGGGTGGTCTCGCTGCTCGAGCCGCTCACCGCCACCACGCTGGGGGTGATGGTGTTCGGCGAATCGCTGGGAGCGCTGGGCATGGCCGGCGCGGCGCTCCTGCTCGCGGCCCTGCTCCTCATCGCGCGCGCCGTGTAGCCCTCACACGGGCGGACTCACCGTCCCCGTCGGCACCGAGAGACGGAACACGCGCACCGGCTCTTCCACGTTGCGGAGCCGACGCTCGCCCCAGTCCTCCAGGGCCAGCTCCGCGCCGAGCCGCCCCGCGGTCTCGCTGCCCACCACCACCGCGTCACCCTCGCTGAGCGCGGCCAGCCGCGCGGCGAGATTGGTCACCGCGCCGGAGGCGGTGTAGGTCCAGCGCGTCCCCGCCCGGCCCTCGATCTTGGTGGCGCCCACTCCCGCCAGGCCCGAGTTCACCCCCACGTGGAGGCGAATGGGCTCGTTGAGCTCGGTGATCTCGGCATTGATCGCGTGCGCCCGCCGCAGCACGCCCTGCGCGGCGAGCACCGCCGCGCGCGCGTGCTCGCGCGGATCGGGCCCGCGGAAGATCACCATGAGCCCGTCGCCCGCCGTCTCGTTGACATCGCCCCCCCGCCCCAGGATCTCGTCGAGGAAGGCGCCGAAGTAGCGCTCGACGAGCTGATTGACGCGGGCCACGTCGAAGCGCTCGCTGAGCCGGGTGTAGCCGGCGATGTCCACGAAGAGCACGGTGACGTCCACCTCGCGTTTCTCGAACGCGGGCGCATCCGGCGCCTCCTCGATGAGGTCCTGAACGGTTTGCGGGACGAACTTGGCCAGGTTGGTCCGGATGGTCTCGAGGATCTGGACGCGACGGAGCGCGGACTGGAGCTCGACGTGCGCGACCTGGAGCTCGGTGTACGCGCGCGCATTCTCGAGCGCCACCGCGCTCTGATTCACGAGGTGGCGCGCCAGCCGGAGGTCCTCGGTGGTATAGGCCGTGCCGGCGCGCTTGGGTCCCAGCGCCAGCATGCCCCGGACGTCTCCCCGGAACACCACCGGCACCACCAGGGTGGCGCCCAGGCCGTCCAGGGTGGCGAGCGCGGGCTCGCTCAGCCCCGCCAGCTCCGGATCCGCGGCGAGCCGCTCGCGCGTGAGGGGCGCCGGGCGGCGCCCCAGCAATCGCGCGAGCGGTCCGTCCGCGGGAACCGCCAGGTAGGAGGCGCTGTCCCCGCCCATGGGCCGGTAGACCTTCCGGTCCGCGTCGAGCAGCAGCAGCGCGTGGCCGTTCGGGTGGAGCAGCCCGTCCACCGTCTCCGTGATCAGGAGAACGATGCGGTTGAGGTCGAGGAGGGTGGTCATCGTATCCGCGACCTGCTCCATGGTCCGCCCGATATCCAGGCGCTCCCGGAAAAAGAGGCGGTCCACCAGGCCCTGTGTGCGCCGGTACACGGGATTGAGAAACAGCACCACCGCCAGCGCCACCACCACCGCGGGAACGAACAGGGACTCGCTCATGCCCAGCCGCGCGAAGGCCACGTTCACCCCGGCGATGGCGCCCGCATAGGCCACCACCACGAAGCCGGTGACGGCGGCGTACACGGTGCCGGTCCGGATCACCGCGCGCACGTCGAAGAGATCGTAGCGCACCATCCCGTAGGCGACGGCGGCCGGGAAGAGGACGTTGAGCCGCCAGAGCAGCTCGAGATTCGGCACCACCATCCCGGTCAGCGCTTCCAGCGTGGTGCCGAGCACCGGGAGAAGCGGACCGGCCACGAAGCCCGCGGTGAGCACCTTGGCGCGCTGCCTCATCAAGGGCGAGGGGCTTCGCAGCGCCGAATGCACGAGGCTCCCCACCAGCACGATGAAGGCCAGGGCCCAGTAGGTGGCCGCCACCGCCGGCACCAGAAAGGGCCAGGCCGCCGGCATCCGCGTCATCGGCAGCTGGATGGCCACCGCGATGACCGCCGAGGCGAGGTACGCGAGCCGGAGCAGCCAGGGGTGGCGGAAGAGGACCGGTCGCGGGCGCGGGAAGCGCAGCGCGATGTGGAGATAGGCGGCGGGCGCGAAGGCCCATGCGGTGAGGAAGAGCGCGCTGAAGCGATACGTCGTCCACGAGTCGGGGAAGAGCCCGGCGGTGCAGAACCACGTGAGCGCGAAGAACAGGAAGACGCGCGTCTCCGGCACGCCCGGTCTCAGCGCGAGCACCACCGCGGCGAGGCCCAGGTAGAGGAGGGAGGGAAAGAGCCCGTCGATGACATAGCGGCGGAGGTCTCCCGCCGTGATGACGCGGCTGGCGATCTCCGCCTCGTGCAGGGCGCCCCGCCGGCTCAGCAGGTACTGAAAGCGCGTGCCCACCGGATGCCGGCGAACCTCGTCGTGGACCTCGCGGCCCGACGTGACGAGCTGGCCGTTGATGGCGCGCACGAGGTCGAACGGCAGGAGCCCGCCCTTCTCCACGCCCCCGGGAGCGACGAGGAGCTGATCCATCACGGCGAAGCCGGGATAGGTGGTCCCCACCCGGCCGCGCGCGTCCAGGGTGGCCACCACGCTCACGGCGAGCGCCAGCCCGATGAGGGTCCAGCAGACGATGCGCTCGCGCAGGACGCGGTTCCTTCGAGCCGCCGGCTCAGGCGGCGCGGTCCACCACGCGCGACACCGCGCGGCTGAAGGTGCAGTTGGGCACCACCGCGGAGTGCTTGCCCGGCCCGCCGCCCACCATGACCAGCACGTCATCGGCGGAGGGAACGCGGGGGAGGAGGACCGATTCGTCGGTGACCTTCTGCATCCAGAGGGGCCAGTCGTGGATCCCGTACATGCCGCCCTGCTTGAGCCGGCCGAGCGGCAGGCGGGCGTGCTCGAAGACGAAGCGCTGGACGTCGGCGCGCGTGAACCCGTCGGCGGCGATGGTGGCGGCGTGCTCGGGGCCCAGCACCACCAGGAGCTGCGCCTGCGACATGTACCAGCCGACATTCGAGCCGAGGGAGGTGGCCACGGACGCCACGTTGTTGAGGATGCCGGCGGCGGTGGTCCCCACGTGATCGTTCACGTTGTGGGGCGGCTCGCCTCCGTACATGGTGACCACGCTCTGCTCCGCCTTGAACCCGAGCGCCACGTGCAGCGGCTCCCAGGGGCTGCCCTCCTCGATCTCGCCGATGGCGTAGGAGAACTTCGCCGGGCTGCCCTGGGTGGCCATGTCGTGCCGCCCCGGCCAGCCGCCGCCGACGTTCATGAGGACGAGACGGATGGCGCGGCCGATGGTCGCATTCGCGCGGAAGCCGGGACCGAAGAGGCCGGAGCCGGAGTGCATGCCGATCGCGCGCGCGAGCGGCCCGCTCGCGATGAGGAGCGGCGCCACCGGATGCGTGGTCGCCTGCACGCCGTAGAGATTGAAGGCGGGATCGAGGAGCGCCTGCGCGGCGGCGACGACGACGGGAAAGTAGGCGGGCTCGCAGCCCGCCATCACCGCATTGACGGCGAGCTTCTCGATCGTGCACTCGCGCCACAAGGGCGGCATGAGCCCCAGCGAGCGGGCGGGATCCGCCCTGGCGGCGGCCAGCATCGCGGCCACCCGCTCCGGCGTGGGCGGCACGATGGGCAGGCCATCGCACCAGCCCCGCGTGACGAACTCCTCGTAGACCTCTTCCTCGGGGAGCTCCAGCTCGCGCAGGCCGGCCGCGGGCGCGCTCACGGCCGGCCCACGAGGCTGGCGAGCTGCTCGAACGCCTGCGCGGCGCGCCGGCTCACGCCTTCCGGCTTCTCACCGCCGAGGGGATGCTGGATCACGAGCAGCGGCAGCGCGGTGGCGCCCAGCGCCGCCATCTCCGACAGCGCGAGCTTCTGGAACACCGTGGTCGAGATGAGACCGGCGGGCGTGCCCGCCTTCGCCACTTCCAGCGTGTCGTGGAGACTCCACGACGTGCAGGACCCTCAGTCCGCGGAGCCGGCGAAGACCACGTCGCACTCCTTCGCCAGCGCCTCGATGATGTCGGGCGCGGCGGGGGTAGCGGCGTTGGCCTTCTGCCGGTGCACCACGCGGGCGACACCCCAGCGCGCGACCATGATCTCGCCCATCTCGAGCACGAGGCGGTCGAAGTTGTGCTTCTTGTTGTCGAGAAAGCCCACCGTGAGGCCGCGGAAGGACGGCGGCAGCGGCGGCACCGCCTGCGTGGCCGCGCGCGGCTCGCCCTGCGGACTCAGTACCCGGATCATGGTCATGGAGATCTCCCCGTTGTCGTTTGTGCAAATATACCCCAACGATGCTCGTGATGGCGCTGGACGTCGGCACCAGCTCGGCGCGCGCGGCCTGCTTCGACGCCGACGCGCGCCCCCTGCCCGGCGCCGAGGGCCGGGTGTCGTTCGCGCCGCGCGCCGCGCCCGACGGCGCGGTGGAGTTCGACGCCGACGCCCTCGTGGACGCGGTGGCGGCCGCGGTGGACGGCTGCCTGGCCGGCGCGGGCGCGCGGGCCGCCGAGATCGCGGGCGTGGGCGCCTCCGTGTTCTGGCACAGCCTGCTCGCGCTGGACGCCGCGGGCCGCCCCCTCACGCCGCTGCTGACCTGGGCCGACACGCGGAGCGCCGCCGCCGCGGCCGCCCTGCGCGGGCGGCTGGATGCGCGCGCCGTCCACGCGCGCACCGGCGCGCCGCTGCACGCGGCGTTCTATCCCGCGCGGCTGGCGTGGCTGCGCGCGAGCCGGCCCGACGTCTTCGCGCGGGCGGCCACCTGGTGCGGCTTCGCCGAGTATCTCCTCGCGCGGCTGACCGGCTCGCTCGCGGTCAGCGTCTCGATGGCGTCGGGCACCGGGCTCCTCGACCAGGCCACGATGACGTGGGACGCGCCGCTCATGGCCGAGTCCGCGATCGGAGGCGATCGCCTGCCCGCGATCTCGGATGCGCCCGCACGCGGCCTCTTGCCGCCGTGGGCCGCGCGCTGGCCCGCGCTGGCCCGGGTGCCCTGGCTGCCCGGCTGGGGCGACGGAGGCTGCTCGAATCTGGGCTCCGACTGCGCGAATCCCCGGCGCATGGCGCTGAACGTGGGCACCTCCGCCGCGCTCCGCCTCGTCACGACGCAGGTGACGGCGATGCCGGACGGCCTCTGGCGCTACAGGATCGACGCCGCGCGCTCGCTGGTGGGCGGGGCCACGTCGGAAGGCGGCAACGTGCTCGCCTGGTGCCGGGAGTGGCTGGCCCTGCCCGCGGACGCGGCATTCGAGGAGGCGCTGGCGGAGCGCGCGCCCGATTCGCACGGGCTCACCGCGCTGCCCTTCCTGGCCGGCGAGCGGAGCCCGGGCTGGCGCGACGATGCGCGCGCGGCCATCACCGGCCTTTCGCTGGCCACCAACCCCATCGACGTGGCGGCCGCCTTGCTGGAGGCGGTGGCCCTGCGCCTGTCCCTGGTCTACGAGCGTCTGGCTCCGCTCGCCGACGCCGGACACGAGGTGATCGCCTCCGGCGGCGCGCTGCTGCGCTCGCCCGCCTGGACGCGCATGCTCGCCGATGCGTTCGGCCGGCCCTTGACCTTGTCGCCGGAGGCCGAGGCTTCCAGCCGGGGCGCCGCCCTCCGGACTCTGGACGCGTTGGGGGCGCCGCTGCCGCCGCCGGCGGCGAGCGGGCGCGTGGTGGCGCCGGATCCCGCCCGCCACGCCGCCCTCCGGGCGGCCCGGGAGCGCCAGCGGCGCCTCTACGACAACGTTGTGGCGCCTCCCCACTCTTGAGAGAATGGGCCCCACCAGAGATATGGTGAATCCATGCGTATAGCGCTCGGCTGCGACCACGCCGGTTTCGCCCTCAAGGGCCCCATCACGGCGGCTCTCGAAGCGGACGGGCACGACATCCTCGACCTGGGCACCTTCTCCACCGACCCGGTGGACTATCCGGACTTCGCGCGCGCGGTCGGCCAGGCGGTGCTTCGGGGCTTCGTGGACGCGGGAGTCCTCGTCTGCGGCAGCGGGGTGGGCGCCTCCATCGCGGCCAACAAGATCCGCGGCATCCGCGCCGCGCTCTGCCACGATCTCTTCACCGCCCGGCAGAGCCGCGAGGACGACGACGCCAATGTGCTGTGTCTCGGCTCGCGGGTGCTGGATGAGACCACCGCGGTGGAAGTGACGCGCGGCTGGCTCGAGGCGCGATTCTCGGGCGAGGAGCGTCATGCCCGGCGTGTGGCCAAGATCGTCCAGCTCGAGGGCGGCTTGCCGGCTCCCGACAAGGGAATGAGCATGCCGCCCCGCCCGGTCGCCGCGCCCGCCCCGCGCGCGGGCGCGCCGGCGCCGCCGCGCCCGCCGGCACCCGTCCCGGTGACTGCGGCCGCGCCCGCAGCGCCGCCGCGCCCCGCACCGCCGTCGCGGCCCGCCCTTCCGCCCCTGCCGCCGCGGCCCCGCCCGGAAGAGCGTGGACCGCGCCCGGCCGACCCGCTGGCCACCGCCGCCGCGGAGCTGATCCGCCAGGCGACCGCCGGCAAGGGCGACGACGATGATGAGCCCGCCCGCCGCGAGGGCGTGATCTCGCTCGACGACGATGCGCTCCAGCCGGTGCCGACGACGAAGGCGCGGACGCACGCGGCCGAGCCGCCGGCACGGGCCGCGGGCGGCGGCAAGGGAAAGGAGCCGGCGGTGGCGAGCGCGGGAAAGGGCAAGAGCGCCGAGCCCGCCGAGCCCCCTCGCGCGGCGAAGAGCCCAGAGCCGGCGCCTTCCGTCCCCCCCGCTCCACCCCCGGTCCCGATTCCGCCGAATGCCCTCCGCCATCCGGCGGTGAGCGCCGCGCTCGAGTCGCTGGAGCGGCAGGATTTCGCGGGCCGGTTCTGGACCAAGGACGCGACCCTCTGGCCGGGCGACGGGGACGAGATTCGCAATCGTCTCGGCTGGCTCTCGGTGCCGACCATCATGCGCGAGGCGGCCGAGGACATCCGGAACTTTGCGGACGAGATCCGCCGGCTCCAGCACACGCATATCGTGCTGCTGGGCATGGGCGGCTCCTCCCTCGCTCCCGAGGTCTTCAACCTCACCTTCGCGTCCAAGATGGGCTTCCCCGATCTCCTCATGCTCGACTCCACCGATCCCGGCGCGGTGAAGCGCGTGCTCGATCGAGTCAATCTTCCCAAGACGCTGTTCGTCGTCGCCACCAAGTCCGGCACCACGCTGGAGACGACCTCGCTTTACCACTATTTCCGCGCCCAGGTCGAAAGCTCGCGGCCTCCGAAGCCCGGCATGCAGTTCGTGGCCATCACCGATCCGGGGACGCCGCTGGACAAGCTCGCGGCGGAGGACGGCTTCCGGCGGACCTTCCTCAATCCCGCCACCATCGGGGGGCGGTACTCCGCACTGTCCTACTTCGGGCTGGTGCCGGCGGCGCTCATCGGGGTGGACGTGAAGAGCGTCGTGGAGCGCGCGGGGAACATGCTGGACGCCTGCGGGCCCGAGGTGGCCCCCTCCGAGAACCCGGGCCTCCGGCTCGGGGCGGCGCTCTCCGCCTTCGCGGAAGCCGGCCGCGACAAGATCACCCTCGTGTTCTCGGACAAGCTCCGCTCGCTGGGGTCCTGGATCGAGCAGCTGCTGGCCGAGTCGCTGGGCAAGGACGGCAAGGGAGTGGTGCCGGTGGACGCGGAGCCGCTGGGGGCGCCCGCCGTGTATGGCGATGACCGGCTCTTCGTGTCCGTTCTCCTCAAGGGCGACAGCGCGCACGACACGGCGCTGAACCAGCTCGCCGCGGAGGGGCACCCGGTGATCCGCCTCGAGCTCAACGACGTGCTCGAGCTCGGCGGCGAGTTCGTTCGCTGGGAGATCGCCACCGCCGCCGCCGCCGCGCTCTTCGAGGTCAACCCCTTCGACGAGCCCAATGTCGCCTCGGCCAAGGAGAAGACCGCCGAGCTCCTCGCGCGCTGGCGCAAGACGCACCGCCTGCCCGAGTGGAAGGCGGTGGCCGAGGAAAACGGAATGGCGCTCATGACGGGCCGCGAGGACAAGCCCGACTCCTTCGCGGAGGGGCTGCGCGCGCATTTCAATCAGACGCAGCCCGGGGACTATCTCGCCATCCAGGCCTTTCTCACGCCCACCCGGGACGCGGGGGAGCGCTTGAAGGAGATCCGCGTCCTCCTGCGCGACCGGCTGCGGGCGGCCACCACGGTGGCGTACGGCCCGCGCTACCTGCACTCCACCGGCCAGCTCCACAAGGGCGGGAAGCCGAACGGCATCTTTCTCCAGCTCACCGGGGACGATCCGCAGGAGATCGTCATCCCGGACGCCGGGTACGGATTCGGGACTCTGAAGACGGCGCAGGCCCTGGGCGATCTCCAGGCCCTGTCGGAGGCGGGCCGGCGCGTGGCGCGAGTGCACCTCAAGGGCACGCAGGCGGCGGCGCTCGACAAGTTCGTCGAGGCGGTGCGCGCGGTGACGCGGAAGGGATGACCGTGGCCGACGAATCCTGCGTGATGGTGATCTTCGGCGCTTCGGGCGATCTCACCAAGCGGAAGCTCGTCCCCGCGCTCTGGTCCTTGTTCCAGAGCCGGGTCCTGCCCGAGCCCTTCGCGGTGATCGGCGTCTCGCGGACGGAGATGAGCAACGAGGTCTTCCGCGCCCACATGCGCGAGGCCATCTCCGACTTCGCGCGGATCCAGCCCCCGTCGCCGCGGGTCTGGGATCGCTTCGCGCAGACCCTCTTCTACTACACCGCCGATCCCGCCGATCCGGGCATCTATCCCGGGCTCGGGGACTTCATCAAGCAGGTGGAGCAGGAGCGGGGAGCGAGCGGGAACCGGCTCTTCTACCTCTCCACCCCGCCCTCGCTCTACCCGCATATCGTGAACCGGCTCGGGGAGGCGGGATTCCAGCGCGGCGAGGGCGCCGACGCGTGGGTGCGCATCGTCATCGAGAAGCCCTTCGGGCGCGATCTCGCGTCGTCGCGCGCGCTCAACCACGTGGTGAACGGGGTCTTCAGCGAGGATCAGGTCTACCGGATCGATCACTATCTCGGCAAGGAGACGGTCCAGAACATCCTCGTCTTCCGCTTCGCCAACGGCATCTTCGAGCCGCTGTGGAACCGCAATCATGTGGACCACGTGCAGATCACGGTGGGCGAGACGCTGGGGGTGGAAGGCCGCGGCGCGTACTACGAGGAGTCGGGCGCGCTGCGCGACATGATCCAGAACCACATCCTGCAGCTCCTCTGCCTGGTGGCCATGGAGCCGCCGGTGACCTTCGACGCCGATCCGGTGCGCGACGAGAAGACCAAGGTGATGCGCGCGCTGCGGCCGATCCCGCCCGGCGAGGTGGATTCGGTGGCGGTGCGCGGGCAGTACGGGCCAGGCTTCGTGGGGGGGCAGCGCGTGCCGAGCTACCGGGAGGAGAAGGGCGTCTCCGCGGAGTCCATCACCGAGACCTATGCCGCGCTGAAGCTGGGCGTGGACAACTGGCGCTGGGCGGGAGTGCCGTTCTATCTCCGCACCGGCAAGCGACTGCCCAAGCGGACCAGCGAGATCGCGGTGCAGTTCCGGCGCACGCCCCACCTGGTGTTCCGGCGCAATCCGGAGGCGCCCGCGGAGCCGAACCGGCTCATCCTGCGCATCCAGCCGGACGAGGGGATCTCGCTGCAGTTCGGAGCCAAGCTACCGGGCACCGAGCCCCGCATCAAGCTGGTGGACATGGACTTCGACTACCAAAAGGCCTTCGGAGCCGAGCCGCCCGAGGCCTACGAGCGCCTCCTGGTCGATGCGATGAAAGGCGACACCACGCTGTTTGCCCGCGGCGACTGGGTGGACCTCTCCTGGGAGCTGCTGGAGCCGGTGCTGCAGGCCTGGAGCAAGGGCGACCCTCGAAAGTTCCCCAACCACGAGGCCGGCACCTGGGGCCCTGCCGAGGCCGACACTCTGCTCGAGCGCGAAGGTCGAGCCTGGAGAGGCCCCTAGGCGCTGGCCGACTGGCGCCTCACCCTGCCCTCTCCCCCGCAACGGGGGGAAAGGGAGGGCAAGAGGAGGCGAGTCGGGCTAGCGCGTCGCGGGAACGGGCGTGGCGCCGAGCGGCGGCGTGACCTGCGCCGACCCGCTCACGACCTTGGTCGCCGAGAGCTCCACCCACGTGTAGTAGACGCCCTCGTAGATCAGGATCTGAAGCGAGTTACCCATCTTCTCGTATATCTGCGTGGTACCCTTGCTGGACGCGGTGGTCGACGACAGATGCCGCCACCCATTGGCCTCCAGAGTGGTCCGGAACGCGGCGCCGAGACTCTCCGGCTCCAGGCGCCCCTTGTAGAAGAGCCGGGCCGCCTTGACCGAGGGCGACTCGATGATGGTGGACTTGTCCATGTCCACCGTCAGGCCCTTGGGAACCGGGATGTCCTCGAACTCGCTTCGCTGAGGGCGTGGCGGAGACGACGCGCAGGCGGTGAGGGTCAGCATGATCACCGAAACAATGAGCGCACGACGCATGGGTAGCACCTCCTCCCGGTCATCGTACAGGCGGTGGGGGCCGACGACCAAGCTTTTGACGTTGCCGCTCGCGATTTTTCTTCTTGCCGGCGTGGGATCCTCCGTCATCGCCTCCGAGCCGAGCGATCGGACGCTCCAAGAAGAGGCCGACCGGGAAGCGGAGCAACTTTCCAGGACGGCCAAGATCCACGATGAGCCCGCGCTGGACTCCTATCTCGCCACCATCGTGAGCCGCCTCATGGCGGGGAGTCCACTCGCCTCCGACGCCCCGCCCATCCGCGTCACCGTGCTCCGTGACGTCGCGCCGAGCGCGTTCATGCTGCCCAATGGCCGGCTCTTCGTCCATACCGGTCTCCTGGCGCGGCTGGACAATGAAGCCCAGCTCGCCGCCATCCTCGGGCGGGAAACGGTGCACCTGACCGAGCGCCACGCGCTTCGCGCCGATCGGAACGCGCCGGACACCTCCGCCCAGGCGGTGTCGAGCCCGATCCCGGCCCAGGGGCTGCCCCTCACCTACACCGCCGCCGTCACCGGCTATGGCCGCGACCTCGAGCGCGAGGGAGATGCGGGAGGCCTGACACGCGTGGCGCGGGCGGGGTACGACCCGCGCGAGGCCCTGCTCGCCTTCGAGCGGCTCCGCGAGGAGCCGGGCCACCCGAGCCGCTCGGAGAGGTACTACCTGAGCCATCGCGCACGGCTCGACGAGCGGCTCGCGGGCGCGCGCAAGTGGCTCCAGACGAACGGCTCCGAGACGTCATTGGAGGCGTTCACCAGGGGCAGCGAGGACTACGCGCTCCGTACCCGCCTGGCGGTGCGGGAGAATGCCGGGCTCGAGATCCGGGCCGGCCGCTACGGCCTCGGACGGAGTCAGCTCGACCGGGTGCTGTCGCTCACACCCGAAGACCCGGTGGCGCATCTCTACTATGGTGACCTCCATCGGCTCGCGGCCCAGCGGACCCGCCGGCCCGAGGACCGGGCGCCGCTGATCGAGCAGGCGCGAGCGGCCTATGCGCGGGCGATCGCCCTCGACCCCGCCTTTCCGGACCCGTTCCGTCAGCTCGGTTTTCTCTACTTCCAGACCCGGGACAATCCCCGGGCCCGCGAGGCCTTCGAGCGATATCTGGCGCTCGATCCGGACGCCCCCGACGCGCAGCGGGTCAGGGAGTATCTGATCGAGCTCGAGCGGTGAGACGCCGCCTGCTGGGGGGCGTCGCGGTCCTCCTGCTCCTGGCCGTCGCGGCCTGGGCGCTTCACGCGCCCGTGCTTCGCGCGGTGGGGTATGCGCTGGTCGTGGAGGACGCCCTTGCCGACGCCGACGCGCTCGTCGTGGTGGCCGGCGACCCGCCCTTCCGGGAACAAGCGGCGTCCGATCTCTTCAAGCAGGGGTGGGCCTCTCGCATCGTCGTGTCCCGCCCGGTGAATCCCGCCTCGGTGGCGGCGCTGGTGGAGATGGGCGTGCGGCCCCTGGACATACAGGGTGAGTCGCATGCCGCCCTTCTCCGCTTCGGCATCCCCCGGTCGGCCATCGTGACGCTCGAGCAGACCGTACGGACCACCGAGGACGAGCTCGCCCAGATGCGCCAGGAGGCGCGCGCGCGCGGCTGGCGCAGGATCATTCTCGTAACCTCGCCCGACCACTCACGCCGGGTAAAAACGATCTGGCACCGGCGTGGCGGCGATGGGCTCGAAGCCATAGTCCGGGTCAGTCCTTACGGCCGCTTTCCTGGAGACGGCTGGTGGCGAGAGCGCCGGATGGCCGAGCGTATCCTCCATGAGTACCTGGGACTGACCGCGATCTATCTGGGCGTATCCGGCTGGATGCAGTAACCGCTCGCCCTGACTGATTCCCCTTCTCCGTCCGGTCAACCGTCCCCCCCGTCATTCGTCAATGTAAGCGAGACGGTCGATTCTCGCGTCCAACCAGCGTGAAGTCGGCCCAGGACTACGAGGACGCTGTCTCCTGTCATACCGCGCGATTACGGCGCCTTTGCGGGCTGCTTCTCGGCGACAGCCAGGAAGCGGAGGAGGTCGTGCAAGAAGTGTTCGTCAAGGCATTGGAATCCGAGCGGCGTCAGGGTCCGCCCACGGACTGGGGCCCGTGGCTCACCCGCATCGCGGTCAACACATGCCGGGATCGCCGGCGCGCGGGCTGGTGGCAGCGCTTCCGGCAATGGAGTGACCAGATCGAGCTGGTGCCCCTTGCCGACCGGGGCCTGACGCCCGAGGACGCGACGATCAGCGGCGAAGAGTGCCACCGGATCTGGCACGCGTTCCGGGCCCTGCCGGACCGGCAACGGGAAGTGTTCGTGCTCCGTCACGTCGAGGACTGGTCGGGTCCGGAGATTGCCGCCGCGCTGGGCCTGAGCGCGGGGACGGTCAAGCGCCATCTGTTCCGCGCCGTGCATCGGATGCGGGCAATCCTGGGAGACGCGTGATGAGCCGGTGCCTGACCGAGCGGCGCCTGGTCCATCTCCAGGCGGGACTGGGCGATCCGGGCGAGCAGGCGCATGTGGACGGCTGCCCCGCCTGCGCGGGACGGCTCGACGCGCTCACGCGCGATCTGGACGTCCTCACCGGCGTGCTGGCCCGCGGCCCCATGCCCCACCCACGCCCTCAGCCGAGCTTCCGTCGCTGGGTTCCCGCCGTCGCCGGCACCGGCGCGCTCGCTCTCGCCGCGCTGCTCTGGGTCGAGGTGGCAGTATGGCGCGCGGTCACCTATGTCCCGCCCTCGATGCGCCCCGAGGAGGCCAGTGCCATGCTCACCGAGGTTTCGCTCGCGCTCTTTTCCATGAATGGTTACTCCGTCGAGGCCGCGGAGGATACGGCCGACGAGGACACGAATGTCTGCGACGGGGCCGACTGGCTCGTCACCACCAGCTGCACGCCGGCCCGGCTGGCCCACGCGGGGATCGTCTCCGCGGACGAGGAGCTCCGATGATCCGAGCACGGATGGTCGCCATGGCGATGATCGTGATGCTGGCCGGCGCGGCCGGACTGGCCGGGCCCGCCGCGGGTCAGGGCATGAGCCCGGAGATGGGACACGGAGGACGGTGGGGTCGCGACGGCGGCATGGCCCTGCCCTTCCTGATCCGCTCCGCGAACCTCACGCCGGACCAGGAGACCAGGATTCGCGCCATCCTGTCCGCGCATCGGACGGCGACGCGCAGCGCGCTCGAGCAGCTCCGGCGCGCCCAGGATGAGCTGGCCGACAAGCTCCTCGCCGCAGGTCCCATCCAGAACACCGACCTCCAGCCCCTGCTCCAGCAGATCGGCCAGCAGCGCGAGCAGCTCCTGCAGGACAGCGCCCAGATCGCCCTCGAGGTGCGCGCCGTTCTCACGCCCGAGCAGCTGGCCAAGGCCGGTCAGGTCAAGGCGCGCATGAAGCAGCTCCAGGGCGAGATGCATCAGCTCTTCGAGCGGCCCGGCGGCAGGTAGCCATGAAGCCGGCTCGGTGGATCGGGGGAGCTCTCGTGGTGCTGCTCGTCTCGGGCTGCGTCACGGTGCCGTCGGGCCCGAGTGTCATGGTCATGCCCGGGCCCGGCAAATCGTTCGAGCAATTCCAGCATGACGACGGCGCCTGCCGGCAGTGGGCGCAGCAGCAAAGCGGCGACGCCGCCACCGCCGCGAACCAGAGCACCGCGGCCGGGGCCGTGATCGGCACCGTGGTCGGCGCGGGACTGGGCGCCGCCATCGGCGCCGCCGCCGGCAATCCAGGGGCGGGCGCGGCCATCGGCGCGGGCGGCGGACTGCTCGGCGGCACCGCGGTCGGCGCCAATGCCGGCGCGCACGCGGCCTCCACGGTGCAGCGGCACTATGATGCCGCGTACCAGCAGTGCATGTACTCGAAGGGGAATCAAATTCCCGGATACCGCACCACCGCGTATCCGGCCCGGAGCGTGCCGCCGCCGGCCCCGCCCCCGCCCCCGCCCC
>Ga0070699_100002881_pt1 | contig 15333 bp, 13 predicted proteins | sample KBSK1503metaG_FD_65473 | JGI IMG/M metagenome (GOLD analysis project Ga0070699, IMG submission 65473) | Corn, switchgrass and miscanthus rhizosphere microbial communities from Kellogg Biological Station, Michigan, USA - KBS K1-50-3 metaG | ecosystem: Host-associated > Plants > Roots >...
TATCGTTTTGTCGGTTGCGAGTGGATTGGGGATCTACCTTTGGGCCAGATCGTTTCTGTCCCCTCAGACGGCAACCTGGGCCGGCATCTTCTACGCTCTCGCTCCTTACCATATTAATCAACTCTACCAGGCGGCGATGCTCGCCGAATGGGCCGGCAGCGCTGTATTGCCATTCGTCTTTGCCTTTGTCGATCGCGTTTGTCAGAGAGGAAAGCCGAGAGACATCGCCGGTCTGGCTATCAGTTATGGCCTCCTTATATTTACTCACCTGCCGCTCGCGGTGATCGGCTCAATGGCCTTGTTGGTCTATACCTTAGTAAGGCTTGACTCTCACGGTAGGTGGCTCAAATTGGCCAAGCTTTCATTGGGAGTGGGTTTGGGATTGACCGTGAGCGCCGTTTACTGGGTCACAATGCTTTCGGAGGTCGATTGGATCGCAGCTGACAAGCTCGAGCCGAATTCGTTGCCGGGTTACGGCAGAAACTTCGTGCTATCCGCCCTCTCTCCTGACAATCTGACCGTTTGGTGGGTGAATATCCTCACGCTTATGACCCTGCTTCTTTGTGCGCCGGTGGTACTGTTTCTCTTTCGTAATTCGACCGGGCACAGGCGGATCGTCCGACCCGTCATCATTGTAACGGCGTTTGCTCTCTTTATGTCGCTACCATTGAGCTGGCCGATCTGGCGGGTAGTGCAACCTTTGCAGGACACTCAATTTCCGTGGCGCTGGCTGGCCATTTTTTCCATGGGTGCAGCGATAGTCGCTGCCGCCGCCTTGCCGCTTACGATGAACGCGGTAGTCCGATTGGATCGGTCCAAACGTATGCTTATTTTTGGCGCGATGGCTATCTCGATCGCATTTACGATGTCACACAGCGTACGTGAAGCTGTCTATTTTCCCCGCACAAAATTTGAAAGCATGGTCACCGCTGTTCGCGGTACGCAAAGTCTAAACTATTGGTTGCCATTCCGGGCGCAGCCCAATCCCAGGAAGATGACATCCGAAGTCCAAGTGGCCGGTCGCGAGGTCACGGTAACGTCCTGGCAGCCGGAGCAGCGAAGCTTTTCGATCGACGCCGGCACGGCAACCGAAGCTCGCATCCGAACATTCTTTTATCCTCACTGGGTCGCAAGAAATGAAAGCGGTATCTTGCCCACCAGCCGCGACAACGATGGCGCGCTACTGATCGCACTTCCCCCACAGGCGACTTCCGTGCAACTCGATTTTCGCGAGCCCGCGAGAACTAAGTTCTCGACAACAGCCAGTTTGAGCGGTTTAATAATCGTCGGCGTGTTGTTGCTGCCGTTCAAATGGAGAAGAAAAGCCTGATCAAGCCGGTTTCGGATTTGCCCACGGCGTCAACGTGGCAGGACGAGCTTCGTGCCTCTGAACGACAACAGCAGGAACACTACGACACCATCGCGGCTGATTACGAAACGCATTACAGCGACGAGTGGAGCATTGAGTATCGCCGGCGATTTATTTACGACCCGATGTTTGAAGGAATAAATCTGTCGGGCATGGAGGTGCTCGACGCGATGTGCGGCAGTGGTCAAACGACCAGCTACCTGATGACACGCGGCGCGCAGGTGACCGGGCTCGATATCTCGAACGAAGTGCTCGATCAGTTTCAGGCACGTTGGCGCGATGCCAGGGCAGTGAAGCGATCGTTGCTCGATTCAGGATTGCCGGACAACTCGTTCGACTGCGTGGCCGTAGTCGGCGGGCTGCATCACATTCATCCCGAGATGAAAGCAGCCGTGCGCGAGATTCATCGAGTGCTCAAACCCGGTGGTTACTTCTGCTTCATGGAGCCACATACGGGATCGTTTCCGGACGTGGTGCGGCGTATCTGGTATCGCTTCGATCGCTTTTTCTCAGACAATGAAGCGGCGATCGATATCGAACGGATGCGAAGAGATTTCGCTGACCGTTTCACGCTGACGAAGGCGAAGTACCAGGGCAACATCGCGTTCCTGCTGGTCTTGAACTCACTGATCTTTCGCATCCCGCCAGGCAGCAAGAAGTTTTTTGCGCCGTCGTTGATGAAAGTCGAACCGTTAATCAACCAACTGCAAACGAAGTTCACGTCCTGTTTTGTCGTCGCGCAATGGCAGAAACTATGATCATGTTTCACGCAAAGGCGCAAAGGAAGACGCAAAGACGCAAAGATAAGATCTGTTTGCGCCTTTGCGTCTTCCTTTGCGCCTTTGCGTGAAATCATCTTCTAACGAAGTGGATACCACCGCATCACTCACACAACAAACGCGCGCTGAATCGAGGCCCAGCCGTCTCTGGCGGATAACCGCGATTGCCCGCAACGCATTTCGCGAAGCCGTGCGCGATCGCGTGCTTTACAACCTCGTCCTGTTTGTCCTCCTGCTCACTGCCGCTTCGATCTTCATCGGTGAATTGTCAGGCGGACAGGAACGCAAGGTCATCGTCGATCTCGGTCTCAGCGCGATGCTGCTGTTCGGCGTGTTCATTGCGATCTTCGTCGGTGTCGGACTCGTCTACAAAGAGATCGAACGCAGAACGATCTACGCAGTCTTCTCCAAGCCAGTGGGGCGCGGTGAGTTTCTCGTCGGCAAGTATCTCGGTCTTTGTCTCACCTTGCTGGTAAATGTGTTGGTGATGGCGGTGGGGGTTTCACTTGCGCTGGTGTACGTCAGCGGCGGTTGGGATCCGCTGATTCCGACGATCTGGCCCGCCGTGCTTTTGATCTATATCGAGCTGATGTTGTTGACAGCGGTCGCACTGCTCTTCTCGTCCTTTTCATCGCCGGCGCTCTCCGCGCTTTTGACGTTCATGGTTTTTATCATCGGCCACTTCAGCGCTGACTTGAAAGGTCTCGCGGCGTCGATGGGAAGCACGAGTGCGCGCTGGTTGTTCAATGTGTTGTACTACCTGCTGCCGAATCTCGCTAACTACAGTTTCATTACGCCTGCCGCTCACGGTCGCGCGCCGGCAGCGGGATTTGTGCTTGCTTCCGGCTTGTACGCGCTGGTCTACATCGTCGTCATTCTCGCCGCGGCGACTCTCGTCTTCAGTCGTCGAAACTTCAAATAAAGATGAGCGAACGCATGAAGAGCGTGAGTCTTGGTTTGGTTGTCGTCCTGGGGCTGGCGTGTGCGGGACTGCTGGTTCGTTGGACCGACACGTTGCGGCCACCGTCCGATCCGAATGCAATCGATGAGAGTCTTTATCTGAATGGCAAGACCGCGCGCAGAATCAGTCTCAGTTTCAACGGCCTGGCGGCTGACTGGTACTGGATGCGCTCGTTGCAGTATGTCGGCAAAAAAATCCTGAACCAACCCGGCGACGTCGCGATCGACGATCTGAGTAAACTCAACCTGAAACTACTCGCGCCGTTGCTCGATACTGCAACGACACTCGATCCGGAGTTTCTCGATCCTTACGAATACGCAGCCATCGTCCTGCCTGCCATCGACGTAAAGGAAGCCATACGTATCACGCAGAAAGGCATCGCCGCCAATCCGAATGCGTGGCGACTCTACCAACATCTCGGTTACATCTACTGGCAGCAGGGTGATTACCAGGCCGCGAGTGAGATTTACGGTCGCGGCGCACAAATTCCCGGCGTGCCCAACTGGATGCTGGCAATGAAGGCCAAGATGATCGCCGACGGCGGCAGCCGCGACACCGCTCGCGAGATCTACACGCGCATGTTCGAAGAATCTGCCGACGAGCAGGTGAAGGACATGGCTCGCAAGCACGTGCTGCTGTTGGACTCGTTGGACCAGCGCGATGTTTTGAAAAGAGTGTTGCAGTCGTATCGCGATCGTCAGGGCCGCTGTCCAAATGCCTGGACGTATCTGCGCGATGTTTTTCGTTCCGGATCCATTCCGGTCGACGATTACGGTTCTCCAGTCGATCCGGCTGGATTTCCTTACGTACTGCGTTCCGGTACGTGTGAAGTTCAACTCGATCCAAAATCGGAAGTTCCGATCAAATAACTATGACTGTCATCGAGATCAACAACCTGACTAAAGACTACGAAGTCGGTTTCTGGCGCAAACGCAAAGTGCGCGCGCTCGATGGTCTTTCGTTATCAGTCGATGGCGGACAGATCTTTGGGTTCCTGGGCGCGAACGGCGCCGGCAAAACCACCACGCTCAAGCTACTGATGCGTTTGATCTTTCCGACCGGCGGCAGCGCACAAATTCTCGGTCACGATATTCGCGACGTCAGCATGCATCAACGCATCGGTTATCTGCCTGAGAATCCATACTTCTATGATTACCTGACGGCGCGCGAGTTTCTCGATTACTGTGCGCAGATCTTCGGTTATCCCGCGTCAACGCGACGGAAGCGCGCCGCGGATTTGCTGGCGCGAGTAAAGCTGAATGAAAAGCGTTGGGACACGCAGCTAAGAAAGTTTTCCAAGGGAATGTTGCAGCGGGTGGGGTTGGCCCAATCGTTGGTCAACGATCCGGAGATCGTGTTTCTGGACGAACCGATGAGCGGACTCGATCCAGTTGGTCGTCGTGAAGTGCGCGACCTGATTGCAGAGCTGCGCGATGAAGGCAAGACTGTCTTCATGTGCTCGCACATTCTTTCAGACATTGAAGTGCTGTGTGATCGAGTCGCGATTCTCAAGCAGGGCCGGTTGGCCCAGGTGGGCTATCTCGACGAGCTGCGACGCAAAACAGAAGGTCCGAATCGCATGGAAGTGATGGCGACAGGCACCGACGCCGAATCGCTGCGCCCACATCTTCCGGAAGCTGAGATCGCGCCGACCCCACGCGGTCTGCGGATTGAGATCGCTTCTGAAGCTGAGATCGAGAATGTGATGGCAGCGCTGCGAAAAGCCGGCGGGAAGATTGTCTCGGTTCAGCCGGTTACACAGTCACTCGAAGAGTTGTTTTTGGATTAGCTGGTTTATTCTTTGAACTTAAACGCGGTGACGTCCATCTTGATGTCCGCGCGAGCGTCGGTGTCGCTCATCCCGTCAAGCAGAACATTCACTTGCAGAGTCTTGTTGGGTGCCAGTTCAGGCTGTCGCGTTGGGACCACGATGATCGTTCTCTCTTTCACCGGCTTGCCGGCGTAGTCGACCACCGCCGCGTGTATCTCGAGTCCGGTTAAAGTCTTCCCGGTAAGGTTGCGGACGGTCGTCTGCAAACTCATCACGATGTCGCCGAGCGCGCGTTTCGCTTCTGTGGCTTCGGGTTTATCGAGCACTATGTTGGGCTTGTTTGCCTCAAACTGCGGCGAGCCGGAACGAATGGCTCCCTGCAAGGCTGCTTCGGCGCTTCGCCCGCCCCCCGTAAACCGCATCAAACCGTAGAACAAACCCGCGATCGCAATAGCAGCAATTACAGCCACTACGATAATGAGGGTTCGATTGGATTCGCTCGCTTCGATCCGCCGATCTGGTACAGCCATAGTGTCGGGAATTGTAGATTAAGCCGCAAAGAAGCACAAAGAAGTTAGGCCACAAAAAGGCACATAAGGCACAAAATGAAAAGATCTATTTGTGCCTTATGTGCCTTTTTGTGGCTACTTATTAAGTAGTTTCGCTATCAAATCTTCGAGCTCGCCGAAGTCGATGGGCTTGGTAACGTAGGTATTGCAACCCGCTTTAATCGCCTCAGACTGAAAGTCGGAAGTGTCATGCGCTGATACTGCGATGATCGGCGTTGTCCCTAAATTCGGCAGCTCGCGAATTAAACGCGTTGCCGCCAGGCCATCAATCACCGGCAGACTCAGGTCCATCAGAATCAGGTTAGGCGATTCGGACTGCGCCAGCTTTACCGCCTCCTCGCCGTTCATGGCTTCGACTACACGATACCCGGTCATTTCGAGCAGGCGCCGCATCATGAAACGGTTGTCCTCAGTATCCTCGACCAGCAAGACGGTTTGTGGCTCAGCCTGCTCTTTCATTTTTGCACCCGATCTTCCGCTCAATTCTATCGCCCCTCTGCTCGCAAGTTATTGATTTTACTGTATCACTAGAATACGCGCCGCTTTTTTGTTAATATCCGCATTGAAACGCAACACAAAAGGATCGCAGGCCGGCGCTTAATTCATACACTCGACTGGCCTGTGAGGTTCCCCTCCCCCCTGCGGCCCCTTGTAGAACTGAGAGAGAACTGCACCCAGATGAAGACTGCTATGTCGAGGCCCGACGAGACTGAACGGCTCCAAGACCTCGGGCGAGCTTCAATGCAAATAGTTCACGACCTCAAGAATCAACTGAATGGTCTCAAACTCTATGCCACGTTCCTGCGCCGACGAATCGAGAAGAGCGACCGTCCCGGCGACGAGCAGGAAACGGTAGGCAAGTTGATCAATGGTCTGAATCGCGCGGCGGAAGACCTGTCGCTGATTGTGCGCTATGGCCAGCCCGTGGAGTTGAAAAAACAAGCCGGAGTTGATGTGAATAAGCTGCTACAGGGGGCTTGCGCCAGTGCGGCCGAGACTGGTGTAGTCATGGAATCCGGTTTAGCTGCTATTCAGGGGAATTTTGACCATTTCAAACTAACGGACGCTTTCAAATGGCTGTGTGCGGGCGCAATCAAGCACAAGCAATCCGAAGCGGACGCCGGTGAAGTAACGGTCACCACCAAACCGGCTGCGGCCGGACAAGTTCTGATTGAGTGGTCCGGATTGCGTCCATTGGACCACGATCCGTTTCGTTCGTTTGCAGGCAGCGAGGAGATCAAACTGGCCCTGGCGGCCCGCATTATCGAAGCTCACGGCGGAACGGCAAAGTTCATAGACAGGAAGTTTGCAGTCGAGCTTCCGCTTTCTGACTAAAGTCACTTTTGGCAATTAAAGAGGAGAGTAATCATCATGCCTCAAGGCGCTGCGATTTCGAGAGAGGAGAAAAAGGTGGAGAACAAAGAAGTACGGATTCTTGTAGTAGACGACGAACCAACGATGGCCGATTCTCTACGGCAGAATTTCGTCGAAGAAGGTTACTCTGTCGATACTGCCGCGACGGGCGCGGCCGCCATGGATTTGTTTGACCAGGGTGGACATCACCTGGCGATCTGCGACTTGCAACTGCCGGACATGGACGGCCTGGAAGTGCTGCGTCACATGAAAGACGCGCGACCGACGACTGAAGTGATCGTCGTCACGGGTTATGGCTCAGTGCAAAAGGCCGTCGAAGCGACTAAGGCGGGCGCGTTCTATTTCGTCGAGAAGCCGTTTGATTTTGAAGAGCTGCAACCGCTGGTCGAGAAAGCACTCGAGCGTCGTGAGCTGGTTGCGGAAACCGCGAACATGCGACGGCAACTCTCCACGCGCGCCGAGTACTTCAACATCATCGGCGCGTCGAAACCGATGCAGACGATCTACGAGACAATCGAGTCAGTCGCGAAGTCTGACGCCAACGTGCTGATCGTCGGGGAGTCGGGCACCGGCAAGGAGTTGATTGCCAACGCCATTCACTATCAATCACTGCGATCGAAGAAGCCGTTCATCAAGGTCAACTGCGCGGCGCTGCCGAAAGAGCTAATCGAGTCGGAGTTGTTTGGTCACACGAAAGGCGCGTTCACCGGCGCGCATGCTGACAAGGAAGGTTTGGTCCAACATGCGGCCGGCGGTTCGTTGATGCTTGATGAAATCGCCGAGATGCCGATCGAGCTGCAGCCGAAGTTGTTGCGTGTGTTGCAGGAGCGCAGTTATCGCAAGATCGGATCGGAGAAGACGTACGCAGTCGATTTTCGGCTTGTCTGTTCGACGAATCGTCCACCGGCCGACGCGATTCGCGACGGTTTGCTGCGTGACGATCTTTTCTATCGAATTTCGACGATCACGATTCACGTGCCGCCGCTGCGCGAGCGTAATGAAGACATTCAGCTTTTGACTGAGCATTTCCTGCACATGTACGCGCACAAATACGAGCGGCCGATCACGGGCGTGTCGCAGGCAGCGTATCAGAGATTGTTTGGTCACTCGTGGCCCGGCAACGTGCGTGAGCTGCAAAACGTGATCGAGCGCGCTGTGTTGCTGGCGAAAGATAAACAGATCGAGCCGATCGATTTGCCTTTCGACAACGGAACGCTTCCGGAAGGGACGTCGTCGAATGTCACCTGGGACGTGCCACCCAACATGACGCTTGAAGATATCGAGCGACTGGTGATAGAACGGACGTTGCAGCGCACCGGCGGCAACAAGCAGGCTGCGGCAAATCTTTTGGGCATCTACCGGCCGCGCCTTTACAGTAAGATTCGGAAGTACAACATCGACGTTCCGTCATTAGTTTCAGCATAGTCTTTGAGCCTTCGTTAAACTTTGCGTCTTTGCGTGAAAAAAGACTGTTTCACGCAAAGGCGCAAGGATACGCAAAGACGCAAAGAAATCTCCTGGATGACCAATCCCCTTACGATTTCCCCTGACAGGACGCGTCTGCGTGGCATTGACGCGCTACGAGGTGCTGCCGCCCTGGGAGTAGTCCTCTATCACGCCGTCGATAAAGGCTCGACTGCTCTCCCCGCCAACGTTTTTCAATACCCGGTCCGGCTCGTTCAATCCGCAAGTTCCTTCGGTTACATCGGAGTTTTTCTCTTTTTTGTAATCTCCGGCTTCTGTATTCACCTGCAATGGGCCAGAGCGACAGCTGCCGGCCGGCAATCTGAGATTCGCTTCACGTCGTTTTGGAAAAGAAGAATTCGCCGGCTCTATCCCCCTTATATCATCGCGCTGCTGCTTTTCATGCTGATCGCGGCTTCAACCATCGGCATCGCGCTCACTCAATTCTTTTTTTACGACCTCGGCATGCATCTGCTGATGCTGCATAACTTCGACTGGAGGACGTCTTACACGATCAACGGCGTCTTTTGGACGCTCGCGATCGAAGAACAACTCTATCTCGCCTATTTCCTTTTGCTCTTTATCAGAACTCGCTGGGGCTGGGGCGTAACTTTGGCGGTGTGTCTTTTGGCGCGTCTCGGATGGATGGGTCTCAGTCACCTTGTCTGGCTCAAAACCGGGTACGGGCTACCGGTACCTGAGGCGGCCGCGTCGCACTGGTTTACATGGGCGCTGGGAGCAATTGGAGTGGAAGTTATGTTTGGACTCGTCAAGCTGCGTGGCTGGTCACGTGACTTGCGACTCGCGACTTTTTTGATCGTCGGCGCCTCCGCGTTATCGTCCTACTTACCTTCCATTTACGACTACAAAGTCGTGCACAACATAAGCTGGTTTTTGATTCATCCGCTGTGGGGTCTCGGGTTCTTTATCCTCGTGAACCGGACGGTGCTGGCTGAAGACAGTTGGCTGCGACAGGCGAAGCTGCCGTCGCTCGTGTCGTTCTTCTCGACGCTTGGCATCTTTTCGTACTCGATCTACCTGACGCACGAGCTCGTGATCATGCAATCGTGGCGTTGGACCAATCCCGGCTGGTTACAACTGGTAAACGTCGTGTTGGTAGTAATTCCGGCAACCATCATCTTTGCGTGGCTGTTCTTCTGGTTCTGTGAGAAGCCGTTCATGGTGAAGCGAGCGGCGAAGGACAATGCGATCGTAGCCTGGGCGACTCAACCAAGCGCTGTCGGTGATTAAAGTTTCACGCAAAGGCGCAAAGCCGAGACGCAAAGGCGCAAAGAAGAAGTAAAACGTCGCGCCTTTGCGTCTTCCTTTGCGCCTTTGCGTGAAAAATACTCCTGCTCGCTTTACTTACCTTCCGCTGCTTTCTTCAAATCCTCGACGTCGAGTTTCTTCATCGACATCATCGCCCGCATCACCCTGTCGGTCGTCGCGCTGTCTCCAGTTGTGAGTAGTTCAGCCATGATAGTTGGCCAGACCTGCCACGACAAACCAAACTTGTCTTTGACCCAACCGCATTCGACTTTCTGGCCGCCCTCGGAAAGTTTCTCCCAGAAGTAATCGATTTCCTGCTGGGTCTCGCAGCGGACCACGAGTGAAATCGCCTCGGTGAATTTGAAGGTTGGGCCTCCATTCAGCGCTGTGAATCGCTGGCCGTCCAGCTCAAACTCAATCGTCATCACACTACCCCTTGGACCGGGCCCCACGTCGGTGTAGTGCGATGTGTTCACGATTGTCGAGTTCTTGAAAATGGACACGTAGAAATTCACCGCCTCCTCGGCGTTATTGTCAAACCACAAAAACGTTGTGATTTTCTGCGGGGTGGGTTGCGTGCGGGTCGGATTCGTCGCTGCCATGATGATTTCTCCTTTTATCCTTGCAGTTTAGTTCGCTCTGTCACTGATTAATCGAATCAGGGAGCCAAAAATCGACAGCTTCGCAAAATTTTTTTCGGAAAGTTTGTCACCACAACGGCTGCGCGTTAGCTCCGCATCAACCTCTAAGCTAAACTGCCTCACGTTCTCATCTACAACCCCAAGGACCATGGAGGGATTGCCGCGCGTGCGTTGCTTAAAACTATTCGCACTTTTTTCAACACTCATTTTCTCAATCACTTTTACCTCGACCGCTCAGAACCAGAATCCGACAGCGCAGGCACTCGCGACGCCAACACCAACGCCGGCGCCGTTGCCGTCACCGACTGTCAAGATCGACCGCTATCGCGCGGCGGCGGCCCGCATTATCGGCGCGGCACTCACGAGTGACCGCGCTTACACGCGACTCGCACACCTGACCGATCACATCGGCAATCGTCTGAGCGGGTCAACCAATCTCGAACGCGGGATTGATTGGGCCATCGCCGAGATGAAACGTGATGGTCTCGACAACGTGCGCGCGGAGAAAGTGATGGTGCCGCACTGGGTGCGCGGCGAGGAAAGTCTGGAAATGCTGACGCCCGTTCCCAGAAAACTACAGATGCTGGGACTCGGAAACAGCATCGGCACGCCGGCCGAAGGAATTTCCGCGGAGGCGATCGTGGTGCGCGACTTCGCGGAGCTCGATCGTATTGGTGAACAAGTGCGCGGCAAGATCGTCGTTTACAACGCTCCCTATGTAAGCTACGGCGCGACCGTTTCGTATCGCCTGCAAGGTGCTTCGCGCGCCGCTCGTTACGGCGCGGTGGCAGCGCTGGTGCGCTCGATCACGCCTGTCAGTTTGCAAACGCCGCACACGGGCGCGATGGCCTACGATCCGAATCAACCGAAGATTCCCGTGGCCGCGATCACCATCGAAGTGGCGGAGTTTTTGCAGCGTATGAACGATCGTGGCGATCATCCGACACTCCGGCTCAAGATGGAGGCTAAGTTTTTGCCTGACGCAGAGTCGGCAAACGTGATCGCCGAGTTGCGCGGTTCTGAAAAACCGGACGAAATCGTGCTGATTGGCGGGCACTTCGATTCGTGGGATGTGGGCCAGGGCGCACACGACGATGGCGGCGGTTGCATCGTCGCGTGGGAAACGATCCGTTTACTCAAAGAGCTGGGACTGAAACCGCGCCGCACAATTCGGGTCGTGCTGTACACGAACGAGGAAAACGGAACACGCGGCGGCAATGCTTATCACGACGCTCATCGCGCCGAAATTCCGAAGCATGTGCTCGCGATTGAATCGGATTCGGGAGTTTATCGTCCGGAAGGCTTTGGACTGTCGGCGACGGCGCCACCGCAAGTAAGATCCAACCTAATGGAGATTGCGAAACTGCTGGCGGGCATCGACGCCGACAATATTGCCGAAAACGGCGGCGGCGCGGACATTGGACCACTCATGCGCGATGGAGTGATTGGCGCGAGCCTGGACGTGGATGGCGCGCACTATTTCGACATTCATCACACGCCGGCAGACACGCTTGATAAAGTAAACCCGCGCGAGCTCGCGCTCTGCGTAGCGACGATGGCAGTGATGGCTTACACCGTTGCGGATCTACCCGAAACCCTGGGGAAATAATTGTAGGAGTTGCGCTTGAACAAGTCAGGAAGAGGGCTTGCCCCCGCTCTTGCGAGTGCGGGGGCAAGCCCTCTTCCTGACTTGTTCAAGCCTGTTCGATCTTAAATTAATCTAACTGATAAGTAGCGACGCTCGTCGGCGTTTCAAAGCAGCGCACTTTATAGATCTGCACGCGATCGTCGCTGACACGTTTCGACACGCGCTCGAGCACGTATTTCGCGAGGTTCTCCGCCGACGGCTGCAACTCATCGAACGGCGGCAGCTCGTTAATGTTGCGATGGTCCAGGTAGGTTACGACTTCATCCGCGGCCGCCTTCAACTCTACAAAGTCGACCAGCAGTCCCACATTATCCAGCTCACGGCCACGCGCGTAGATCTCGATCTTGTAGTTGTGGCCATGCAGATTCTCACACTTCCCTTTATAGCCGCGCAGTTGATGCGCGCTCGAGAAGTTGCGCTCGATCATTACTTCAAATTGTCCCGGCATAGTTAATATGCAGATAGGATACTCGCAAGATCCTCGATCCGCGAAGTCACGCGACACGGCGGCAGGCTTTGCAGAAACGTGCGTCCGTAGCCTTTGGTGCGCAACCTCGGATCAAGTATCGCGAGCACGCCGCGGTCAGTCGTGCTGCGGATCAAACGTCCGAGACCTTGCTTGAGTGAGATGATTGCCTGCGGCACGCTGTACTCGTAAAAACTCGAACCGCCGCTATCCTCGATCGCTCTCTGTCGCGCCGCGACGACGGGATCGGTCGGCACAGCGAACGGCAGCTTGTCGATAATCACACACGACAATTGTTCGCCGCGTACATCAACGCCTTGCCAGAAACTCGCGGTCGCGAAGAGCACGGCATTCGGCGTCTCGCGAAACTTTCTCAGTAACTGGCCCTTCGAAGCACTGCCCTGGACCAGGCACGGATATTCAATCTCGCTCCAAACGTTTTCAAACAGCGACTGCATGCCGGCAAAACTCGTCGATAACACAAACGCGCGGCCCTCGGTGGCGTTGAGTATTTGGATAACTTCTTCGACCGCCGCGTTGGTCCATTCGCGATCGCGCGGATCGGGCATGCTCGGCGGCAAGTAGAGAATCGCCTGACTTTGATAGTCGAAACTTGACGTGGCAATGAGATCGTCGGCCGTGTCGAGTCCGAGTCGATCGCGAATGAAGCTGAAGTTGCCGCCGCTCGAGAGTGTCGCCGAAGTCAGCACCACGGTCGGCACTTCTTCAAACAACTTGTCTTGCAGCAGTCCGGCGACGTCAATCGGCGAAGCGCGCAGGAACACGCCGCGATTCCGTCGTTCGAGCCAGTAAACAAATTTCTTGTCTGTGCCCGAGACGATAAACTCGAGCTCGAAACGGAGCTCGCGCAGCCGGCGAACCAAACTCTCGACGTCGGGAGGCTTCTCTTTGAGCGCATCGAGCGTGGTCTCAGTGCGCGCGATCGCGCCTTCGAGCGCGACGTAAAGCTCGCCGAGCGGTGTCGCCTGCAACTCGCCATCAGAGTTCTTGCGCGCAAACGTGCCGGGGATGATCGGATAGCGGCCGTCATCGCCGCGCCCGTCGCGAAAGCCCATCCAAAAGTTGTCCGAAAAACGCGACATGCGCGCGGTGCTGTGCGTGAGTTCCTGATCGACCGCTGCGTCTTCGATCGGTAACGCGCCGAGATCGCGAATCAGATCGTCGATTTGATAATTCGAAACCTGGGAGCCGAAGTATTCCGATGCCACTTCTTCAACCAGGTGCGCTTCGTCGAGTATCACCGCGGTGTAATCAGGCAACACGGAACCGTAATTTCCGTTGCGCAAACTCAGATCGGCGAAGAAGAGATGGTGATTGACGACGACGATGTCGGCTTCCTGTGCGCGACCGCGCATGCGCGTGATGAAGCACGCATCGTAGTCAGGACACTTTTGGCCCAGGCACGACTCAGAGCGCGCGTCGATGTGGCGCCAGAAAGAGAGCGACTCCGGCAGGTTTGATAGTTCAGCGCGATCGCCGGTCTCACTGGCCCTGGACCAGTGGCAGACTTCTTCGAAGTAATCGACTTCATCGAGTCCTTCGAGCACGGGCGCCGACTGCGCGCGCGCGAGGCGATTGAGGCAGAGATAATTGCTGCGACCTTTCATGTAGGTCGCGGAAAACGGTTTGGGAAGGACGCTTTGGAGAAAGGGGATGTCCTTCTCCATCAACTGTTCCTGAAGGTTCTTCGTGCCGGTGGAAACGATGACGCGGCCATTACCACCGAGTGCAGCCGCAACCGCGGGCACGAGATAGGCAAGCGTCTTGCCCGTCCCTGTTCCCGCCTCGACGATGAGGTGTCTCTTTTCTTCGAACGCGCGCATCACGGCCCGCGCCATATCAATCTGGCCCGGTCGATGTTCGTAATCCGGATGCGCCCTCGCGATCAGCCCCTCAGGCCCAAAAACTTCAAGCATGATTTATAGCGTCAGCATCGATTCACAAATAGTGACAGGATTTATGAGATTTCATGATTTACAAGATAAATCTTGTACATCCTGCGAAATCTTATAAATCCTGTCTATGGTTTACTTCCCCACTCTCATCCGCTTTGGATACAACGGAAATTTTGCCGTGAGGTCGGCGACTTCACGCTTTACTTTGTTTCTTACTTCTTCCGACTCCGGCGCATGAATGACTTCCGCGATTAGACGGCCAATCGTTCGCATCTCGGGTTCTTTCATGCCGCGGGTGGTGATGGCGGGCGTGCCGATTCGTAAGCCGGAGGCGACGAACGGTTTGTTCTGATCGAAAGGAATGGTGTTTTTGTTGACGGTGATCAATGCCGCTTCGAGCGCTTTCTCCGCATCCTTGCCCGTGATGCCTTTGCCATCCATCCAGACGTCTACCAGCATCAGGTGATTGTCAGTGCCGCCCGACACGAGTCTCAATCCCTGTTCCTGCAACTCACCGGCAAGCGCCTTCGCGTTCAGCAAAACCTGGCGCTGATATGTTTTGAAGTCTTCACGCAACGCTTCACCAAACGCCACCGCCTTGGCAGCGATGATGTGGACCAGTGGGCCACCCTGCACCCCGGGAAAGAGCCGCCGATCGATCTCTTTCGCGTGTTCCTCGCGGCACAGGATCAATCCGCCGCGTGGACCACGTAACGTCTTGTGCGTTGTGGTGGTGACGTAATCCGCATGCGGGACGGGCGAAGGATGCAGCCCGGCCGCGATCGGTCCGGCAATGTGCGCGATGTCCGCAAACATCCGCGCGCCGACGCTGCGCGCGATCTGTCCGATGCGTTCGAAATCAATCGTGCGCGGATAAGCCGAAGCGCCGCAGACGAGCAACTTCGGCCGGTGTTCTTCGGCGATTCTTTGCAGTTCGTCGTAGTCTATCTGTTCCGTCTCTTTCGAAACACCGTAGTCGGCAACTCTGTAACTGAGTCCGGAAAAATTCAGTGGATGACCGTGCGTGAGGTGTCCGCCATGCGACAGATTCATGCCGAGAATCTGATCCCCGTATTGAATCGCCGCCATATAGACGGACATGTTTG
>Ga0070699_100002884_pt1 | contig 15318 bp, 13 predicted proteins | sample KBSK1503metaG_FD_65473 | JGI IMG/M metagenome (GOLD analysis project Ga0070699, IMG submission 65473) | Corn, switchgrass and miscanthus rhizosphere microbial communities from Kellogg Biological Station, Michigan, USA - KBS K1-50-3 metaG | ecosystem: Host-associated > Plants > Roots >...
TGGGGTTTTGTTTAGAAACAATGGGGAGTATGAAAAGGCGAAGGTACAGTTTCAGTTGTCATTAGATGCCTCACGAATCATGGGTAACGAAGCGCAACAGATCACTTCGCTGATCGAACTGAGTTACCTTGCTTCAAAGCGCGGGTTGTTCTCAGAAGCTGAAAACTTTGCCCAGCAAGCAGTCAGCTTTGCCCAACAAAAACAACTCGAAAACCTGACAGCAAGTGGCTTGCTGGAACTGGGTAACGCATTTGCAGCTAAGGGCAACTACGAAAAGGCGGAATTGTATTTTGACCAGGCCATTCAGTTTGCCCGCGCTAATAAAGGTCGATTGCGGGAAGCAATGGGCATGACGAATCTGAGTGGTATCTACATTCAAACATTGCGCATTGACGACGGCCTGCAAATGGCGCAGCGGGCTCTCCAGTTTTTTCAAGAGGAGAACTATCCGCGAAATGCCTTTCTTTGCCTCACTCACATAGCCCGTGGATATCGCCGAAAGGGCGACTATACCGCTGCACAACAAGCGCTACACCAAAAACTCGGGTTGGCTAATAAAAGCCAAAGCCCGGGATCAATCGCAGATACTCACGTAGAGCTCGGCGCCTTACTCTTGGACCAGGAGCAGCTTCCCGCAGCTCTGGAGCAATATGAGAAAGCGGTTGAACTCTATGGTTCCACTAACGACTTCCTCGTTGCATTTTGTAATGAAAATCGGGCACAGATCCTGGCAAGGCTTGGCCGTTATGAAGAAGCCAAACCGTTGCTGGACGAACTCTTCAAATCAAAAGGAAATTTCCCGGGATTAGAGCCCAGTCTCCATCTCGATCGGGCAGAGACGAGCCTCAGCCATGGAGATTGGCGCCAGGCTATTGAATCCAGCAACGAAGCGATAAAGACAGGTGACCCGAAATCCAATGTCACCGTGCAAGCGCAGTACGTTCTGGCGTTAGCCAAAGCGAATACCGCTGCACAAGTTGAAGCTCAAAAGCTTTGTGACGAATCACTTCAGGCAACGTCACAGGCGGGCGATTTTGGTCTGCACTCACGTGCGCTGCTGGCCTGCGCAGAAGTAGCGTTAAAAGGGAAGGACGCCCAGACAGCGTTGACATTAGCCACTCAAGCACAGGAGAGATTTGCACGAGGTATTCAGCTAGAATCCGAATGGCGCGCTTGGGCAATAGCCTCGCGCGCCAGCAAAGAATTAGGTCACAGCGAAAACGCCCAGGAACAGATGAAAGATGCAGAGACAACGCGCTCCAAACTGGAACAACAATGGGGGCCCGATGTCTTTGGAAAGTACGCTGCCAGACCTGATGTCAGGCTTTACCATCAGTAACAGTTGATCCACCTGGCTCAACTCCCAATAAACGCAAGGAGATCACACTATGTTTGACGAAACCAATACTCCTAAACCAACCGATCCACCAACAGGCACAGGGGGAGGTGGTAATACGTCCCTCGACCTAGAAGAGGAGGAAACCGCTGAGACTCAGCAGGCTACCGATCCTCCTACGGGCACAGGAGGCGGCGGCTCGTAGTGAGTACCCGACCAAAGGCGTCCCAGGGCCTTTGTTGACAACTGAATAAGTCCACAGATTACATGGACGCCAACCTATGTAATCTGTGGATCACAAACCTCTCGACCGCAGCCACTCTTTCACCACTTCCTTCGAATCGCGCTTCTTGCCGTCAATCTCGTAATTCAACCGCCGCATTTCGTCAGTCGAAATGGCACCCGCTAACTTCGACAACACCTCGCGGAGCGCCGGTACACGCGCCAACGAGTCCTGGCGCACTAAATAGACCGCTTCGTACGGCGGGAAGTAATGACGATCGTCGGCAAGCTGAAACAGGTCGAGCGTGGCAATCCGGCCTTCAGTCGAATTACCGGCGATCAGATCGACCTGGCGCGACGACAGCGCTATGTACGTCAGCGACAAGTCCATCTCGCGCACGGCTGCAAACTTCAGCCCGTATGTCTTCGAGAACCCCGGATAGCCATCCGCGCGCGACATGAAGTCCTGCCCAAACCCGGCGCGCCATTGCGACGTGTTTGGCGCAGCGTCGGAGATCGTTTTGAGATTCAACTTCCTCGCGTCCGCACCGCGCACGAGAATCGCGAACGTGTTTTCAAACCCGAGCGGCGGGCTAACCTCGACCTTGAACTGGCTCGCATACTCCTGCTTCACCTGTTCGTAAACTGCGCGCGGGTCGCCCATCGGCGCATGATGGAGAATGGCGGTATAGGAAGTTCCCGTGTACTCGGGATAAAGATCGAGTGTGCCATTCACTAGCGCTTCGTGCGGTAAGTTTCCGCCAAGCTCGAAACGCCTCTCCACTGCGACACCGCGCGACTCGAGCAACTGCGCCATGATTTCAGCCAACAACGCCGACTCAGTGAAGTCTTTGGAACCGATCGACACGCGGCCTTGCAGCGCAGCAGAGTTTGATTCACTTTCCCCTCCACGCCACAGCGCAAAACCACCGGCGACTATTACCAGCACGATACCCGCCACGAGCGCGATCTTTGACAGCCCTGCCCTGCGCTTCGCCTCGAAACTGAACTGCCGCTCAATCAAACCCAGAAAGAAATCGGCCGCCAGCGCGAGCACTGCCGCCGAAACGGCGCCCGCGAGTAGCAGGTTGTTGTCGTACTGCCGCAGCCCGCGAAAAATGTAGACGCCCAATCCGCCGGCGCCGACAGCCGCAGCGATCGTCGTCACGCCTACCGCAATCACCGTCGCGACGCGAATGCCGGTCACGATCACGCCCATCGCCAGCGGCAACTCCACTTGTCGCAGCACCTGCCCGTCCGTCATCCCCATCGCCACCGCCGCTTCTCTGACACTCGGCTCAACGCCCAGTATTCCCGTGACAGTGTTGCGAATGATCGGCAGCAGCGAATAGAGCACCAGCGCGACCAGCGCCGAGCGCGAACCGATGCCTCCGATAAACGGCAACGGAATCAGAAACCCAAACAACGCGAGGCTGGGAATTGTTTGCATCACGTTTGCGATTCCGAGCACTGGACCACGCAAAGCGCGGTAGCGCGTCAACAGAATTCCCACCGGCACGCCGATGGTCACCGCCACGAGGATCGAGATAAAGACAAGCACGATGTGCTGTCGCACCAACAGCAGGAGCTCCGGCCAGTTAAGCTGAAGAAAGTGCCAGAAGCTCACTGCTTACCTCCGCGATCGTCGATCTTCAAGGTATCGAGATAAGCGCGCACCTGCGGATTATCGGAAGCGAGGAAGCGTTCGGGTGTTTCGAGCAGCAGCAGTTGGCCCTTGTGCATGAGCCCGATGCGACGCGCGAGAATCAATGCTTCGCGCACGTCGTGAGTGACGAGGATCGCAGTCTTGCCCAGACGCGAAGTGAGATCGGCGAACTCACGTTGCAAACTCGCGCGCGTGAGCGGGTCGAGCGCGCCGAATGGCTCATCCAGCAAAAGCAACGGCGGATCGGCCGCGAGCGCCCGCGCCACGCCCACGCGCTGGCGCTGACCGCCCGACAATTCACGCGGGTAACGCTCCGCAAAACGCTCCGGATCGAGACCGACTAAACTCAACAACTCGCGCACACGTTCGGTGATCCGCGGCTGTTCCCAGCCCGCCAGCGCCGGCACGAGTCCGACGTTTCGCGCGATCGTGAAGTGAGGAAAGAGTCCGCCTTCCTGAATCACGTAACCGATCCGGCGGCGCAATGCGATTGGATCCCATGCAGTCGTCGACTTGCCTTCAACGTGAACCTCGCCGCTGGTGGGCGTCAACAGACGATTGACGAGTTTCAGAGTCGTGGTCTTGCCGCAGCCTGACTCGCCGAGCAGCACCAGCGTCTCGCCTTGCTCAACGGTCAGGTTCAGATTTGAAATGATATTTGCGTTTGAGAGCGCGAAGTTAACGTTTTGAAACTGGACGAGGGGAGTCTTCACGGGCGTTATTGTGGGGGCGGCACTCCGTGGCCGCCCCATCTTCCGGATCAGGCGTGATGCGAACGAAGGGGGCGGCCACGGAGTGCCGCCCCTACAATGTATCGTTCCTCGCTCAATTATCGCTCGGCTCAGTTGGCGAGCAAGAGATTACTGCTGAAACGTTCCTGTGAATCGAGCCAGGTGCGCGAGAGTGTGAATCCAGTGGTGCCGGCGAGGTCGCGAATACCGTTCATGTCGTACTTGTAAGAGTTTTCAGTGTGAATTAACTCGCCCATATCAAACACGACTTCGAGATCCAGCTTTTCCATGCGCACTCGCTGCTTAATGAGACTCTCGATATAAATCTCAATCCTGCCCATCGCCTCGTTGTAAAACGCCCGGTGCTTAAAGGTGCGCAGATCGAACGTCCCGTCCAACTCGCGATTGATCCGCGCCAGCACGTTGAGATTGAAAGCCGACGTGACGCCAAGCGCGTCGTTGTAAGCCGCTTCCAGAATCGCCGGATCTTTCTTCAAGTCGGCGCCGAGCAACAACGCATCGCCTTTTTGCAGCACGCTGCGCATCGCACGCAGGAAGCGAAGCGCTTCGTCGCGATCGAAGTTGCTGATGTTTGAACCCAGAAACAACGCGAGGGTTCGTGTCCGCGGCTTCTTTCCCAGTTCCGCGAGACCGGCGAAGTAGTCGGCGGCGTATGCTTCGATTTTGAGTCGCGGGTACGATTGCAGCAGGATTCGGGAACTACTCTCGAGCGCCGTCGCGGAGATGTCCACCGGCATGAACAAGAGCTCCGGCTGGAGTCGCAGCAGCGCCTCGATAACGCGCCGCGTCTTGGACGCACTGCCGCTGCCCATTTCAACCAGTGTCTTCTGACCATCGACGGCAGCAACGATCTCGTCCGCATAACGCGCCAGAATCTCGTTCTCGGCCCGCGTCAGATAGTATTCCGGCAACAAACAGATCGCCTCGAAAAGCTGCGACCCGAGCTCGTCGTAAAAATACTTCGGCAAAAACCGCTTCGGCTGGGCAGATAATCCTTTGCGGACATCCTCGGCAAAGCCTGTAAGCGGATCTCGCTTAACCAGATTATGGATGTACAGACGTGAGTCCCTTGAACGTTCTGACTGTGCCACGGTCGCCACATCATAGCCGATATGGTCCGGATATTCACGGAATCACGCGAGACTATGGCTGCGCTTGACCACCAGCGCTGCTGCGGGCAAGATCGCTCGGCAATGTTGTTCAGTAGATTTGCACCGTCCCTACTGCTCCTCGCAGCTTTGTGTTTTCCAGCCTTTGCCCAGGGCTTTCAGAAAGAGGTCGAAGCTCCTGAAAAGGTTTCGCTGTCCGTCAAAAACGTGGACGGCCGCATTAGTGTGTTTGCTTCCGAAGCGCAACAAAAGAAGGTCACGATCGAGGCGAAATCAGCCGGGCTACCCGTTGCGCCTGACGATGTTAAGGTTGAGACAAAGGGCAGCACGATCAACATCGAGGTCCGTTCGCGTGGTGAAAAGGATCGCATCGATCTTACGGTGACGATTCCGGCGCGATCCAAAGTCAATATCGAAGGACAAGCCGGCTCGGTGGACGTCATCGGCAATGTCGAGTCGGCAACTGTCAAAACGGACACGGGCACCATTCACGCCGACGTTCCGCTGGAGGCGGTAAAGTTCAACTTCCTCTGGGAAGCGAGCAAGCCGCGTTACATGAGCGACGTTGAGCTGCCGCCGATCAAGGAAAAGGCAGGCGGAACTTACAAACTTTCCGGCCGGCTCGGTGATAAAAAGGCTGACAAGGAACAACTGGTTGCGCTCGACTTCCGCACGCAACGCGGCGTCGTGCTCCTGAACATCGATCCCGAACGCGCGCCCGCGGATCTGCGTGAACGCCCGTTGACCGAGGCTGCGCGCGCAATTGTCCGCAGTGGTGACAGCGAGCTCGTCGAGGCGATTCGCAGAGTTTCGCCGAAGATGTTTGGCGATTACGCGAAGTCGTTGCCGCCGGTGGAAAAAGAACCCGCACTGGTGCGACGTGCGGCGCCGGGAAAAATCGTGAGCTCGATCGCACCGCAGTTGATGCGGTTCACGGCCAGCGTGACCGATCGTAACGGACGCGCGATCGGCGGCATGCACGAGTCAGACTTTACAGTTTGGGAAAATGGCGTCGAACGACGGGTCACGAATGTAGCGCCGGCGAATGAACCGTTTAATCTCGTATTGCTGTTGGACGTGTCAGGCAGTGTCGAGGAGCGAATGGACTTCATTCGCAAAGCCGCGCGCGACTTTCTGCGCACGACCAGTCCACAGGATCGTATCTCCATCATCAGCTTCCGCGACGACATCCAGGTGATTTCCGACTTCAGTACCGATCGCCAGATGCTCTCGAAGAAGCTCGACGAGATCGACGCCGGCGGCGGCACGGCGCTGTACGACGCGCTCGGATATGTCTTAAGTGAGCCACTCAAACGGCTGCGCGGCGCACGCACCGCGATCGTAGTGATGTCAGATGGCGACGATAACAAGTCGTTTCTGCCGTTTCCGGCGATTCTCGAAGCGCTGCTCGAATCAGGCGCGCTCGTGTATCCGTTGTACGTGCCGTCGGGTCTGATTCCCGAGTCGAGTGTGCCGAAGCCGGAGATCACGATCGATCCGTTGCGCACGCGTTACCTCACGCTGACGACGCGCGCGGAGGATGAGGCCCGGAAGCTGGCGGCCGCTTCGGGTGGAATTTACTATCCGATTCGGCGCCTCGAGGATCTGCAAAAGGCTTACGACGACGTGGTGGCCCAATTGCGCTCGGCTTACACGATTACATACGCGTCGAATTCCGTGTCGTCGTCGCCGCGCGTGCGCGTACGCACGAATCGCGACGGTGCGTCGGTGCGACTTAGTCCCGTAGTGGAGCTGAACACACCGTAGATTTGAAATGAATCAACCTCTTTTTCACGCACTCTTCGACGAAACCGAACGTAAGCCGCTAACCGTCTCCCAACTCACAACCTCGATCCGCACTGCGCTCGAATCTCGGTTTGCTGCCGTCTGGGTCGAAGGCGAAATCTCAAACTTCAAGGATCACTCGTCCGGTCACTGGTACTTCACCCTCAAAGACGAGAACGCACAAGTACGCGCCAAGTGTTTTCGCTCAACCAACATGCGCATTCGTTTTCGTCCGGCTAACGGTCTGAAGGTTCGCGCGCGCGGCAAACTTTCGGTCTATGCGCCGCGCGGTGAGTATGAGCTGGTGGTCGAAGCGCTCGATCCGGTCGGCGCCGGCGCGCTGCGAATCGCGTTCGAACAACTGCGCGATCGACTCCAGGCAGAAGGCCTTTTTGCCAAAGAACTGAAACGCCCGTTGCCGGTCTTTCCACGACGCGTCGGCGTAGTGACTTCGCCCACCGGAGCTGCGATTCGCGATATTCTCAACGTTATCTCGCGCCGCACGAGAACTGTTCACGTCCTGTTTGCACCGGCGAAAGTGCAGGGTGATCTTGCCGGTCCGGACATCGCGCGCGCGATCCGTTTTATCAATCTCTATCACGAACGCGCGCTGCGTGAAGGCCGCACGGCGGATCTGGTCGATGTTTTGATTGTGGGCCGTGGTGGTGGTTCGACGGAAGACTTGTGGGCTTTCAATCAGGAAGAAGTCGCGCGCGCTATTCGTAAGTCAGCGATTCCCGTGATCTCGGCAGTGGGCCACGAAACTGACTTCACCATTGCCGACTTCGCCGCCGATCTTCGCGCCGCCACGCCTTCGGCGGCCGCCGAGATCGTCGCCGCACGCGAGGATCAGATCTGCTCGGCGCTCGATCATCTCGGACGCCAGCTAGTGCGCTTAACGCGCTTTCAGATCGTGCAACTACGCACGCGAGTTCAGGAACAGGCGCTGTCGCATGCGTTTGATGAAGTGAAGTCGCGCTTGAATAACGCGCGCGCGCGTTTTGACGCTGCGTCGTCTGGATGTGATGCGGCGATCGACCTTAAGCTTCAGGAAGGACGAGAACGACTCGCGCTCGCGGCCGCTTCGCTTGACGCCCTTTCACCGCTTGCGGTATTGCAACGTGGTTACGCGATTGCGCAGGATGTAGCCGGAAAGCCGTTGCGCGACGCGACGTCAGTGAAAGAGGGTGACGTTGTCAGCGTGCGGCTTGCAAAGGGCAAACTAGGGACACGGATTGAACGGATCGAGGCTACGGATTAAGAATCGATGCGGCAGCGAATAGTAATCAATGTCGATGGACCAGAGACGGGAACCGTGCAGCGCCCGCGCAATGGAGGCCGCAAGCCGCGGCGCTGGTTGCGTGTACTCGCAATTCTCGCCGGGTTAGTTTTGGTCCTCGTAGTCGTTGCTGCTGTGGGTGGTTTTCTCTGGTGGCGCCACTACCAGACGACGCCGGCTTATACTGTGACAGTAATGATCGATGCCCTGCAGCGAAATGATTTAGCGGAGTTTGATAAGCACGTCAACTACGATGAGATCGCCAAAAACATGGTCGCGAGTATTACTCAGAAGGCGGCCGGCCGGTATGGACTTGCGTTGAACAGCGCCGTTCAGGCACAGATTGAAAAGCAGGTACCGACTCTGCCGAGTTTGAAACAAACGATCCACGACGAAGTAGCGAAGGATGTCACCGAGTTTGCAACGATTATGGGACCACGAGGGTTCATCACATTGTTGTTTTTACTTCCGCGATATACCACCATCACCGGTGAAGGTGACACTGCAAACGTGAAAGCGTGGCTGCCCGATCGTGTGATTGAAATGACAATGAAACGGGATGGCGATCGATGGCAGGTAACCGAAGTCAAAGACGATCTCATCGTCCAACATGTGGTCGATAACGTCATGAAAGAGCTGCCGGCGATTGGCAGCATCGAGTCAAGTAGTCCATTGTTTAAGAAACCGAAGCGGAGGCGACCGAGATAACGCAGATGAATAACGGTCAGGAACAGGGGCGGACGTTTGAAACTTCTCTGGAGGCGTTGGAGCAGATCGTGCGCCAATTGGAAGATGGCGACTTGTCGCTCGAAAAGAGTCTCGAATTGTTCGAGCAGGGTATTCGACTCTCGCGCGAGTGTCAGGAACGTTTGAGCCAGGCCGAACGTCGCATCGAGATCCTGTTGCGCGACAACCAGGGACGGCCGGTGACCGCCACCTATAACGAGCCCCCGGGCGAGACGAAGAACGAGCGCGCGGCCGAAGACTGAGATGCCCTCCAACCTGTTTCTACAAAACACCCTGGAACTCGATGCTCTCCTGGCTGGTAGTCGCGCCCTCGTCGAAGTCGAGCTCAACAGCCTGCTGCCTTCGTCAGCCACCGAACCGGAAAAGATTCATCAGGCGATCCGCTGGAGTGTTTTTGCCGGCGGCAAACGTTTTCGGCCGGCATTGCTGTTAGCCGTCGGTCAGGCGTTCAGCGCTCCGATCAAAAACCTGCTCAAGACCGCGGCCGCGTTTGAGATGGTCCATACCTATTCGCTGATTCACGACGATCTACCGGCGATGGACGACGACGATCTGCGTCGGGGCAGGCCAACGTGTCACGTTCGTTTTGACGAAGCGACTGCGATTCTCGCCGGCGACGCGCTGCAAACACTTGCGTTTCAGGCGATTGCGCAGGACCCGGAACTGAGTCCTGAAACACGCATCGCGCTGATCTCGGAATTGACGCGTGCCGCAGGCACGCCTGAAGGCATGGTCGCGGGCCAGGCGTTTGATATGGAAGCCGAGACTCGCCAGGTTAATGGCGCGCAGTTGGAAGAGATTCACCGGCTCAAAACCGGCGCGCTGATCGTTTCGGCAGCTCGTTGTGGAGCAATTATCGGCGGTGCGAGTAAGGACGAATTGGCGGCGGTGACGAGTTACGGTTCACATCTCGGATTGTTATTTCAGATCACGGACGACTTTCTCGACGTGACGGCAACCGCCGAAGCTCTCGGCAAAACACCCGGCAAGGATGCGCGGTCCAACAAGGCAACTTATCCGTCGCTGCACGGGATGGAGGAAACCCGCGCCGCCGCAATCGACGCCCACCACGCCGCGTGCGACGCCCTTCAACAACTCGATCGTCCCACCGACGTCCTGCGCCGCATAGCGGATTTCATCCTGAATAGGACGGGTTGAGATTGTTTCACGCAAAGGCGCAAAGGAAGACGCAGGGGCGCAAAAGAACCTCAAAATCTCTTTGCGTCTTTGCGTCTTCCTTTGCGCCTTTGCGTGAAACCTCTTACTCGTAAGCGAGCGCCTCGCGGACGGTAGCACGTGAAGCCCGCCACGCCGGCAGAAAACTGGCCAAAGCACTCAACCCGATCGACACCAGCATCCAGATCAGTAGCCCGACGGGCTCAAACGTAAAATCCAGCCCTCCCTGGAACACCATCCGCACCAGCAGATTTCCGAGCGCCTTACTCATGGGCCATGCCAGCAGCGCCGCGATGGTCCAACTCAACACCCCAATCACCACGCCCTCCGCCACCACCATCATCCAAACGATCCGCGGCGTTGCTCCCAGCGCTCGCATCACTCCCATTTCACGCCGGCGCTCGAATACGTTCAGACTCATCGTCGTCATTAAACCTAAACCACCCACACCGCCGATGATCGCCGACATCACGATCAAAAACACGTAGATCATCAGCATGTGCTGGTCAAAAGCAAACCGGCTCTCCGACGTACTCGAGCTGCTGCGTGCCCGCACGCCTTCTCGCTCGAGGTTTCGATCCAGATCCGTTCTCACAACACTGATTGTGTCCCAGTCGTTATTCACTAACGCGAGCCGCAAGCCGTTAACCATTCCCGGATAACGTTGTTGCATAAACGTCAGCGGCACGTACGCCTCCGCGGGCGAGAACGCTTCACGCGCGATTCCGACCACCCGCCAGGTCGATTCCGTCTCCGCGATTCGCATTGCCACCGTCTGGCCCACGCGCAACTTTGGCTCACGCCCGGCCAACGCATTGTTGATGACGATGGCGTCCGTATCCCCCGGGACGAGGGTCCGGCCTTCGATAATTTCCAGGTTCAGAAGCTCGGTGCCGGCGGGCAGCGCAACCACATTGAAACGAGTGTTCAGCGCTCCTTCGGTTGTGAACCAACCCTCCGCCCGTTTGATTCCCGGCGTGTTACTGACGGCTCGTTCGATCTTCTTGTAATCGGATGGGTTCGCAAACGAAACGCTCAAGTCAAACTTCCGTGCCGCAAACATGTGGTCCAGGGTATTGATCATCGAAGCCCGGACGTTCAATGCCAGGATGAAAAACAGTCCGCCGGCGGTCAGCGTCAACAGCGTTAGCGCCAGCCGGAGTCGACGGCGAAAACTGTTGCGGAGCGCGAGAACGATCAAACTAAACGTGCCGCCGATTCGTGTTAGTGCGCGATCAAAAGCGCCGGCGCCGAAGGTCGTCTGCGATAAACCAAAGTTCGAAAGCGCTACGCGAACCGGAACTCCCGTTCCGCGCAAGATCGGAAACGCCGCAGCGATTAATGGCGCGGCGATGCCAACCAGCGCCACGCACACGTAAACCCAGAGCGGTACGGCAAAGCTGTTGATATCGAAGTTGAGAAAATACGCCATGTAGCGGCACAACACGCGGCTGCCGATTATTCCCAGCGGCACGGAAACAAGCACCGCGGTGATGCCGAGAAACAACGCCTGGCCGAAGTAAACGCGTGCAATCTGCCGGCGCGTCCCGCCAATCGCCTTCATCACTCCGATCTGCCGCACCTGCGACGCCATCATCGCGGTGAGCAGGTTGATGACGAGAATGCCGCTGAGAACGAGTACAAAGAGTCCAAAGCTCGACATTGCCAGCAGCAGGACGCCGGTCAGATCCGAGTGCGGATGTTTACCGGGTCGCGGAATGTCGGTGCGGAACACATGATGACCGCGGCTCTTGATGGTGTTCTCGACGTCGGCGACGACATGTCTGATATGGTTCTCGTCATAACGATTCTGCGCGACGAGTATGTTTAGCTGATTGAGTGTAGGAGCCTCGCCGAGTTGGGCCAGGGTAGCGAGATTGATGTAACCGTAGACAATGTTCTCCATGCGCGCCTGCGCCTGGCCCACGTCGTGAACGCTGCCGCTGACGGCGAGCGGCTGCTCTACGCCGTTGGTGGTCTTCACGGTTACGGCGTCGCCGATCTTTGCTTTCGCGACCTCAAAAGCATCGCGTTCGATCAGGATCTCGCCGACGGCGGGCGGCCACGCGCCGCTTTCCGGAACCAGCCGGCTGACGCGAATGTTGCCGTAGTCATGGACCACAAACAGGATCAGGTTGCGCCACTGCACCGGTCCGGCTTTGATCTGACCGCTGATCGTCCGGCGTGGTTCCGCGTCGCTCACGTCCGGATTCTGCAGGATAGCTTTGACCAGATCGTCGTCAACTGCATCGACGCGAATCACCGCGGAAGCCGGGTTGGTCGCGAGATAACCGAGATCGAGCTCGCGCGTGAGAATCGCGTACGAAGCAAGCACGGCCGCGAACGCCCAGATCCCCAGCGCGATGGCGAGCACGACGAGCGCCGTGCGTGCGCGTTCGTGCCAGAAGTCGCGGATGGCTTTGCGCCAGAGTGTGTTCATTGATTGACGATGCCGCCGTCTGAGATTTCGATCCGGCGATCGATGACGCGTGCGATGTCCGCTTCGTGAGTGGCGATTACTACAGTCGTGCCCTGGTTGGCCATGTCGCGAAAGAGATCGAGAATGGCGGTGGCGGTTACTGAGTCGAGATTTCCGGTAGGTTCGTCTGCCAGCACGAGCGCCGGTTCGTTTGCGAGTGCGCGCGCGATGGCGACGCGTTGTTGCTCGCCGCCCGAGAGCGTCGCCGGCAGTTTGTCGGCCTGTGCACTGACCGCAACGCGTTCCAGCAACGCGACGGCACGTTTGCGACGCTCGCGAAAAGGCAGACTCCGCGCGAAGTCCATCGGCAACATAACGTTCTCGGCGGCAGTGAGCGCGGGCAGCAGTTGGAAAAACTGAAAGACAAAGCCCACGTTGCGACCACGCCAGAGGGCGAGCTTGTTTTCGGAAAGACCATGGATTTCAGTGCCCGCAACGCTTACCGATCCCGACGAGGGGCGATCGATGCCGGCGATCATGTTGAGCAGCGTCGACTTGCCGCTGCCCGATTTGCCGACGACGCCGACAAACTGGCCGGCCGCGATGTTGAGATTGATAGACTTGAGTGCGGCAAACTTTCCCGCCGGTGTTTCGTAAGTTTTTGAGACCTGGTTTAAGGAGATCATAGTTTTGTTCCGCGTGAATTTTGCAGATCGGCGTACGGCTGTCCAGCGTTATCATGCTCGACGCTGTTGTAATCGAACAAAGAGGTAGCGAATGTCCAAGAACGAGCCCCAGCATCTTGCCGCGTCGAACAAGAAGACCGATGCTCGCGTCAGGCGAACGCGTGACGCGTTGGGTGACGCGCTGGTTGCGCTCATGCAGGAGAAACCGTTCGACACGATCACGGTCCAGGACGTGTTGGACCGCGCCAACGTCAGTCGCTCAACTTTTTATTCGCACTACAGCGACAAGGACGATCTGCTGATGAGCGATGCGGAGGAGTTCTTCGAAGCGATCTCGATGGCGCTCTCGCAACACGGCGACAAGTCGGATCGCGTTTTCCCGGTGCAGGAGTTTTTCACTCATCTGGCGGATGTGCAACCGTTTTTCAAGGCGCTGGTTAAGTCAGGCAAGTTTCAGGAGAACATGGAGCTCGCGCGCGGTCATTTTGCGCGCGGCATCGAACGCCGGCTCGCGGAGTTGCCTCGCAGCCGCTCAATTCCGCCGCATGAACTATCCGCGATTGCCTTCACCCATGCCGGCGCATTGTTATCGTTGTTGACGTGGTGGCTCGATCGCGGCATGCGTGAGTCTCCTGCCGAAATGGACCAACTCTTCCACCGCATCGTCTGGAACGGACTTGGATGAGTGTAGGGCCTGCCCCGCCCCTACAATCGTTTGAGTGACGATCAAAATTCTTTTCTAAAACGAACGTTCGTGCTATATACTTTCGGCGCTTATGACGAAAGCCGCTCAACCCGTCGCATCCAAAGGCCGCAAGGCCCAGGGCGAACGCACGCGCCGGGCGATTCTCGAAACCGCCGTACACATCGCCTCTGCCGAAGGTCTGGAAGGCCTGACTATCGGCCGCCTCGCACTCGAGCTCTCGATGAGCAAGAGCGGTCTTTTCGCGCACTTTGGCTCCAAGGAAGATCTGCAAGTGGCAACCGTCGAGGCTGCGCGCGCGATCTTTATTAGCGAAGTCATCAAACCGGCTTTCGAATCGGCCCAGGGCCTGTTGCGGCTCTGGAAACTCTGCGACATCTGGCTCGCGTACGTGCAGAGTGGCGTGTTTCGCGGTGGCTGCTTCTTTGCCGCGGCGGCGGCTGAGTTTGATGGTCGCCCTGGTCCAGTCCGCGACCGCATCGCCGAAATCATGAAAGAGTGGCTCGCAACTCTGCGCAGCGCGATCGTCGAAGCGCAAAAAGCCGGTCAGCTCAACAAAGAGATCGACGCCACTCAACTCGCATTCGAATTCAACTCGCTCGAGCTGGGCGCCAACTGGGCCTTCCAGCTCTACGGTGACTTGCGCGCTTTCAAGCGTGCGCGCGAAGCAATTCGCGAACGACTTAGCAGATATGCGACCGCTGCGGGCGCGCCGTTGCTTGCAATCGTTAAACCGCACGGCAGCCGAGCACGCGCCTGAGACGATCAGTTATGAACAACGCCAACCGGACCAACGCCGTGGTGCGTAAACGGAAAGCAGCGTGGGATGGCATCAGGCTCGAACATTGCCAGCTTCGTCCCGGCGAGTTGCCCCGCCATCAGCATCGCGAACACGTGATACTGCTGTCGTTGACTGATGGTTGCAAAGGTGAGCTGATCACCGGGAGCGGTATCGGCATTAGCGGCACGCAAACGAAGGGTAACATTTGCCTCGTACCGGCCGGCCTCGATCACCAGGCTGTGCTGGAAGGAAACTCCGAACACCTCGCGCTGTATCTCGATCCGTCGCTCATCGCTAACGCCGCTTCGGAAGCGCGGCTCGCCGGCAGTTTTGAAATCGCCGAACGATACACGCGTCGCGACAATGTCATAAACAGCGTCGGCATGGCTTTGCTGGGTGAGCTCGAGTCGGAGGGTTTGAGCGGCCGTTTGTATGCCGAATCGCTGGGAAACGTGCTGGCGGTCCACCTGTTGCGATACTACTCGGTTCCGAGCACGCGACCGGTAACTTTCAAGGGTGGTCTATCAGCAACCCGGCTGCGCCAAGTTACGGAATTCATTGGCAACCACTACGACCGCGAGATAAAACTGGCCGAGCTGGCCCAGGTCGCGGGCATGAGTAGTTTTCACTTCGCGCGTGAATTCAAGCGGACCACCG
>Ga0070699_100002886_pt1 | contig 15313 bp, 12 predicted proteins | sample KBSK1503metaG_FD_65473 | JGI IMG/M metagenome (GOLD analysis project Ga0070699, IMG submission 65473) | Corn, switchgrass and miscanthus rhizosphere microbial communities from Kellogg Biological Station, Michigan, USA - KBS K1-50-3 metaG | ecosystem: Host-associated > Plants > Roots >...
GAAGGCAAAGGACCATTCCGGTGGGTGGCACTCTCTGGCGATAAGGAAGATATTTACACTACCGATCAAGCGATTATGGAATTGTTCCCCGAAAACGATCATCTCCATCGTTGGCTGAAGATGGCAAGTGAGAAAGTCCCGTTTCAAGGGTTGCCCGCGCGCATCTGCTGGCTGGGATACGGCGAACGCGTAAAAGCAGGGTTGAAATTCAATGAGTTGGTCGCCAGTGGAAAAGTCAAAGCGCCGATTGTGATCGGGCGCGATCATTTGGATTCAGGTTCGGTTGCGTCACCGAATCGTGAAACTGAATCCATGAAAGACGGCTCGGATGCGATCAGCGATTGGGCAATATTGAATGCAATGATCAACGCAGTTGGAGGCGCGACGTGGGTCTCGTTCCATCATGGTGGCGGCGTAGGCATGGGGTATTCGCAACACGCAGGACAGGTCATTGTGGCAGATGGAACTCCCGAAGCAGCCCGGAGGTTGGAAAGAGTCCTGACCACCGACCCAGGCATGGGTGTAGTCAGACACGCTGACGCGGGCTATGAAATTGCGATTGAGGCCGCGAAGCGTCATGGTATTAAGATGCCGATGTTGAAGTAGTCCATGAAAAATGAAACCAAGTTGAGGCTGTCGTTACTCCTCATTAGTATCATTGCCTGCGAACCAGTCATTGCCGTTGGATGGAAGGAAATATTCTTCGTTTTCCTCTTTATGGCATTTCTGTTCGGCCCACCCGTCTATCGCTTCATTCGCAGGTTTGAAGAACTTCGCAAGCGGAATGATAAATAGCAACAGACGGACATCACGTCCGCCTGTTGTTTTTATTACTTTCAACGTTTGTATTTGAAGCGAATTCGATGTATGATATTTCAGGAGGCAAAATGTCTGCAAATGATGATCCTGAAGAGAATAAAAAGAAGCAAAAGAAATATATGTGGCTGGGCTTTGGCAGCTACTCTGGAGCTGCCACACAAGGTCCCATCAATCCGGGCAACATCCGCGCCGATGTTGGCATATTCGATAAACTATTCGAATTATTCGGTGTAAAAGAAAAGACCTCAAAAGAAACTAAAGAGAAAAATAAATAGCAAGAATCAAGCAGGGCAACCTTGGCAGTCGCCCTGTTATTTTTTGATCAATCTGTTGCTTTTGGTAAAGCATCTGGCAGTTCGTCCTCGATATTTCGAATGCGCGGGTTGGCATATGCCAGGATCGTGACAAGAATACCAGCAAAGGCAGAGGCAACGAGCATAAGACCGATGCCGCGCCCGGCCCCGGTTCCCAAAACAGAACCAAGAAAAGTATCTGCCCAGGCGCCATCTACATCCATGAGCGGGCCAAAGACTCGGTCAGCAAGCGGGCCTGCCAGGAGATAGGCAATCGGCATCACCGAGCGCGAGATCATGGAACGGATGCTGAAAACACGTCCCTGCAATTCTGGCGCGACTTTGGTTTGAAAGACTGCCTGACTCGCTGAAGAAGCCAGCGGGATAAATATCATCAGCCAGAAGAACCCACCACCAATAAAGATTGGATTGGAACGTAAACCCGCCACAATCATGCCGAGGAGCGCGAAACCAATATAACCGATCACAGCCGTAACCCGTCGCTTTGGGCCAGCCCAGATGCTGCTGAGGATGCCACCTGTCAGCATTCCCAAGCCAATAAACATTTGAATCGTCCCAAGTGTCTTGGCTGAAAAGCTCGAAAGAATCATGGGGCCGATCAACACGCCACTCCAATTGAGCAGGAAGTTGACCATGGCAAAGTACCATAGCAAGCCAAAGAGCCCGGGACGGGCCTTGAGGTAATTCCAGCCAAATAACGCGTCCGCGACAATGGATGATTTTTTACCCTCAGCAACAGTTCTCTCAGGCTGTGGGATGTGGACGATCAAGAGCGCACCCACAGCGAACAGGAATGTCACAAAGTCAATAACGAGAATTCCTGATAACCCAATTGCCACGAAGAGCACACCTGCAATGATGGGTGTAATGACCATCTCAAGCGCCTGTCCCATTTGCATCATGCCGTTGGCCCGTGACAAGTCCTTCTTGGGAAGAAGCATCGTAATTGAAGCCGAATACGCTGGTTCCTGAAAAGCTGAAAAGATGGAACCCAGGGTAGCAATGAGATAGACATGCCAGAACTGGAGACTTCCGAAGAACAACAAAATAAATACACTGATCGTCACGAGTGCATTGCCCGTATCCGACAGGATCATCACCCAGCGGCGATTCCAGCGGTCCGCCAGCGAACCAGCCACAGGCAGAAGAAGGATGCGCGGCAGATTGCCAAACAAGATGGTCAGAGCAAACGGTGTCGCTTTGCCAGTCTGGGCAAAGATCCAAACACCTAGCGCGAAGCTGGTAAGACCAGAACCAAGCATGGAAATTAACTGACCAAGCCAAATAATGAGGAAGGTCTTCATGCCTTGTGAAGCAGCCTCCGGATTTGAATCCAGCGCAACGGTTGTCATTTCTTCTTCTCCTTCTTTGGCTCTTCAAAATAAAAACTCGGATAAAACGCAACGGTTAAAGCATAAGGTTGAAGCTTTGAGCCGCGCGCAGAGGTATCGTTTTCACTTTCAAATTCTTCGAGCAATTTCATAAGACGATCTTGAAATTCCCCAATACGCTCCTCAGATACACGGCTTATGAGCCGATTGATAATAAAACGACGCGGCTGTTCATCCGCGCCTTGCTCCAGTTGAAATTGACGCGCTTGTAAACTCCGGATGATATCATCGCGCGTCGCGTCAATTGTGGAGGAGAGGACCATCTCGAAAGGTTCATTGCCACCTTCTCTTGAAAACTTAAATAGGGAAGGGTCTATATCCACTATGTCTGCGCTCGAGTGATAGACCTTTTCAACCATATTGGCTACCATGCGGGTTTCAGCCACTTCGATCAATCCCAGTTTTTCCAGGGTGGTAAAGTGATAGTAAAGTTTGCTTGGGGCAAGCCCAAGTTTTTCAGCCACCTGTTTGACTGTGAGATTCTCGACGGTTAGTAATTCCACAATTTGCACACGCAAAGGATCGGAGACCGCACGCAGTGTTTCGAGGTCTTTAATCTGGAAGGGCTTGAGGGGTTTATTCTTTTTCATTGCTTAATTTCTCTTTTACATAAAAATTAATTTTAGCGATAGGTCATATTTTACTTGTAGCTCAGGTTTTGTCAATAGATAGTCGCATTATACTTTTACTCTTGACATACTGTATGATATACAGTATCATGTGATTTATAGGTGACATATGGAAAACGATGAACTCGTACAAAACATGCTATTGGAACTGCGGCGCGGTACCCTTTCAATTGCGGTGCTCAGTCAATTAAACGAGGAGGAGTACGGGTACTCCCTGCTGAAGGCTCTGTCTGACAAGGGGCTGGAAGTAGATCAGAGCACGCTCTACCCTCTGCTCCGCCGACTTGAGTCGCAAGGGCTGTTGCAATCCGATTGGCGGATTGTGGATGAAGCCCGCCCGCGTCGGTATTACGTGATCAGTGCGCAAGGCAAAGCTGTGCTGAGCAAACTCAAACAGGAATGGTCTGTCATGGCAGAGACCATGCAGAAGATGTTGTCGTAAAGAAGGAGAAAGAAATGAGTCTTGTTGATAGATATGTTGCAGAAGTTGGCAGACATCTGCCAGAGAAGGATCGCTCAGATATCGAAGCCGAGATCCGCTCGACGATTGAAGATATGCTCGAGGAACGGAAGGACGCATCAAAACCAGCAGATGAAAAAATGGTTGCAGACACCCTTGAAGAACTTGGTGACCCGCAATTGCTGGCTTCCAAATATGCTCCACCCAAGCGCTATCTGATTGGCCCGGATTGGTATGAGGTGTATGTGAAGTCGCTTCAGCGTGTTCTCATTACCGCTCTGCCTGTTGTGGCTGCCGTGATGTTTGTCCTTACGCTGACAAAGGCTCCCCTGGATTTTGTTGATGCAGTTGGTGAGGCAGTAGGTAGTGCATTCAATGTAGGTGTGCAAATATTGTTTTGGGTAACGATCGTATTTGTGTTTTTGGAACGTTCAGACGAAGTGCCTTATGAATCGCCGCGCCAGGCCAGCCGCAAGTGGACCGTTGCCCAACTGCCTAAGCTGCCGAAAACGCGCCAGATCAGTATCTCTGAGACGGTGATGAACATTGCTTCCATTGCCTTTTTATTGATATGGATCGTCTTACCGTTCACCCTCGCTCGCTTTCGAGGCGAATCGAGCCCCGTGCCATTCCTGCACCCGAACCTGTGGAATTTTTGGTTGCCCATCTTCTTTATCCTCATGAGCCTGACTTTGATCCATGAAGTATTCAAATTAAAGATTGGCAATTGGACACCTGCTCTTATGGCGACGAACGTAATTCTAGGTCTGAGTTCAATTATTTACATCGTGGCGCTTGTAACAACTCAGGAGCTTGTGAATCCAGCCTTTCTGGCAACCCTGGGTAACTCTGCAGAGTTACATAAATTGCGCGAGGTCATTACATGGAGCATCGATATCAGTGCCGCCGTTATTGTAGGCACTTGTGTATGGAGTATCGTCAATTCCATCCGTCTGGCAAGACAACTGAAACAAAAGAGCTGACAGGGATGAGCCTATATTGAAAGTTCTTATTTCTTATAAAGAAGGAAAATAAAATGAACCTGATTGATAAATATATTACTGAAATTGGCAAACATCTGCCCCGCAAGCAACGTACCGACATCGAAGCCGAGATCCGCTCGACGCTGGAGGATATGCTCGATGAACGGAAGCAGGGCCAGGGTCCGGCAGATGAAGCGACCATTCTGCAGGTGTTGAAGGAATATGGCGCCCCTCATGAAGTCGCAGCAAAGTATAAAAGTCAGCCATATTTGATCGGCCCACGCATGTATCCAATGTTTGAGTGGGTCCTGCGGATCGTATGTGCTGTCTTCGTGGGTGCCTCTCTACTTGGACTTGGTGTGAATCTGGTCAAAGATGGTTTCAGTGGTCCAGCATTCATCTCCGCCATGAGCCAATGGTTTTCAGGACTGATCAGTGGATTGATCGCGGCCTTTGGAAATATCGTGCTGGTCTTCGCCATCCTTGAAAGGACTCAGGTTGGGAAGAAAATCGAAGGTGAGTTTAAGGAATGGGACCCGGCAGAGCTGAAAAAGGAACCTGACCCGGATCTGGTTGATCTGCCCGACCATATCTTCACCATTATTTTCACCATCCTTGGTTTGATCGTCTTCAACTTGTACCCCAACCTGCTCTCCGTCCGCTTTTTGAAGGATGGTACTTGGACTGTGCTCCCCATTCTCACAACAGTCTTCTTCAGTTTCCTGCCCTGGATCAATATCATGAGCTTGCTGCAAATTGGCTTCAACAGTTTCATGCTCGGGCAAAAATCCTGGAGCCCAATCTCCCGCAGCCTTGGCCTCGTGCTGGATGTGGCTGGAATGATCCTTGCCGTTGTCATCCTAAAAACATCCGGCATCTTCGGCCTGACACCTGCGATATTGGCCGCCTTGGGAAGCACAGATGATGCAGACACGATAGCAAGGTTTTTCAACACACTGCCAACCCTCATTCTTGCGATCGTTGTTATTGTAACGGTCATCAAGGTCATAAAAACCTTATTAAGGTTGTTTTCAGGAAGATCAAACATGTCGTATCCGGTCTTGAAATAGAATTATCAAAGGCATAAAAAGAACTCCGCGATTCATATGAATCGCGGAGTTCTTTTAGTTTAGCGTTGCTTTTTATTGTTGCCGAAGAGATGGCATGGGAAGTGGGATATTGAAAGTTGTTGCGGCGACTCCCATCCCACCTTGACAGGTATTTGGCGGAATAGTAGCGGTATAGCCTCTACGCGAGGATGGATACTCGGCAGCCCAAAACATAAAGCCCAGCATTCCAGAGGTCACACCTGCACCATTGGGAGCAAGAGTCTGAAGGAAATTGGCATCCGCTTTCTGTTCAGAAGAGGCAAAGTTATTACAGTTGGCAATATTGCCTTTCAGATATAGAGCACCGGTAAATTTTGCTGGAGCCAGCGGTGGGACAGGGGGTGAATATTGTGGCTTACCATCCACATGTTCCTGCCAATCGGTGGGTGTGCTGGATGATGTGCCACCAACCATCGCGTTGGCGTAATCAAGGACAGGATTTGTAGTAAGGAGCCAGTTGGCTGTAGCATGACGGTTCAATGCAATTAACCAACGGTCGCCTGCGCCTACATCGATGGTCAGGCGTCTGGCAGGGTTAGCTCCAGTCGCATCATAAGGCAGTATTGAACGATAGGTGTTAATGAAGGTCTCCAATGCTGGGATGTTGGGAGAGCTACTATTTTCGTAATCAATCTCAATACCCACCCCAAAATGCTGCGCCACATCCGCAGCATTAAGAGCCAATTGTGTCGGATTAGCGGCCAATGCTGCATCCCAATCATCGGTGTAAGTGATGCCACCGATGGAGAGCATGACACGGATACCGCGATTCTTGAAGTAATTCACCACATTCATGTCCATACCAACAGGAACCATACCGTTGTATCCTGTATCGGTCCGATTGAGCATCTTCAAGGGGTTGACGAAACTCAAAACAACTAGATTGACCGATGGCTGGCCATTACCGCGATCAATCAGCCAGTTGTTGGCAGTATCGAACTCTCCCCCTGGAGTTGTATTGCGAACAAGGCTCCAATCACAGTAGTGGTTTCCGCAATGCCAGGCACCAAAGATCTGCATGGGCGTCAACGGAGCGGGAGTTGGTGAGGGGCCAGGCGGGGGGGTGGGTGTAGGTTTGGCAGCAGAGACCATATTGATGCCCCCAAAGGCAAGGAGTGCGATCAGGAAACCTGTCAATACAGTGCGAGCAAATTGCTTGGGCATGTTATTCTCCTTTATACAATAAGATTGGGAACTTCGATATTTGATCAAGAGGTATATCAGCAGTATTTGTGCGGCGAACCTCCTCAGCGTACAATTATGGTAACAAATTTAAACTCGGATTTCAACGAAGAATATGTTACAAATAACACCACAATCCATTGATTCGATTCCGAAAACATCCTATTGAATAAAGTTGTACTCAATTTAACAAATGAAAGATATGTAACTTAATGTAACAAGGAGTTGCCATGCCATTGATTTATGCCTGTATCGCTCCACATGCTGGAGATTTAATTCCTGAAACAGTGGAGGATAAAAATATCGTCACATTGACGCGTGAGACCATGTATAAGTTGGGAGCAAAGTTAGAGTCGCTTGCGCCTGAAGTTATTATCATAATTAACCCGCATGGATTCCGAGTACAAGAAGCCTTGAGCATTAGTGTTGCCGAAAAAGCGGTTGCAGACTGGGCGCCTGATGTAAAGTTGGATTTTGAAATGGACTCCGAGCTTGCCCATGCCATCGCCGACGAAGCCAACGAGTCGAACGTGCCAGTCGTGCGCTATATCTACGGCGCAAGCGGTGGAGATGCCTGTTATATCCCATTGGATTGGGGCGCGGTGGTGCCACTTTACTTCATGGGACATCGCTTCACTCCCAAGCCGAAGCTGGTCCACTGTTCCCCCATGCGGACTCTCCCCTTAGCCACGCACTACGATTTTGGCCGCGCCATCGGACGTGTCGTTCGTGAATCAGATAAGCGCATCGCCGTCATCGCCAGCGCAGACCAGGGTCACGCGCACGATGCAAACGGTCCTTACGGATACGATCCTGCGTCAGCAAAGTATGACGCCTGGATGCAAGATATCATTCGCCAAGGGAATCTCGATGACCTGCTCAACGCCGATCCGCAATTAGTGGAAGACGGGAAACCTGACAGTCTGTGGCCCACGCTAATTCTGGCAGGTGTCCTGAAAGAAAATCCCCTTCACGCGAAATTCCTTTCGTATGAAGTGAATATCTATTTCGGGATTCTGTGTGCGGAGTTTGAGAAATAATAATCGTCCTGTCACCCTGAGGGAGCAGAGCGACCGAAGAGTCTCGAACACGGCTTGGCAGAGATGCTTCGCCGCAAAGCGGCTCAGCATGACAAAAGACACAGACACAAAGCTTATCTTTGTATCTGTGTCTTTAATAAGTTATTTCAGGTGGTCTGTCTGCGCATCAGATAAACACCGAGACCAGCCAACGCGAGAATGGCGGCAATGACACCGGCGATGGTCAAAGTGCTTGAACTGGCATCACTCGCGGGAACAGATGTGGCTTCGGCTGTAGGCTCAGGTGTAGGTTTAGCCTCTTCGATCACGAAAACAGCTGTTGTGCGAGCAGGAACATTGAAGGTGCCACTTGAATAAGATGACTGTCTCACTGTTGTATCTACTGAATTTTGTTGAATAGAGTGCAAAACATAGTTACCAGTAAGCGTCGCATCATTGAATGTTACAGCTTCGGGACGGGCATTGAAGAGGACGATTATCTCTTTGTAGTTCTTGTCGAGATTCGATGTATCTTGCAAACGCAGGACGATCAAGCCAGGAGTTTGCCCGGTCCCTGCACCGGGGAAGGAAACGCTTTGCTTGATTTGGTTCTCTGTTTCAAGCCGGAAGAGTTTGGAGCTCTTGCGAATCTGCAACCACTCACGGAAAACATCTGAGGCGAAGGTGATATCTGTCTTTGTAGGAGCAAGTTTAGGGTCAGCAAGAAGCGGTTTGTAAATGTCCCATTGACCGGTACCTTCGAGCGGAAGTCCTGCACCCCAGTTATTCGATTCGTATGTCCAATCCAGTTTGTTATACCAATCGCCGGAGTTGTATGAATTCGGGTTGAAGGATTTCGAGCGCAAAATATTGTCGCCTGCATGGAAGAACGGCACACCCTGACTGAACATCACAATACTGAGCGCGAGGTTGTTCATGCGCACGCGATCTTGAAGGGTGGCGTCGGTGGGCGCTTTGGCTTGGATGGCATCGAAGAGTGTCTGGTTATCGTGTGCCGAAACATAGATTATATTTTCCTGAGGGTCGTCGGTGTACCCAGCAGGTGCGCCGTTATAACTGATAAGCCGCCCGGGAACACTCTTGCCATCAGCGCGAGTGAGTTCGTAACTGGCGAGATTGCCCGCAAGGCCCAAACGAATCCAATCGGTGTAATTGTTGAGTTGGATCTGCTGGTCTTCTGCCTTGCGCTTCTCATTAGCATTATTCGTGAGGGCGAGACCTGTGGCGAATCCTTGATCGCGTGGATCACTGAACGGACTACCGCCGCGCACCGCATCACGCAGACGGTCATTGAACACGCCAATGCCTGTTCCAGCAATATTAAGTTGCGTGGCATTTTTGCCACGGGCATTGTTGGCAACTTCGCCGAAGTCCCAACCTTCGCCATAAATGTAAATTGACTTTCCATCCACGCCATCTTTTTCGAGGGTGAGCGCATCGAGGGCAGCGCGGACGGCTTTCATATCTTCGAGCATGTGATGACCCATGAGGTCGAAGCGGAAGCCATCTACCTTATATTGTGTTGCCCACGTGATGAGAGAATCGATCATCAACTTACGCATCATATTGTGTTCAGTGGCCGTGTTCTCACAACACGTAGATTTTTCTACGTTGCCATCGGCGTTGAGACGATGATAATAACCAGGCACAATGCGATCCAAAACCGAGTTGGCACTTTGTCCGCTGGCGTTGGTGTGGTTGTAGACGACATCCATCACGACGCGCAACCCGCTTTGATTCAACGACTGCACCATTTCACGAAACTCTACAATGCGTGGCGTGCCATTCGGGTCGGTAGCATAACTGCCTTCGGGTGTTGTGTAATGCAAGGGGTCATAGCCCCAGTTGAATCCATCTGTGCCAGTGAGAGCGCTGACAGCGATGGATTGTTGGTCTGAATCGGGCGGATAAGTTTTGAGTTTGGCTTCATCCACGGTCTTCCACGTGGATTTGTCTTCGTTGACACTTGCAATGTCAAAAGTAGGTAGAAGGTGAATGTGTGTGAGTCCCGCTGCCGCCAGCGAGATAAGATGTTTCATCCCGTTCGAGTCTTTGACAGTGAAGGCTTTATAGGTGCCGCGTAATTCTTCAGGGACGGTTGAGTCACTGATGCTGAAATCACGGATGTGTAATTCGTACACCACGATATCTTCCGGTGCGGCAAGGGCGGGTTTGGTAGTCTCATCCCAATCCTGTGGCTTGAGATCGGCATCGTTCAAGTCCACGATCTGACTGCGTTGACTGTTCATCGAAAGACTAAGTGAGTATGGGTCAGTGACAAGATTCGTTTCGATCTTGCCGGTGGAGGGCGCGCAGACTTTCACCTCATATAAATAATATTTGCCCTTCCAACTTTCATCGCCAGTGATGCTCCAGACGCCAGTGGAAGCATCCCATTGCATGGGTGTTTTATTTGCATAGGATGCCTTCTCTGTATCATACATGAACAACGTGACTGATTGTGCTGTCGGTGCCCAGAGGTGTAATGTAGGAACTGCGCGATCAAAGGTCACACCCAACGGGCCATCATAAGGATACAAATCATCCAAAGCGCCGGGAATCTGTACACCAGTCGCATCCACGGCTCGACCCGATAAACTTCGCGCGCTGACTGCTACCTGTCCCTTGAGAACATCAGCAAGTTTGGTTGTATCTGTCACCTTCAGCACAGCATAATCACGCAGATGCGGATACTGTTTCAAGATATCCACGCTGGGTTTATCAGAGACAAAAGTCAACGGAATCTCGATGCCGTTCTGAATGCCATCGGGTGAAAGTTCCAACGAAGCATCTGGTGAATAGACGAGAGAGTATGTCAAACCAGAGCCGCCGCTGATTCTCCACAGCAATGTGTCCTGGCTGATCCAGACGGCACGCTGTTTTGTAAGATTGCCCACGGGTGCGCCAGTAGTGCTGATAGTGGATGTGTTTTTCACGGCGTCATATCCAAAATAGATTGCGTCGCCATCTTTCGCGACGGTGAATTGTTGCGGTTCAACAACGACATTATTAGCATCCTCGTTCAATGTAAAGGTGATGGTATACGTCCCTGCTTTAAGTCCGCTGGTGGTAGCACCATACGTGCCATCCCCATCTGGGTCCTGCAACCAGGCTCGTAGACAGGTGGCATCGTTATCCTTGATGCATCCGATTTGGGTCTGGAAGTCGCCCATCGCTACAACGATCTGCTTATTGAAACTATCTGCAATCCAGTGGGTCTTATGGTCATAATAGAATTTGACCTGTGTGGGCTCCGTCACAACGAGCGGGATATCTGGTCCGTTGAGCGTGGCATTCGTCCCATAATTTTCTCCCCAACCGCCATTGAGCGCGGCTTTGTAGCGTGGTCCCTTTTTGTCATCATCGTTGGCAGGTTGAATTTCAAATGTGCCCTGCCAGATGTCATCTTCGACGTCATAAGTCAACATCGTGTTTTCACATTCAGGCTGCCATTCACCGGGGCAACCTAATTCATCCTGATGAGTGCCAGGGATGTTGACAAGGTCCGGGTTGGAGCCTTGGGCATGGATTGTAGAAACAAGCATGGGTGAGAAAGAAGCGAGCAGCGTCGTGCAGATCAAAAAGATATCCAGAATTTTCTTTCGCATGGGAAAATCTCCACATCGAACGTAGCATGCCGAACAGGAATATTGTAAAGTAAAATTCCATCCATAATGCAATGGATTTCTGTTCATGGACGCCTCGCTCAAGGCTATCACGTTGCCTCCGGTCCCTCGGCTGATTACCCTTATGGTGCGCTGGATAGGCAAAGGCCAATCTTCGCTGCCCGTGGGTTGGATTTGAACGATTATTTCAATGGCACACTGAACGTGGATATTCGTCCACATACCTTCCAAATGGTGAAACCGGAATTTACTTTTGAACACGTTGAATGGACAGATATGCACCCTCCAGAACATTTTTCATTTTCAAGATGCAAAGTGATTTACAGGGACACTGAATATGACGGTTGGGTGTATTATCCACATCCTGAAACAAAACTACGAAATTTTCAAAATCCATTCCTATTGGAAGTGATTGCAAAACCCATCTTCGGAATTAGTTATGGAGATGAACTGGATATATTGGTAAATCATGAAGAAATTCTTATCATCATGTAGTAAAAGGGGACTTAAGTGACTCGTAACCGTTTGATACTTGCCGGGGCCGGCTTGTTTGTCGTGCTCTTCATAATACTTTTAGGGATTGGAATATGGCATCGGGCAAATCCTCCGTTGACTGCCAATCAAAAGACCTTGATATCGAAACTGGGCTATTGCAGTTCAGATAATAGAAATCCCTGTGTTGTCTCTTTCACTCAAGATGGCACGGGAAATATGCTGGTGAACCTGTTAGTCCCTTCTGCGAGCTTTCCCAATTTTTACCTGGTAATCAGCCGGGAAAATGCAGAAATCAAATATGAATGTGAAAAGATAAAGGGCTTTCCAAACAGTGTTTCCTGTAAAGGGCCAGAAATGTTCCCCGGTGAAATTCTGCAATTCACTCTCATTTCCACCCGAAATAATACCGTTCTGGCCGAGGGAAGTTTTGCCATCATTGGTTTATTACTTGCCACGCCTGATGTAGAAACCACTGAGATGGCAGAAACTATTGAAACGTCTCAACCAACGGAATCGCTTACACCGTTTTTGCTGGAACTCCCCACACCTATTCCTAGGGCTACAGAGCCATCTTATCCCAACCCTTCATACCCCAATCCGTCTGCCTATCCCAACCCATAAGATACAGTGATTAACGATTTTCTCACCGTTATTGCAGAGCATGGGCGAATTGTATTTGGTATTCTGCTTTTAATCGCGTTGAGTCAGGCTCTGATCAACGAAGCGTTGAAGGCCATCTTTGGCAATCGCTTGAAACCTAGCGAATATTTTGCTCTGGGCTTCGCAGGTTGGATTTTGCCTACCTCAGTTTTAGCCCTGCTTTGGTTGTTTCTGGGACGTTTCTCTACGCTGACAATTTTCCTGCTTCTGCTCATTCTGATTCCAACCTTCGCCCGCCTTAAACTCGACATTGAACCTGAATCTAAAAAAGTTATCTTATCCCTGCTGACATTTATTCTGCTTTCCATCCCTTTCAGGCTGGTATTTGTTTCTGATGCCTTGCTCCCATCTTACTTTGACTCAGCACAACATTACCTGCTGATCAGGCAGCTACTGGAGAATGGTTCTCCCATGGAAACTTTTTCAGTGACGCAATATTATCATCCGGGCTTTCACATTCTCGCCGCGTTCATCGTCTCGGTTTTGGATGCAGATATTAGTAAGACCATACTTATTTTTGGTCAGCTGACTTTAGCCATTATGCCTATTTCCATTTTCTTTCTGGTCAAATACATGACTGGGTCGAATCAGGCGGGTTTTTTGGCGGCAGTCCTTTCTGCTTTTGGGTGGTACATGCCTGCCCATGCAGTCAACTGGGGTAAATACCCTGCATTGACAAGCCTCGCCTTGCTGCCGTTTGTGTTGAGCCTGGCTTATTTGCTCTGGCAAAACCGGGATGAGTTATCCCCGCCTAAACGTTGGGCACTCTACTGTCTGTTTGGCCTCAGTTCTATGATTGCCATCTTAATTCATAGCCGGGCGCTCGTTGTTTTGGCAATCATTTTTTTCGCATGGGGTATTGCAATCTGGCAGGGAAAACTTTCCTCTCCAAGCCGTGTCCTGATTTTTATCACAATCACCTTTGTCCTTGTGTTAGAGATGCTTTTCATTCAACAAGAAGCGTTGTTCAGCTTACTCCTAGATCCATATATCAATAAAGGAGTTTGGATTACTGTGTTGGTGCTTTGTCTGTCTATTTTTGCCATAAAGGAATATTCACAGGTCATACTAGCCTGTATGTTTTCGATGTGTTTTTTTTGGGGCAGCCTATTTCAGCCAGTGAATCTTCCAGGTTACAGGATCTTGACCTTATTAGATAGACCTTTTGTAGAGATGATACTTTATCTGCCATTATCAGTAATGGGTGGATTGGGACTAGCTGGTCTGGCAAAAGTCATTTCGAAAATTCAAATCGGTACGTTTTCACTGCATCAGAATGCAGGTATATTTGTAATTGGTTTGGTCGGCGTCCACGCTTTTTTTACATATAACTTATATCCATCCAAATGCTGTGTGATTGTAAGCAAAGACGATATGCTGGCAATTACGTGGATTAAGAATCATCTAACCAGGGAGGCTCACATTGGAATTTCAGGCACAGAATTGGATGTATTAACTTCAGAGTCGCCCGAAGGTATTGTGGGAGGCGACGCAGGAATCTGGATCATGCCATTAATTGGCAGAGCCACAATTCCCATGCTATATAGCTCCGATTTTGGTCAACCGTCTGTGAAAGAGGTGCTTTGTCAAAACGGAATAGACTATCTTTATGTTGGAGAATTTGGCCAATCGTTTGACACCAGAAAATTAAACGAACACCCGGAATGGTACAGTACCATCCTGTCCATGCAACAGATAAAAGTATATGAAGTTATAGGCTGCTTTTAATTAGGGGACTGACGAACGCAGAGCAATCCCGATACTTTCTCGTGGATTCGGGAAGAAACGAAGGGGAAGTCTTAGAGGTGTGAAGGCCATGCCGGAGCCAATCTCTGCGACAGGAATGTAATACAACTGTGTTTCACTATCTGCACCACGATTCTCATTTTGGAAGACCAGTAGAATGTATTTGCCATTCGGGCTGAAAGCTGCGGATTGATAACAACAAATATTACTAATCGGATTATATTTTTGCTCGGCACCAATGCCAGTATCATACAGGTACAGTTCACCATACACCGCGTTTCGTTTGAACGTGTTGAACACGATGCGACTGACACCATCCCACTGATAAGAGGGCAGAATGGGATATCTTTCATAGCCTTCGGGGGTAAACTGCCGGCCTGGGATTTCATCCATGATCAACGGATCAACATCTTTACAGCGTACCAGATCAATGCCGATAATGCGGATGGTATCCCCAATGCGTGAACCAACGACACTTTGATAGAGAATTGCCAAACTCTTTCCATCGGTAGACCACAGCGCTCTTTTCGTGGAGACGTCAGAGTAATCCAGACAGGCATCATTGGAGCTTTGCAGTTCAAAGGCAGATGTAACCGTAGACAACCATTCAACATTGTAGGGCACGATGAGCAGACGGTTTTCAATGCTCACCGCAGCATGTTTGCCATCAGGTGAGACGCGGAAGCCTTCCAGTTTGTCATTGGTGAAGCAGGCAACCTGTTCCGGTTTGGGTTGCACATCAGTTGTATTAATTTTGTAAACACATCTGCCTTCACTATACAACAATTCATCTCCGCCAGCGAGCCATTGCAGATCAAACTTTGGCACATTTGTGTTGGTCAACTGTTGGATGTTTTTG
>Ga0070699_100002888_pt1 | contig 15300 bp, 10 predicted proteins | sample KBSK1503metaG_FD_65473 | JGI IMG/M metagenome (GOLD analysis project Ga0070699, IMG submission 65473) | Corn, switchgrass and miscanthus rhizosphere microbial communities from Kellogg Biological Station, Michigan, USA - KBS K1-50-3 metaG | ecosystem: Host-associated > Plants > Roots >...
CGGCGGACTCAATGTACTGCTCAACAATGCTGGAGTTCTTCACGTCGGAACTGTCGAACAGATCACGGAAGAGCAGTGGGATGAGACCTTCACCATTAATGTCCGCGGCCTGTGGTTGTTGTCCCGCGCCGTGTTGCCGCACATGCGCAAGGCCGGGGGCGGTTCGATCATCAACATCGCCTCCGTGCTGGGGATCAACGGGGCGCGCAACCGGGCTTCGTATGCGTCCTCCAAAGGAGCTGTGATCCTGCTGACCAAGTGCATGGCCATTGATCATGGCCACGAAAATATTCGCGTGAACGCAATCTGCCCATCTTTTGTCGAGACTGACCTAACCGCCGCGATCATCAGCCAAGCGCCGAATCCCGAAACCGTCCGCCGGGAGCGAATCGGAGTGCATCCCATCGGGCGCCTTGGACGGCCGGAGGACATAGCCGGACTCGCGGTTTATCTGGCCAGCGACGAATCGTCCTGGGTAACCGGAGGAGTATTTCCAGTGGACGGAGGATATTTGGCGGTGTGAGGTGAGCATTCAGCAGTCAGCACCCCGCATTCAGCCAATCGAGATAGTGGTCACCTGCATCTGCGATCTGGATCGTTTCTAGAGATGAATGCCGCTCCTAAGCTTGCTGTACGCTGAGTGCTGAATGCTGAGTCCTCGCAACCCCTCGCGAATGTCACATTCTCCTGTGACTCCTCTGTATAATCTCTAGGTTAGAGTTCTATCGAATGGCCGTTCTGGAAGGTGATTCTTGAGTTCTCCCATGCCCCCGCGTCCCGGACAACCGCAAGGCCCGCAGCCTTTGCCTGGCGTGGACGCCATCATTGCCGTCGGTTCGGGCAAAGGCGGAGTCGGGAAGACGACTCTTGCCGTGAACCTGGCAATAGCGCTCGCGAAGCTGGGACACAAGGTCGGCTTGCTGGATGCCGACGTTTACGGTCCGAACGTGCCGCTCATGCTGGGCATCAGCGCGCAGCCTAAAGTTGTTGGCGATAACCGTATCGAGCCGCTCGAAGTTCACGGGCTCAAGGTTATTTCTGTCGGCTTTCTGAATCCCGGCGACAAGCCCCTGATCTGGCGCGGTCCGATGTTGCATTCGATCATCAAGCAGTTTCTAGGTTCCGTGGTCTGGGGAGAGCTGGACTATCTCGTGGTGGATTTGCCTCCGGGCACGGGCGACGTGGCGCTCTCGCTGATTCAGACTGTGCCGCTCACCGGCGCAATCGTGGTTTCGACGCCCTCAGATGTTTCGCTGCAGGACGCGCGCAAAGCGATCGAAATGTTCCGCCAGGTGAAAGTGGATGTGGTGGGCATGGTGGAGAACATGAGCTACTTCGTCTGCCCGCATTGCAATCACGAGATCGACATCTTTTCGCGCGGCGGAGCTGAGAAGACTGCCCAGCAATTTAATATCGCGTTTTTGGGGGCCGTCCAGCTCGATCCCGACATCCGCAAAGCCGGCGATACCGGCAAGCCCACGGTTCTGGAAGGCGAAGATTCCCCTCACGCCAAACCACTCTATGACTTTGCCCGCAAGGTGATCGCGCGGGTAGATGAGATCAAGGCCAGCGCGCCGGAAAACGTGATCCAGATTCAGTAGCGTTGCCTATTTTCCGAACCTCGCCAGCCGGAATAGCGGATCTGCATCCTTGTGCTCCATCACCAGTTCCGCCAGCATCTCACCTAACGCTGGGCCATGTTTGAAGCCGTGGCCGGAGCCACCGCCGACCAACCAGACGTTTTGCGCCGCAGGGTGGCGGTCGATGATGAAATTATCATCCGGGCTGTTCTCGTACTGGCAGACGCGCGTCTCGAGCAACGGCGCATCCTTCAGCGCAGGAAAGCGGAAGCCGAGATAATCGCGGACCGACTTGAGCCCGTCAGCGCTTACCGTGCGATCGCCTGAGGTCGGATCAAATGCGGGTCCGCGCGTGTCATCGGCGACCTTGAAACCGCGTCCCTGATTGCCCGGAATCCCATAGATAAATCGCTCGCGATGATCGGCCCATACCGGCAGTTTGGCCTCTGAGAAGCGGTCGTCTCCCGCGGGTGAACCAAAGAAAAACACGTCCTGCTTGGTCACGCGGATACAGTCGCCGATGGTTTTCGGAAAGAGTTTCCCCAGCCACGGTCCGCAGGCGAAGACATACTGATCGGCGTTGAGCTTCGAACCATCAGAAAGGAGCAGGCCATCCCATTTAGCGCCATCAAGATCACGCGGCGACACGGCTGCCTGTCTGTATTCACCGCCTTCCGCGAGAAACCCATCCAGCACTGCCTGGCACGCCATCCGCGCCGTGAGAAAGCCACTCTGGGGTTCGTAGATTCCCCAGCGCACACCATCCATGTTGATCTGCGGCCAGCGTTTCTCGAGCTCCTGCCGGGAAAGCTCTTCGTATGAAATGCCAGCCTCGCGAAGCATGGGCAAAGATCCGCGCTCGAACTGATCGTCACCGGAAGCCGCCATCCATAACACACCGATGCGGTGCAAAAGCTGGCGGTTCCAGCGCCTCTCATGCTCCTGCCACAATTGCAGGGCGCGAGCTGCCATTTTGGAGTAAGGTTGGTTTGGTCCGTACGTACCGCGGATCACGCGCGTTTCGCCGCCGGAAGAGGCGCGTGAATTACCCGGTCCCCAGGCGTCGAGCAGGGTTACTCGCGCACGGCGGCGCAGCAAGTACAAGGCAGTCCATCCGCCGAACGCGCCAGCCCCAATCACGGCTACATGAATTTTTGGTTGCATTTTGATTCCAGCCGAACGGCCTGCTTCGTTGAGCATATTCGCAGAAGCGAACTTCAGAAAAGGAAAACGGCCAGCAAGGGCACTCAACCCGCCAACGGCGGCGCAGGCTTTCAGCAGCCAGCGACGGGACAGGGAACATTCGCTTCCTGCGTCAGATTTCATGATCGTCGAACTGAATCCGCCGTGCGCAGTACGAGTCCCGCCAAACTACATCCACAACCAGAGTCGGTCAAGAATCAGCATTCTGGATCCGAGACTGCTGATGCTTGACAGGGCTACCCAGCCTTCCTAAAATCGAAATCGGGGCATTTGAACGTGTGCCAATCTAAGCTTTTGCATTTAAAGGTACTTAACAGGCTGAGCCAAAGTTAAGCGCGAGCCTCCCAAAACTCCCTCAAGGTGATACAAAGGGAACAGTATGCAGGCGGGACCGCCCATCGGCGAAAGGGAACGTGAGATCCTCACCGCCATTGTGGAAACCTTTATTGCCACTGGTGAGCCGGTGGGATCGCGCACTCTAGCACGCACCAGCCGGGAAGGACTAAGTCCGGCCACCATCCGTAACGTCATGGCCGATCTCGCGGACGCCGGCTTTCTGGAGCAGCCTCACACTTCTGCGGGCCGTGTGCCGAGCACGGAGGCTTACCGTTATTACGTCGAGCAGCTTACGGGCAAGGCGCGTCTGTCGCATGAAGATGAGAGCATGATCCAGGATTCGCTGCACGGCATTTCCGATGTGCAAGAATTCATGGAGCGCACCTCGCATGTATTGTCGCTGCTCTCGCGGAATGTTGGTGTGGCCGTGGCCATCGGCGGACCCAAGAACGCTCTCGAGCACGTCTATTTCTCGCGGCTCGGGGATCAGAAAGTTCTGGCAGTTGTGGTGACGCGGTCGGGTCTGGTGCGGGATCGCGTGCTGCGCCTCGATCTCCCGCAGGCGGATCTGGATGCGGCCGCGCGCTTCATCAACGAGAGTTTTCGCGGCTGGACCATGGAAGCAATGCGAAGCGAAATTGCCCGGAGGCTTGAGCAGGAGCGCAGTGAATATGACCGTCTGATGTCTTCCGTCGAACAGCTCTACCGGCAGGGTGCGCTGGCTGCGGACGACACAGCTCAGGCGGTTTTCGTGGAGGGGGCAGCCAACTTGGTGGCCGGCGAGCAGGACCGTCAGCGCCTGCAGGAGCTGCTGAAAACCCTGGAAGAAAAGCAGAAGATTGTCGAGCTACTGGGAGCCTATCTCGATGCCAAACAGGAAGCTGTGCGTGTGGTGATCGGCCTCGATGAGGCCCTGCCCTCGATGCGCAACTTCGTGCTGATCGGCGCGCCGGCGCGCGTGGGCGGTGAAGTGATGGGATCACTCGCCGTGATCGGTCCGACCCGCATCGACTACCAGCACGCGATGACTGCTGTGTCCTACATCGCACGTCTTTTTGACAGGATCCTGAACGAATCTGAGTGAGAGTTTTATGGCAAGAACGAACGGAAAATCGGAAATCGAGCCACGGGAACTGGATACGGAACATGAACTGCCCGCGTCTGAGGACACGGGCGAGAATTTAAGAAACGCGGACAAAACCGCGGAAGTTTCTCCTCCAGCCGGCGGCGTGACCGCACGTGACGCTGAACTGGAGAAGCTGAAGGCAGAGCGCGATACGCTACTCGACCGCCTGGCTCGGCTGCAGGCCGAGTTTGAGAACTCCCGTAAGCGCGCTGCCCGCGAGCAGCAGGAATTCCGCGAGTATGCGTTGGCAGATGCCGTCAAGGCGCTGCTACCCATCCTGGACAGCTTCGAGCGCGCGTTGCAGGCTGTTTCGGAGGAGAAGTCAGAATTCCGCAGCGGGGTTGAGCTCATCTATAAACAACTGCAGGACACTCTGGGGAAGCTCGGCTTGCGGCCTATCCCGGCAAAGGGCGAGCCCTTCGATCCCCATCTTCATCAGGCGATCGAAATGGTGGAAACCAGCGACGCCAAGGATCATCATGTGCTCGAAGAACTGCAGCGCGGCTACAAGCTCAAGGACCGGCTGCTGCGCCCCGCGATGGTCAAGGTCGCGCAGAACTCGAAGCATTAAACTCACTGGAAAATCTGAAAGGATTCGGGAAAGGCCATTCTGACCAGCAACGGAAAACGCGACTACTATGAGGTGCTGGGCGTGACGCGCGGCGCCAGCGACCAGGAGATCAAGAGCGCGTACCGCAAACTCGCCCTGCAGTTTCATCCCGACCGCAACCCCAATAATCCTGACGCGGAAGAGAAATTCAAGGAAGCGAGCGAGGCCTATGCGGTTCTGGCAGACGGCGAGAAGCGGGCTCTTTACGACCGCTTCGGCCACGCGGGCGTCGGGAGTGTTGGCGGTGGCGGGGGCTTTGACGCCACGATCTTCCAGGATTTCAGCGATATCTTTGGCGATTTTTTCGGGTTTGGCGACATTTTCGGCGGGGGTTCCCGCCGGCGCAGCCGTACTCAGCGCGGCGCTGATCTGCGCGAGGATGTTTCCCTTGAGTTCGAGGAGGCCGTTTTCGGCACTGAGACCAAGGTCAGCGTCCGGCGCCATGAAGCCTGCGAAGACTGCCGAGGCTCCGGCGCCGCTGCGGGCAAAGCACCTGTAACCTGCCGCTCCTGCGCCGGACGCGGGCAAGTGCGTTATCAGCAAGGGTTCTTCAGCATCGCACGCACTTGTCCTACGTGCCAGGGCACGGGCAGCGTGATTACCGATCCGTGCCCCAAATGCAAAGGCGAAGGACGGATCCTGCGACAGCGAACGGTGGACGCGAAAATTCCTGCCGGAGTCGAAGACGGAACGCGCATCCGTTTTACCGGATTGGGCGAAGGAGGTCTTTACGGCGGTCCGCCGGGCGATCTTTATGTCGTGTTGCACGTCAAGGAACATCCCTTCTTTGACCGCGAAGGGAACGACCTGCACTGCGTGATTCCCGTTTCGTTGACCCAGGCAGCACTAGGCGCGGAAATTCCCGTTCCGACGCTGGAGGGCGAATACACGCTGAAAGTGCCCGAGGGAACGCAGTCGGGCACCACCCTGCGCATTCGCGGCAAAGGTGTACCTGTGCTCAATGGCCGCGGCAAAGGCGATTTGTTCGTCGAAGTCCGAGTGCAAACGCCGAGCAAGCTGAGCAAACGTCAGCGCGAACTGCTGCAGGAACTCGACGGGATTACGCAGGTGGAAAACAAGCCGCAGAGGCGCACACTGCTGGGCAAAGTAAAGGACATTTTCGGGTAGTCGTGCTCGGGCACTGAGAAACCATAAACCACGAAGGGTACGAAGGCACACGAAGGGGAATCTATCAGCCCTTCCATTCAGCAAGCCGGTCGCCATCTGCCATCCCTCGTGTTACTTGTGTCCTTCGTGGGTCACGATTTTTTCCTTGCGCATTCTCATGACTCGCCGCCGCTGGATAGCTGACGAAGTTTCTGTCAACCGCGCCACCTTAATCGGTTCCCGTGCCGATCATCTCGCGCGAGTGCTCCGAGCCCAAGTCGGCCAGGAGTTTGACATCGCCACTGGTGCGGGGGTCAAACGCGGACGGATCACGAACATCGCTCAGGGCCGAATTGAATTCGAATTGGGCGAAGAAATCCAAGCAACCACTACTCCGAACGTGACGCTGGCATTCTCCATCTTCAAGTTCGACCGAATGGAATGGGCTATCGAGAAGTGCACGGAACTGGGCGCCGCGCGCATCATCCCGGTAATTGCCCGCCGCACCGAAGCTCATCTTGCCGCCGCCGCGCCCAAGCGCGTCGCACGCTGGCAACGAATTGCCCGTCAAGCCTCCGAGCAATCGCGGCGGGCTTCGCCACCGGAGATTTCCCAGCCCATGACGCTGAAAGAGGCGGCGGCGGTGCCCGGCGGCCTGCGCGTCGTGTTGGCTGAGTCGGAGCACGCCGTAATGCTGAAAGATGTTCTTCAGTCCCGTTCGCCTGGTGTTGTACTCGCATTCGGCCCCGAAGGCGGTTGGACAGCGACGGAACTGGATCTGTTCCGCGGAGCGGGCTGGGTTTTTGCGTCTCTGGGCACTACTGTCCTCCGTGCCGAAACTGCAGCCATTGCGGCGACCGCCATTGTTCTGTCGGAACTGCAATAGCCATCCGCCAAATATCCTCAACCGCCTCTGGTATGCTCCTGCTCAGTGGCTGTTCCCAAACCCATGCCGACTCCTCGGGCGTTCGAACTCGACGAACGCCAGCGTCAGGCCATTGACCACGTCCACGGGCCGATGCTGGTGGTCGCCGGCGCGGGCACGGGGAAGACCACTGTACTCACTCGACGTATCGCGCGTTTGATCCGCGAACACCAGGTCCGTCCCGACGAGATTCTAGCCGTCACCTATACAGAAAACGCTGCCCGGGAGATGCGCGAACGCGTCCAGGCTGACCTCCGCGGAACCGACATTTCTGATCTGCAAGTCACCACTTTTCACGCCTACTGCAATGACCTTCTTTTCCGCTGTGGCAAGCAGTTCGGGGTGCTCGACGAGAAGGATCTCTGGATTTATCTGCGCAAGCGTCTGCGCGAGCTGCGCTTGAACTACTTCGTCCGCGCTGCGAACGTCAGCCAGTTTCTCGATGACTTGCTCGACTTCATGCGCCGCTGCCAGGACGAGCTGGTCGGGCCTGACACGTATGCCGAATATGTCCGGCGGCTCGAGCGGGGCGAGTTGCCTATTCCGCGCGTGAGCAAATCGAAAGATGCTGTTACTCTCACCGACGAAGAGGTGCTGGGCCGTTGCCGGGAAATCGCAAACGTCTTCGCAACCGTGGAGCGCATGCTAAGAGAAGATAACCTGGGCACCTTCGGCCACATGATCACACGCGCTTATGAACTGCTCCAGCAGGATTCTGAACGGCTTGCCCGCGAACGCGAGCGTGCGCGCTTTATCCTGGTGGACGAATTTCAGGACGCCAACTTCGCCCAGGTCAAAATTCTCCAGAAACTGGCGGGAGAAGAATGCAACGTCTTTGCCGTGGGCGATCCCGATCAGGCCATCTACCGTTTCCGAGGCGCATCGAGCGCAGCCTTCGGACTCTTCCAGCGTCACTTTCCCGGGGCGAAGCTAGTTGCGTTGGAGAAAAACCGGCGCTCCACCACGCCCATCCTGAGATGCGCTTTCGCGCTCATCTCGAAGAACCCGGACATTTTCCCGGCAGGCAAAGGTTCGACATTCCCGTATCAGCGTTCTCCGCTGGTGTCAGCGCGAGAAGAGGATGCTAAGCGCGACAACACAGAACTGCAAAGCGTTCCGGTAGAAACGGTGGTTCTGACGGCCAAAGAAATTGAGTGCTTGGACTTGGTCACCACCATTCAGCAACTGCATAGCAGGTCGCGTTGCAGGTGGCAAGACATCGCCGTTCTTTACCGGCAGCACGCCCATCGCGATCAATTGGCCGCCGAACTTTCAGAAAAGAGCGTGCCGTTTTCAATCGAAAACATGGATGTGATGGACACGCCGGAAGTTCGCGACCTGTTCGCGTGTCTAGGTGCCGTCGTTTCGGAGGCGGACAGCGCCAGTCTTCTCCGGGTTGCTGCTCTGCTGCAATTCACCATTGATCCCGAAACATTGCGCGCCGGAATAAGTGCGCTCCCAAGGGATGCGAAAGAGGCCGGTGTGGCCTTGGTTCTGCGCCAGATCGAGGGTGGCGCGGCGGTGCTCGAGGCGTTGCGGCAGACGCGCGACGAAGTCACCCAGGCTGGAGCCAAGAGCCGCGCTGCCCTTGAGATCATTATCCGCTGCTTTGGTCTCGACCGCAGCTCGCGCCCATTGAGAGCGGTGCTCGACTTCGTCAGCAACTGGGAAGGCAAACCGATTACGAAGACGGGAGAAATTGCCGAACTTCTTGACTACCTCGATTATTTCCGCGAGGCCCATGGCGTGATCCCTATGCCATCCCGCGACGAAAACGCCGTTCGCTTGATTACCGCTCATGCCGCCAAGGGCCTCGAGTTCAACCACGTGTTCGTCCTGCGCGCCAATACGAATTCGTTCCCTTCTTCTTACAAGGAATCGCTGGTCGAGTTTCCTCGCGAACTGAGGGACGCCGATTCCGTTGCCCAGGGGGAAGGCAAGGCGCTGCACGATGAGGAAGAACGGCGCTTGTTCTACGTCGCCATGACTCGTGCCCGCGACTCGTTGACGATTTATGCCCGCCAGGGTAAAGGAAGGGACACCACCCCCGCCGGCTTCTTGCGCGATCTGCTGAAGGATCCCGGCCTGAGCCGCTGGCTCCGGAAACGTCACGCGCGAGCGTTTCAGACGGACATGTTTGGTGAAGCGGCCGCTCCGGTATCTGTATCACGCACCAGCGAATGGCTCTTGCTACCACCGGCTTCCGACCTGCATACGAAATTGAGCGCAACCGCAGTGCAGACTTACGAAACATGTCCTCTCCAGTTCCAACTGGAACGCGAGTGGCGGATTCCTCGCGAAGTCCCGGCTGCGATGCAGTACGGCGCGGCCATGCACCGCGTCTTGCGAACCTACTATGACTCGGTACGTTCCCAGCGCCCGATCACGGACGATGCGCTCGTCGAACTCTTCCGCGGCGATCTTGCAGCGGCGGGAATTCAGGACCATTATCAGCACGAACTCTACGCGCAGCAGGGCATCGAGCAGTTACGCGAGTTCCTCCGTGTCTCTCGACGCGCTCCCCAGCCCGAAGTGTTGCACACGGAAGAGTCTTTTGAGGTGAGGATGGGAAACGCTACCGTGGTCGGACGCATCGATCGGATTGATCAGATTGGTGGTGGTCACGTTGTGATCACGGATTACAAAACAGGTAAGCCGCAATCCCAGGAGGATGCCGACGAAAGCCTACAGCTCTCCATTTATGCTCTGGCCGCCCGCGAGAGGTGGGGATACCACGCCGATCATCTTGTCTTCTACAACCTGGAAGAGAACAGTTCCGCGATCACGCGGCGCAGCGAGCTTCAATTGGAAGAAGCCAAGCTGAAGGTGGAAGATGTGGCAGAAAATATCGCCGCGGGGAGGTTTGATCCGAATCCCGGTTTTCACTGCAGTTTCTGCCCTTACCGTAATCTTTGCCCTGCGACCGAGAAGCGTTTCTACAGAACGCCCGCCGCCAAATAATCGGGCAACGCCGCAATCAAAGACGAGATGCAATCTTCCGAACACAAAAACTTAGGGGACGCTTTTCGCGTCCCCCGGTTTGCCTCTTACTGTGCCTTGCTAGTGTTTCTTTTTCTTCTTTGCCTTTTTCTTGGTTGCCATGGATCTATTCTCCCTTCCATTCTTCATGGACTATAGCAACGGTCGTCTGTTGCAACTGATTGAATGTATAGAGTCAATAAAAAGTGATGTCAAGAAAAAAATTGGGGTCACTCGCGCGAGCGACCCCTACACCAAGGTCACCACAGACGACCGGAGAAGAAGATTTTCTGCAGTGAGGGGGCGCGGAGACCGCCGCTGCTCGATAAAAAATCCGCCAACTCCCCGCACCGGTGAATTGCAGTCTCGTCAAAGGGGCACGTTCCCGCTTGCTCATCACGTTTCGGAAAGTTCGACCTTTCCGAGCTTCACACATCTATAATGGACAGAGAGAAAATCATCGCAGGAGCACAGAAATGGCTGCTTTAGACGATGTTGTCATCATCTCCGGCTGCCGCACGCCGGTGGGAAAATTTCAGGGGAGCCTCTCTGATTTGAGCGCCACGCAGTTGGGTGCAATCGTAGTGCGCGAGGCGGTGCAGCGCGCCAAGCTCGACCCCAAGCAGGTAGATGAATGCATCATGGGAAACGTGGTCTCTGCCGGTTTGGGTCAGAACCCGGCGCGCCAGGCGGCACTTTTCGGAGGTCTTTCACCCGAGGTGGGTGCCATGACCGTCAACAAGGTTTGCGGCTCCGGACTGAAAGCCGTCGCACTTGCAGCGCAGGCGGTCCAAACGGGAGACAGTTCCATCGTGGTCGCGGGTGGGATGGAATCGATGACCAACGCACCTTACCTTCTGCCTCAGGCGCGCAAAGGATATCGCCTGGGGAATGCGCAGATCATCGATTCCATGGTGCATGACGGGCTGTGGGACGTCTACAACAACTACCACATGGGTATTACGGGCGAGAACGTGGCAGAGAAGTATCGCATCACGCGCGAGGAACAGGACCAGTTTGCGCTGAACTCTCATCGCAAGGCCGTCGCTGCGATCAAGGAGTGCCGCCTCAAGTCGCAGATCGTTCCCGTGGAACTGCCCGCGAAAAAGAAGGGCGAAGCGCCCGTGATGTTCGACAAGGACGAATCGCCTCGCGAAGATACAACCATCGAAATTCTGCGTTCACTGAAACCCGCATTCAAGAAAGATGGTACGGTTACTGCCGCCAATGCGCCCGGAGTGAATGATGGTGCAGCGGCTGTCGTGGTCACGAGCGCTAAGCGTGCCAGGGAACTCGGTGCGCAGCCGATGGTCCATATCGTGGCCCAGGCGATCAGCGGCATCGATCCCAAATGGGTGATGATGGCGCCGGTGGGTGCAGTCCGCAAAATTTGGGAAAAGACCGGCTGGAAAAATGAAGACGTGGACCTGTACGAGCTCAACGAGGCCTTCTCTGTGCAGGCACTGGGCGTGATGCGTGAGCTCGGCCTCGATCCCAACAAGGTCAACGTGAACGGCGGAGCGGTTGCCATCGGACATCCGATCGGGGCCAGTGGCGCGCGCATCCTCGTCACGCTCATCTACGAAATGATCCGGCGTGACGTTCACCGCGGCATCGCTGCTCTTTGCCTGGGCGGCGGGAACGCGGTAGCCATGGCCGTGGCACGGTAGCGCGTCTGATCGAACTAGCCGAGCTGCCGCTCAGCACAGACGGATGACGATGCCAGTGCCACACTTCCCTGACACTTGACGCCGGTGGTTTGTTCTCCTCAAGCACCTGCCGCTGTCGATGTCGCCCTTGCCGCCGGCAACGTGATCGTGAACACCGCTCCGCCGCCCGGAGCGGAAGCGGCCTCTACGTTCCCTCCGTGCTCCCGCAAAATCGCCTTGCAGATGCTCAAGCCCAGCCCGGTCCCACGCCCCGGCCGTTTCGTCGTATAGAAGGGATCGAAGATGCTGGGCAGAGTCTCCGGCGGGATGCCCGGGCCATCATCCTGGAACGTAGCCGAGACCGATTTGTCATCCTTTCCGAGGCGGATGCGCAGCGTGCCACGGTCGCGCACCTCCCGCATGGCTTGTTCCGCGTTCAGGATCAGGTTGAGGAATACCTGCATCAATTGGTGGGGGTCGCCGTTTATCGCGGGAAGCGACGGCTCTGGCAGAAAATCCACAGTGATGTTGTTCTTGCGCAGGGAATAGGCGTGGAGATGCAGAGTCCGTTGTACCAATTCGCTGAGGTTGATGGGGCTCTTGCCCGGCGCCGGCGGCCGGGAGAAGTACATCAGGTTCTGCACAATCTCCGCCGCGCGCCGCGCCTGCTGTTGCAGCATGGCAAGTTGCTTGCGAACCTGCTCCGTCGCTTCACTTTCCTGCAGTAATTCAGCCACGCCCATGATGCTGGTCAGTGGATTGTTCAGCTCGTGCGCAAAACCGCCGATCATCTGCCCCATGGCCGCCAGCCGTTCGCTCTGGATGATCTGCTGCTCGAGTTTCCTCTCGACCGTGATGTCGCGTACGGACACGATCACGCCGCTCAATTTGTTTTCCGCGTCGAACAGTGGGCTGGCTGTGGCGCGCATCGTGCGCCAGTTGCCATCCCGGTGGCGCGCCCCGTATTCGCATAAGCCGAACAGCTTGCGGCCCGCGGCCACTTCGCGGTAGAGAACCACGAATTCCGGCGAGTGGTCCTGCAGTTCTTTCACTTTTTTCCCGAGCAGGTCTTCAGGTTTGTAGCCCAGCAGGTCTCGAATGCGCGAACTGACAAAGCTGTAGCGTTCGTCCAGGTCGATCACCAGAATCAGATCGGGGAAACTCTCCAGCAGGTAACGTTGGAACTCCTCCTGCCGGCGCAGCGCTTTTTCCATTTCGCGCCGTTCCGTGACGTCGACGAGCGTGCCCTGGTAACGGACGATCTTGCCCCCCGTATCCCAGACCGCGCGCGAAGTATCCAGAAAGATGCCGGCGTTCCCATCTTTGCGCCGGAGGGCGATCTCTCGCGTGCGCACGCCGCCACGATCGTCGGCGCTTCGCCCCAGTACCGGGCTCTGGCTGGGATCGAAGTTCCAGGCGCTGGGATCGACAAACAGCAGTTCATCCTTTCCGCCATATCCCAGCATCTGAACCAAGGCAGCATTGGCGTCGAGCAGCTTCCCTTCCGGCGTGCTGAAATACACGCCTTCCTGCAGGGTTTCGAACAGCTCGGTGAAGCGGCGTTCTTTCTCACGCTCTTCGGTCACATCCCGGGCGAGAGTGCTCGCTCCCACCACTTCGTCGCCCTTCACGATCGCATTCAATACACAGTCAAAGTAGAGCACGCGCGTGCTGGTCTTCAGCCGGACGCGAACCAGCCCAGACCAGCGGCGCTTTTCGAGGAAGCGGGCCAAACCTGCTTCGATGTCGGCGCGTCCCGGCTCCTCCAGAAATTCGTCTATTTTGTGGCCTACCACTTCCGTATAGGAGATTCCCAGCAATTCCGTGACCCGGCGGTTTACCGTTCGCAGGGTGCCATCCAGTGAACCGGCAAACGCCACGTCGTCAAAGGAGTCGATAAGCTCCTTAAAGCTGCGCTGCGAGCGCCTAATAACCTGGCCGAGTTGATCGAGCTGCTCTTCCGTGGGTGTGCTCACACGGTCCTGCAGGTCTTGGAGCAGGCCTTTCAGTTCGGCGACCTGCTTCCTTCGTCCGTAGGTGAAGGCCGCGAAAAAGATGACGACGAAGAGCACGGCAATGGGCAGCACGCCCAAGTGATAGGGCAGGGAGTACAGGCGTTCCCATGTGACCGCAGCCAGCGCCGTGGCCAGCAGCACAAGAAACAGCAGTGCAATACGCCAAAGCCTGGCTTCTTCCCGTTCCAGATGACCGGGCGTACGGGGCTGACGAGCGGGTTGTTTTTCCTCTTTTGACATCGAGTGGCCCGGGCTTACCACCGTGCCTGGTGGAGGCTGCGGGATTTTCGTGAGCGTTAGCCGAATCCTAGCCCAAGGAGCGGGGTTGGACAACGGAAAGCGTGTTGGGCAACTTGGTTCGCGGATTGCAACCGTGCGCCGCCTGTTCACTCGTCACGTGACTTTGTGACGGCAGTCACGGCCCATTCGTGATTAGCGTCGTATTGTGCATATTACTCCCGGCCCGTCGGCTGGATTTTCCCTCGTCACGACAGGCTCGAATGAATCGAACCCGCCGGAAGCACAGCTGTCTATGCTCTACAAGACTCTGAGTGCCGCGGTGTATGGCGTCGATGCCAGCATCATCGAGGTTGAAGTGGATGTTTCCGGCATCAAAACCCCTGAAGACCACTTCCACACCGTCGGCCTGCCCGACGCTGCCGTGCGGGAGAGCCGCGACCGCGTGCGCGCGGCACTGAAAAACTGCGGCTACGACATCCCTCCCACCCAGATCACCATCAACCTCGCTCCCGCGGACATTCGCAAGGAGGGCTCCGGCTTCGACCTGCCTATGGCTCTGGGAATCCTGGGGGCTTACGGGGGCTTGAACAAGAAGGAAGTTCCGGACTGCCTCTTCGTTGGAGAACTGTCGCTGGACGGCGGTGTGCGCGGCGTCCGCGGGGCGCTTCCCATTGCCATCGAGGCGCGCAGCAAGAAAATCTCGCGCCTGGTCGTGCCCGAACTCAACGCCCGGGAAGCCGCCATGGTGGCCGGGGTCGAGGTCTACCCAGTACGATCCTTGCTCGACGTGATCCGCTTCGTGAACACAGGCAACGGCATTCAGCCGCTCAAGGTGGACGGCGATACCCTGCTGAGCGAACTGCAGCACTTTATGGTGGACTTCAAGGATGTGCGCGGTCAGCAAACCGCCAAGCGCGCCCTGGAAGTTGCCTGCGCCGGCGGCCACAACATCCTGATGATCGGCCCGCCGGGCTCGGGCAAGACCATGCTGGCCAAGCGCATGCCTACCATCCTGCCGCCATTTGTGTTTGAGGAGGCGCTGGAAACCACGAAGATCCATAGCGTTGCCGGGGTGCTCGACCCGGGCGCCGGCCTGGTTGGCGTTCGCCCCTTCCGCTCTCCCCACCACACGATTTCCGATGCCGGACTGATCGGAGGCGGCGCCGTGCCACGTCCCGGCGAGGTCTCGCTGGCTCACAACGGTGTTTTGTTTCTGGATGAATTGCCGGAGTTCCCACGCAATGTGCTAGAAGTCATGCGGCAGCCTCTCGAAGACGGTTGCCAGTGTAACAATCCCTAAGCCCACCGAAATCCGCTTGCCAATCAACTGGTGATCCTTCACCCTAACGGCCGCGAGGTGGCCGAGAGGCTAAAGGCGGTTTGCTAAGCCTTCCACGGTCTTGCCGCTTCAATCTTCCCAACAACTTACATGTGGGAGCAAGTGCTCTCAAATGGGGTGATTCAGGCCTCATACGGGTGTATTTGCTCCCCACTTTGCTCCCCAATTTTGGTGCGACGGGTAGCGCCTGT
>Ga0070699_100002890_pt1 | contig 15290 bp, 37 predicted proteins | sample KBSK1503metaG_FD_65473 | JGI IMG/M metagenome (GOLD analysis project Ga0070699, IMG submission 65473) | Corn, switchgrass and miscanthus rhizosphere microbial communities from Kellogg Biological Station, Michigan, USA - KBS K1-50-3 metaG | ecosystem: Host-associated > Plants > Roots >...
TACAGCGCGAACGCGAGGCAGAGGATGCCGACGAGCCCGCGTATCCAGGTCGTCATGCTGCCACGAAGTAGGTGACGAGGAGCGACCACAGGACGGCTAGGCCGGGCGCCGGCAGGACGATCGTCGACGCGGTGTTCTGGGCCGCACTCTTGTAGCCCTGCGGCCAGACAAGCGAGACGTCGGGCTGAGTGCCGCCGGCGGCCATCGCGTTGCCGACGCGCCAGCCGAGGGCGCCGAGGTTCGTTGTCGTGATCGACAGCGTCGCCGAGCCGGCGAGGGCCGCCGTCGCGCCCCGCATGAGATGCACGCTCGTGAGGTAGTGCCGGAGCCCGGCGCCCGGTGCGGACAGAGTGAGCGTGCCGCCGGTATTCGCCGCCGGCTGCAGGATCGCGCTCGAGTCGCCCCGCGCGAGCAGGCCGACGATCGTCGCCAGGTCGGCGACGTCGCCGGCGCCGGGCGCCGTGATCCGGCCGAGCAGGCGCGCCGCGCGGTCCGAGACGTCCCACGTCGAGCCGGCGGCAGGACCGACGAGGCCGAGCGCGCGCGCGGCGCGGTCGACGACGTCGACCGGCGGCCCAGGCGAGCTCGAGGGCAGGAACAGCCCGACGGCCATCAGCTCGTCTCGGTGATCCGGGCCGCGCCGACGGCGGCATCCCACACGCCGGCGACGACGCCCTTCCAGACACCCGGCTCCTGGGCGACGAAGCTGGCGCCCGGTCCGACCTTCGCGACGTAGCCCGACGTCGACGCGACGGGCTCGAACGCGACGTACAGGATCGCGCTCGCCGAGTCGTTGACGATGACGAGCGAATCGCGGACCGGGTTCGCAGCTGCGAGGACCTGAGAGCTCGTCGACGCGGCGATCGTCCTCACCGGCGCGTACGACGCGACGTCGAGCCCGGTCGGGCGGTGGCGAGGGTAGAGCTCCTCGAACGCGAGGCCGCCGGGCTCCGGCGGCGACGACGGCGAGCGGCCCAGGAGCCGATCGAGGAGGGCCACCTACTGGAGCAGGCTGGCCCGGATGCTGTAGGTGCGGCTCTTGGCGACGTTCGTGTAACGGCCGACGTCGGCGAGCCAGCCGATCGCGGTGCCCAGAAAGCGATCGCTGCCGCCGGCGTCATAGACCATGATCGGCCCGTTCGAACCGGCCGCGCCGAAACCGATCCAGTACGTGCCCGCGGGCAGGTAGATGCCGATCGGCAGGTGCAGCCAGCGCGACGGCCAGGGACCGACGCCGGCCGGTCCGTCCTCGCCCAGGAAGTTCGTGCCGGCGGCCGGCGCGGGCTCGCTCATGGCCATCACGACGTCCGGCTGGCCGGCCGAGTCGGTGAACACGCCGGCGCGCACGGCGATGACCGTGTCGGCGTTGGGGTTCTGGATGTAGGCGCTGATCGCGGCCAGGAAGCCGGGCGAGGCGAGGACGACCTGCTTGACGGCGATGACGCCGCCGCCCGGCGTCTCCTGGGTGCCGCCGATGACGTTGTATCCGATGTAGCTGTGCGCCACGCCGACGCCTCCCCAGTAGGTCACCTCAGGCGGGCACCTCCCAGCCCGAGACGCGGGCGCGGACGTTCCCAGCCGAGCCGACGACGACGCGCAGGCTGTTGCCCGAGCTCTTGGACGGGTAAGGCACCGGCATGAGGTTCGAATCGGCGCCGCCGTTCGCCGAGAAGTAGCCGTCGACCGGCCGGCTGCCGGGAACATCGACGTCGTCGACGAGGGCGATCCGCATCGCCGTGTCGGTCGAGAGAAAGCACTCGGTGAGCACGAACTTGTTGCCCGCCGACGGCGTCCAGAGTGCGTACGTGCCGGCGGCCGTGTACAGCGCGTCGCGGTGGACCGGCGTCGCGCCGGCGGGCATGCCCGGATAGAGCGCGTTGAGGACGTCTCCGCCGCTCGGGAGGCCGCCGGCGGCCGCCGAGCCCGGCCCGTCCGGGTAGATCGACGTGAACGGGATCCCGGCCATCAGACGAGGAAGCCGGCGAAGCCGAACGCCAGGCCGAGCGGGACGAGCTCAACGGCGCCGACGTGGACGCCGAGCGCGGCGAGGACCTCGAGGATGACCGCGACGAGGATGAGCAGCTTGGAGGGCGTGACCGTCATGTCCTCGATCCTACAGGTCGGTCCGGGGTGCTCTGCCCCGGGTTGACGGTCGGCCCGAGCGCGCGATCATGGCCGCATGCTCGATCGAACCCTCCGTCGCGCGCTGCTCGTCCTGGCGATCGTCGTCGGCGCGATCGCGCTCTACGTCATCCTCGGGTGGACCGGCCTGCTCGGGGGCACCTCGCTCGGCTAGTCCTCGCCTCGAGCGACGATGTACAGCCCGAGCACGATCAGGACGAGCACAAACGCGAGCTCGGCGAGGTGCGCCAGGACGTTCCCCAGCGCCGCCGGGATCGATCCGATCGCAGCGGCGACCTGGCCGATCGCGTCGAGCGGGTTCAGCGGCCCGAGGTCGAAGCTGTTCGGGAGTGAGCTCACCGGCTTCCCGAGGTAGGCCTGCAGCTTCTGGCGGAACGCCGGCCCGAGCTCGGGCATGTTGTCCCACTGCCACTCGGCGAGCGGGTTGCCCTGCGCATACGACGCCTTCGCCTGGTTGTAGAGCAGGTCGAGGTCGGCCTGGGTGAGCAGGTGGTTCGGGGCGTATGACGCGAGGACGATCCCGGGGTCGATCGACGTCGACGTCGATGTGGAGCTCGCCGGCGGCGCCAGGCTGCCCGTGGTCGTCGCGCCGGGCGTGATCGCGGATCCGTGGAGGCTCGTGAAGATCGCGAGCGAGCACGTGTAGCTCGTGCCGTAGCCGGCCGACGTGATCGCCTTGAGGAACCGGGCGCCGTCGCCGCCTCGAGCGTAGGCGAGAGCCGAGCTGTACCTCGAGAACGAGCGGATGCCGATCCCGTACGCTCGAGCGCCGTCGGTCGGGCTGCCGAAGGTGACGATCGGGTTGCCCGGCTGGGGGTTGGGGAACTCGACGGTGTACGGGATCCCGACGCCGTCTGCCCAGCCCTTCGCGACGTTGCCCGGGTTATTCCGGCGCGGCGGCCAGGCATCGGCGCCGAGCTCGCACTGCCACTGGCTGACGACCGCGGCGACCATCGACCCCGAGGAAGGCACGCCCATCGCCGCGAGCGCGGTCGACGCGAGCGAGCGGTAGTTCGGGTCGCTCGAGACGCTCACGGCGTCTCAGCGCCGGCGGAGGCGCCGAAGGTTGAGGGCGGCGCGAGCTCGCCGGCCGAGCAGCCCGGGCGCCCGGGCCGCCTTCTCGAGGACGCGCTGCGGGATCCGCCGATCGAGCGGGATCCCGAGCATCCGGTGCAGGGCGCCGCGCCGAAGGTGCGCGCCGCGGATCCACTTACGGCTCATGGCCTCACTCTAGGGCGCCCGCCCGGTGAGCTTGACGTGGGCGACGGGGACCCAGTAGCCGCCGTACTTCGTGCCGGCGACGATCGGGTAGCACGGGACGCCGCCGCGCAGGTACTTCGCGCCGCGGACGACGAGGCGCGTGCCGACCCTGATCGCGTTCGGGCCGTTGTAGACCCACTTCTTCGTGCCCGAGTTCCAGAGCGCGGTCGCGATCGTCACCTGCGCGTAGTAGTGAGGCGCCGCGGTGGGCGTGCCGACGAGGCCGCGGTACACCCCGATCGCGCAGCTGTAGCTCGTGCCGTAGCCGGCGGCGGTGATCGCCTGCAAGAACCCGGCGCCGTCGCCGACGCGGGCATGGGCGAGGGTCGCCGCATAGCGATCGAACAGCGCGATGCCGCGGCCGTACGCTCGAGCGCCGTCGGTCGGGCTCCCGAAGGTGACGATCGGGTTGCCGGGCTGGGGGTTCGGCGTCTCGACGGTGTACGGGATCCCGACGCCGTCGGCCCAGCCCTTCGCGACGTTACCCGGGTTATTGCGCCGCGGCGGGTAGTCGTCGGCGCCGAGCTCGCACTGCCACTGGGAAACGACCGCGTCGACCATCGGCTTCGGGCTCGCGACGCCCATCGTCGCGAGGGCAGTGGCCGCCAGCGATCGATAGCGTGGGTCGGTCGAGACGCTCACCGTTAGGGCGCGAGCCCGAGGAGCTTCACGTGGGCGACGGGCACCCAGTAGCCGCCGTACGGGGTGCCGGCGACGATCGGGTAGCAGGAGACGCCGCCCTTGAGGTACTTCGCGCCGCGGACGACGAGGCGCGTGCCGACCGGGATCGCGTTCGGGCCGTTGTACACCCAGCGCTGCGTGCCGTCGTTCCAGAGCGCGGTCGGGACCGTCACCTGGGCGTAGTAGTGCGGCGCCGCGGTGGACGGTGGCGGCTGTGTGGTTGGAGTGCTGGTTGGAGTGCCGGTGTAGGGCGGCGAGTAGGGCGGCGCCGTCGACCCGCCGTCACCGCCGGTGCCGCCCGGCAGGCCGCCCGAGTCGTAAGGCCCGGCCACACCGGGCAGCACGCCCGGCGGCCCGAACTGGTCGGCGAAGTTGAGCGACGCGCTGCCCCAGCTCCCCCACAGGTCCGACGTCGTGCCCGACAGGGTCGGGTTGGCCGGCGCGCCGGATCCGCCGGCGAGCGCGACGGGCGGCGCCGCCGGGGGCTGCCCAAACACCCGGCCGGCGACGAAGCCGGCCGCGGCGCCGCCGATCGCGAGGGGGACGATCGGGACCGCCATCGCCCTAGATGTTCCAGCCGCCGAGCGGGTCCGACGTCGACGGCGCCGGCGGCATCGACGCCGAGCTCGTGGCCACGACCGCGGCGCCCGACGGCGGCGCGCCCGCCGTGGCCGGCGTCGCCGGCGACGGAGGAACGCTGAACTTCGGGATCGTGATCGGCACGAGCCCCGAGCCGAGCGCCCAGCCGACGAGCGCGGCGGCGCCGATCACGACGTACGGATTGCGGCGGGCGAGGGCGGCGAACGATCGCATCGGTCAGTCTCCGAACATGTCCTCGAGGCGCGTCGCGCCCTTGTGGCCGTCGTTGTACGCGACGACGACGTCGCGCGGCAGGGGCGCCCGGAAGCGGGGATCGAGGAGCGTCGTGCCGATGACGTGCGGCGCGGAATCGCGCGTCGTGGCGCCCCACACCGGCAGCCGGCGGAGGATGACCCAGCCCTTGTTGTAGGCGCCCGTCTGCGGACCAGTACCCCGGCCCTCGATCAGGTCGTCGGGCAGGTTCGGCTGGTACCAGGAGGTGTACATCGGCATCCGCCGGCCGAGGTCGTCGGCGACGGCGCGCAGCGGGCCGCCGATCGCGGCGTCGGCGTAGCGCTGCTCGTCCTGGTAGTCGGCCTCCGAGCCGGTCAGGCCCGACAGGCCCCCGCGCAGCATCCCCGTCGGCGCCTGGGCGGCCGCGACCGCGACCTGATTGGGCATCGCCTGGCGGTACGGGGAGGGGTGCACCGCGCGGCGGATCTCGCCGAACGAGGGCGAGGGCGTGAACAGGCCCGCGACGAACGCGAGCGGGGCGATCGCCACCTCAGCGGCCCTGCAGCGTGCGGTACAGCGTGTTCACCCCGCCGAAACCGCTCTTGACGAGCGCGTTGACTTGGCTGCCGTGGGTGACGACCAGGTACAGGGCGACGAGGCCCAGGCCGGTCATGAGGAACTCCTGGACGTTGTCCGCGAACTTGTTGAACATCGCCTACCTCACCACGTGGCCGCCGGGCACGATCCGCGACTCGCGGGCCGGGTGGAACGCCGACTGCGTCGACGTCACCACTGAGCCTATCAACGCCTGCGCGCGGTCGACGTTCGTGAGGGCCGCGTACAGGACGACGAGGCCGAGCGTCGCCGGGACGACGCGCCAGTTCGTCTTGTCGTTGACCCACAGGAGCAGCCCCAGGGCGGCGATGAGCCCCAGGAAGCGCGGCAGCTGGACCTGCTGATCCTGCGTCACGCGGTCCGCCGATCGATCGAGCCCGGCGTCGTGACCACGGGCGGCGACGAGCTCGTCACCGCGCCCGACACGGTCGGGCTCGACGCGGTCGGGCTGAACAGGAATGCGAGCCAGCGATCGAGGTTGCCGGTCAGGAACCCGATGAGGCCCAGGGCGCCGACGAGGAGGAGCAGGAAGCCGCCCGAGGAGCGCACGTCAGGGCGCCGGCTTCGGGGTGCCGTTCGTCGCCGCGAGCGTCGACGCGGCGGCCTGGCGGGCGGTCCGCGTCTGGACCTCCTGGCCGTACACGAACGTCAGGCTCGAGCCGATGAAGCCGGCCACGACGACGCGCAGGTCCGACGTCGAGGGGTCGAGGCGCGTCGCGAACAGGATCGCGCCGCCTCCCAGGACCACCAGGAGAGCCGTGACGTACGTGAACACGGCACGGAGCGTGTCGATCGTGGCCATCGCCCCCGCCGGGCTAGCGGTAGTACCAGGTCGCGACGATCAACCCCAGGATGAGGAGGACGACCCAGCCGGCCGGCGTGTTGAACAGGCCCTGCGGGGTGCTCGCCAGGTCGATCGCCCGCTGCTGGGCGGCCGCGGTCGCGTCGCCGAACGCCGGCAGCGCGCGGTCCTGCGTGCGGATGCCGCCGATGCCGGCGTGCGTCGGGTAGATGTCGGCGGTCGACATCGTGCCCGTGTAGGCGATGCCCGGGAGCGGGTCGTTCTGACCGACCAGGACGGCCATGTCAGCTCACCGCCGGCGACGCGGCCCGCGTCGACGGGCGCGCCGGATCGCGTCGTGCATCGCGCCGCTGTGGGGCGACCCTGCCCACTCCCACAGGCCGCACACGGAGCACTTGTGCTTGCGACGCCGGGCCATCGGGCCGCCCTACGCCGAGCCGCCGGTCGGGCCCTGGAGCTTGATGATCTGCTCGAGGAACGTGCGGATGTCGGACGTGCCCGCGATCGTCGCGCCGGCGAGGGTGAGGACCGACGTGAGCTCGTTGAGGTTGAGCGTGTTGACGGCGTCGCGCGGCGAGCCGCTGTTCCAGAGATCGTGCACGTACAGGCCGTCGGGCAGGTCGCGCACCATCCGCTCGCGCTGCAGGTAGGCGAGCGCCTGGCGGCTGATGTTGTACGGGATCTCGTTCTGGTTGAACTTGAGCTGCAGGGCCGAGACGTTCGTGCCGTCGGCTGCCGAGTTCGTCCACACGTCGTGGATGATCCGCTCGATCGTGTTGCCGCGCGGGATGACGACAGGCTGGTCGCCGTTCTGGGTGATCGTCTGCGGCCCGAGCTCCTGCCAGGTGTGGATCCGGCTCAGGTCCGGGTAGTCGGCCTGGCTGCGCGGGATCGTGAAGAACTCGACGAGCGGCGTGAGCGTGCCCGTGAGGGTCGCCGTGGCCGCGCCCGTGACCAGGATCGGCGTCGTGCGCGCCGCGGTCACGGAGTAGAGCGTCGCGCCGAACGTCGCCTCGACCTGGAGGACGGTGTCGGGCGCCGCGGCGAGGATGAGCCCGACCGGGTCGCGCCAGTCGTCGGCGAGGCCGAGCGGGATCTCGAGGCCGAAGTTCCATGTGTTCGCGCCGGCCGACACGCCGGCGGCGAAGTTCGCCGCCGAGAACGCCGTCGCAACCGGTCCGGGGACCGTGGCCGAGTCGGGGATCCGCGGCCGGCCGCCGATGCCGCTGTAGCCGTAGCCCGTGAACAGGGAGGCGATCATCGATCCCCAGCCCGTCATGTCGAACAGCGCCGTGTTGCCGTTGGCCGTCAGCCGGAGGCGCGTGAGGAGGCTCCAGGGCGCCTCCGCGCCGAGCGCGGCCGTGCCGCCGCCGAGCGTGACCGTGAGGGTGCCCGTGAACAGGAGGATGACGCGCTTGAGGAGCCCGACCTTGGGCAGGACGGAAAACTGCGTCTGGCCGGCCGCGTACGTGATGACGGGCGCCGGGATGATGTTCTGGCGGGTCGCGGCGTTGAACACGGTCCGGATCTCCTCGCTTGTGAGAGATCCGCCGTCGGTCGAGGCTCAGGCGGTCGGTCGGTTAGACGCTCTGGACGACGTCGGACAGGCCGGGCACCGGGAAGACCCGGGTGAGCCACTTCGCCGCGAGGATCCCCGCGACCGCGAGGGCGGTCACGACGATGAGATTGCCGATCGTGGGTCGGACCATCGGGTCAGACTGCCTCCGTCGCAGTGTCGGCCGCCGGTCGAGGGACGGAGGCCAGGTCGATCGGCGGGCATCGCACGACGCTGCCGCCGCTGGCAAGGCCAGCGTACAGGAAGGCGTACGGAACGCCGACCCGCTCGTCGGCGCCGGGCCCGATGAAGTCGGCCATCTTGCCCCGGTCGGGCTCGCCCGGCAGGTCGAAGATGAAGAAGTGCTCGGCCTCGGTCAGGAGCACGTTGTGGATCCCGATCGGGCGCTGGGTCGCCGACACGACGGGCACGTACAGCTCGGCGCCCTGAGTGACCGCCTTCTTGTAGGCGGGCAGGATCCAGGCCGCGGAGCAGAGCTCCATCGCCTCGTCGACGACGAGGCACGTCCGGCCGTAGCGGAGGACGCGGCGGATGACCAGGTCGACGTCGGCGTGGTCGCGCTGCTCGGAGCTCGGGCGGTAGATGACCCGCCGGGCGCGCTGCGGCCAGGTCTGCGCGAACAGCCCGGGGTCGCCGACGACCGTCACCGTCCGGTTGAGGACGACGCGGTGCTTCGGGTCGATGACGACGAGCGAGCGGTAGCCGCCGGTGAGCGCCGCGGCCAGCGTCGTCTTGCCCGACTGGGTCCGCCCGACGAGGAGGGTGCGCTCCTTCGGACCGATCGACACGGTCGGCGGCGTCACGTGAGAAAACCCGCTCGCACCCGCCGATTCACCCGCGAGTAGATGACCTGGCGGCGGTCGAACGGGCAGTACAGGGCCGGTCGTCCGGGTCCCAGGCGCGGCGCGAACGGCCGGCCGCACCAGCGGCAGCGCCGCACGGAACGGTAGGGGCGGGAGCGCTCGGCCGCCGGCGCGTCGGTCGGGGAAGCCGGCAACGCCGGCGGCGCGAGCTCGGCGAGGAAGTCGGGGAGGGGTCTCACGAACGGCCCCGGATCCACCGTGGTCGACGAGGACCTCGTCGACCCTTGGCCCTCCTCATCGGGTGGCTCATCGCCGGGCTGCGTGCGGATCCGGGGCTTCGGTGCTCTGTCGGGTCCGGCGTCGAGCTCCGCCCCGAGGGGCAGAGCCGTCGGTCGGACCGTCGTCGCCGGGTCGGTCGGCCGTTCCGCTCATCGCGTACTTGGACGCCGTGCCCGGCACACCTGGACGAATCATGCCAGCCGCCGGCGCTGCTCGCGGTTGAGCCGGGGATGGGCGGGCAGCGGATGCTCGAGCACCTCGCGCGGCGGGATTAGGATCCACGGCGTGTCGCAGCCCGAGCAGCGCCAGGTCGTCGCCCGGGTGGGAATCGACAGGATGAGCCCGACGTACTGGCAGCGCTGACAGAGGATCGCGGTCCGGGGCACGGGCTCGAGCTCGTACACCGCCGGCCCGGCCTGGTCGAAGTACCGCCGCACGCCGTCGTCGGGCAGCTGCGCCACGTAGCGCTCGAGGCTGTAGCGGGTCGAGCGGTCCATGCTCAGCCGGCGATCGCGGCGGGCGCCTCGAGGGGCACGAGCTCGAGCTTCGGGCGGCCCGTCTCGGGGTCGGGGACCCAGTCGAAGCGGAAGCGGGGGAGGGCCGTGCCTGGCGCGTAGAAGAGGATCGACTCGAGCGCGGTCGCGGTCGCGCCGACGAGGACCTCGAGCGTGACCGGGTTCGCCTCAGAGAGCTTGTGCAAGAGTGCGTTGCGCAGGCTCGGTACCCATGGCCGGAGCACCCGCATCATCATCCGCTCCTGGGCTGACGGCGTATCCGTTGAGGGTTCCGAGGGCGGCCGGAGCACCGCGTCGAACAGCGTCGTCGCGATCGCGGCGAGCTGCCGGCGGAGCTCCTCCGCTCGCGCCGGATCCATCTCGGGCAGCTCGGGCACGGCGTTCGTCCTCCCGTATGCGCACGCTCACGATGTAGGAGAGGCCGCCGACGAGCGCGACCCAGTCGCCGCCGGCGTCGACGGCGCGGGCGATCACGGCGTGCTCGTTGATCTTGCGCGCCAGGCGCCGCGCGAGGAGCTCGGACTCGGCCGGACGGAGCTTCCAGTGGTCGCCGCGGCGGAGCGAGAGCAGGTCGAACGGCAGCTCCACGAGGTCGGCGACGTCCTCCTCGCTGACCGCGAAGCCGAAGCCGGCCGGCTCGACGTCGCCGGCGACGGGCTGCTCGTCGTCAGCGCCGAGCTCGAGCGGCGGCAGGTCGGGGACGACGAAGCGCGGCGGCGCGCCTAGGTGCTGCGACCGCCCCTCAAGCGCCGGACCAGCGCCTGGCCGAGCTCGAGGGGCGTCATCGAGAGGGTTCGGCGGCCCTCCGTTCGCCGGCGGATCCGCCCTACGCGGTCGACCGATCCGGGCCAGGCGGGCGGCCTGCTCCTCGGGCGACAGGGCGGCCCACTGCGCCTTGCCGGCCGCCGAGAGCTTCGCCCGCGCCTCGTCGGACAGCTTGGCGCCGCCCCGGGTCGTCGTCGGCTGCACGCGCGTCGCCATCCGCTCCTCCGAAGGTCAGGAGCCCCCGGCCCTCGACGCCGGCGGCTCCCTCACCTGAACCTACCAGCCGCAGGGGTCGCGTCCGGCGCCGGACCGAAGCCAACACCTTGCCAGGAGCCGACGAGCTCGGGCCGGACGCGGCCGGCAGAATAGTCGACCGACGATCGCGCGTCCAGCGCCGCGCGAGCCGGCGGGCGATCGCGCCGACCGACTCCCAGCGGTCGACGCGCCCGGCCGGGAACGGGACGAGCTCACCCATCGGGCCGGATCCGGCGCATGAGCTCGGCGGCGACGTCGCCGGCCGACTCTACGTGTCGATCCGGATCGTCTACCGCTCGATCGCCGCGCTCGAGATACTCGGCGAGGAGCCGCTCGCGCTCGCGGGCCGGCGTCCGCGGATCCGCGACCAGGTGCCGCGCGTGGTCGACGAGTTTCGCCCAGCGCTCGGGATCGCTCGTCCGGATGACCTCGAGCTCGGCCGAGACGCGGATCGGCACCTCGAGGTGGATCCGCTCGACCGTCTCCGCACCGCACCGGCGACACGGCCCGGACCACAGGCCGTCGAGCGTGCCCCCGAACGGCCCCCTCCAGGAGGAGCGGGCGAGTGGGGTCCAGTGGCCGGCAGGGCAGCGGCTCCAGAGGGTGCGGGGCACGGCCCGTCTCCGGGGGGTGCGCGGGGGAGCGCCCCCGCGATGCCGCTCGAGCACAGGGCGCCAGGCGTTCGCGAGCCCCCGGGCGCTGAGAAAGGTCCCCGTAAGGGTAGAGGCAGAATCATTTGCGCTAGGAAGCCGCACGCCGGCGAGGGTCCGGCTGAGGGCGGCGCTGGCCCGCGGGATCCAGATCGCGTGGTAGCCCAGGCGCCCCCGTCGACTCCTGAAGCCGAAGACCTCGAGCTGGCGGAGCCGGGCGAGGTTGTGGTGCACCCGGCCCCTGGACGGGTTGTCCAGGAGCCGGGCGAGCTCCTCCTGGGTCTGGCGGGTGTGGCCCCGGTAGGCGAGCCGGAGCGTGACGTTGAGGACGTGTTGGCGGGCCGACAGGAGCGCGACCGGCGTCCCGTGACGTCTGGCCTTCCAGGGCGACACGACGGGGAACGCCCAGCGCGGGCTCATGCGTCTCATCGGATCGAGTGAAGGACGTTCAGCGCGATCGCGACCGCCAGGATGGCAGCGGCCGAGGCCATGATGACGAGCGCGACGCCCAGGAGGATGAAGATCACGTCGAGCGCGACGTCCGTGCGATCGCGTCTCACCGGCGCCCCCCGACGGCGTCGCGGACGGCACGTCGATCGACGTTGCGCCCGAGCTCGATCGACAGCGCATGGATCGCCTCGCCGACCCGGTACGAGGCGCGCCTGGCCTCGTTGTTGTAGCGGGCCGTCTCCACGTCGTCCCACGCCTCGAGGACACGCTCGGCGACCCGGCGGAGCTCGCGGAGGCGATGCTCGAGCGCGGCCGCCCTGTCGTCCGGAGGTAGCGTCACCCCGAGCGGGCGCGGGCGGTCGCCGCCCCACCGGCTACCCATCCGTGGCCGGCCAGCCCTCGCGGGCAGCGTTGTCGCGTTCGGCGATCGGGATCCGGTCGAACGGCGCGGGCACGACCCGGACGAGGAGGCGCCGCGTCAGCGGGTCGATATGGCTCGCGTGGATGACGCGCTGGTGCTTGCGGACGCGTTCTCCGCAGACGGGGCAGCGGCGTTTCGTGCCCTCGCCCATTCAGGTCGCTCCCTCGTCGCGCTCGCGAACGTGCAGCCGCCAGTGCGCCGGCAGCGCCGCCTTCGGTCGCACGCCGAGGCCGGCGCTCGAGCCGGACGGGAAGCGCAGGCTCCGGCCGCACGGCCGACCCTCCGCCCAGTCCCGCGGACGGGGGAGGGGCGGGTGGCCCTCGAGCGGTCGACCGCACTCGCAGCGCCCGGCGGCGACGAGCTCGTCCCACCCTGAATCCTCGAACACGGCCCGGTTGAGGTCGTCGACGTACGCCTGGCGACGGCGCTCGATCGAGGCCGCGAAGTTCGCACGCTGCTCGGCCGACCAGCCACAGCCCTTCGGCCGTCCGCGGCGGCGCGGCTGGTCGGGGCCGCCGGCGGCCTTCATGACACCGGCGGCCCCGTCGTGTAACGGTCGCGGCGATCGAATCGCGGCCGTCTCCGTTACCCGGCGATCGGAGCGTGCGAGCTCCGTTCTGGCCAGCTTCTGCGTTACAGGCCTCTCGATCGACGTAGCGCGCGCAGCTGCCGACTCCATCGCGTTATGTCGCCGCGCCGGCGGGCGATTCGAGCACCGCGTCGACGGCGTCTCGCCGGCGCCGGAACAGTCCCGGCAGCTTCCTGACCCCGTTCGCATCGCCGAGCCCTTGGACGGCGAGCGGCGAGAGGATCCGCCACGCTCGCCAGGTGCCGAGTCGACCGGTCGGCTCGACGACGCCGGCCTCGGTCCCGTCGACGAGGACGATGTAGCCCTCGAACGTGCCGGCGCGGCGAAGGCTGACGGTCACAGGAGCATCGCCCGAGGCACGCCGTGACGCTCGACGATCTCCTCGAGGAGCGCGAGCCATTCGTGCGCCGGCGCGCCGTCGACGTCGCCGAAGCGCGCCGTGCCGAGCTCGCGGAGCTCGGCGAGGATCGCCCGGGCGGTCGGCTCGTCGTAGCCCGCCGCGACCGCCGAGACGGCCATCGCCAGGGCGACCTTGGCGGCCGACGGCGCGTACGGGCCGTGGGGCGCGCTCACGGCGCGCCCAGGCGGTGCAGGTACGTCACGCCGAGCAGCCAGGCGATCACGACGAGGACAGCCACGACGAACGTGTACAGGCAGACGACGAGCGTGACGAGGAAGATCCTCACCGGCGCACGGTCCGGCGCCGATCGGCGACGATCCGGCTGAGCTCCTCCTGGGTCGTCGTGGCCACGACCTTGCGATCGCAGTCGCGGCACCAACCCCACGGATAGCGATCGTCGAAGCCGGGGGCCGACGGGCTGACCCTCGCGCCGCCGCAGCGGGTGCAGTACAGCGTCACCACCAGGCCCGCCCGGGACTGTTCTCGTGATACCAGCCGAACAGGATGAAGGGCAGCCAGTACCACCACATGAGGACGTCGAGCGCGATGAGCGCCCCGACCGCGAACAGTCGGGCGAGGACGACGAGCGACCACGCGAGCCGATCGATCATCCGTAGCCCCAGCGAGCGGCCGTCTCGGATTCCGTCTCGGGCGCGAGCTCGCGGATCCTGGCGGTGACGTAGTCGGCCAGGTCGGCGCCGGCGGCCTCGTCGACGCCGTCGCCGACGAGGTCGTAGCGCTCGAGGTCGTCCTCGAGCTCGTCGTCGGGATCCGGGCGCTCGAGGGTCATGCCGCGACCCGCCGTCGAGCTCGCAGCGCGTACACGCGGTGGCGGCTCGAGCAGAACGTCTGGCGGAACCGGCCGCGCATGATCCGCATCGCCGGCGGCGGGAGGGCCGCCCCACAGAACCGGCAGCGGTCGGCGTCGTAGACCGTGTGCCGGCGGTCGGGGCAGACCGTCTCGGGATCCTCGAGGTACGGCCAGCGGATCCCGGCCCGGCGATGGCTGACGAGCTCCTCGCCGTGGATCGCGCACGTGCCCGGCGCGACAGACGGACCCGACTCGAGTCGGGCGAGGACCGACGCAGTGTGCGGGTCGACCATCGTCATCGGTCGGCCCTGGCGGCGAGCGCCGGGTCCGGCGCAGTCGCGACGAGGACGCGCGAGTCCGAGGCCGCGAGTCGGCGTCGCGCCTCGTCAGCGTCCCGGTAGATACGGGTAACCGTTACAGGACGCCAGCGGACGCCATAGGCGGCGAACAGCTCGGGCTCTGTGAGCGCGTTGACGCGCGGCCAGCCGATCGAGCGATCGCCGCTCACGTCCAGGCCTCGAGGAGCTCGAGCAGGCCGGGGGCGGCTGGTACGGGAGCGACCGGGGGGGACGGCCACTCCCGTGCCAGCCAGGCCGAGCGCGACGCGCGCGACTGCGCCCGCTCGTGGTCATAGAGCGATGCGGGGATCGGATCCCAGCGGTAGGGCTGGACGCCCGGCCAGCGCCACCACGGCAGCGGACCCGCCCAGCGGCCGTTCGCCTTCCGGGAAAGGCGCCCGTACCGCTGGACGGTGCACTGGCGGCGCCAGCGCCGCTGCCAGCCCGCACTCGGATTCCCGAGTCGCGGTCCCCATGAAGGGGCGGGATCGCGGCGTCGCCAGACGCCGAAGATGACGTGGACGCGGTCGTCGTGGACGTACGCCGCCCGGCCAACCCGGTGGACGGCGTAGCCGCGCCGCTCGAGCGCGACGGCGATCGCCGGCTCGACGCGGCCGAGGACCGGCGCGCCCCCCATGTGTGACGAGACGCCGAGCGCGGCGAGCTCGGCCTCGAGGCGGTGCGCGCTGGCACCGCGATCTTCGGTTAGGGCGCCGAGGGTGGTGAGTCTAGGTCGGCCGGTGACTTCCGATAAGGGAAGCCGGACTCGCTCACTCTGCACGAGATAGGTGCGGTGAGGGGCGGTCCAGCGTTGCCCTCGGGCACCGGTCCAGACGATGGGGTTCGTCGGCCGGAACACTCGGATTGGCTCCTCTGAGCGGGGCAAGGTGTCAGGGCGCCCATCCTAGGCACCGGACCCCGGGCGCTGTCAAGAGGCGAGGTCGTCCTCGGTGGCGATCGCCTGGCGCGTCTCCGCCTCGTCGAGCGGCGCGATCCGGACGCCCCACTCGTTCGGGTAGCCGACCGGATCCAGGCCGCGGGCGAGCTGGCGATCGAGGAGCTCGAGGACCGCCCGCCACGCCCAGTACAGCGCGAACGCGAGGCAGAGGATGCCGACGAGCCCGC
>Ga0070699_100002891_pt1 | contig 15286 bp, 18 predicted proteins | sample KBSK1503metaG_FD_65473 | JGI IMG/M metagenome (GOLD analysis project Ga0070699, IMG submission 65473) | Corn, switchgrass and miscanthus rhizosphere microbial communities from Kellogg Biological Station, Michigan, USA - KBS K1-50-3 metaG | ecosystem: Host-associated > Plants > Roots >...
TGAAGATCCTCCCGCGTCGCCCTGAGCTCGTCCTCGAGCTGACGGTCGCCCGGCTCTTCCCGTTCAGCGGGCGTCCCGGGCACTGCCGGCGGGGACGCGACCTGGGGCTCGTCGACGAAGGAGACGAGCAGCAGGCCGTCGGTTCCGCGGGGTATCGTGACCGGCTCCACCGTCAGCTGCACCCGGTGCCACCCGTCCCCACGCCTGACGTGGGCGCCGGCGACGACCCTGCGCTGGCCGTCCTTGAACGCACCGCGGACGGCGGCGCGGAGCTTCGTCTCCAGCCCGTCGCGTACGCGGGACATCAGATCCTGGGTGGGGACGCCGGTCGGCTGGACGAGATAGTCGTGCGTTGCTCCCGCGAAGTACAGGATCTCGTACCTGCGGTTGATCAGCACGCATGCCGGCGCGAAGCGCTCGAGCAGCAGCTGCCGGACAAGTGAGCCGAGCCGCCCGGCCCCTGAAGGGTCCGGCCCCCTGTCGACCGGCTGGCTCAGTGCGAGCTCCGGGGCGGGGGGAAACTGCACCCTGTCGTGCCGGGTCGGGCCGACGCGTCGATATATCCGCCCCTTCGGCGACACCGCCTCGAACAGGTCCTCCTCCTGGCCGATTCCTTCGGCGGTGCCGAGAAGGAGGTATCCGCCCTCGACGAGCGCGAAATGCAGCAGCGGCAGGATCTTCTTCTGGGCCGACGGCTCGAGGTACATCAGGACGTTGCGACAGCTGATCAGGTCGAGCTTGGAGTACGGGGGGTCCAGCAGCAGGTTCTGGCGCGCGAAGATCACCGACTCGCGCAGCTCCTTGCTGACGCGAGCGCTGTGGTCCTCTTCGAGGAAGAAGCGCCGCCGGCGCTCCGGCGACACGTCGGCGACGACGCTCTCCGGGTACAAGCCGACACGGGCGAAGTCGAGCGCGCCCGGATCGACGTCCGACGCGAAGACCTGCAGGGGGCCACGCTTCCGGCCGGCCTGCAGCTCCTCGATGAACAGCATCGCGATCGAGTAGGCCTCCTCGCCCGTGGCGCAGCCTGGTACCCACACGCGTAGTGCGGTCCGGGCTTCCTTGCGCTCGACCAGCGGTCGAATCACCCGCTCTTGAAGGTCGCGCCACACCTCGGGGTCGCGGAAGAAGCTCGTCACGCTGATCAGGAGATCTTCGAACAGTTGCCTCGCCTCCTCGGGCTCGGCCTCCAGAAGTCGCACGTAGTCGGCGACGTCCTCGACGTGCTTGAGGCCCATGCGGCGACCGATGCGCCGCTCGAGCGTGCCGCGCTTGTAGCTGCGGAAGTCGAAGTGCGTCCGCTCGCGCAGGAGCGCGAGCACGTCGCGCAGGTGATCGTGCGTGATCGCCGGCTCCCGGGGAGGGCTGCCGGCGCCGCGAACGTACGGATGCTGCAGGTAGTCGAACAGGATCTGGGGCATCTGCTCCGGAGCAACGACGTGGTCGACCGCCCCGGCGGCGATCGCGCTCCGCGGCATGCCGTCGTGCTGGGCGGTGACCGGGTCCTGCGCCATCGCCAGTCCGCCCGCGGCCTTGATCGCGCGCAGGCCGAGCGTGCCGTCGGTGCCGGTCCCCGAGACGATGATCCCGATCGCGTGCTCCTGCACATCCGCGGCCAGGGCGCGCAGGAAGAAGTCGATCGGCATGCGTATGCTGCCGGTCCCGACCGGCTCGGTCAGCCGCAGAATCCGCCGGCTGATGCTCAGGTACCTGCCGGGCGGGATGCAATAGACGTGATCGGCCTCGACTGGCGTGTCGGTCTGAACCTGCACCACGGGCATGCTCGTGCACCTCCCGACCAGCTCCGCCATGAAGCTTCCGTGGGTCGGGTCCAGGTGCTGGACGAGCACGAACGCCATGCCGCTGGTGGAGGGCAGCGCGCTGAAGAACTTCGTGAGTGCGTTCAGGCCGCCTGCCGACGAGCCCAGGCCTACGATTGCACGGAGCACCGGGGGGGCGGGTTGCCGGGCCCCTGCCCCGGAGGGTTGCTGGCCAGCCCTGGGGCCGGCCGGGCGTGCTGGTCGAGCCGACGCTCCGGATTTGGCAACGGTCTTCTGCTTCGCGCCGCGCCGCGGTCGTGCTGCCGCACGCACCCGCGTGCTCGCGAGAAGTGCGAAACGTCTCATCGCATCACGTGCCGCCCGCGTTGCGATGGCTGGCAGCGCGGAGCGGGTCTAGTCCTTTCCGCCACTACCACGGTACGCGCGGGATGGCACGGGCCCTCCGTGCTCTCGCCCCGGGCCCGCCCACGGCCGGGGGGAGGCGACCGGCCCTAGTGCCGGCCATCGCGCCACGCTGCCCGCGGGCTCCCGGAACGGGCGGGGGTCCGGAGGCGATTCCGCCTCGAACGGCGCGCGATGCGTCATCCAACGCCGAAGCCCCGCGCGCACGTAGGCGGCATCGATGCCGAGCGCGTCGCAGACGGACAGGTAAGAGAATACCCTTCCGGTCTCGTCGGAGGCGAACCACGCCGCTGCTTGCCTGAACGCGGTTCGGCCTGGACGGTCGCGCGCGGTGGCGTAGCGCTGAAAGGTCCCGATCGCCTCCTGGAGCACCGCGAGCAGGAGGCGCTGTGCCCCCTGCAGCGGGACGGTTCGCCCGGGCGGCGTCAATGCATGGGCCGCTTCCTCAGGCACACCGCACGCGTCTCAGCCGACCTGCTCGAGGCTTACGACCGAGACGGACGTCTCGAACCGCCCGTCGCGGCGCTCCGGGAGAGGCGCGTCGGGCCGGTAGGTGAAGGGCAGGCGCCCGCCCGGCGCGATCTCGCCCGGCACCATGTAGACGACCGAGCGTCCCGGGTTGTCCGTCTCCTCACCGGGATGGCGCTCGTTGGTCCACAGCCACGAACGGTCGATCCGGACCTGGATGCTCCGCACCGGCTTGCTCGACAGGTTCACGAGGACCCCGGTGACCTGGTCGGGCTGCGCGTGGACGTCGCGCACCTCCACGATCTTCTGAAGCTGGTCGGGGGGCAGCATCGTCGTCTCGGCGGCGATGGCAATGCCGGAGAGGCCGAGCGCCGCGAACAAGGCGACGGTGAGTCGTGAGGGCATCAATCGTGACGTCCTCGCATCGAGGGTTCCGCTGCTCATGCTGACCTCCGTCTCGCTATTGCGCTCATGGATTCGTGCGCAGGACCGGACAGTCACAGCCGTCCGCCGAGGAAGAGGACCAGAACGATGATGAGGAGAATGCCGCCGATGCCGGACGGCCGCCAGCCGTAGGAGTGGTATCCCCAGGTGGGGAGTCCACCGAGAACCAGCAGGAGAAGAACAACGAGCAGAATCAGGTTCATGAGCGCCTCCTTCGGCGAAGGGGAGAGCATGGGCCGCTTTGAAGCGACCCACGCCGGGGTGGTGGACGCGGGGCTCGCTCGATCGTCTCCTCGCCTCGCTGCGGGGTGCTTCCACACGCCGCAGCATGCGGATAGCAAACCGGACAACAGGGACGAAAGGCGAGATTCTACGCACGCACCAGTACGTACGTGGTTCTACGGAGCACGGCCGGGAAGGGCCGACCGATCCGCGACCCGTCAGAATACGTACTCGAACACCACGCTGAACTGCATGCTCGTGGACCCGACCGGGTGCTGCGTCTCTTCGTTGACGTTCAGCGATGCCGTCCAGCCGTGCCAGCCTCGGCCGTTCAGGTTCACGCCGACGAGGCGCTCGCTGTCGACCGGCGCGGCGAACGACGGCACCCGCCAGCCGTCGTCCGGCTCGTAGCCGTCGGGGATCTCGAGCTGCGACGGCAGCAGCGTGAGGAGCCCGGTGCCCGCCGGAAGCCGAGGCGTCGACCCTGGCACAGCGATGGCGGGCCCGACAGCGCGTCGCCCGGCGGCGATCGCGATCGGCAGGGCTAGTGGCTTGGGCGAGTCGGCGACCGCCGGACCAGGCGGGAGGAGCGCCGCTCCGAACAGGGCGACAAGTCCGAGATGTGACCCGGCCGCAAGTCGAAACGAGCACGTCCCATCGTTCAATCTCTACGCATGGACGCAGGCGGCCACTAGAGCACCAGGGGACAGGAGGCGAAAGAGCGCAACGCCACGGACGTAGTTCTACGTTGTGGCAGTCGGCATTGTTGACAGGCCGGTCGCCTGATACTCACCGGGCAATAGGCACGCCGTTACCTTCCGACCGACGAGTTCATCAGTGGGCGCATCCGCCTTCCTTCCCATCCTCGCAGTTGCCGTGCTCACCTTCGCTCCAACGCGGGCCGGCGCCGAGCCCGACGAGGTCGGTATCCTCGTCCTCAAGGAGCACGGACTCGGGAGCCCGACGCTGGCGCAGCCATACGTCGACCGGTTCGTCCGGCTCGCCGCGGAGCGCAATCGATGGGGCGCCGCCAGCGGGCAGTACCTCACCAGCCGAAAGGCGGCCGAGTCGTTCATCGAGACCCAGAAACCGCACTATGCCATCCTGTCGCTCGCGGCATTCCTCGCTCTCCGCAAGTCAGATCGGCTCGTCGCTATCGGGCGCGTGGCATCGTCACTCGCCGGGGGCAGGCAGTACTTCCTCGTCAGCAAGCAGGCGGCCGACCTGAAGGGCTGCAGGGGAGCCAGGCTCGCCAGCGACCACCTCGATGACGTGAGGTTCATCGAGCGGGTGGTGGCCCGCAGCCAGTTCGGGCTGGGTGACTTCATCCTCGTCCCGAACCAGCGGCCGCTCCAGAGCATCCGGCAGCTGATCGCCGGCGAGGTCCGATGCGCCCTCGTCGACGATGCGCAACTCGCGGAGCTGCCCCACCTGGAAGGGGCCGACGGGATACACGCCGTCTGGGAGAGCGCGCTGTTGCCCCCGATGGCGGTGGTGGGACTACCGTCCGCGCCTGCAAGCGAGCGTGAGACATTCAAGACGAGCCTGCAGGAGGTCTGCGCCGGCGACGGACGGAGCGCCTGCGCGGAGGTGGGCATTTCGTCTCTCGGGGCGGCAAGCGACGACGACTACGCCGCAGTGGTGGCCGCCTATGGCGACTGAGCTCCGCCACACGCTCGTCCTCGCGACCGGCCTCTGCCTCCTGGTCGGTTGCAGCACCACCAGGCACCCGGTGCACCCGGAGCTGCGATCGGCAGCCGGGCAACAGAGCGCGCTCGACCTCTCGGACGCGCTCGAAGCGTTGATCGCGGAGAGCAAGGACACGGCCGCCGACCGTGAGTTCGCCTACCAGGTCGTGAAGACACACGACGGCGACACGGCGGCGTCGACGTATGCGCGCGCGGCCATCACGGGGCGGCTCGTGCAGCAGAAGGGTCTCCTCGGTGCCCACATGCTCGGCGACGTCGAACGCTACGCCCGCCGGAGTCGCGACCTCGATCCGGATTTCCGCGACGGGGCCGCGACCCGGCTCCTCGGCACCCTCTACGTCCTCGCCCCCGCCACCCTGCTCGAACACGGCGACTCCGAGAGCGGCCTCGTGCTGCTCGAACGTCTGGTGCAGGCGCACCCCGACGCGCTCGAGAACCATCTGCGCGTCGCCGAGGCCTACATCGCCCTCAACGACCCTGCGCCCGCCACTCCACACCTCTGTCGCTGCGTGGCGGGCGAGTCGGCGCTCCGCCCGGACGATCGACGCCTCCTCGCCCATCTCGTCGCGGTGGCGGACGCCCCGCGCTGTCCGCCGGGCCGCTGAGCGCAGCGGCCGCGGCCGGACCGCTCGTGACAGCATCCACGGGGCTGCCGGCGTCGCCGTGGAGGAGGAATTGTCCATGGGCGTACAACCACGCGCGCAGAACTCCGGGTGTGCGGGGTCACCGTGTCCTCTGTACAACGGCGCCATGGAGCCTTCCGCGTCGTCGGCGTTCGAGCGTTTGGCGAGCGCGAGTCAAGACATGATCGTCAAGCGTGTCGATCTGGCACTGCTCGAAGGGCAAGAGCTTCTATCGCGTACCCTGCGAGGCGCTGCGTTGGGCGCCTTGGGCATGATTCTGGCGGCGGCAGCCTGGTTCGCCGCGGCGGCATGTGTCACTCGGTTGGTGACCGAAGATGCCAGCGCGGTGGTTCGCCTGGCCATCTTCGGGTTGCTCAATGCAGGAGGTGCGCTCGGGCTCGTCACGCTTGCCATGCGACGAGGTCGGCAACAGGCACCGGTACGCCGGAACGGCAGTGTGACCCGCGTGCCAGCGGAGCCGAAGCGGAGACGGCTATTGCATTCAATCGAAGGACAGAACGGCCGTGGAACACGTTGACTGCGCGGAACGGCGTGAGGGTCTCCTGCAGTCGATCGAGCATGACGAGGACGAGGTGCGCGGCGCCGTGCAGGAGCTAGTGGGGGCGGCCCAGGCCCGGTTCGACGTGAGAGAACGCGTCAAGCAGTCCCCTGTGGCGTGGGTGATGGGGGGCTTTCTAGTCGGCTTGTGGCTGGGAAGTCGCGGTGCACCGGCTGCTGTCGCAGGACAAAGGAGATCGTGATGATCGCGGATCAGGTCGCGGAGGATCGGGCGTCAACGCCAGGCGCAGAGCAGCGGCAGCCGGACATCACGGACGTCGGGTCCATGATGGCGGACCTCGGGGAACGCGCCCGCACGTTCATCAGGCAGCAGCCGGTCGTTGCGGTGCTGGCGGCTGTCGGCGCCGGCTATCTTGTCGCCCGTGTGCTGTCTCGGCGAATGACGTGACCGAGATGAATGACTCCGGGAACACGCACGGACCAAACGGCGCGACGAGCGGAGCAGCGTGCCAGCCTAACGATACGAGCTCGTGCACCAACCACGGTCGACAACTCCGCCACGACGCACACGTACTTGCAGCCGCCGTGCAGGATGCGGCGGTTGGCTTGCAACGCTACCTCACAGAGCAAGCGACCTGCCGACCGTATGGCACCTTGGGGGTGGCGGCCGGAATCGGATACACCCTGGGCGGGGGTCTCGGTTCACGGCTCACCACCATGTTGCTCGGCGCAGGGACCCGATTGGCCATGGCTCTGGCTGCACGCGAACTTGACGCCCGGTTGTCGCAAGGCGCTGCCCCGCCACCCAACGGCCGCAGCGCCTGAGTCTCTCACGACGAGAGCGCTGTGTGCGGCGCGGGTCCTCCCCGGGCGACGACGGCCATGGGATTCGACTGAAGTCCACTTCAGAGTCAGGGCACTAGCCCGTCGCGAGGGCTGGCGGAAGAGACATTCTTCCGAGCCTCTTCAGAGCGGCGAGGAGGTTCCCCCCCCAGGTCTTCCGACTGTACCGCACGTCATAGCGCTCGCAGATGGCTGCCACCTTCGGCGCGATCTCTCGGAGGCGGTTGGGGGGAAGCCTTGGAAAGAGGTGGTGCTCGATCTGGTAGTCCAGAGCGCCGCACAGAACGCTCACCCAGGAAGGAACGGAATAGTCGTGGGCCGATTCGATTTGCATTCGGTACCACCGCCCGCGGCCCTTGGAGCGGAAGTCCGTGCGGCGATACTCCAAGTCGTCGCCGAAGTGACCGGCGTAGATCGTCGCGCAGGAGTACACGTTGCGGAGAACGTCCGCGAGGACGTTCCCACCGAGTACCTTCCACCAGAATGCCCCGCCTAGGGCCGGCCAGAAGACGAACTCGTAGAGGTAATAGGGGACGGCCTTCCTGGCGGTTACGTAGACAGCCCTGAGAATCGTGCGGGGCGATTTGTCGGGCAGTACCGAAGCGTAGGTCGGGTCATTCGAGGGATGAGTCAGGTCGGTGAGACCGGTCGCGTGCATTGCGATGGTCCACGTGAAGACTGGTGCCGTCGAGAAGAACTGGCCGACCTGAATCAAATGATATGGAACCCAGCGCGTGTCGTCCGTCACCCGGAGCAGGCCATAGTTCAGATCCGGATCCCGACCCACGACGTTCGTGTACTGATGATGGAGAACGTTGTGCTCCTTCTTCCACGCCTCCTCGTCGATCGGCGTGTCCCATTGCAATCGGGAAGAATGGAACTCTTCGGCGTCGTCCAGGCTGTCCCAGGCGCCGTGCAGTGCGGAGTGCCCGATCTCGATGGTCTCCAACTGATGGTGTCCCCAGAGCGCGAGCACGCCGGCGAACCATGTGACCGGGTCCAGGCTGAAGTGGATCAGCGCGCGGCCCGAGACCTCCGCGAGACGCGACATTGCCCGCACGTTCTTGACGTAGGCAACGTCCTCGGGGCCGAGACTCGCCTTCACGTCCGCATGAATCACGTCCAGCTCTGTCCCGAACGCGTCATACTGCTCGGTCGTCCACTCTTCGGACGAAAGTGGATGACGGCCACGAGTTTCCGCAATTGGCATGTGTTCCCTCCTGTGTCCGCCCCGTATCGCCACGGCGGGTGCCGCGGGACACGGACGCTAAGTGGCCGTGGCACGGGCGGCAACACGAGCAGCCGCGAAATCGCTCGAGCGCTGCGCCGCAGGCGTAGCGGATAGCGCCCACAAACCTGCTCTCCTCTCCTGCGTGAGCATGGCAAGTCGCGCGGGATCCGCCAGCCCGCAGAACTACGTAGTCCCGGTTCTGGGCGAAGGTCTGTTGACGTGGTGCAGCCGACCCGACTTCTGCTGCCCGCACCGAAGTCCGGTCACGAGATTCGCGGTGCCATCGCCGGGACGATCGAGTCCTCCCGGGGAACGACGGCCATCGACTCGACGTTCTCCACCGCCTCCTTGATTCGCTGCGTCGCCCGATCGAGCTCATCGATGTTCGCTTCCTGCTGCGCGCCATGGAAGGGTTCGGGCGAGGCGGCTGGGGTCGCTGTGATGCCCGTGTCGAGCTGCTCGACGGCGCGCTCCGTGTCTGGAGTCGCCTCACTTACGTCCGCCGGCGGGAGACCGACGGCGGGATCACCGCTGTGTCAGTACCGCGAGCCCCTTCGGAACGCCCCAGCGGCAGAGCATCACATGCCAGGGCTGGAGCGCAGCTGCCCACGACTATGCCGAGGAAGAGCAGAAGGAAGACGTCGAGCAGCAGGTAGACCAGGGCAGCCGTGGCCACCGTGCCGATCGCCACGGCCGTGGCGGGGCCACCCATCGCAGGTCGATGATGCCCGGATCGTTTTCGCCGCACTCATCCCGCGTTCGGCCACAGTCCCACCCGGGGCGCGACGGCGTCGAGCCGGACCGCGTGCCGTTCACTGACCGGTCCCTGATAGCAGGCGTCCAGGGAGGCGAGGAATCCGGACTAGCGCGTGAGCGTATCCGCGTACGTAGCTGTACTTGGCCGACGTCCTGTCCAGGCGAGCGCGAGGGGAGGGGGACGACGGCGGTTTCAACTTCGGAGCGCCGAGTACGAGTGCGCGCGTACTACCACACGCGTAGTCGTGCGAGCTTACGGGTCCGCCGCATGCCTTGTACAAGGCGGGTATGCCCCACGAACGAAAGGAGGTCTCATCATGTTCTACGGAGCAGGCGGGATCATCGTCCTCATCCTTCTGATCCTACTTCTGACCGGGCGGCTGTAGTCGCCATGAGAGCAGCGACCCTGATCGGATGCCTGTTGATCGTGCTGGGGCTCGGCGCCCTCGCCTACCAGGGGTTCACCTACACCACGCGTGAGACGGTGGTGGATCTAGGCCCCCTCCAGGCAACCAAGGAGACGAGGAGAACCATTCCGCTCCCGCCGGTCGTAGGCGCCCTCACCCTTCTCAGCGGAGTGGCGCTCGTCATGACTGGAGCGAGAAAGTAACGAGCATCGGTGGCGATGCAGTCAGGAGGTTCTATGCGCAAACGGTTGATGTCTCTTGCGGTGAGCGGCGTGGTGCTGACGGGTCTCGCGGGTGGGTGTAGCAGCCGCGGATTCCGGAAGGCCATCCACGACGTAAGCGGCCGCCCGGCTCAGGAGCAGCGATTGGAGCTCAACAGCGCGACCAGGGGCCAGCTCGGGACGCTTCCCGGACTCACGGACGAAGATGCAGACAGGATCATCGCGAACCGCCCATACCAGGGCGAGCGTGGCCTGCTCCGCAAGGGCGTCCTGAGCGAGGCGAAGTACGATCAGATCAAGAACTACGTCTATGTGTACAGCGCCAGCGGAAACTGACTGAGCCAAGCGGACAGTGCCCTCAACGACCCTGCGCCCGCCACTTTGCGCGTCTGTCGCTGCGTGGCGGGCGAGTCGGGGGTCCGCCCGGACGATCAACGCCTTCTTTCCCAACTCCTCGCGAGGGCGGGCGCTCCGCAGGGTCCAACGGGCCGCTGAGCGCTCCGGCGCCGCGGTCGGGCCGCTCGCGTGACAGCATCCACAGGGCCGCCGGCAGCGCCGTGAAGTCGGCGACCATCGACAGGACGAAGGCCAGCGCCGCGAGCAAGCCGAACTGCCGGAGCGGCGGCAGGTCGGAGAGGCCGAAGGCGAGAAAGCCCCCGGCGTTGATCACGGTCGCGAAGAAGATGGCATGGCCGGCGACCAGCAGCGTATGCCGGAGCGCCTGCTCGATCGTCCCGTCCCGGCGCCCCTCCTGGAAGTGATAGAAGAAGTGGATCTGGTCGTTCTCGGAGGTCCCGAGGATCGTCGAGGCGATCAGGATCGTCGCCACGTTGAGCGCCATCCCCGTGATCCGCATCACGCCGAACATCACCAGGATGGCGAAGATCGACGGGATCATCGCCATGATCCGCGCCGCGCTGCTCCGGAAGATGAGCAGGAAGGTGCCGAAGACGATCGTGACCGTCAGGGCGAAGCTCTTCACGAACGTGGGCACGAGGTCCTGGGCCATCTTGGCCTGGAACGCCGACAGCCCGACGGTGCGCACCTCCAGGCCACGCAGCGTCGGGTTCTCTGCCGCCGCCTCCTGCCAGTGACGGTAGATGGCGGCGTCGAGCCGCCGGAACCCCTCGGCGTCCCTGGCGCGGCTGACCACGGTCAGCTGCGCCTGCGCAAGCGAGTGCGGCTGCACGAAGCGCCCGAGCATCGGCTCGACCGCCATCATCCCCTCGAGGTCGGCCGCCAGCTGCTCCCGGCCGTCCGCGTCCTCGGGCCAGCCGTCGCCCGCGCCGCCGATGTAGCGCATCATCCGGAGTATCGTGGTCGGACCGACCGCCGCGCCCACGTCCGGATCGGCCGCGAGGGCCTGCTGGAAGCGATGCAGGCCGGTCAGCACGTCGGGTTCGGACATGGTCCCGAGGCCGCCTTTGAGCCAGACCTGGGTGACCGACAGGCCCGGGAGCATCGGTTCGAGCGCCTTCATGTCCCGGTAGAGCGGGACGTCGTGGCCGATGTATTCGAGCGGATCGGTGAGCACCGGCATGGGCGCGACCACCCCCGGGAACCCGAAGAGCGCCACGGCCCCGAGCGCGGACAGCGCCAGCGCCGAGGCGACCAGCAATCGCCGCCCGCGGTAGCTGAACCCCGGCAGGACTGCGGCCAGGCGGGCGAACCATCCGCTCTCGGCTCGCCGCTCGGGCTGCGTGGGCGTGCGGAGCAGCTTCTGCAGCGCCGGAAAGAGCGTGAATGCGATCACCCATGTGCAGGCGAGCCCGACCGCGACCCAGAGCCCCATCTCCCGGATGGGACGGACGTCGGACACGGTGAGGGCCGCGAAGCCCACGGCGGTCGCGAAGATGGACGCCGTGCAGGGGACGAACTTGTTGGTCAGCGCGAACACCAGGTGCTCGTCGATCGGGCGATCGGCGGGTCGATCGACGAAGCGCGAGTGCAGGTAGACCAGCGTCGCGGTGGCCGTGACGAGGACCGTCATCGGCACCATCGGGGACACGATGGTGAAGGAGCCCCCGGTGAGTCCGATGTAGCCGACCGACGCCGCCAGGCAGACGCCGAGCGTGATCAGGAAGGCGAACAGCGTGCGGACCGAGCGGTACAGGGACAGGTTGAGGGCGACGACGAAGCCCGCGAACAGCAGGAAGTACCGCGGGACGGTACGCTGAGTCTCATCCAGGTAGGCGTTGACGTATGGTTGGCCCAGCCGGTGCAGGGCGCGCAGCGGGCTCGGACCCGTGTCGAGCCCGGCGAGCGCCCGGTCGATGGCTGCGAGCGTCGCGTGACGCTCCTCGGTGCCGTGCACGTCGAGCAAGAGCCCGACGGCGAGGGAATGGTCCCCGACCAACCCCTGCCGGCGGAGAAGGTCTGTGCCGGTGGCGAACTCACGAAAGGCCTGCGCCTGCTCCGGCGTCGGCGCGAAACGCGCCGTGGTGCGCCGGAACACGGAGAGCGCCGAATTGACCTCGACGTGAGGAATGGCTCGCAGGGCCTGCTCGATGCGATCGACGCGGTCGAGCACCGCCGGCGCGAACGGGTCGTCCGCCTCGGCGAGCAGGAGCGCGTAGTCGCCCCCGCCGAACATCTGCTGGAACCCGCGAGTGGCAAGGTAGTCGGGATCGGTCGCGACGATCAGCCGGTCGATCGAGTTGTCCTGCTCGACCTGCGAGGCGAAGTACGCGCTCGGCGGCAACAGGAGCGCATAGAAGGCGACGATCGTCCATCGCCAGGCGACGACGCGCGTGAAGATCCGCGACAAGAACCCCTCGGCCGCCGCGCCGATCACGCGCGGCACGGCGGCCGGAAACCGCTGGACGGCGTGGCCGCTCGGGGCGCTCACGGCAAGGGCCTTCTCCTAGGCATCCCCGCTGGACGCCCGCCCCTCAGGCACTGTCCTCGATCCTCGTTCGCGTCTTGTCGCAGCGTGCGCACGGGCAGAAGCCGCCACGCGTGCCGCGACCCGTCGTGCCGCAGTCGGGGAGTGTCCAGGGCCCGTGTTCGTCAACCGGACGGAGCCGCTCGCCCTGTTCTGGCGTCAACCGTAAGACCATCTCGCGCTCAGAGCGACTTGAGAAACTCGACAAGGTCATTCTTCTCCTGCTGGCTCAGGCTGAGCCGGAAAACGCCGTCGTAGTGATCCATCACGTCGGGCAGCGTGGCGAATCGGCCGTCGTGAAAGAACCCGCCTTTTTGGTGCGTGAAGAGGCCGCGGAGCGGGGCCGTGCGATACCGCATGCCGGGCGCTCTCCCGGCCTGGAACTCGTCGATGCCGAGTTCAGCGCCCGTGTGCATGTTGAAGCCGGGCTCCGTGAAGAGCGGCGGCACATGGCAGGTCGCGCAGGCCCCCTTCGCGCTGAAGATCGCCTCGCCACGTCGAGCCGCGGTCGCGTCGAAGCTCCCCTGCGGCGGCGCCGGGGCGGGCATCGAGAGCTGGTAGAAGTGCAGCGCCGCCAGCTTCGACGTGATCAGGTCGGGCTGGTTGCGGACGTTCCCGAAGCCCGCTCGCGCGGCGATCGGGAACTGGACGGGATCGTCGAGACGCGGATCGAAGAACGTTCCCTTGCCGTGCATCTCCAGATTGGCCACGAAGGCATTCCAGTAGGTGCCCGAGCCGAACCCCGTCCACGTCGCGAGGTTCACGCCGGCCAGACCGAAGGCGGGCGGGATGAGGGTCGCCCCGGACTTCCCGGAGGGACCAGACGCCTTGCCGTCCAAGAACAGCTCGGCGTCGAACTTGCCCGGTCCCCAGCTGCCGAGCACCGTCCGGACGGTGGTCTCGTCGACGCCGAGCAGCGTGGTGACCACTCCGAGGTCGGGGGCGAGCGAGATGATGGCGCCGACGTTCAGGTCGCGGTTGGCCCATCCGTCGAGGCGGCGACCGATGCCGGGGGCCAGCGAATCGTCCACCGTCGAATGGCAGAGGGCGCACTGGATGCCGACCGCACGAAGGCTGCCGCCGTCGTTGAAGAACCCGGTGAGGCCGACGACGGCATCGAGCTTCAGGAGCGCAAGCGTCGTGGCGGGGTCGTCGAGGTTCACCTGGCCGTTCCTCAGCTGACCGCGGAGCTTCCGGGGAAGGGATTCCACATCGACCTTCAAGCCGACCCCCAGCGCCGTCTTCGGGCTGACTCCTGGACCGACGCCCCCGAGGCTGGCGCCCTCGATCGCCTGGTGCAGCTTGAGCGCGTCACCCCAGAACGCCTCGTCGCCGAAGGTGTCGAAGCGGAAGATGTCCCGCCCGTCAGCGATCATGGTGAGGGCGTTGGTGCGGATCGCCCGGTCGAAGCTCGTGAGTCGCTCCTTCCGCTTCTTGCTTTGCGAGGCGGCGGTGTCCGCGACGAACGGCGACACGGCCAGGAGCCCGCCTATTGCCACGAGGCACCCGAGACCACCGATCGCGCGCCTACTCAAAGGGACAGCTCCTCGTGTTCGAAGCCGTTCAGGCATGCCTCAGCATGCCGTCCGCGGGGCTGTTGGTCCGGTGCCGCACGCCGTTCATCCGGTGGAACGAGAGACGGTCGAGTGGCTCCGCCTCGAGCGAGGCGCAATGCGTGTCTCTCCACCGGCGAAGACCGGAGCGGACGTAGGCGACGTCGAAGCCGAGCGCGTCGCAGATGGGGACGAAGGAGAACGTCCGCTGAGCGTCCTCGGAGGCGAACCACGCTGCAACGTCGGCGAACAGGGCATGGCCCCGACGATCGGACGCGATGACATAGCACTGAAAGGTCCCGACCGCCTCCTCGAGCACCGCGAGCATGAGGCGCTGTTCCCCGTTCAGCGGGAAGCTCCGCCCGGTAGCCTCCTCCGGCCGCGGCCATTGGGTGGCCGCAGTTGTTGCCGGGAGTTCGAAGGTGAGCGTGCAGTCTCCGTCTGACACCTAGGCGGTCGTAGCAGCGGACGGAGGACGAGAGAATCCTGGACTCTTACGCGCGTGCATCTACGTACGTAGCTTTTCGGATTGCGCTGTCAAGAGGTGAGCCTGCTAAGGGGCTAACCATGCGACGGCAATCCATCGTCCCTCTAGCACTCGCGGCCCTCCCGCTTCTCTTCTTCGTCGGGGCAGCCCTTTCGAAGCGACCCAAGCCGCAGCCCTGCCCGGACCGTCGCTACCTGGTCCGAGGCTCGCCGGTCCTGCCCGGCGACTCGGCCCTTGAGCCAATCGTGATTAGGGGCAGGCAGATATCCTTCGGCCGCGTCTGCCCCGTGACGAACGGCAAGCTCAGGACGACGGCGCGCGGCACGAAAGTCAATGCCACCTGGCGTTCGTGCACAGGCCTCCACGGCAAGGTGAAGCTCACGGCGACGATCGAGCCCGCCTGTGAGTCGATGAGCGGGACCGTAAAGGGGGTCCGGTCCAAGATCCACGCGACCTTCAGCGCCCGCCACTCCACCTGTGGCGACGGCATTGTCGACCCTGGAGCTGGGGAAGAGTGCGACAGCGGCGCGGGGTGCCCACCAGCCCAGCGGTGCAACGCCGCCACCTGCAGTTGCAGCGGCCCGGTGGTGACGCCGACCACCACCATGCCGGGCGCGACGACCACCACGACGATAGGAGGAGGTCAAGCGCCGGTCGCTCTCGGGTCGGCCGACAATTTCGCCGTCCTGGCCGGCTCCACGGTCACCAACACCGGTGCGACCACGGTCACCGGGGA
>Ga0070699_100002892_pt1 | contig 15285 bp, 17 predicted proteins | sample KBSK1503metaG_FD_65473 | JGI IMG/M metagenome (GOLD analysis project Ga0070699, IMG submission 65473) | Corn, switchgrass and miscanthus rhizosphere microbial communities from Kellogg Biological Station, Michigan, USA - KBS K1-50-3 metaG | ecosystem: Host-associated > Plants > Roots >...
CTCGCGGAGCTCGCGCTCGATCCGCTCGACGGCCCCCCGGACCTGCTGGAGATTCGGGTTGATGGCGAGCGCGCGCTGCAGGTATTCGAGGGCGCGTTCCGGTCGGTCGAGCTGGATATAGATCAGACCGTAGCCAGAGAGCGCGCCGAAGTGGTAGGGGTTGCGCGTCATCACCTGGCCGCAATCGGCGAGCGACCTGTCGAGCTCGCCGAGCAGGTAGTAGACGGTGGCCCGCTTGTTCCAAGCCTCGGCGAAATCCGGGCGCAGCTCGATGATCCGCGTGAAGGTGGCGACCGCGCGCCGGAGCTGCTGGCCCTCCATCTCCGCCACGCCCTCGACGAAGAGCCGATCGATCGCCGGGTCACCGGAGCGGCTCCAGACCCGCCAGAGCGAGCTCTCGGCCGTCGCCCGCACGATCGCGTCGTCATCTCGGAGAGCGGCGACGAGCGCTGGAGTGTCCACGGTGGTGCCGGCGTCGCCGAGTGCCTGCACGGCCGCCCGCCGCGCTTCGGGATCGCGCGCGTCCCGCAGGGCCGCCAGCGCCTGCTCATGGGTGAGCGGCTCCGCCGCCGTCGGCGGGAACAGCGCCGGCACGGCGAGCAGAGCGAGAGCGGCGCTGACCAGGGACGCTTTGCCGAGGACGCTCATCTGTCCCGCGTATGGTACCGGAAAGTCGCGCGGGCAGATACCCGGCGTGACCAGCGGCGGATGTTACCCCGGTTGGCCCAGCAGCTTCCGAAATTCCGATTCGTCGAGCGTCGCGACCCCGAGGCGCCGGGCCTCCTCCACCTTGGACCCGGGGTTCTCGCCAACGACGACGTAGCTCGTCTTCTTCGACACCGAGCTCGTGACCTGCCCCCCGTGGCGGTGGATCAGGTCCTGGGCGGCGTCCCGTGACATCATGGCGAGAGTGCCGGTGAGGACGAAGGTCTTGCCAGCCAGGGGCCGCGGGCCGGACGGCACCGTCGTCTCGACCATGACCACCCCGGCGGCGCGGAGCCGCGCGATGATCTCCCGGTTCCTCGGCTCCGCGAAGAACTTGGCGACCGACTGGGCGATCTGGGGGCCGATGCCGTGGATCTGACCGATCTCCTCCTCCGTCGCCGCCGCGAGGGCGTCGATCGTCCCGAAGCGGAGGGCGAGGAGCCGGGCCGCCCGCTCTCCGACGAGACGGATGCCGAGCGCGTTCAGCAGCCGGCTGAGCCCGCGCCCGCGGGAGGCGGCGATCGCGTCGGCGAGATTGCGGGCGGACTTCGGCCCCATCCGCTCCAGCTCGGCGAGCTGCTCGACGGTCAGGTGATAGAGGTCGGCGAAGTCGCGCACGAGGCCGCGGTCGACGAGCTGGCCGACCACGCTCTCGCCGAGGTGCTCGATGTCCATCGCCCGGCGCGAGCCCCAGTGGAGCAACCGCTCCTTCAGCTGGGCCGGGCATGCGCTGTTCGTGCAGCGCCAGTACGCCTCCCCGGCGGGGCGGAAGACGGTGCTCTGACACGCCGGGCACCTCGCCGGAAACGCGAAGGGCACGGCGCCGGGCGGGCGGCGGTCCTCGATCACCTTCACGACGTACGGGATGACGTCGCCGGCACGCTCGATCAGGACGGTGTCGCCGACGCGGATGTCCTTGCGGCGGATCTCGTCCTCGTTGTGGAGGCTCACGTTGCGGATCACGACGCCCGCGAGCTCGACCGGATCGAGCTGAGCCCCGGGCGTGAGCACGCCCGTCTTGCCGACGTTGACCGTGATCGCGCGCACCACCGTCGTGGCCTGGCGGGCGGCGAACTTGAACGCGATCGCCCACCGTGGGTGATGAGCCGTGGCCCCGAGGCGACGTTGCTGCTCGAGCGAGTTCACCTTGACGACGGCGCCGTCGGCCTCGTAGGGGAACGCGTCGCGCTGGGCCTCGAGCCGCCCGCAGTACTCGATCACCGCCTCGATGTCGGGGCAGCGGGCGGCGTGCGGGCTCGTCGGGAAGCCGGCCGCCCCCAGCGCCTCGAGCATCTCCCAGTGGGTGGCGACCGAGACCTCATCGCTTGCGCTCACATGGTAGAGGAGGATGTCGAGCGGGCGACGCGCGGTGACCCGGGGGTCCTTCTGCCGCACGGCGCCGGCGGCGGCGTTCCGGGGGTTGGCGAACGTGGGCTGCCCTTCCTCCTCGAGTTGGCGGTTCAGCTCGTGGAACGCCTGGCGCGGCATGAACACTTCCCCGCGGACCTCGAGCTCGCGCCCGCGGGCGAGCGGGCCTCGCAGGGCGCGCGGGATGCTCCGGATCGTGAGCAGGTTGCGGGTGATGTCCTCGCCGACGCGCCCGTCGCCGCGCGTGGCGCCGCGAACGAGGCGCCCCTCCTGGTAGAGGAGCGCCACCCCGAGCCCGTCGATCTTCGGCTCGCCGACGTAATCGAATTCGGCGCCCGGGAGCGCGCGCCGGAGGCGGGCCTCGAACTCGCGGAGTTGGTCTTGAGTGGTCGCGTTGTCGAGGGAGAGCATCGCGACGCGGTGCTCGACGGGGGCGAAGGCCCCGCTGGGCTGGCCGGCCACGCGCTGGGTGGGGCTGTCCGCGGTGATCAGCCCCGGATAGCGGGCCTCGAGCTCGCGGAGCTCGCGCACGAGGGAGTCGTACTCCGCGTCGGAGATCTCGGGCTGGGCCTCAACGTAGTAGCGGTGGTCGTGGCCGCGGATCTGCTCGCGCAGCTCGGCGATCCGCAGGGCGGCGTCGGCGTTGGTACTCATGACGCCCACGCGAGCTAGTTCGAGACCGGCCCGCGGGCGCGGGCGTGCGCCTCCCGGGCGAGGGCGGCGACGCGATCGTGGTCCTCGCCGGCGGGCACGACGGCCAGAAACTTGTCCCACGCCCGCGCCGCCCCCGCGTAGTCCCTCCGGACCTCGTACAGCACCTGGCCCCGATAGAGGAGGGCCGGGGGGTAATTCGGATCGATCCGGAGGGCGCGGTCGAGAGTTTCGAGCGCCACGTCGCCGTGGCCGCCGATGCCGAGGATCAGGCCGAGGTGGGTGAGGGCGTCGACGTTCCGGTGGTCGCGCTTGAGCACGGCCTCGTAGGCGGCGATCGCCTCACCGTAGCGTCCGGCGAAGAGGCTCGCGCGTGCCGCTTGCAGCATGCCCGCGAGGACCTCCGGGGTCACGGGGCCGCGGGGGGCATTGGCCAGGCTCGGGGCCCCCGGGGCCGCGGGGTCGCCCGGGCGCGGGCCCGGCGCCGGCGTGGCGACGGTCCCCTCGGGGGCCGAATACCGCGCTGCGCCCAGCCCGAGGGTGATGCCGAACGCGAGCAAGGCGACCGCGCCGGTGGCGATCGTGACGGGTCGGCGTGTCCACGGCCTCGGCGCCCCCACCGCTGCCGGCGGGGGCGGCGCCGGCTCCGGACGCGCCGCGAGCGCGTCAAGCGCAACAAGGACCTCGGCCGCCCGGGTCTCGTAGCGGTCACGGAGCGTCGCGAAATCGTCGTCGGAGAGATGGCCGGCGTCGTGCTCGAACTCGAGCTCGCGTAGCGCGCGGTACGCCACACTCTTCTCCTCGAGCAGCTGCTCGCGCTGGTCCGGAGGGATGGGGAGGAGCCGGACGGCGCCGCCGCGGCGCAGGAGCGGCCAGAGGACGAACGCGAGCGCGGGGACGCCGATGATCCCGGCCAGGAGGAGGACGGGGGTCACGGCGGGGACTCGAGCTCGCGGCGGACCCGCTCGCGGAGCTTGGGGTCGATCGTCGCGACCGGCTCCGCGCGCGGGCGTGTCCACCGCCGGAGGAGGAGGGCGACGATGGCAAGCCCGACGAGCACGGCCACGACCGGCGCCGCCCACACGAGCAGGTTGAACCCGTGCTCCCGCGGTGCCAGGAGGATCCACTCGCCGTACTTGTCGACGAAGTACTGCACGATCTCGTCCGGCGTCTGGCCGGCGCCCAGCCGCTCGCGGATGATGCCGCGCATCTGGGCGGCCATCTCGGAGGGGGAGTCGAGGACGGAGAGGGTCTGGCAGACCACACAGCGGAGCTGCGCCGCCACGCGGTGCACCGTCTCTTCGTCCACCGTCCCCTTCGCGGCCGACGGCGATTCCGCCGACACGGTGGCGGCGCTCGCGCCGATCACCGCCGCGAGCCCGACCACCACCAGCACGATCACCGAGCCCGGCCTCACGCCGGTTCTCCCAGGAGCTTTTCGATCTCGGCCCGGAACAGCTCGTCCGTCACCCCGCCCGTCTGCTTGAGGCGGATGCGGCCGGCCCGGTCGATGAAGAAGGTCTCGGGCACGCCGTACACGCCGTAGTCCACGGAGATCTTCCCGTCCGGATCGGGGGCGTTCGAGAAGGACAGGCTGAAGTCGGCGATGAATTTCCGCGACGCCTCCGGCTTGTCCTGGATCGCCACGCCGACGACCGCGACTCCGCGGTCGCGATAGGTCCGCCACGCCCGCTCGAGCGCCGGCGCCTCCTCGTAGCACGCCGGGTAGCACCAGGAGGCCCAGAAATTCAGCACGACCACGCGGCCCCGCAGCCCCGCCAGCGAGACCTCGGTGCCGTCGAAGGCGCGGACCACGAAGGGCGCGGCCGGGCGCCCCACGAGCGGAGAGGGGATCTCATGCGGGTTCACCCGGAACCCGTAGGCGAGCAGGGCGAGGACCGGTACCACCGAGAGCGGGATCAGCCAGCGCCACATGCTAGCAGGCCGCCACCGCGGCCGCCTCGCCGCTGGACGCGGACCAGGTCTTCCGCATCATGCTAGGCGCGCTTGTCGTCGGGGACGATCGCGAGGAGGGCGCCGAGCGTCAGCACGAGGCCGCCGATCCAGATCCAGCTCACGAGCCGGTTGACGAGCGCCTTCACCGTGGCCTCGGACCCGTCGCGGGCGAAGTCGCCGAGGACGAGGTAGAGATCTTCCCGGAAGCCCATCCGATAATCGACGCCCGCGATCGGCGCCTGCTCATGCGGGTAGAACTTCTTGCTCGGGTGCATGACGATCGGCGCGCCCCCGCCGTTCGACACGGTGAAGGTTCCCACGACCCGCGCGTGGGTGGATTCCTGCACGGCCGAGAGCCCATCGAAGCGGACGCGGTACCCGGCCAGCTCCACCACCTGGCCGGGCTTGAGCGTCGCCTCCGTCTGGACCGACCACGCCTGGGAGCCGGTGACGCCGAGGGCGACCAGGAGGATTCCGAGGTGGATGCCGAAACCGCCGTAGCGGCGGTTGTGACGCAGGAGAAGGCTTGTCACCGCGCCCACCACGCCCGCGCCCGTCCGGAGCCGGGCGCGCGTGCCGCGGAGGACGTCGAGCGCGATGGTGGCGGTGGTGAAGAGGGCGAGGGCGAGCGTGAGCACCGCCAGCGCGGATCGCACGCCGACCAGGTGCAAGACGGCGGCGGTGGCGACGCCGATCGCGACCGGTCCCAGGAAGTTGCGCTTCAGGTTGTCGATCGACGCCCGCCGCCAGGCGATGAGCGGGCCCACGCCCATCAGGAAGATCAGCGACAGGAAGAGCGGCACGTTCACCTGATTGAAGAAGGGCGCGCCCACGCTGACCTTGACGCCGCGGACAGCCTCGCTCAGGAGGGGGAAGACGGTGCCGAAGAAGACCGTGAACGCCGCCGCCACGAGGAAGACGTTGTTCAGGAGGAAGGCGGACTCGCGCGAGAGGATGCCGTCGAGCTCCCCCTGGGCTCGGAGGAGGTCCCAGCGCCAGGCGAGCAGGCCGAAGGCTGAGAGCAGCACGAGGCCGAGGAAGGTGAGGAAGAAGGCCCCGATGGAGCCCTGCGAGAACGCGTGCACCGACGCGATCACGCCCGACCGCGTGAGGAACGTGCCGAAGATCGTGAGCCCGAAGGTCAGGATCACGAGCGAGATGTTCCAGAGCTTCAGCATGCGCCGGCGCTCCTGGATCATGACCGAGTGCAGAAAGGCCGTGCCCGTGAGCCAGGGCATGAAGGCGGCGTTCTCGACCGGATCCCATGCCCAGTAGCCGCCCCACCCGAGGACGTGGTAGCTCCACCAGCCGCCGATGAGGAGCCCGAGCGACAGGAAATACCACGCGACGATGGTCCACCGCCGCGTCGTGGTGATCCAGGCGTCCCCCACCCGACCGGTCATCAGGGCCGCCATCGCGAAAGCGAAGGGGACGGTGAAACCGGTGAAGCCGAGGTAGAGGGCCACCGGGTGCGTGATCATCCCGGTGTCCTCGAGCAGCGGGTTCAGCCCTCGACCGTCGGCGGGGACGGGCAGGAGCCGCTGGAACGGCGGGGCCGGGATCGTCATCACGAGGAGGAAGAAGGCGATGATGCCGAGCATGACGGAGAGAGCCCAGGGGTAGAGGTCGCGCTCCCCGCGGTGGCGTACCACCACGATCAGCGTGTAGAGCGCGAGCATCCACGCCCACAGCAGGATCGAGCCCTCGAGGGCGCCCCACACCGCGGTCACGCGGTAGTAGAACGGCGTGCCGAGCGTCGTCTGCTGGGCGACGTACCGCACGGAGAAGTCGAACGTGAGGAGCGCCCCGGCGAGGAGCAGGAAGCAGGCGGTGACCAGCGTGAAGACCGCGAGGGCCGCGTGCTGCGCGGACTCGATCAGCGCCGGCCGTCCGGTGTGGGCGCCCGCCGCCGCCGCCAGGGCTCCGTAGACGGCGAGCACGACGCCCACCACGAGCGCCCCGTAGCCGAGCTCGGGGATCACCGCGCGTCCGTCCGCTGGAGGGCTCGGATCATTTCCCGGTATCCGGCCGACGACGGGTCGCCGTGCGGGGCCTGGTAGCTCTCGGAATGCTTGGCCATGATCAGCGTCGCCTTGAAGTAGCCGTCCGGCGTCCACGTGCCCTCCACGACGGCCCCGCGTCCCCCGCCGAACAGGTCGGGTGGCGTCCCCTGGTGGCGCACCGGGACCCGCGCCTTGCCGTCGGTGAGCGCGAAGTCGAGGTCGAGGCTGGCCGAGTTCCAGTGCACGGAGCCCGGCACGACCATGCCGCCGAGCCGGTAGGCCCTGCCGGCGACCGCGGCCCTCTCGAGCTCGGAGGGCGTGATGAAGTACACGGCCGATTGCGTGACGCCGGCGTAGATGAGGTAGCCGAGGGCGAGCAGGATGACCGCGCCCCCGACGAGGAACTTCGCGTGGCGGCCCGCCGTCATCGCGCGGCCCTCAGCGGGGTCTCGCCGAGCCCGGAGGGCCCGGACGGCGGTGGCGGGCCGCGGTGGCCTCGCGCTCGAGCCGCACCAGGCGCCGCCAGTAGCCGCCCAGCACGATCGCGGCCAACCCGTAGGCCGCGCCCACGAACCCCCAGTGATCTGGCATCAGGCGATCGCCTCGTGCTCGCGGCGGAGCGAGGAGAGCCGCTTCGCGACGAAGTAAGTGTACAGCAGCGTGAAAGCGAGGACGTTGACGAGCAAGGCCGCCAGCATGGCCGACGGCAGGCTGACCGGGCCCGGCGTCATCACCGAGGGCGGCTGGTGGAGTGTCCGCCACCAGAAGACCGAGAGGTGGACCAACGGCACGTCGAGCGCCGCCACGATGCCGAGCACCGCGCAGTACCGAGCCGCCCGCTCGCGGTCATCGATCATTTCCCGCAGGAGCAGGTAGCCCAGGTACATGACGAACAGCACGGCGACGCTCGTCAGCCGGGCGTCCCACGTCCACCAGATCCCCCACGTGGGTTTCCCCCAGATCGATCCGGCGGCGATCGTCACGCCGGTGAAGACCACCCCGGCCTCGGCCGAGGCCTGGGCGAGCCGGTCCGCGGCCACCGAGCGCGTGAACAGGTAGACGACCGACGCGACGAGCACGATCATGAACGCCAGGTAGGCCACCCACGCCGTCGGCACGTGCAGGTACATGATCCGCTGCACGTTGCCCTGGGTGACCTCGCGCGGCGCGATACAAAACCCCATCGCGAGCCCGGCCACGAGCCCGAGCGCCGCCAGCCAGCCGAGCACCCGGGTCAGGCGGCGATCAGCCGTCGAGAACCACATCGAAGGTCAGGACGCCGATGGCGACGTATATGACGTCGGCCGCCACGAGAAGTTTGAGCCAATGGGCGACCGCGCCGAGCGGCTCACCGAGCAGCACGGCCTCGGTGGCCTTGACGGTGCCGAGCAGCACGGGCACCTCGACCGGCAGCAGGAGCACCGGGAAGAGCAGCTCTCGCGCCCGCACGTGCGCGGTCATCGCAGCGAAGAGCGTGCCGACGGCGGCGAGGCCGAGCGTGCCCAGCCCAACGACGAGGGCGAGGCCGGGGAGCGCGGCCACGAGGTCGAGATCGAAGAAGAGCTCGAAGAGCAGGAGGAAGATCGTCTCCACCGCGAGCATCAGCAGGAGGTTGCCGGCGAGCTTGCCCACGTAGATCGCCGATTTGTCGCCGGGGGCGAGCCGGAGGCCGTCCCAGCAATCGTTGTCCCGCTCGCCGACGAACGTCCGTCCCAGACCGAGCAGCCCGCTCAGGATGAAGCCGAGCCAGAGCAAGCCCGGCAGCGCGGCGGTCAGGCGCTCGCGATCGGGCCCGAGCGCGAACTGGAAGAGGAAGATGAGGAGGAGCGCGAAGAAGAAGAGCGAGTTCAGCGTCTCCTTGGAGCGCCCCTCGACCGTGAGGTCTTTCCACGCCATGATCCACGCCCGGCGGGCGAACCTCACGGTGCCTCCTCGGTGTGGAGCGCGTACAGCCGCATCAGCTCGTCCGCGGACACCGCCGGGCGGGGACGATCGAGCGCGATGCGGCCCCCGGCCAGGATCGCGATCCGGTCCGCGACCGCGAGCTGTCGCCCGAAGCTGTGGGTGACCATCACGATCGCGCCCGCGCGGGCCTTGAACGCCTGCAGGTATTCCTCCAGCCACTTCTTGCCGCGCTGGTCCAGCCCCGCGAACGGCTCGTCGAGGAGCAGCACCAGCGGGCGAGCGAGCACCACCCGGGCCAACGAGAGGCGCCGCTTCATCCCGGCCGAGAAGGTCCGCACGCGCTCGTCGGCGTATGGCTCGAGCTCGACCGCCGCCAGCGCCTCGCGCACGTCACGGGCCGGTGCCGGCGCCCCCGCGAGCACGCGCCAGAAGCGGAGATTCTCGAAGGCCGTCAGATCCTCGTAGATCAGCGTGCCGTGCGCGACCAGCCCGATGCACTCGCGGACCCGCTCCGGCTCCCGCGCGCAGTCGAAGCCGGCGATACGGGCGGTGCCGCCTGAGGGGTGGGCCAGCGTGGCGAGGATGCGGAGCAGCGTGGTCTTGCCGGCCCCGTTGGCGCCGAGCAGCGCCACCGCCTCCCCCGGTCGCACCGAGAGGGTGACGTCGTCCAGCACGAGGGTCGTGCCGAACGCCTTGCGGAGTCCCACGACGTGGACGAGAGGAACGGGAGCGTCCTTCAAACCGGTCAATTCTCCCGTATCGCAGCCGGCCGGTCAAGGAAGCGACCGCCCGCGAGCCGCGCGCCGGCACGGGAGGCGGAGCGACCGGCGGTGGACGCTACACGCGCATCGCGCGGAGCCGCTTGATGCGCTCCTCGATGGGCGGATGCGTCGAGAACAGCCGCATCAACATCTCGCCGCTGAGCGGGTTGACGATGAACAGGTGCGCGGTGGCAGGATTCGCCGGCAGCGGCTCGGCCCGCGACGCCGTCTCGAGCTTCGCGAGGGCCTTGGCGAGGCCCAACGGCCGTCCGGCCAGGCGGGCGCCCGAGGCGTCCGCCTGGTATTCGCGGGCGCGGGAGACGGCGAGCTGAACGAGCAAGGCGGCGAACGGCGCGAGGATCGCCAGCAGCAGCATCGCCCAGGGGCTTCCGCCCCCCTCCTCGTCGTCGGACGCGCGGCCGCCACCGAAGAGCGCCGCCCACTGCATCATGTGAGCGAGGTAGGTGATCGCCCCCGCGATCGTCGCGGCGATCGTCGAGATCAGCACATCCCGGTTCTTGACGTGCGACAGCTCGTGGGCGAGGACGCCCTCGAGCTCGTCCTCGTCGAGGATCCGCATGATGCCCTCGGTCACCGCGACGGCGGCGTGGGCCGGGCTGCGGCCGGTCGCGAACGCGTTGGGCGTGTCCGTCGGGATCATGTACACGCGGGGCATCGGGATCTGCGCGCGGGTGGCGAGCCGGCGCACGATCGCGTACAAGCGGGGCGCCTCCTCCTCGGGGATCGGGCGCGCCCCGTACATGGCCAGCACGACCTTGTCCGAGAACCAGTAGCTGAAGAGGTTGATCGCGAACGCCAGCACGAAGGCGATGAGCATGCCCTGCTGCCCGCCGAGGGCGTAGCCGATCATCACGAAGAGTGCGGTGAGCACCCCGAGCAGGACACCGGTCTTCAGCATGTTCGACATCGGTTCCTCCGGGCACGAGGGTACCATATGTGGCAACGCGGAAGGCCCCGGGAGGCCGCAAACGGGCCAAATGCCTTGACTTGGCCGACCCCGCTCGATATACTGGCTCGGCTTCAAAAAAAATTCATTGTTCTCCGAGTGTTAGGCGGAGTTTGCCAGTAATGCTGATACGAGTGTCGGAGATTCCCGACGAGGGGCTCTCGATCGAGGGGCCCGACGCCCTGCCCGAGCCGTTTCATGACCGTTCGTGGCGTCTCGAGGAGCTCTCGCTCTTCGTGCAGCGGGACGATCGGGACGTCCTCGTCCGGGGCCGGATCGCGGTGAGCGTCCCCCAGGTCTGCGGGCGCTGTCTCGAGCGGTTCCCGATCCGGGTCGCGCCCGAGGTCGACGCGCGGTTCTCGCCGCGGCCCGAGCGCGGCCAGGAGCAGCTCGAGCTGGGCTCCGACGATCTCGAGCTGGACTTCTACACGGACGACTCGCTCGACCTCGTACAGCTCGTCGAGACCGAGACGAGCCTCGAGCTGCCGATGAAGCCGCTCTGCCGCGCGGATTGCCGCGGCCTGTGCCCGACGTGCGGCGCCAACCGCAACCTCGTCGAGTGCACGTGCGCCGTCAGACCTCCCGACCCGCGGTTCACCATCCTCAAGGACTTGGCCGGTCGGCTGTCCTCTCAATAGGAGCGACTCACGATGCCTCTTCCGAAGCGACGCCACTCCAAGACCCGCGGGCGGAAGCGCCGGACCCATTACACGCTCGCCGCGCCCTCACGGTCGGTCTGCCCGCAGTGCCGTGAGACGAAGCCGCCACACCGCGTGTGTCCGCACTGCGGGTACTACAAGGGACGGGAGATCGTCGCGGTCGAAGGCGCTTGAAAATCGCCGTTGACGCGATGGGCGGCGATTACGGGCCCGCCGTAATCGTCGAGGGCGCCGTCGCCGCGGCTCGGGAATACGGCGCCTCTATCGTCCTCGTGGGCGACAAGGCCGCGGTCGAGCGCGAGCTGGCCCGCTGCAAGGCCCACGATCTCGCCCTCGAGGTCCGCCACGCCTCGCAGGTCGTCGGCATGGGCGAGTCACCGTCGCACGCGCTGCGGCGCAAGCGGGACTCCTCGCTCCGGGTCGCGGCCGATCTCGTGCGGGACGGCGAGGCGGCCGCCCTGGTCTCGGCCGGCAACACCGGCGCCGCGATGGCGATCGCGATGTTCGTGGTGGGCGTGCTCCCCGGTGTCGATCGCCCCGCCATCGCCGCGGTCCTGCCCAACCTGCGCGGCTTCACCGTGCTGCTCGACGCCGGCGCCAACGTCGACCCCAAGCCGAAGCACCTCGTGCAATTCGCGGTCATGGGGCACGTCTACGCGCGGGACATCCTCGGCTACGCCAATCCGCGCGTGGGGCTCCTCTCCGTCGGCGAGGAGGAAGGCAAGGGCAACGACCTCACCAAGGAGGCGTACGATGAGCTGAAGGACTCGTCGCTGAACTTCGTGGGCAACGTGGAGGGGCGCGACATCTACAACGGGCGCTGCGACGTCGTCGTCACCGACGGGTTCACCGGCAACGTCGCGCTCAAGATCTCGGAGAGCCTGGCCGAGATGCTCGGCTCGATGATCCGGGAGGAGCTGACCCGCGACGCGCGCTCGAAGCTCGGGGCGGCGCTGGCCCGGCGAGCGTTCGACCGCTTCAAGCGGCGCGTGGACTACACGGAGATGGGCGGCGCGCCGCTGCTCGGGATCAACGGCGCCGCGATCATCTGCCACGGGGCGTCCCCCGTGAAGGCGATCAAGAACGCCGTGCGCGTGGCCCGCGAGTGGGCGACCGCCGACCTGAACCAGCACGTCAAGACCGCGCTGGAGGCCGAGGCGGCGCGGGAGGGGCGGGAAGGGGGTCGGGAATGAGGCGGGCGAAGATCGTGGGGGTAGGGGCGTACGCGCCCAAGCACGTGCTCACGAACGCCGAGCTCGAGCAGATGGTGGAGACGACGGACGCGTGGATCGTGCAGCGCACCGGCATCCGGGAGCGGCACCTGGCCGACGCCAGCGAGGCGACCTCCGACCTCGCGGTGCGGGCGGCCCAGCAGGCGCTGGAGCGGGCCGGCCTCGGGCCCGAAGACGTCGACTTCATCGTGGTCGGCACCACCACGCCCGACATGGTGTTTCCCACCACCGCCAACTTCGTGCAGCACAAGCTGGGGGCGCGGCGGGCGGGCTCGGTGGATGTGCTGGCGGCCTGCACGGGCTCGATCTACAGCCTCTCGATCGGCAGCCAATACATCCAGACCGGCAAGTACCGGACGGTGCTCTGTGTGGGGGCGGAGACGCTCTCGCGCATCACCGACTTCACGGATCGCGGCACCTGCATCCTGCTGGCCGACGGCGCGGGGGCGGCCGTGCTGCAGGCGGCGGAGGACGGCACCGGCGTCCTCGACGCCGATCTCTACTCGGACGGCAAATACGCGGACTATCTGTGCCAGCCGGGCGGGGGCAGCCGGCACCCGGCGACTCAGGAGACGGTGGCGGCCGGGCTGCACTTCGTGAAGATGAAGGGCAACGAGGTGTTCAAGGTGGCGGTGCGGATGTTCGGCGACTGCGCGGCGACGATTCTCGCCCGCAACGGGCTGCGGGCCGCCGACCTCGCTCTGTTCATCCCCCACCAGGCCAACCTCCGGATCATCGAGGCCGCCGTCAAGCGCCTGGGACTGCCGCGGGACCGGGTACTCATCAACGTGGACCGCTACGGTAACACGGGGGCGGCGTCGGTGTACGTCGCGCTCGAGGAGGCGTGGACGCTCGGGCGGATCCGGCCCGGCGACCTGCTCCTGCTGGCGGCCTTCGGCGGCGGTTTCACCTGGGGAGCCGCCCTCGTCAGATGGTGATGCGAGCCGGAGGCGCGCGTACCCTCTCGCAAGCGCCGCTTGCGGCGCGTCGCTCATGGTGATGCGAGCGGGAGGCGAGCGGACGCTTTCGCGGGCGCCGCGGGCGGTATGCCGCCGGCGCCAGCGGACTGGGATCTAGCGCTGCGGCTGGCGTGGGACCTCGCGGGTGGCGTCGCGAGCGGGGCGCGATTGACTCGGGCCTCGCCTCGCGGCGGGCTCGGCATGGCTCGCCGACGCCGCTCTGCTCGAACTGCGGGCGCGCGGCGCACCGCTAGACAATCGCGTGCAGTGGCGTGGACGCAAACGGCCATGAGGCCTCGCGTGCGCGGGAGAGAGCACCGTGGGGCTGCTCGCGGCGACAGGACCCGCGGTGCGCGCCAGCCCGGCAGGTGCGGTTCTCATAAGCCGCCTGAGAAAGGCGCGGCGTGAATCGGTGAAGATCGCGTTCCTGTTTCCGGGCCAGGGCTCGCAGGCGGTCGGGATGGGGCGGGCGTTCGCCGAATCGTCGGCCGCCGCCAAGGCCGTCTTCGCGGAGGCCAACGACGCGCTCGGCTTCGACCTCGCGCGGCTCGCCTTCGAGGGGCCGGAGGCCGAGCTCCAGCTCACGGCCAATACTCAACCCGCGGTGCTGGCGGCGAGCGTGGCCATCGCGGCGGCTTGCGCCGAGCGCGGACTCACGCCTGACCTGGCGGCCGGCCACAGCCTCGGCGAGTACTCCGCGCTGGTGGTGGCCGGCGCCCTCCGCTTCGCGGACGCCATCCGACTCGTGCGCAAGCGTGGGGAGTTCATGCAAGAGGCCGTACCGGTCGGCGCGGGGGCGATGGCCGCGATCATGGGGCTCGAACTCGCCGCGGTGGAGGCCGCGTGCGCCGAGGCGGCCGAGGGGGAGGTCGTCGAGGTCGCCAACGCCAACGCGCCGACGCAGATCGTGATCGCGGGCCACCGCGCGGCGGTCGAGCGCGCGGTGTCGGCGGCGTCGGCGCGGGGGGGCAAGAGGAGCGTGCTCCTGCCGGTGAGCGCCCCCTTTCACTGCGCGCTCATGCGGCCCGCCGCCGACCGCCTCGCCCGCGAGCTCGAACGGATCGCCGTGAGCGATCCGACGATCCCCGTCGTGCGGAACGTCGACGCGAGCGCGACGCGCGCGGCCGCCGACGTGAAGACGCGCCTGATGGAGCAGGTGGCGCGCCCCGTGCGCTGGACGGCGTGCGTGGAGCGGCTCCGGCGGGAGGGGGCGGAGGCGTTCGTCGAGGTCGGCCCCGGCCGGGTGCTCACCGGCCTTCTGAAGCGCATCGTCGACGACGCCAAGGGCTTCTCGGTCGAGGATCCGCCGGGCCTCGAGAAGACGCTCGCCGCGCTCGGCCGGTCGTGATGGGCGGCAAGCCGCTGGCGGGCCGGGTGGCGATCGTGACCGGCGGGAGCCGCGGCATCGGCCTGGCGGCGGCGGCGCTCCTGGCGGAGGACGGGGCCGCCGTGATAGTCTCGGGGCGCGACGCTGACCGGCTCGCACGCGCATCCACCGAGATCGAGGCCCTGGGCGCGACCGTGCTCGGTGTCGTCGCGGATGCCGCGAGCCGCGAAGATGTGGATCGGCTGGTCGACACCGCCAAGGACCGCTTCGGCCGGATCGATATTCTGGTCAACAACGCCGGCATGACGCGCGACGGTCTGCTTCTCCGCATGAAGGACGCGGACTGGGACGAGGTCCTCCAGGTGAACCTGCGCGGCGCGTTCCTGGCGCTGCGCGCGGTGGCGAAGGTGATGGTGCGGCAGAAGAGCGGGCGTATCATCAACATCGCTTCGGCGGCGGGCGCGATGGGGAACGCCGGCCAGGTGAACTACTCGGCGGCCAAGGCCGGACTGATCGGCATGACGAAAGCGGCGGCCCGCGAGCTGGCCCACTGGGGCATCCTCGTGAACGCGATCGCGCCGGGATTGATCGACACGGACCTGGTGGCGGCGGTCCCCGCCGAGGCGCGGGAGACGCTCCTGGCCCAGGTCCCGCTCAAGCGGATCGGAACGGGACGCGATGTCGCCGAGATGGTACGATTTCTCGCCGGTGACGGGGCCGCCTACGTGACGGGCCAGGTGTTCCACGTCAACGGCGGGCTCTACATGTAGGGCGTTCACTCTTTGCGGGAGG
>Ga0070699_100002895_pt1 | contig 15279 bp, 14 predicted proteins | sample KBSK1503metaG_FD_65473 | JGI IMG/M metagenome (GOLD analysis project Ga0070699, IMG submission 65473) | Corn, switchgrass and miscanthus rhizosphere microbial communities from Kellogg Biological Station, Michigan, USA - KBS K1-50-3 metaG | ecosystem: Host-associated > Plants > Roots >...
GCAGCGAGGAATGCGGTTCCGAAGAACAACTCGGTCCAGGAGATATCGGCGAGTTCTTCCAGCATGGCTACGCGAATCGCCTCCCAAGGACGACGCATGATCCACTCATCTATGGATGCGAAAGGCCGCGCAATTGCGGTTCCTACCTGCGCTAGCCACCTAGGCGTGTTGTCGGGAACCTTGAGATCCAGCACGACCCAACGTCCGCCTCCGGAGAGGGCCGCGGCGCCATGGGCGATGACCTCTGCGCACTCGGGCACCTGCGACAGGGCGTACGTGGACAGGATCGCGTCGACCTCGGTTGGGAAGTCGAAGTCGGCCGCGTCGGCTTGCACGAGGCTGATATTGCTCCAGCCGTTCGTCTCTATCCGATCCTGGGCATGGGCGAGCATCGCGTCGGTCAGATCGACGCCGATGATCCGGCCGTCGGGACCGATCACGTCCTCAATCAGCGGGAAGTTCAGACCTGTGCCGCATGCGATGTCGATCACGCTGTCACCCGCGTCAAGGCCGAGCGCTTGTACGGCCCGGAGGCGTTGTGCCCGCTGGGGGTAGCCGGGCGCGGGGTAGAGCCGGGAGGTGATGTCGTAGTGCTTCGCCTTCTTGCGGTAAGTCTCGATCAGGTGCTCTCGCGTACGGTCGATCTGGCTCACGGTGTGCTCCTCGATCTCGGTAGCGTCGCGGTAGAACCGCGCGCCACCCCATCTAGGACTCCGCGCGTCCCCGCGTAGCGGACTCGACCGCAGCCTTGATCGCCGCCATCTCGCGATCGCTTACGCGCTGGATTCTGCCTTTGAGAGTGCGGCCGGGGACCGCGCGCATGATGCCCGCGAGGTCGACCTCAATCCACATCTTGGCGTCGGTCTGCCTATCGTCCACCGGCTCGAGTTCCATTCCCCACCGCGCCGCAGAAGTACCCATTGGCCCGGCGAACGCCACGTAGCGGGGCGCCTCGACAGCGGTCACCTCCTGGCTCCGGCCGCGAGTCAGCCAGAGTATCCCCTTCGCCCGCTGCTCCACCCGCGAGCCGGGCTGAAGCGGAGCACCTCCGCGAACCCGGCATTCGAGAACCGTTGGCGCCCACTCCGGCCAGCGTCCGACGTCACAGACATACGCCCACACCTCACGGACGCTGCTGGCGATATTTATGCGGCTCTCGGTTCTGATTGTCATCGGGCGGACATTGTGTTGATCACTTTCCGGTTGCGTAAGGTCTCCCGCGACGCTACATCTCTGACTGAGACGCCTGCAAGTGCGCTCCGACGGCTGGAGGATCAGGCAAATCTCGCCGCCCCAGCTCTGCAGGTAGCAGTCAACGTGAGCCACACCTGCGAGGCCACGTTTGGCGTCCGGCGCCACCGCCGTCCCTGACATCCGCTTCTGCTTCTGCGGCAGCGGCCGAACCCGTCGTCTAGCAACAACCGGAATAAACCTTCCGTTACACTGGGCCTGGGTGGCGGGCGTCTGGAGGTGGCGGTTGTGAGCAACGTGGTGGCGGACAAGTACGGACTGCAAGTCGGGACGCCGACGCTGTCGTCAGCGGGAGCGATCACGTTCGGGCCAGAGGGGATCTTGTTCGTTGCTGATAACGCCGCAGCGACGATCTTCGCGATCCATGTCGGTGACGACGCTGCCTCCGCAGAGCCAGTGGAGGTTGCCGCGCTGGACACGCGGGTGGGCTCGCTGCTCGGTGTGGCTCGGGAGAACGTGCGAATCGCGGGGATGGCGGTGCATCCTGGCTCGCAGGCGGTTTACCTCTCGGTGGCCCGGGGGCGCGGCGCTTCGGAGGTCCCGGTGCTGGTCCGGGTGACCAACGGCAAGCTGGCTGTGGTTGAACTCGCGGATGTGCCGTTCGCGCAGGTCAGACTGGATGACGCGCCCGGCGTGGACGACGATCGTCAGGATATTGTGCTCAACCGCTCTGACGCGCACAGTGAGACGCTCGAGATCAGGGGCGTCACGTTGACGTTGACCCGGGTCAAGCTACGGGCTTCGACGATCACCGACCTGGCCTGGGTCGACGGCATACTGCTGGTGGCCGGGGCCAGCAACGAGGAGTTTTCCTCCACGCTGCGGGTCATCCCGTTCCCGTTCGGTGAGGTGATGCAGAGCAGTTCGCTGGAGATCTTCCATGTCTCGCACGGCAGGTACGAGACCGCCTCGCCGATCCGGACGTTCATCCCGTTCGACGGCAACACCAGTGTGCTCGCTAGCTACACGTGCACGCCGGTGGCGCATTTCCCGCTCACCGACCTGCAGCCAGGGGCGCAGGTGAGGGGACGCACAGTCGCCGAGCTCGGCGCGATGAACCAGCCCTTGGACATGATCGCCTACCGGTACGAGGGCGCCGAATACTTGCTGGTGTGCAACACCAGGCATCCGCTGCTGAAGATTCCCGCCGCGGCGATCGCCGGTCAGGAGCCCTTGACCAGTCCGACTGAGCCGGTCGGCGTCCCGCGCGAAGAACTCGATCACGCCGGGGTGAGACTGATGGCTGATCTTGGCACCGATCAGGTACTCATGCTGCAGCGCGAGGCGACCGGGGACCTGGCTCTGCACACCTACAGCACGGCATCGCTCTGAGCCCGTATCACGAGCTTGCCTGGTCGCAGGATGACGACCGGGACTGCCTAGAAGTTACCGGATGGACCGCTGCTGAGCTGGCGGAGCTTTCCGGGCTCGGCATGGCTGAACTCGGCCGAAGGTTTGCCGTTGTCACTGCTGACTCGCTGGCGCGCAACCCGGCCGCGGCTACGCCGATGGCGGGGATGTTCGTGGTTGATGGCAAGGTGCTGCGGTTTCGCCCGCGCTTTCCGTTCACGGCGGGCATGACCTACGCGTTCCTCGCCCGCGCGCCCAAGGATCAAACCTTGCCGACGAGAACGCCGCTACTGCTCACGCGGCCCGCGGTGGCTCAGCGGGTGAGCACGGTCGTGACGCATATTTACCCGAGCGCTGACAGGCTACCGGTCAACTCACTCCGGTTCTATGTACACTTTTCGGCCCCGATGAGCGAGGGGCTGGCCGGCGCCGCCGTCGAACTGCTGGATGTCGGGTCCGGGCAGGTGCTGCCCGGAGCCATCTTGCCGATGGAACCTGAGCTGTGGGATCCGCGCCGCGCCAGGCTGACCCTGCTACTCGACCCGGGCCGCATCAAGCGGGGCCTCAGGCCGCACACCGAGGCCGGCTACCCGCTGACACCAGGCCGCAGCGTCGCGCTCGTCGTCCACCGCGGCTTCCTGGACGCCAGCGGAGCACGGCTGGCGGCCGGCGCCGAACGGCGCTACTCAGTCGGCCCTGCGATACGCCAGCGGCTTGAACCACGTAGCTGGCGCATCGAGGCCGTGCAGGCCGGTACCCAGCTCCCGGTTCGCGCGATCTTCGACCGACCCATCGATCACGCACTTGGACTGCGGTGCCTCACCGTGATCGACGACTCTGGCAAGCCTGTTCCTGGTCACAGCACCCTTGGAGCGGGCGAGAGGGTTTGGAGTTTCACGCCGGCCAGTACCTGGATTGGCTCAGCGTATGCGTTGCTTGTCGCGCCTGAGCTAGAAGACGTTGCTGGCAACTCGGTTATTCGCATCTTCGATCGCGACCTGACGAACCGTGACCACCGTCCTCGACCGGCCGAGCCCATCCAGCTCAGTCTGGTCGGCCGCCCAGACGACTGATCGACTACAAGAATCGGCGCGTCTCGTCCGTATGCGCTGCGGCTGCCGCTGCTGACGAATGACGGCAAGTTCGCCACCGCGCCAGGACACCACGCCGAGATACACCATTACCCCGACTGACCCGGCAACCAGAGCTGGTGCCGCCCGGAGCCATCCTGCGGGTCCCAAAATGTACGATCAAGACCAAACTGGGCTAGGCTGCGTGCATGCCTATCGCCGGCCAGCTGACCCCTAAGGGGCAAAGAACGCGCGAGCGCATCGTCGAGGCGGCAGCCGAGCTTGTGTTCATAAGGGGCGTCACAGCCACGACGCTCGATGACGTCAAGGCGGCCGCGGGAGTCGGGAGCTCTCAGCTTTATCACTACTTCGACGGCAAGGCCGAGCTCGTTCAGGCCATCATCGCTCGCCACACCGAGCTGGTCGTCGGCCGCCAGGAGCAGCTGCTGCGCCGGCTCGATACGCTGGCCGCACTGCGCGACTGGCGCGAGCTTGTAGTCGGCATCCAGCGCTCGCTCGACTGCCACGGGGGATGCCCGATCGGCTCCATGGGCAGCGAGGTCGCCGAGCCCGACCAGGCGGCTCGCGAGGCGGTCTCGGAGAGCATGAGCCGCTGGGAGGCGGCGTTGCGGGAGGGACTGACCCGCCTGCGCGACCGCGGCGTGCTCTCGCCCAGCGCAGACCCCGCTGCGCTGGCGCTCAGCCTGCTCGCCGCCGTGCAGGGTGGGCTGCTGCTCGGCAAGATTTACCGCAACCCGGCGCCGCTCGAGGTCGCGCTCGACATCGCGCTGGCCCACGTGGCAAGCTTCGCAACCTGACTGGCAACCGCGGACGGCAGGGCCTCGGCCCGGTCCCGCCGATGATGCGCTGGTCCGGCTGCCGCCTCGACGATGCGCTCGCGCGTTCTTTGCCCCTTCGGGCTCAGCTGGCCGGCGATAGGCATGCACTCAGCCTAGCCCAGTTTGGTCTTGATAATACATTTTGGGGCCCCCAGGATGGCGTTGACCTTCCAGGAAAGGACCATGCTGTGCCTACTCCATCCTCTGACCCACTCACTCCCGACGCCTCCCGCCAGCCCGCCTATGGCCAGCCGCGGACGGTCGGCGACGAGATCTCTCCGCACGTCTTGCACGGACTTGGCGGAAGAATGATCCAGGTTCCGGACGGCAAGAATCTTGTCCACCTGCAGCTGCGGCGCTTTGCGGGCTGCCCGATCTGCAACACCCACCTGCGCTCGGTCGTCCAGCGCAAGGACGAGATCGCGCGGGCCGGCATCCATGAGGTCGTCGTTTTCCACTCGACCCGCGAGGAGCTGCAGCGCTACGCCGCCGACCTGCCGCTGGACACGGTCGCCGATCCCAAGCGGGAGCTTTACCGGGAATTCGGTGTCGAGCGGTCCGCGAGCGCCGTGCTCAACCTGCGCCTATGGCCGAAGTTCCCGCGCATCATGTTCACCGCGCTGCGCAGGGCACTGCACGGGCGCGGCTTTCCGCCGCTACGCCCCAACGGCGGCCTGCTCGGCAGGCCCGCCGACATCTTGATGTCGGCGGGCGGTCGCGTCGTGGCGGTCAACTACGGCGCGCACGCTTACGACCAGTGGTCAGTCGACGAGCTGCTCGCACACGCAGAAGCGGCCAACGCCAGCGAGCGGGCCGCCTCGTGAGCGGCAGGCAGCCTTGACGGAGGCAAGCGCTGTGACCGCCCCTACCAGTACGTAGCAACTTCCCGATCGATGGCCTGCCAGCGATTTACGGGCGGGGGTCGTGTTCGCGGCGGCAGCGGGAGGGCGTGATGCCGTACCGCGCCTCGAACGCACGGGAGAAGTGCGCGGCACTGCGGTATCCCCAGCGCGCGGCGATCTCGGCGACAGTGAGGTGGCGGTGCCGCTGGTCGGCGAGATCGTCCCGGCAGCGGCGCAGCCTCTGCTCCCGGACCCATCCGCCGAACGTGAGGCCCTCGCGCTCGAACAACCGGTGAAGCTGGCGAACCGATACGTAGCAGGCCCGGGCCACGGCCTCGGGCGAGAGCCCGGGATCACCCAGGCGCGCCAGGGCATGGTCCTTCAGCACGCTGACCGAAGAGCGGCACGGGTCCTCGTGCCCGCCCGCTGCACGCAGCGCGCTGACCGCGAGGTCGAGCCCGGCATCGATGAACGCCTGCCCCGGCGGGTGGCCAGCGCAGGCGGGCACGGGCCGGGCCAGCCTGCGCAGGTAGGGGGAAACGAGTTGCCCGGCGGTGCTGGCCGCGGGGATGCGCACCGCCGTCGCGGCGCTGACGTCGCGGCGGGCATCGAGGCTGGCGCGCGGCACCTGGTAGATCACGTGCTCGAAGGCGCCCGGGCCGGTGAACGAGATCGAATACGGCTGGCGGCTGTCGAACAGCGCGAGGTCGCCGGGCCCCAGCGTCACCTCACGGCCGTCCTGGGCGGCGTGCGCTGTTCCCCTGACGTGCAGGGCGAGCAGGTAGTCGTCAACGTCGGACGCCTCGATGTGCTGCCGGGACCGCACTGCCGACATCGGGGTCGCCTTCACCAGCCAGACCTGCAACCCGCCGAGGCCGCGTCCGGAGACCGAGGCCTCGAACGCACCGGATCGGCTCTGGCTGGCGATAGGCACGATGGCCAGCGGGAGGAACACGCGATTGACGAGTTCGCGCCAGGCACCCAGCCGGTCAGGCTGGTCCACCTGGCCGGTGGCGAAGGCCACCTCCACGCCAATCATCCCGCTCCAGCTTACCGGCCCCGGACGCGGGGCGCGGGCCGCAGCGGTTGACCGGCAGCGCCAGGGTCTTGACCGGCAGCGACGGTGAGCCGGTCGCCGGGACAACGGCAGTTCCCGGGGCCGTTTCCGCAACGGGCGCCCACGAGACCCTCCGTAAAGGCAACGGCGCCGACGAGACCCACAGCAGAAAGGCGACGCCAATGTCAAGAATCCATAGCCAGGACAGCGACCCGGACGCCGCAGCCAGCGCCAGAGGCCGGGCCGCGGTCCTCGAGGCGCACCAGCGGGCAGGCCACCCCTTCGAGGCAGCCGGGGTGCGCAGTTTCGTGCGCGAGCAGGGTAACGGGCCCGCGGTGCTCTGCATGCACGGCATGATCGGCTCCTCGTTCCTGTACCGGAAGGTGCTGGCCGGACTGGCTGACCGCGGGCTGCGCGGTGTGGCGTTCGACCTGCCGGGCTTCGGCCTGGCCGATCGCCCGCCCGGCTACGACTACAGCTGGACCGGGCTCGGGAGGTTCTGCGTGGCCGCCGTGGACGAGCTCGGCCTCGGCGACTTCCACCTGGTCGTGCACGACATCGGCGGACCGGTCGGCTTCGAGCTCGCGACCGCCATGCCGGACCGGATCGCGTCGCTGACCATGCTGAACACGACGGTGGACGTGACAGCGTTCAGGTCCCCGTGGACCATGGAGCCCTTCCGGCACCGCGGCGTCGGGGAGCTGTGGATGAGGTCGCTCAACGGGCCGGCGTTCCGGTTCCTGATGCGGCTGCAGGGCATCGGCGACCCGGCCGCGGTCTCCAAGGCCGAGCTGAACGCCTACCTGGCACTGATCAAGGGAACTGACCACGGACGCGCCTTCCTGAAGATCATGCGCAGCACCGAGCGAACTCCGGCCAAGCAGGCTCGCTACCGTGCCGCCGTGAGCAACGTTCCCTACCCGGTGCAGGGCATCTGGGCCGCCGATGACCCGACGATGACGCTGGCGGTCTACGGCGAGAAGGCGCGCGCCGCCGCCGGGCTGCCGGGCCTGCACATCGTGCCGGGTAAGCACTTCCTCCAGGAGGACCAGGCTCCGGCGATCGCCCAGAAGATCGCTGAGCTGGCCCTCCGGGTATAGCCCGGGCAACCCCCTGGCACGCGAGATCTATCTCTGCAGGTCTCGCCCTATTCGCCGATGTGCTTATCGTCGCCGCGCTCGCAGGCCGGCCTGAGCCGGACGTGCTCTGGTTGATCTGCGGGCCGCACCCTGACCGTTCCCGGATCGGCGGAGGTTCCGTTCATGTCTGCATCTCCCGGGCCGAAGGCGGCGTAGTCTGATCCGCCAGGCATGGACTACACACCGCTGGGATAGCCGATCCGCGCGGCGACCATGATTACTCACCTATCCGCGCGAGCTCTTTACCGTAGCTGCCAGATTCCTGACTGCCGGTGACAGCCGGCAGCGAGCGTGGGGCCATGCCGGATGGCCGAGCCTACGGTTACCGCATGCTCATTCGCGCAGGAAGGCTCTTTTCCGACGCCGCCCGGCAGTTCGCCGACCGCGTGGCCCTTGGGGACGGGACCTCGTATCGCGAGCTCGACGCGGCGGCCAGCCGGGTCGGGAGCGGTCTGGCCGCGCTAGGGATCAATGCTGGCGAGCGGGTCGGCGTGCTGTCTCACAACCGTCCCGAGCTCATCGCGCTCTGGCTGGGCCTGGAGCGGGCCGGCCTGGTCCGGGTGGTCCTGCACAGCCATTTCGACGTCGGCGTGCACGCGGACATGATCGAGCGCACGGCTGCCACGGCGCTGGTGTTCGACACGCGCTTCACCTCAGCGCTCCGGGGCGTGGCCGGCAAGCTCGCCGGGATCCGGGTGTTCGTGGGCATGGGCGGCGGATGCCCTGAGTGGGCCGTTCCTTACAGCGAGCTGCTCGCGCGCGGCGATGCCGGGTTCGAGCCGCCAGACCTTGACGAGGACGCGCCCGTGTGCATCCAGCCGACCACCGGGACAACAGACATGCCCAAGCCCTGGACCGTCTCACACCGTGCCTGGGCGACCCTGGTCGTTCATAACCTGATCCATCTGGGCGGCCTGGCACCGTTCGGCGACGACGAGGTCAACCTCCATGTCCACGCGCTGCCGTGGGCATCGGGCGCGCAGACGCTGCTGCCGTACATGCTGCACGGCGCGCAGACGATCGTGCTCGACGACGCCGGGTTCGACCCGTCGCTCGTCGCGACCGCCATCCAGGACAGCCAGGCCACGGGGGTGCTGCTGCCGGGACCCATGCTGGGGCCGGTGCTAGACGCGATCGATTCCCGGCCCGGGTTCACGCACCGGCTGCGGCGGGTGGTCACGCTATTCGCAACGCCCGAGCTGCTGGAGCGCACGACGCGGGTCCTCGGGCCCGTCTGGTGTCACGGCTACGGCTCGACCGAGCAGGGCGCCCCGGTCACCCGGCTGATCGCACGGGAGGCGGGATCGCGGCCGGCGAGCGTGGGACGCAAGGCATCGCCGCTGATCGAGCTCGCCGTAATGGACTCCGGCGGCAGGCAGCTTCCGGCCGGGCACCTGGGCGAGATCGTGGTGCGCAGCCCGATGTCTGGCGGCCGGTACTGGGATGACCCCGCGCTCAGCGAGCGCGCCTTCAGCAGCGGCCACTGGTTCCGCTCCGGCGACCTGGGCTTCCTCGACGAGGACGGCTTCCTCACCTACGTCGACAGGTCACACGATGCGATCTCGACACCTTCCGGATACGTGTATCCGCACGAGGTCGAGGCGGTCGTGTTGCGCCACCCGGCGGTCGCCAGCTGCGGCGCCGTCGGCCTCGGCGACGGCACCGCGCAGGAAGTCGTCGCGGCGGTGCTGCTGAAGCCAGGCAAGACCGCCAAGCCGGGCGAGATCGCTGCGGCCGCCGCCGACGCGCTTCCCGCCCACGCCCAGCCGCGCATCGTCATTGTCAGCGAGCTGCCGGTGGTGCTCGGCGGCGCGAAGGTGCAACGCGACGTGCTCCGCCACCAGCTGACCGAGAACGCGACATGAACGGGGCGCTGCGAGAGCGCCTGCTGGCGCGCGGCGAGCGGCCGGTGCTGATCGACGAGAACGGCACCACGCGATCGGGCCGCGAGCTTACCGGCCGGGTCCAGCGCCTCGCTGGCGCCCTGGCGGGCGAGGGACTGGCCGGAGAGCGCGTCGGGGTCTGGTACACCAACAGCCTGGCAGCTTTCGAGGCCTATCTCGCTGTCGAATGGATCGGCGCGACCAGGGTGGTGCTCGAACCGCGCGCAGCCCCGGCTGAGGCCGCCAGGGTGCTCGCCGCGGCAGGGACGAAAGCGGTGCTTGCCGACGCCGAGCACGCCGCAGCCAGCACTGGCCTGGTTCTCTGCCACGATGACCACGACCCGCTGCAGGGCACTCCGTGGCCGCCCGCGGAGAACGTGCCAGGCGGGCGGGCATTGCACCTGTATCCGCGCACGGTCCGCGGCGGCGAGCTGCTCGCCGTGCCCATCTCCTACGGCAACTGGGCGGCGACCATCGACCTGAACTGCCGGCTCTACCGTTCGGGTCGGTACGGCACCTGGGCCGAGGACAGCGAGGTGATGCTCACGGTCCAGCAGCTGCTGCACGGCACCGGGCTCATGGGCAGCTTCCCGTTCCTGCACATGGGACTGCCGCAGGTGCTCACCCGCAGGTTCAGGCCTGACCAGGTGGCCGCGCTGATTGACCGGTACCACGTGACCAGCACCGGCATGACCTCCGGCATGCTCGCGGCCCTCCTGGACGCGGTGCCGTCGCGCGGGCTGCCGGGCCTGCGGCGGCTGCTGTACGGGGGAGCGCCGCTTGAGCCGGGTCAGCTGCGCCGGGCGATCAGCCTGCTGGGCGGCGTGCTGGTGCAGGTCTACGGTCGGCTCGAGGGCGGCTGGCCGCTGACAATACTCGACCAGGGCGATCACGCGGCCATCGCCGCGGGCGCACCCGGCGACAGCTGCGGGCGCGCCGTCGGCGTCGAGGTCGAACTGCGCGTGCGCGACAACGGCGAACTGTGCACCCGCTCGCCGATGGCCGTCGCCGAGTTCTGCGATCCCGACGGCTGGTGCAGCCTCGGTGATCTGGCGCGTATCGACACGGCCGGGTACGTGTACCTCGAGGGCCGCACCGACACAATGATCAACACGGGCTACCACGTGTACCCGGAGGAGGTCGAGGACGCGCTCAGGCAGCTTCCCGGCGTCGCGGCCGCCCGTGTCGTCGGGCAGCCGGGCCAGCGCCGCGGCGAGGTGCTGGCCGCCTACGTCGTCGCGAAGCCCGGCAGCCAGCTGGATGCGGCCGCGCTGACCTCCGCGCTTCACGGCCGGCTCGCGGCCTACAAGGTCCCCAGGATCATCAGGCTGGTCGACACGCTCGACCCCGCTTGCGGCTAAGAGCTCGCGCGGATAGGTGAGTAACCAGCGCCGTCCTAGGCGTGATGGCCGGTCGCAGCGCGTGACCTTGCGGTCAGGAGTTGGCTGCCGGGAGGGGATCGGGGAGGGACCTGTCGGCGCTGGGCTGGGTGGTGGCGCGGGCGCTGTGTCCGCCCAGCGCGATGACGGCCCTGGCGGTGACCAGGTGGTAGAGGAGCAGGAGCTGGGTGAGGCCGAGTGCTTCGGAGCGGTGCAGGTCGGAGCCGATGGTGAACTCGCCGAGCCGCTGTGTCCGCAGGTGACTGGCGAAGTGCATCCGGTCCCAGATCGCCTCCTCCAGCTCCACGGCCCGGCCCGCGGAGATGGTGCCAGGAATACGGAGTTCCTGCTCGCCGGGATGTTCGGTGAGGGTCAGGTCGTCGGCGCCTGCTCCGTCACCGACGACTCCGGTCAGGTCGGGGTGGGGCAGCGAGTCGCGCAGGAACAGGTGCGCGTCGAGCTGGCCGGGGTCTTGTGACCGGCCCGCCGTGAACGAGACGACGATGTCGGCGTGATGGCGCTGGGGGCGGATGTAGGCCTCGGAGTCGCGCTCGCGGCGGTCCAGCTCGTTGAGCACCTGGTCGGTTGAGTACCCGCGGCGTGAGCAGTCGCGGGCAACTTTCCAGCGGCGCCTGAGTTCCTCGGGCGGGTTGAGGTAGACGCGGATGTCGAACATGTCACGCAGGTCGGCGGCGTGGTTGATGAGCAGTCCTTCGGCCACCACGAACCGGGCCGGGCTCATGTACACAGGCGGCCCGAAGGTGCCGTCGGTGTGCCGGTAGACCGGCTTGAGTATGGCCTCGTTATGCCGCAGGTGCCTGATGTCGCAGGTCAGTACGTCAAGGTAGTTGCACTGCGGGTCCAGCGGCGTGATCCCGCGATCGGCGCGCTGGCGCCGGTCGTAGCGGTGGTAGTCGTCGGCGCAGAAATGGGTGACCTTGTCGTCGCCGAGCACGCGGACCACGCCACGGGTGATCGTCGTCTTCCCGGAGCCGGAGTCGCCAGCGATGCTGAGCATGATCGGCCGGGGCATCAGGCCGCCGGTTCGGGCTGTGCCGCGACGAACGAGACGACCTGGCCCTGGCGGGCCGGGTCGTAGCCGTTGACCTTGATGTACGCGCCGGGGTTGGCCTGCCGGCAGGCCTCGAGCTCGGCCAGCACGACGGCGGGGTCGTCGGTGTCGAACAGCGGGAGCTTCCACATCGTCCAGTAGTGGTCGTAGGGATCTGGTGTATTGGTGTACTCGATGCCGACGACAAGGTGCCGGCCGAGGATCGAGCGGAGCTGCTGCGCGAGCTCCTCGCTGGACAGCTCGGGCAGGTAGGAGAAGGTCTCAAGCCTCATGTCTGGATCACATCCGGGATGTCGACGGCCTCGAAGTCAAACCGGATCTCCCGCCAGGTTTCCAGCGCGGCGGCCAGCTCGGGAGACTGGCGGGCGGCATGCTTGAGGATGTCGGGTCCTTCGGCGGCCAGGTCGCGTCCCTCGTTGCGAGCCTGCACGCATGCCTCCAGCGCCACCCGGTTGGCTGTCGCCCCGGCGCGGCTGCCCTGAGGGTGGCCTGCAGAACCGCCGCCGAACTGGAAGACTGCGTCATCGCCGAAGATCTCGACCAGAGCCGGCATGTGCCAGACATGGATCCCGCCGGATGCGGCGGGCAGCACCGCGGGCAGCGACGCCCACTCCTGGTCAAAGTGGATGCCCCGCCTCGGGTTGGCGGGCACGAAGTCTTCGCGCATCAGATCGACCACGCCCAGTGTGGTCTCCCGGTCGCCTTCGAGCTTGCCGACCACCGTGCCGGTGTGCAGGTGGTCGCCGCCGGCCAGGCGCAGCCACTTGGCCAGGACCCGGAAATGGATGCCGTGGTCCTTCTGCCGGTCGACGACCGCGTGCAGGGCACGGTGAACGTGCAGCAGCATGCCGTTGTGCCGGCACCACCGCGACAGCGTGGTGTGCGCCGAGAACCCGCCGACGAGGTAGTCGTGCATGATGATCGGCGAGCCGAGCTGCCGGGCGAACTCGGCCCGCTTCAGCATCTGCTCACAATCGGGGGCGGTGACGTTGAGATAGTGCCCCTTGCGCTCGCCGGTCTCGTGCTCGGCCTTCCGCACCGCCTCCATGACGAACTGGAACCGGTCACCCCAGCGCATGAACGGCTGCGAGGTTATGTTCTCGTCGTCCTTGGTGAAGTCGAGGCCGCCGCGCAGCAGCTCAAAGCACGCGCGCCCGTAGTTCCTCGCTGACAGGCCGAGCTTGGGCTTCAGCGTCGCGCCGAGCAGCGGGCGGCCGTATTTGTTCAGCCTGTCTCGCTCGACCTGGATCCCGGCTGGCGGCCCCTGGAACGTCTTGACCAGCGCGACTGGGATCCGCAGGTCCTCCAGCCGCAGCGCCCGGATCGCCTTGAAACCGAACACGTTTCCGGTGATCGAGGCCATCATGCTGGTCACCGATCCCTCCTCGAACAGCTCGAGGGGATAGGCGACGTAGGCGAGGTACTGGTCCGCCCGGGCGGGTACGGGCTCAAGACGGTAGGCGTGCGCCTGGTACCGTTCGAGCGTCGTCAGCCGGTCGGTCCACACCGTGGTCCAGGTAGCCGTCGATGACTCGGCGGCGACGGCCGCCGCGGCCTCCTCAGGCGCCACTTCAGGCTGCGGAATCAGCCGGAAGGCGGCCAGGACGTCGGTATCGCGCAGCTGGTAACCGGAATCCCAGTAGGTCTCCCGGTACTCGCGCACTCCGGCTTGGAACATGCGGTCAAGCGTAGGCGGGGACCGGGTATCTAAAAAGGCCCAGTTCCTCGATCTTTCATAGGAGTTTTTCTATGACAGCTCGGCCCTGCGCAGAACGGAGAAACTCGCCGAACGCGCGGACCGCCGGCCGCTGCGGCCCCGATGGGGCGAACAGGACATGCCACGGGCGGGCCAGCGGCGTGCCAGCGAGGCCGATCTCGCACAGCGTGCCGTCTCGCAGCTCGCGGGCCACAGCAAACCGTGAGATCAAGGTGACGCCAAGACCGACGACCAAGCCCTGCTTGATCGCGCCATTGGATCCCAGCGTGAGCACCTCCGGAGCGCCGGCCTCAGCCGAGCCTAGGTCCAAGTCGGCGAGCAGGCGCTCGGTTGCCAGCCGGGTGCCCGATCCCTCCTCGCGCAGCAGCCACGGGGTCCGGGCCAGGTCGGCCGGAACCTCCCTGCCCACGACGACAAGCTCGTTCCCGACCAGCGGGTAGCCGGCCAGGTTCCTGCCCGCCGGCCGGCCGCCGATGCCGATGTCAGCGCGCCTGGATTCCAGCCGCTCAAACACCGTGGCCCGGTTGCCAACCTCCAGCAGGATGCTGATGCCCGGATGCAGCTGCCGGTACGCCTGGATCAGCGGCGGTGCCAGATACTCTCCCGCCGTGTTCACCGCTATGAGCCGCACCCTGGCATGCTCAGGGTGCGCCGCCTCCTGGGCCGCATTCTTGCCTTGCTCGAGCAGGCCGAGCACCTGAGCCGCGTAGGGCGCGAACGCCTCGCCGGACTCGGTCAGCCGCACTCCCCGGCCGTGCCGTTCGAACAGCACGGTGCCCAGTTCACGGGCGAGCGAGGCAACCGCGGCCGACACCGACGGCTGGCTCACCAGCAACTGGCTCGCGGCTGCGTGCACGCTGCCGGTGCTCCTGACCGCCAAGAACGCGCGGATCTGGGTCAGGGTGACCGCCACTAGTGCCTCCGCCCAATCGACAAGGGGCCTGACTCATAGGCATTCACCTATCATTGCTGCCGCATCAGCGCAAGCCCAGGGCGGGACGGCAGCGGTCAGAGACGACCACGATCAGCAACGAATCGGCTGGCGCCATTGCGCTGCTCGCTGTCGCTCCACCACGCCGCGGTGATCGGGGCGGTGGAGCGATCAGCATTGTGTCCGCTTCCGGCGGCGAGCAGGCCGGTTCCTTTGCGGTGGATGAGTCTCGCTACGCGAAGCGCTGAGATCAGCCGGCCGCCGACGGGACGCGCTCGGTCACGACGGCGTATAGCCGGGGCACCGAATGCCGCACCAGCTGAGTCTGGGCCTGCGGGCTGCGCATGATCTGCTCGAGCTTGGGCAAGAACGCCTGCGCGGCCGTCTGGTCACCGAACTCCAGATCGATGAGGACCTCGTTCGGTTCGGTGAGGCTGCGGCTCACCCGGTAGGACTGCACGCCCTGCTCGGCACGGAACCGCTCGTACTTGTCGAAGTTCGCCTTCCAGCTGTCGAAGTCCTGGACGGTGTTCTCGATGTGGACGGTGGTCATGTCTCCTCCTCGGATCGGTGGAAGACCAGACTGCGCCGAAGGCACACGCCGTCCTATCCCTGATCCGGGGGATTTCCGCCGTCTTATGCTGGGCCGGTGGCTGCCGCGCAGGAACTGGCCGACCGGGCTGCGGCTGTGTGCCGCCGGCCGGTTGCGGCCAAGGCGCTGCGCGAGGAGCTGGTCGCGCTGGTGCGCC
>Ga0070699_100002897_pt1 | contig 15274 bp, 11 predicted proteins | sample KBSK1503metaG_FD_65473 | JGI IMG/M metagenome (GOLD analysis project Ga0070699, IMG submission 65473) | Corn, switchgrass and miscanthus rhizosphere microbial communities from Kellogg Biological Station, Michigan, USA - KBS K1-50-3 metaG | ecosystem: Host-associated > Plants > Roots >...
TGCTGAAGGAAGGGCAGGAGATTCTCGTCCAGGTCGTCAAGGAGCCGCTCGGCACCAAGGGCGCGCGCCTGACCTCGCATGTCACGATGGCCGGCCGGTTCCTGGTGTTCATGCCGACGGTGGATCACGTCGGCGTGTCGCGCAAGATCGAGTCGCGCGAGGAGCGCAGCCGCCTGCGCGGCATCGTGCGCGACTTCCGCGAGCAGCGCGGCTTCACCGGCGGCGTCATCATCCGTACCGCCGCCTCCGGCCGGCCGAAGGAAGACATCGTCAGCGACCTCGAGGCGTTCCACAAGATCTGGACGGAGATGCGGCAGAAGACGGAGAGCTCGCGCGCGCCCGCGGTCGTGTACCGCGAGGCGAGCCTCGTCAGCAAGCTGCTGCGCGATCTGCTCACCGAGGAGTATCAGGCGATCCGCATCGACAATGCGGTCGAGTATCAGCGCGTCATGGACCTCGTCGAGCGCATCATGCCGAGCCTCGCGCCGAAAGTGAAGCTGTACTCGAAGGACTACCCGATCTTCGACGAGTACGGCGTGCAGGCCGAGATCGACAAGGCGCTGAAGAGCAAAGTGTGGCTGAAGTCCGGCGGATCGATCGTGATCAACCAGACCGAGGCGCTCGTCGCGATCGACGTGAACACGGGACGCTACGTCGGGAAGAAGTCCGCCGGCCGCCTCGAGGACACGATCGTCAAGACCAACCTCGAGGCGGTCAAGGAGATCGTCCGTCAGATCCGGCTGCGCGATCTGGGCGGCATCATCGTGCTCGACTTCATCGACATGGAGGAGAAGAAGAACCGCCAGAAAGTCCTCCAGGCGGTCGAGCAGGAGCTGAAGAAGGATCGGTCGCCGTCGAAGGCGCTGCAGGTGTCCGATTTCGGGTTGATCATCATCACGCGCAAGCGCGTGAAGCAGAGCCTCGAGCGCGTCCTCACCGAGCCGTGTCCGTACTGCTCGGGTACCGGCGTGATCAAGTCGAGCTCGACGATCTGCTACGAAATCCTGAGCGAGGTTCGGAAGGTCGGTCCGGATCTGAACGGCCACCGCCTGCTGCTCCGCGTCAACCCCGACATCGCGCGCGCGCTGAACGAAGAAGAATCGGCGGTGCTGAAGGATCTGAAGCAGTCAATCGGCAAGGACGTTACCGTGAAGGCTGACGTCCATCTGCACCACGAGCAGTTCGATGTGATGGCGGTCTGAGCTGGTTGCTGGTTGCTGGTTGCTGGGGGCTGGTTGCCGGGGGCTGGTTGCTGGTTGCTGGGGGCCGGGGCTGCCGTGGTGTCCGGCGTATCTGTCGCTTGGTCGAGACGAATTGAACGCTCGCGTCGCGCGCGCTTGCGGCGCTCGCTGATTGCCGCGCGTGCCCGCGCGACTGCGGCGTCAACCGGCTCGCGGATCGCCGAGATCAACCGCCGGCTCACGTCCGCAGAGTATCGCGAGGCGCTGACGATGGCGCGCGACGTCGGCCTCCGGCGGCTCGATGCTCGGCTCCCAGATTCTCGTCTACTTGCCCGGCTCGTCGCGCGTTAGACCGTTATCTCGCCGGCGCAAGCTCCGACGCCAGAGCCACCTGCCCTCCAGGCATTTAGGACGAGGTCGGCAGATTGATGATGTAGTTCGTGCCGCTCTTGTTGATCCACACGCGGTAGTAATCGCCGCCCTTGAGCAGCTCGGTGCGCGCCGTGCCGGGCTTCGGCGGATTCTTCTTCGCGATCTTGCTGATCTCCGACGCGGGGACGACCGTCGCCACCTCGCGCGCGACGACCTTGCCGCCCTTGAGGAACTCCACGTATTTTTCGCCGTTCGGATCCTGTCCTGTCCCCGGCTTCGGTGCATCGTCGGTCGCGCGAACCTGGTACGTGCCGGGCGCCAGCGGCTTGCCGTCCGCCATGACCTTCTGGGCAATGTGGACGGTGCCGAGACTCGCGCCGCGCGCGGACGGCTGCGCGAAGGCAGTGCTGGCGGCCAGCGCGCCGGCGATCGCTGCCACGAAAACCATTCGCTTCATCATGGCCTCCACTTCACGGCTGAGCTTAACGATCAATTATACGTCCAGCTTAAAACGCAGCAAGCGAGGTGCCAGCATGCTGTGAACGCGAGAACGGTCTGCCAGTCGTTTGGAGCGCCTATCTCTTCTCGATGATGATGTTTCCGCTGAAGGTGCGTAGTGTCAGCGCTGCGCTGCCGTCGCCGAACGTGGCACGGATCGATCGACCGCTGATGCCGCGCCGGCCGCCGCGACGATCGCTGTCGCCGCCGATCGTCAGCGGAAAATCGGAACGGATGGAGCCGCTGAACGTGGCCGCCGTCACCTCGAAGCCGGGAGGGTTGGTGAGCGCCAGACGAATCGAACCCGAGTGGCTGTTCATGTCGTAGCGCCCCGACTTCGCGATGCTGCCCGAGTACTCGATGGCGCCGCTCACCGATTTCGCGCCAAGACGGTCGCACGTGACGTCGCTGATCACGACGTCGCCGCTGACCGAGTTGAACTCGAGGCCGTGCGCCTTGATGCTCCTGCCGCGGACGTTGCCGCTGACGCTGCCGATCGACACGTCGGTGTCGGTCGACACGCCGGAGAACGACACGTCGCCCGACACGCTCTTGGCGAGCTCGAGCTTCGGCGTGTCGGTCGCGGTCACGGCGCCGCTGACCGTCTCGGCGCGCACGACGCCGCGGACGCCCGAGACTTTCACCGATCCGGACACCGAGTGCAGCTCCACGGAGACGCCGGTCGGAACGGTCACCGTGTAATCGACCGACACGTTGACGTCGTTGAACCGCGGGTACGACGTGCGAATGTCGACGCGGCCGGCCGCACTGTCGACTTCGACGCGCACCTGATCGAGCTGACCGCGATCGCGGCGCGCCCGCTTGATCGCCTCGACCGATACCTCGTCTCCCGATCCGGCGGTCACGGTGATGTCGCCCGAAATGTTCTGGATGCTGACGCGGCCGTCTCGCCCGATCCGGTACTTGCCGGAGAACCGATCGGTTTGTTCCTGGCGGGTGTCGCGTCCCTGGTATGCGCGCGTCACCGCATGCCGCACGGCGTTGTCGAGCTCGCGCGGATCGGGCCCCTGTGCCGACGCGGAGACGGCGCCGAGCGCGACGCCAGCCACAACGAACGAGAATCTCAGTCCCATGGTCGTGAGCCTTTAACCTTTTTGTCGAAGTCCCGAGCCGATGCGGGCCGCACCCGCCTCGTTGCCCTTCCGCATTTCATTGATCAGCGCCACGGTGTCCTGCAGCAGCGCCAGCTTCGCCTTGAAGTTTTCGAGCAGGCTCTGCTGCGCCGGCTCGTTCGTCGGCTGCATCTGGACGGCCGCGCGGCTCTCGCTGATCGCCTGATCGATGACCGCGAGGTTCCTCTGCAGCGTCGCCGCTGTCTGCGTGTCGAGCGTGCCTTTCTCGGAGTTTGCGATCTGCTCGAGCCCTTTGATCGCCTTGTCGTAATGCTCTTCTGCGGCGCGCAGCTCCGCTTCGATCGTCTGCGATGTGACTTCGGCGCTCGATCCCGCGGCCGCGTTCGGCGGCTGCGTGCCGCGCGTCGGCCCGTACCGCAGGCCGACCACCGTCGCGATCACGATGGCTGCGGCGGCGGCGAGCCACGCGGGCCTGAAAGCCCCACGCCACTTGTGGCTGCCGCTCGGCTGAGAGCCACTCAAGACGCCGGCTTGCGCGACCTCGCCTGGCGCGGCGCCGCCCTCCAGCTCGATCGCCCGTTCGATGCGTGCCCACGCGCGCGCCGGCGGCTCGCGCAGATCGAGCGATGCGGCGGTCCGCGCGATGTCGCGCAGGTCGTCGACGAGCGCCTGGCATCGGGCGCACGACTCGAGGTGCGCTTCCACCTCGGCGCGCTCGCGCGATCCCAGCGCGTCGTCGACGTAGTCGTTCAGAACGGCGTCGTTCGGATGCATTCAGTTCCAGTCCGCCGCAGGCTTGCCGGAGGCGGACAACATCGCGCGCAGCTTCAGGCGCGCTTTGAACACTTGCGACTTCGACGTGCCTTCCGCAATGCCCAGCAGCTTCCCGACTTCCTTGTGATCGAATCCTTCGACGTCGTGCAGTACGAACGCCTCGCGGCAGCCGTCGGGCAGCCGTTCGATGGCGCGGTCGAGATCCATCTTCGCAATCGGCGTCTGGCGGCGCGACACCGGCTCGATCGACGTTTCCGCGTCCAGCGTGTCGGTGAGCTTGTCCATTTTCGCTCTCCGGCTGCGCACGTAATCGAGGCAATGATTCAGCGCCAGCCGGTACAGCCACGTGCCGAGCGCCGATTCGCCCTTGAACGTGTCCATCTTTCGATACGCCTGCAGGAAGATCTCCTGCAGCAGATCTTCGCCGTCCTCGGGCGATCCTGCGATCCTGCAGGCCATCGTGTAAATCCGCCTGGAATGCTCGCGGTACATCGTCTCGAACGAGTCTGTCTTCTCCGACTCCTTAGACGGGAAAGGGATTGGCGGGCGTTGCTTGGCGGCCACGGTTACGGAAGACGATGAACAGAGTCGGCAGGTTTACGGTGACCGTCACCTCTTCTCGCGTTTGTCGTGCTTTCGCGTGTTTCCTCGGACTCGCGGTCTCCACAGTGTTTTGTCGAGGTCGCGGATGCGGGAGCCTGACACGACGATTCCCTCGGCCGCGAGGAGCGAGCGCTTCAGGAACTCGCTGCCGCCGTAGCCCCCGAGCCGCCCGCCGGCGGCGATCACGCGGTGGCACGGCACGTCGCGGCGGTGGCAGTCGCGCATGATGTTGCCGACGGCACGCGCGGCGCGCGGGCGTCCGGCGAGCTCGGCGACGTCGCCGTAGGTCGCGACGCGCCCGGGCGGTATGCGGCGGACCGTCGAAAGGACGCGCTCCTTGAACGATTGATCGGCACGCACGCCGCCGTTCGCGCTTCGCTCTTTCGACGGGCTCACATCAGCACCAGCGGATCGAGATTGTACTTGGCCGGATCGATCGGCGCGACGACCGATGAGGGGCGCTGCGGATCCTCGGTGACGTTCCACAACTCGATTTCGTAGGGCACCTCGAGGCGCGTGCCGTCGCGTGAAATCAGCACGCGCACGTGCGGCCGGTACGGATCCGGCGCGTAGACCTTCAGGACGACGGCGACCTCCCCGGTGTTCAAGCACACGAGGTTGCCGGCGGGGTAGATGCCGATCAGCTGCACGAAGCGACGCACCAGATTCTGATCGAACTGCGTGCCGTCGTTGCGTTTCAGCACCTGGAGGATGCGCTCCGACGGGAACGCCTGCTGATAGGCGCGCTGCGAGCGCATCGCGTCGTAGACGTCGGCGATGCTACACAGCATCGTGCCGATGTTGAGCGAGGACCTTTTGGCGCCATCCGGATAGCCGGTGCCATCCAGACGCAGGTGATGCTCGAACGCAACAACGGGCGCGAGCGCGGGGATGTCGGGCGTCTGCCGCAGGATTTCCGCACCCTCGACGACGTGCCGCTTCATGATCGCGAATTCGTCGTCGGTGAGCTTGTCCGGCTTGTTGAGCACTTCGAGCGGCGTGCGCACCTTGCCGATGTCGTGCATCAGCGCCGCCAGGCCGAACTCGCGCAGCAGCGGCCCGTCGATGCCGAGGCCGCGCGCCTGGCCCATCGTCAGGATCGACACGTTCACCATGTGCGTGAACGTGTAGTTGTCGTAGTTCTTCAGCGTCGTCAGCGCCAGCAGCGCCGTCCGGTTCTGCGCCACCGCCTGCGCGAGACCGTCGATCATCGTCCGCGCCATCGCCGCATCGGGCTTCCCTTCGGTTTCGGCGCTTTCCCACAGGCTCGTCGCGACCGACACGGCGTCGTTGTACAGACGCTTGATGGTCGCCATGTCGGTGAGGCTGCCTTCGACGCGCTGCTCGACCGAGACGCGGCCGACGCGGATGTGCGGCAGCGACGGGAACGCCGGCTCACCGTCCTCGCCCTCGCGCACCTCGATCGCCGTCACCGCGTCGACGAACGTCGACAGCTCGTCGTTCGTCACGCCGCGGTCGAACGTGATCCGCTCGATCCCGGCGCGCTGCAGCCGGCGCACGATGCCGCCGAGCACCTCCGCGCGCGCGACCGGCATGTCGTCGACGATGATCTCGTCGCCGACGAAACCGACCACGGTGGCCGGCTGCAGGCTGTGGAGCATTTGGACGGCCGCCGACAGCTGCTCGAGATTGCGCCCGATGATCGGGTGTCCCTTGGAGTACAGCTGCGACGAGCGCAGCGCCGCCGCGAGGCGCCGCAGCAGCTCGTCGGCGAGCTGGAAGCGGGGCGCCGTCATGCGTCTCCTCTCGCGGCGGCTCGCGTGTGCGCGGGCGCCTCGGTCAGGTGCGATTTCGCCGCGTTGCGAACGCCGCGCTTGCCGGTCGTCGCCGCTTCCTGCAGCACCGCGACGGCTTCAGATGTCCCGATGCGCGCGAGCGCGGCGGCGGCGGCGCCGCGCAGAACCGCGCTGCGCCGCGGCGCCCACCATTCGCCCTTGTACAGTGCTTCCTTCAGGGGAACCACTCCTTCCGGATCCTTTAACGCGCCGAGCGATTCGATGGCGCGCAGGTACACCGGCGCCAGCGGCCCGCGGTGATCGATCTTTCGGACGATGTAGGCGAACAGCGGCGTCGCGCGCTCGTCGCGCACGAGGCTGATCGACTGCATGATCGCCTCGCGCGACCGCTCGGTGCCGCTCGCGAGCGCCTGCTGCAGAATCTGATAGGCGGCGTCGGTGCCGACGTTGAGGATGGCGCGGACCGCTTCGCGCTGCACCTGCGGCTCGTTGTCGTCGAGCAGCTCGGTGAGATCCGGCAGCGCTTCGCTGCCGCCGAACTGCCGCATGAGCAGAATCGCCGTCCGCCGCACCGCCGCGTTCGGCGAGCTCTTCAGCCGTTCCACCGTCCGCCGTCCAGCGGGGCCGAACGCGAGGAGGATCGACGCGAGCCGCTCGCGCGTCCGCGGCCGCTCTTCGACCGACAGCGTCTCGGCCAGCGGCCGGACGAGGACTTCGCCGAGCGACACGCACATCGCCTTGACGCGCTCGAACTGCGCGGTGTCGATCGTTGCCAGGTGCGTCGTGATGTGGCGCATCATCGTGCCTGCGATGAGGATGTCGATCGCGGTGATCGCGTTCTGGCGGCGGCCCGTCGTCGCACCGCTGCGCCCCTCGCGGACCAGTACCTCGATCAGCTGCCCCGCGGCGTCGAAATCGCCGACGAGCAGCAGATCTTCGAGGAGGCGGACGACCGGCGTCATCATCTCGCCCCACCTGGCGTCGTCCTGTTCGATCCGCAGCAGATCGAGCAGCAGCGTCAGGTCGAGGGCGCGAAGCTGAGTGGTCGCGACGGTGCCGAGCCATGCGGAAATGCGCTCGGGCGGATCGTCGCTGACCTGTTCGACCTCGATCGCCTGCGTCCGCGCGCCCGACAGCTCGCGCGCGTACTCGTCGCCGACGAACGGTTTGTCCGAATACGACGTCAGCAGCTTTTCGGCGACCTGGTTCCAGACCGATTCGAAACCTTCCGTGCTGCCGAGCGGCGACGCCTTCACGTCCTCGCGCGCCAGCGTGAGCAGCCGCGGCCGCTGCTCCGCGTCCTGCACGAGCGACTGGAACGCGACGGCGAGCCGATCGGTCGCGGTCGATTCCTCGATCACGTTTCTCGCGACGAAGCGCGCAATCGTCCCGTCGGTCATGCGGCTGACCACCGCGTTCATCAGCTGCGACCCCTCGTCGACCTCGCGCTGCTCGAGCAGCCCCATGATCATTTCCGGCGACAGCCGGCCGGTCGCCGAGGCCATGCTCCCCAACACGGGCTCGAGCCGATCGGGATCGGCTTTCGACACCGCGTCGATGATGCCGCGAAGCATCCGCATCAGCGCGGTTGTCTTCGCGCTGATGCCGCCCGACTCGGCGGCGCCCTCTTCGACCGCGGTCATCAGCTCCGCCAGGCGATCGGCGTCGCCGGCGATGCCGAGCAGCTCCTTGACCGCCGCCTGGTCGAGATCGAACGCCATGCCCTGCAGGCAATTGGCGACCACCTTGTCCCACACGGCGGACTCGCCGCCGGGGCGCTCGCGCAGCACTTCGGCGTAGTCGATCTCGCGCAGCTCGACGTGCCGTCCCGCCATCGTCGCCCACACGCGCGCGATGCCGCCGTCGGTGCGGATCGACTCGGGCGTTCGCGCAAGCAGCAGCAGGAAGCTGCGCCACGACTCGGCGTCGCCGCCGGGGTTGATCGTCAACTGGCCGATCAGATGGCTGTGCAGCAGCGTGGCCAATTCGCCGACCGCCGATTCCTGCCGCGGCAGCGCCCGTTCGTCGAGGAGCAGCGAGTCGGGGAGGACCGTCAGGCGGAGCGGCGTGTTCAACGACGCGACCGACGTGATCTGCACGATTCGACCGAGCGTCGCGGCGATCGCCGGGTGCCCGGACGGATAGAGCACGACCGCGCGCGCGGCGGCCTTGCAGGCGCGCACGAATTCGATGAGACGCGCCGCTTGCTCCGGTCCCAACGGGGCTGGCGTTTCGCTCACAGATACTTCAACGGATCGATGCCCAACGGCTCGGGATCGACCGCCTCGACGACGGCGCGCTCCTGCTCGTCGCTTTGACGCTCCCAGGTGTTCGCGAGCAGCGGCGTTTCCAGGAATTCACCCTTCGCGTCCTGGATGATTTTCACCTGCGGCCGGAACGGATCGCTCGGATGTTCCGCGGAGACCACGGCAAGCTCGTCGGTGTTCAGTCGCACGAGGTTTCCAACCGGAAAGAGGCCCATCAGGTTGACGAATCGCTTCAGCAGCGGCTGATTGAACGCCGGGTTGCCCTGCTCGCCCATGATCGCGCGAATGCGGTTCGTCGCGAGCCCTTCCCGATACGGCCGGTTACTGCGCAGCGCGTCGAACACGTCGGCGATCGACACGATCATCGTGCAGAGATTCAGTGTGCGGCTGCCGATGTTCTCGGGGTAGCCGCTCAGATCCTGTTTCAGGTGATGCTCGAAGGCGACGATCGGCGCGAGCGCGGGCATCTCCGGCGTCCTCCGCAGGATGTGCGCGCCGTCGATCACGTGCTGCTTCATCACGTCGAACTCGTTCTTCGTGAGCTTGTCCGGCTTGTTGAGCACCTCGAGCGGCGTATTCACCTTGCCGATGTCGTGCATCAGCGCGGCGAAGCCGAATTCGCGCAGCAGCGTCCCCTCGACGTTGAGCGCTCGCGCTTGTGCCATCGCGAGCGCCGAGACGTTCACCATGTGCGTGAACGTGTAGTTGTCGTACTTCTTCAGCGCCGTCAACGCCATCAGCGAGGTCCGGTCCTGAGTGACCAGCTTCGCGAGGCCGTCGATGATCTTCCGCGCGGCGGTCGGATCGGGCTTGTCGCCGGCCTTGGCCGCGTCCCACAGCGACTCGGCCGTTTCGACCGCCGTCGCGTACACGCGGCGGGCGGCGGCGATGCCGGCCTGCTCGTCGGTGACTTCCTCGACCACGATCCGGCCGAGCGTGACGTGGCGGATGCCTTTGCTCACGAGACGGTCGGGCAGCGGGATTGGCGACGTCCGGTCGCTGACGACGGCGATGAGATTCCTGATCTCGTCGCGCGTGAGACCGCGCGTCAGCGTGATCTTCTCGATGCCGCGCTCGCGCAGATCGCGCGCGAAGCTGACGAGCGCCGCGGTTCCGCGCGGCAGGCGATCACCGTCGACGACGACCTCGTCGCCGATGAACCCAATGACGATGGCCGGCGCCGCCTGGAGCGCGTCGGCCACGGCGGTATTCAACGTATCGATGCCGCGCTGCACGAGTGGATGGTTCGCCGAATAGAGCTCGGTGCCTCGCAGCGCTGCCGCGAGCCGCCGGATCAGTTCCTCGGCCTTCTTGATATGCAAGTCAGTTTCTGAGGCGCGCGGCGATGATCTTCTTCAGGGTACGGTCGCCCGTTTGCGCAGCTTCTCTTAACGTCGTTTCGGCCGTTGGGGTGCCGATCTTCAGGAGGGCGTCGACACTGTTTTCCTTGAGCGTCCGGAGCTTCCGGCCGCCCAGAAAGCGGCGGCGGGCCGCCAGGGCCATGAGCGGCGGGACGGCGGCATCGGTGCCCACCGTCGCCAGCGCGCCGACGGTCTGCAGCACGACGTCGTGGTCCTTCCCCAGCGGATCGCTCTCCTCGATGATCCGCACGAGCACGGGGACGACGCGCGGGTCGCGGCTGCCCACCAGCGCCTCGATCACCGCCGTTCGCAGCGCACCCGTCGCGGCGCGCAGCACGGTGTGAATGGCGCGCGCCGCCGACGGATCGGAGATGGCCGTCAGGGCCGAGATCGCTTCGCGCGCCACGCGCGGATCGGCCTGGCGCACGAGCGGCTGCAGCAATGGAACAGCGTGCGGCGCGGCAATCCGGCCAAGAAGGCGCGCGCCGCGCCGCTGAACGAACCAGCGCGGGTCGGCGACGAGCGACGCCAGACGGGTGACCGCCGGCGCCCCGAACCCGACGATCGTTTCCTCGGCGCGCGATGTGGTGGGCGTGTCGGCCTCGACGGTCACCACGGGCTTGAGCGACTCGATTGCCGGCAGACCGATCGTTTCCATGACGGCCTTGATGGCGTTCCAGCCGTCCTCGTCGACGTCGCCGATGAGCGCCGCCGTTTCCACCAGGGCCAGCGACTCCCCGAGCCGGTCGAGCGCGTGACGGCATTCGTCGCGGCCGATGAGCGACGAGTTCCCGCGTCTGGCGAGCGCCGTCGTCACCGTCAGCGCGTCGTCGTACGCGCCGGACATCAGCAGATCCTCGACCAGCACCGCCATGTCCTGGGCGATCTCGGCGGCGCGCTTCGCGTCCTTCTCGAGCGTCAGCAAATCGATCAGCATGCGGACCGAGAGCGTGCGGACGTTCTCCTGCCCGAGGCTCTTCAACCATTCGGTCGCTTCCGGCGGGAGCTCGCCGGCGGTCGCCATCCGATCGGCGCGTGCGCCGATGCCGTCGAGCGCGGTCTTGTACGCGGCGGAGACGAACGGTTTGTCGTCGTAGGAAACGAGCAGCGCCTCCATCGACGTCCAGAGCACCTGGAACTGGCCCGTCTTGCCGAAGTCGGTCTCGGTGAGCATGCTGCGCGTCATCTTCAGCACGCGCTGCTTGCGGTCCTCGTCGGGAGCGATCGTGTTGAAGATCGTGGCGAGACGATCGCTCGCTTTGCCGTCGAGCGCCAGCGCGGTCGCCAGCAGCTGCGCCACCTTCGCGTCGTCGAACGCGCCGGCGAGTCCCTGCACGATCGCGATCCCCGCTGCCGGATCCTCCTCGGCCTGCATCATCTGCAACATCACGTGCGCATCGAGCTGGATCGCGGCGGCCGCGAGGTTGTTCATCACGTCCGGCATGCGATCGGGCGCCATGACGCCGACGATGCTCGTCAGGTGGCGGAAGGCGGCGAGGACGGTGGCGGCCTGCAGCGTGATCATCGGCGATCCGTCGAGCGTGCATTTGGGCGCCGCGACGGCGCTGGCGAGGTCGGCGATGTCGGGCACGCTTCCCGCGATCTCGAGCAGCCGCGCCTGCTGCCGCTCGTCGAAGAACGCGTTCTGCCCGCCGGCAATCGAGGTGACGATTGATTTCCAGACGTCGTCGCGCTTGGCCGGTCCGGGAACGTCGCCTTCCTCGCGCGCCAGCACTTTCTGGTAATCGATTTGTTCCAGCGCGAGCGACGGGTGGCCGCCCGTTTCCCAGATGCGCGCCGGTCCGCCGCGCGCGCGCCGCTCGGCTGGATCGAGCGCCAGGATCGTCAGGAACGCGTGGATCGCTTCGGGCGGCACGTCGCCGAGAAAGGTGACGCGCAGCAGATCGCGATCGTGCAGCAGCGCGGCGGCTTCGGCGATCCCGGTCTGCGACGAATCGGCGGCGGTCGTTTCGATCATCAGCGTGTCGGGCGTGATGCCGATGGAGAACACGGCGCCGAGCGCCGATTCGTGGATGGCGTCGCACAGACGTTTCACCGAGACGCCGACGGTTGGATGTTCGGGCGGATAGAGAGACCAGTTACGCGCGGCGACGAGCAGCGCTCGCGCCAGCTGCAGCAGACCGTGCGACAGCTCTGGCGACAACCGGGACGCCTGGGTCATCGAATCTCGAAGTATACTGCCCCAATTCCGTGCGAGCCGTAGACGTCATCCTGAAGAAACGGGGCGGCGGTGTGCTGTCCCGAGAAGAAATTCGCTACTTCGTCGACGGCGCGACCGCCGGTACCGTTCCCGATTATCAGACCGCAGCGCTTCTGATGGCCGTCGTGATCCGCGGCATGACGGCGCAGGAGACGGCGTGGCTCACCGAAGCCATGGTTGCGTCCGGCGTGCGTCTCGACCTCGGCGAGGTCGACGGCGTCAAGGTCGACAAGCACAGTACCGGCGGCGTGGGCGACAAGACGTCGTTGATTCTCGCGCCGGTCGCCGCGGCGTGCGGCGTGCCGGTGCCGATGATGTCGGGGCGCGGTCTCGGCCACACGGGCGGCACGCTCGACAAGCTCGAATCGATTCCCGGTTTTCGCGTCGACCTGTCGCTCCCCGAGATGAAGCGCGTGCTCGCGCGCACGCGGTGCGTGATGATTGGACAGACCGCCGAAATCGCGCCCGCCGACAGGCGGCTCTACGCGCTGCGCGACGTCACCGGGACGGTCGAGAGCATTCCGCTCATCAGCGCGTCGATCATGAGCAAGAAGATCGCCGAGGGCATCGACGCACTGGTACTCGACGTGAAGACCGGCAGCGGCGCGTTCATGAAGACAGAGGACGAATCGCGGCGGCTCGCGGAATCGCTCGTTGCTATTGGCAACGCGTCCGGAGTGAAGACCGAGGCCATCATCTCGGCGATGGACGCGCCGCTCGGATGCGCCGTCGGCAACGCGCTCGAGGTGATCGAGTCCTTGGAGGTGCTGAAAGGCCGCGGTCCTGCCGACCTGGTGGACGTGTCGATCGAGCTCGCGGCGCGGATGCTCGTGCTGGGCAAGGTCGCCGGCGATCTCGCCGACGCCGATCGGCGGGCGCGGGAGGCGATTCGAACCGGCGCGGCGCTCGAGCGCTTCCGTCAGATCGTCGAAGCCCAGAGCGGCGATCCACGCGTCGTCGACGACTACTCGCGCCTGCCGCAGGCGCCCCATCGCAACGTCGTGGAGGCCGAGCGGCGCGGATACGTGACGCGTCTCGACGCCGAGCTGATCGGCCGGGCATCGAACGCGCTCGGCGCCGGCCGCGATCGCGTGGAGGATCCGGTCGACCCGGCGGTCGGCATCTCGATTCGAGCGACCGTTCGCGACGCGGTGAGTCCCGGCGATCCGCTGCTCGAACTGCATTACCGCGATCGCGCACGCCTCCAGACGGCGCTGGCGCTCGCGTCGCAGGCGATTGCGATCGGCGACGATCGGCCGCCGCGCACCCCCTTGATCGTCGGAGAGGTGCGCTGATGCTCGCGATCCTTCAGCCGATTTTCGGCGCCCTCGTCATCCTGGGCATCGGCTACGGATTCTCGGCGAATCGGCGGGCGATCAACTGGACGACGGTCGCGTGGGGCGTCGGGCTGCAGGTCCTGTTCGCCGTCATCGTCCTCAAGACATCGATCGGACAGCGCGTTTTCACGACGCTCGGCGATTTGATCACGAAGCTGCTCGGCTTTGCGGGCGTGGGGGCCGCGTTCGTGTTCGGGCCGCTCGGCAGCGGCACGGTATGGGGTCGCGTGATGACCGCCGCGCTCGGGCCCGACGGCTCGCAGTACGCGACGATTTTCGCGTTCCAGGTGCTGCCGACGATCATCTTCATCGCGGCGCTGTTCGCTATCCTCTATTACTTCGGCGTGATGCAGGTCATCGTTCGCGTGTTCGCGATCGTGATGCAGAGAGTGATGAAGGCGAGCGGCGCCGAGTCGCTGAACGTCGCGGCGAGCATCTTCATGGGCCAGACCGAAGCGCCGCTGACGATCCGGCCGTATCTGCCCGAGATGACCGACTCGGAGCTGATGACGGTGATGACGTCGGGGATGGCGCACATATCCGGCGGCATCATGGCGGCGTACATCCTCTTCGGCGTCGAGGCGAAGCACCTGCTCACGGCCGTCATCATGACTGCGCCCGGCACGATCATGATGGCGAAGATGCTCGTGCCGGAGACCGAAGTCCCGAAAACGATGGGGACGGTGAAGCTGGAGGTCGAGAAGACCGACGTGAACGTCATCGACGCCGCCGGGCGCGGCACCGGCGAAGGGCTGCACCTCGCGCTGAACGTCGCGGCGATGCTCATCTCGTTTCTCGCGCTCATCGCGCTCGTCAACGCGCTGCTCGGTCTCGTGAATCTGAGCCTGCAACAGATCTTCGGATGGGTGTTCGCGCCGGTGGCGTGGTCGATGGGCGTGCCGTGGCACGACGCGCCGACGATCGGCAACCTGCTCGGCACACGGATGGCGCTCAACGAGTTCGTCGCGTACTCACAGCTCGGCCCGCTCAAGGGTCAGCTCGATCCGAAGTCGTTCACGATCTGCACGTTTGCGCTGTGCGGCTTCGCGAATTTCAGCTCGATCGGCATCCAGATCGGCGGCATCGGCGCGCTCGCGCCGAACCGGCGGCACGATCTCGCGCGGCTCGGTCTGCGCGCCATGTTCGCGGGAACGCTTGCGAACTTCATGACCGCGACGATCGCAGGGTTTCTCTTGTAGGCCCAGTCACGCAGCGATGGACTATTACGACAAAGTCAAAGAAACGGCGGACGCCGTTCGATCGAAAATTCGCGACGTACCGCAGATCGGCGTCGTGCTCGGCTCGGGCCTCGGCGATTTCGCCGGATCGCTCGGCGACGCGGTGACAATGCCGTACGGCGACCTTCCGCACTGGCCTGCTTCGCGCATCATCGGCCACGACGGAAAGCTCGTCGTCGGACGGGTGCGCGGACGCGCCGTGGCGGCGCTAGCCGGGCGCGTCCACATGTACGAGGGGCATGATGGGTCGATGGTGACGTTCGCCGTGCGGGTGCTTGGCCTGCTCGGCGTCCGAACGATGATCCTCACCAATGCGGCCGGAGGCGTGAACACCGGCTTCTCGCAGGGCGCGCTGATGATCATCGACGATCACATCAACCTGATGGGCACCAATCCGCTCGTCGGAGTGAACGATGAGCGGTTCGGCCCGCGATTCCCCGACATGACCGAGGTGTATTCGTCGCGGTTGCGCAAAATTGCCGACAAGGCCGGGCGGGCGATCGGCCTGCGCCTCCCGCACGGCATTTATGTGGCTCTGCTGGGTCCCAGTTACGAAACGCCCGCGGAGATC
>Ga0070699_100002898_pt1 | contig 15273 bp, 14 predicted proteins | sample KBSK1503metaG_FD_65473 | JGI IMG/M metagenome (GOLD analysis project Ga0070699, IMG submission 65473) | Corn, switchgrass and miscanthus rhizosphere microbial communities from Kellogg Biological Station, Michigan, USA - KBS K1-50-3 metaG | ecosystem: Host-associated > Plants > Roots >...
CTGGGGCGCCGAGGTCCCCAATGACAAGACGGCGGCGCTGGTCGCCTATCTCGCCAGGAACTTCGGCCCTGACAATGATCGCTTCCGGCCGGTCGTCACGAGGCCTCTAGGCCGATAAACCCGTGGTTCGCCGCGCCGGACGGCTGATTCAGGGCCTGCCGGACGCGCCCGCGCTCGACGCGCCCGCGGGGACGAAGACCCGCTTGCCGGTCACGCGCGTCACGTTGATCGAGATGCTGGGCTGAACGCTGCCCGGCGTGTTCACCTCCGCGGTGTAAACGTCGTCGACGTCGAGGTCGAGCGGGCTGAGGATCCAGAGATGGCCGATGATCAGCGGCATCGGGCTGGGGGGCGGGTCTGGGAAGAGCATCTGCCAGATGGCGTTGCAGTCAGAGGAGGCGATCCGGCGAGCCTGTGACGGCGGAGGCGAGGCGGGCTGTCGGTTGGCACAGACCGGCAAGGCCAGAGCTGTTCTCACTGGTGCAGCGGCGTGTGCTGGCACTGCTCTGTCGCTCGGTCGACCTCTCTTGACCCGAACGCGTTGCCGGCGCTACTGTGGCACATGACCTCTCTTGCTCTCGTGCTGTTTCTGGCGTCGGAGTCGGCCAAACCCAAGATCGAGCTCAAGGTCAACCCCCAGTTCGCGATGCTGGGAATTGGCCCGCACGCCTCGGCCACGGTTCGCTTCCGCCTTTCGGTCAAGGACGGCGGCGACGAGGACTACTACTGCCCCCGCATCGAATGGGAGTGGGAAGACAGCACCATCGCCACCGAGGAGTCCGACTGCCCCGCCTTTGAGTCGGCCGGGAAAGAGGACCACGAGCGGACCTGGAACAAGTCGCACCAGTTCTGGGAGCCGGGGAACCACGTGATCAAGGTGAGGGTATACAAGGGCAAGCGGCTGATCCGCACCATGGAGGGGAAGGTCGAGGTGAGCGGAGAAGCCACTCCGGGCCGGTTTCGGGAGCGCTGACCCCTTTTCTTCATGAGAACCTGAGCATTTCCTCAACACTCTTCGCCCCTCGCCGCCGTATCTTCTGGTAGCCCTCCACCGTGTGTTGAAGGAGCTTCCCATGGCAAAGGCGAAGGGCATTCATGCCCACAAGGTCTTCAAGCTGGGCAAGGCGCCCGCCAAGCAGGACCCGAACAACCTCAAGTTCGCGTCCCTCCTGCGCGCCGCGGCACCCGCAATTCCGGATGCCTACGACTTCGACGCGACTCATTCCGGAATCCCCACCCCGATGTTCGCCAACGACGTGCTGGGCGACTGCGTCGGTCTGGTGGTGCTCGACTCCTTGAAGCTGTGGCGGCAGAAGGGATGGAAGGCGGCCAACAAGCCATACAAGATCAAGGCCTTCGCGGAGGTCGAGTTCCTGAACTCCGACCAGGTCCGTCAAGCGATCTACGCCGACGTCGGGCTCGGCGTGCAGCTCCCCCAGTCCGCACAGGAGCAGATCAGCACCGGCCAGCCGTGGGAAGTGGCCAACGGCCCCGGTTCCCAGCCTGGCTCCTGGGGCGGCCACTACATCTACGTCCCGGGGTATACGCCCCAGGGTCCTGTCTGCGTGACGTGGGGCCGCAAGCAGCAGATGACCTGGGCGTGGCTGGAGAAGTACGGCGACGAGGCCTACGCCATCTTCGACGCGAAGGACAGCTTCAAGAAAACGGTCATCGACAAGACGAAGCTGAACGCTTTCGTCGCACGGATCCCCGCCGACTGCTAGGCGGGCGCGGCGCCCGTGAGCCGGACCGAGCCACCAGCGCGCAAGCGCTGGCGGCGCATTGTTTAGCGCGTACGGCCGCGTGGCGCGTCAAGCGCGCCAAGAAGGACTCCTTCGCCGGCCGAATCGCCGCGCAGTCGATCTGGTCGTGACTGCAATCACAGGGAAGGCGAGCGGGGTCCGGCTAGGCTGATCGACGCCGGCCAGGACGGAGGTGCCCCGATGCCCGACTTCTCACGGATCATCCGGATGGCCTACCTCCGCATCCTGGACCGCGAGCCGGATCCCGGCGGTCTCGCGAACTACAACGGACAGATGAACGGAGGCATGAGCGAGGCCGCCATGCGGGAGTCCCTGCTGCGCAGCGCCGAATATGCGACGAAGAACCCCGCCCGCCTCGCGGGCCCGGCCGCGGGGGGGCGCGGGGCGGCGACGAAGCGGCGCCCTCCGGCGCCGGGCAGCAAGAAGGTCAAGTCGCGCAAGACGCGGTAGAGCCATGCCCGACTTCGCGCGCGTCATCCGCGACGCGTACCTGGAGATCCTGGAGCGGGAGGCGGACCCCGGCGGTCTCGCGAGCTACGACGGACAGATGAACGGAGGCATGAGCGAAGCGGGCATGCGAGAGGCGCTGCTGCGCAGCCCGGAGTTCGCCTCGCTGAACCCCGACCCGGGGCTGCCCGCGCGCCTCGGCTTGAACGTCCACATCCCTTCCGATCCGATGATCGATGACGTGACCCGAGGCCTGGGCATGCAGTGGGTCCGGCTCGACTTCGACTGGTTCCGCATCGAGCCGCAGCAAGGGGAATTCCATTGGGAGGAGCTGGACCGGGTGGTGTCCCGTACCGCCGCGCGCGGGGCAGGGATGTTGGCCACGCTCGCCTACACGCCGTCGTGGGCCTCGCCCAGCCCCGGCAGCCCCCGCACCAGCGATCCCCCGGCGGACACGCGCTTCTGGACGGACTTCGTCCGTGCCGCCATCGAGCGGTACCGCCACGAGGTGAAACACTGGCAATTCTGGAACGAACCCAACGTGCGCGAGTTCTGGACGGGCTCGCGGACGCAGTATCGGACGCAGATCCTGGAGCCGGCGGCAAGCGTGGCCCGGTCGATCGATCCCGGCCTCCAGGTGGTGGCGCCCGGTCTGGCCAACCTGAGGGACTGGCGCGACTGGTTCCGGGAAGCCATGACGGCTCGGGACGGGATCGACGTCATCGACCACCACAACTACCAGCGCTCGGGCGGGGAGGTGCTGCTGGATCTGGAGCGGGACCGGCCGGGGCAGCCCTCGCTGCGCACCCTCATCCAGCAGCTCGGCGTGCAGGACAAGCCGTTCTGGCTCACGGAGACCGGGATAAGATCCGACCAGGCAGACCAGCGACAGTATTACGAGGACGTGGTCTCGGCCCTGCGCGAGAAGACGTGGGTGAACCGGCTGTTCTTCTTCCACTATTGGGACGGGCCCGGGCAGGGGAACGGGGGACTCGGGATCGTCAACGAGGATTTCTCCCCCAAGCCGGCCTATCTCTTCCTCCAGACGATCCTGCGGCCCGCGAGGGCGACGCGCTCCGAACCACGCCCGCCGGCCTCGACGGGCTGAGGCGATGCCGAACTTCACCCGCATCGTCAGCGATGCCTACGAGGAGATCCTCGAGCGCGCGCCCGATCCGGGCGGGTTGGCGCACTTCAACGATCGCATGAACCAGGGGCTGAGCGAGGCCGACCTGAGAGAGGCCCTGCTCCGCAGCGAGGAGTACGCCCAGAAGAACCCGCCGCCCGGCAGCATGGCCCTGCATGTCGACGGCAACCGCTTCGTGGACCCGCGGGGCAACGAGGTGAGGCCCCTCGGGGCCATCGTCTGCTGCGACGACGCGAAGACGAACGGCTGGCCACTCGTGACCCTCGCGGCCCTCGACCTGTTCGCGAGCCACCATTTGAGCTACACCCACTGCCGGCTGGGTCCGTTCACCGCTGCCGGCGAGGACGACCCGATCTACGTCGGGTACGTCACGACGCCCGACGGGCGGGTCGACCTCGAGCAGTTCTTTCCCGGCTTCTGGGAGCGGGCGCGCGGGATCGCCGATCATGCCCGCCAGCTCCGGATCTACGTCGAGTTCGACCTGATCGATCGGTGGGTGCGCCAGCACGGGGAGTCCGACCTGCCCCAGGTCGATCCCTGGTCGGCCCGCAACAACATCCAGGGCGTCGACGCGGGCGGCCTCGCGATCTTCCTCTCCGCGCCCCGGCCCATCCACGAGCGCTGGGTCCGCAAGGCGGTGGCGGAGCTGGGCGAGTTCGAGAACGTGCTCTTCCAGGTCGGCAACGAGGGATTCAAGAGCTTCTCGGAGGCGTGGGAGCTCGGCGTCTACAACCTGGTCAAGGACGAGCTGCGCCAGCACGGCTTCTCCGACCGGCTGGTCGCCACCAACACGCAGGATCCGGGCCTCGAGTCCCAGCTCGACTACATCACCCGCCACGTCCCCCAGGCACAGCGCGCGGGAGCCAAGCCGATCCTGGTGAACGAGTACGCGCCGCTGCCGCCGTCGGAGGTGCTCCGGCAGGTGCGTCGGGCCCGGCGCTTCGGCACGTACTTCATGTACTGGCGGGGCGACCACGGCCAGAGCGATTGGGAGAGCACCCTCGCGCAGCTGGAAACCATCGCCGCCAGCGGCCGCGGGGCGGCGATGCCGGCCCCTCGCTAGGTAGCCCGATCTTCTGCACGATCGCCGCGAACCTCCGGGTCCGAGCCGCCAGCGCACGTTGCGCTGGCGGCTCTTTCTCTTGCGGCCGACCGCGGTCAGCCAGGAGGTCTAGTTGATCACGGCACTGAGATCACGGCAGTGACCTGCATGGCGACGAGCTGGATGCGGCCCAGGGAGGCAGGGCCGTCCGTACTGCCGCACATGAGGTCCACCCCGGTGACGTTGTCGTCTGTGAGCGCAGTGCCGGTGAGCGCGATTGCCATGGGCCCCAGGTCGGGCCGGACCTCGATGCTGTCGATCTCCGCGGTGGGCGGGATCACGATGGTGTCTGAATGCGGCATCAACGTGCAATCGATGAACACCTGGCCGGACGCCATCGCCTTGGCCAAGACCACCCAGCTTCCCCGCGGCAAGGCCAGCGACAACACTGTGGCGTTGTTGCCGATTGTGACGTCGTCGTGCTGGGACTTCCGATAGGCGACGCTACCGCCCCCGGGGCCTCCGGTGCCGTCTCGGCCGTCCTTGCCGTTGCAGATCGCGAATGTTCCGCTGACGGGGCTGACCACCTCTATGCCGGCGGCTGGACACACCTGGCCGGTCCCGCCCGGGAGCGCGTTCACCGTGACGCCGGCACCGTCGGCGCCTGCCGGTCCCGGGTCGCCCCTTGGTCCTGGATCCCCTCTTGGCCCGGTGGCGCCCGTAAGCCCAGGCGGCCCTTGCGGGCCCGGCGGTCCTTGCGGCCCCGGGTTGCCCTGCGGCCCCGGCGGACCGACGTTGCCCAGAGTCACCGCGATGAAGGCCCACTCCCCCGATTCATCCTCCCCGGAGGTCTGGACCCACAGGGCGTAGGAGCCGGGTGTAATCGACGGGGGAAGCGGGGCGACGATTTGGGTCGCCGTGAAGCTGGAGGGTGTGAGCGTGAAGCTCCCTAGCCGCACCCTCGGCGCCGAAGCCACTCCGAAGTTCCGTCCAACGATGACGAGATTCGATCCATCGGCGTAAGCGTTCGTGATCGTCGGGTCGTCCCCAAATATTGCTCCGTCTGCGTGCGCATTGGCGACCATGAGCAGACTCGCCAGCAGCGCGAACGCGCATGCGGGATAGAACATGTGCCCGAACCGCTGCGTCACGTTCGTCACCATGACTATTCCTCCGAGTTCTTACGACCAGCAACCGACTCCGAGCTTTCGACTCGGATGGTGGACTGGCCCGGACGGTAGGACGCATGTGTTCGACTGTCAATCGCTTCATGGATACCCTCGAGCGCAAAAGCATCGAGGCGAGAAGACAACGCACTCAATGCACGAGGGATAGCGCGAACGTGTTCCTCCTCACACGTCGGCGGTCGCGGCAAACATGTTACCGTGGCCGCTCTACCAAGGAGCCCACATGAACGCCACGCAGTTCACCTGCCGCGGCTTCGGGTTCGGCACGAGCGCCGGATGAGACAGCCTCTCCTCGCGGCGGCCGTCGCGGCGGTCGTTCTCCTCGTTCCCGCTTCCGGCTCGACGCCGGCCGCTCGGCCACGGCGCGAGCTCGCGTACAAGCAGGTCCGCGTCCCCCATCCTTATTACTGGCGCGAGATGTACGTGCCGCAGGTGACCAGCGGGCCGAGCGCCGTCACGTGGTCCCCCGATGGGACCGAGGTCGTCTACTCGATGCAGGGCTCGCTGTGGCGCCAGCGGCTGGACCGCGACGAAGCGCGCCAGCTCACCGCCGGCCCCGGATACGACCACCAGCCCGACTGGTCCCCCGACGGCCGGCGCGTCGTGTACGCGTCCTACCACGCCGATGCCGTGGAGCTGCGGCTGCTCGATCTGGCGAGCGGTGCGAGCACGCCGCTGACGCGGAACGGACAGGTGAACCTCGAGCCGCGGTGGTCGCCCGACGGCACGCGCATCGCGTTCGTGTCGACGCAGGACGAGGGCCGGTGGCACGTCTTCGTCGTCGCCCCGGAGGGAGGCCCGCCCGTGCGCCTCACCGAGGACCGCAAGAGCGACCTGCCGCGCTACTACTACAGCGCCTGGGACCACTACATCTCGCCGACGTGGTCGCCCGACGGCGGGGAGCTGATCCTGGTCAGCAACCGCGGGCGCGTCATGGGCTCGGGCGGCTTCTGGCGCACCGCCGCCGAGCCCGGCGCCCCCATGCGCGAGATCCACTACGAGGAGACGACGTGGAAGGCGCGCCCCGACTGGGCCCGCGACGGGCGCCGCGTCGTCTACAGCAGCTATCAGGGCCGGCCGTGGCACCAGCTCTGGCTGATGACGGCCGAGGGCGGCGATCCCTTGCCGCTGACCTTCGGCGAGTACGACCTCACCGAGCCGCGCTGGTCGCGCGACGGGGGCCGCATCGCCGCCATCTCGAACGAGGACGGCCACACGTCACTGGTCGTCATCGACGTGCCGGGCGGGCGGCGCCAGCGCGTGACCGCGCGCGTCCGCCGCTACAAAGAGCCCACGGCGCGGCTGAGCGTGACGGTCGTCGATGGGGCCACCGGCCAACCGATGCCGGCCCGCCTGTCCGTCAGCGGCGGGGATGGCCGGAGCTACGCGCCCGACGACGCGTGGCGTCACGCGGACGAGGCCTTCGTGCGCGGCGAGCAGGCGTACGAATACGGCTATTTCCACACCCGGGGGCACTCGGTCGTCACGGTTCCGGCGAGCCCCGTGGTCGTCGAAGCGTGGCATGGACCCGAGTACGCGACCCGCCGCCAGGAGCTGGAGCTCGCGCCCGGCGAGATCCGGTCGGTCCGGCTGGCGCTGCGGCGGCTCGACGACCTGCCGGCGCGCGGCTGGTGGGGCGGTGACCTGCACGTGCACATGAACTACGGCGGGCACTACCGCAACACGCCGGCGCACCTGGCCTTCCAGGGAGAGGCGGAGGGTCTCCACGTCATCGAGAACCTGGTCGTCAACAAGGAGCAGCGCATCCCCGACATCGCCGCCTTCCGGACGACGCCCGATCCCGTCTCCACGCCGCGGTTCCTGCTCGTGCACGGACAGGAGTTCCACACCGGCTTCTGGGGACACACCGCCCTTCTCGGGCTGCGCGATCACTACCTGCTCCCGGGCTACGCCGGACAGGCAAACACGGGGATGGCGAGCCTCGTGCCCACCAACGCCGACGTGGCCGACCTGGCCCACGCGCAGGGCGCGCTGATGGGCTACGTGCATCCCTTCGACTCGGCGCCTGATCCCGACGACGCCAGCGAGCCGATGAGCTACGCGCTGCCCGTGGACGTCGCGCTGGGAAAGGTCGACTACCTCGAGGTGATGGGATACAGCGACCACCTCATCACTTCCGATGTGTGGTACCGCCTGCTCAACTGCGGGTTCCGCCTTCCCGCCGCGGCGGGCACGGACGCGTTCCCGAACTTCGCGTCGATCCGGGGGCCGGCGGGCCTGGTGCGCACCTACGTGAAGGCGGGTCCGCGCCTCGAGCACCGGGCCTTTCTCGACGGCCTGCGGCGCGGCCGGACCTTCGTGACCAACGGGCCTCTCCTCACCTTGGAGGTGGAGGCGCGCGGACCGGGGGAGGAGATCCGGCTCGCGGCCGGCCGCCCGCTCCACGCCCGGGTCGTCCTGCGCTCGCCCGTGGCGGTCGATCACCTGCAGGTCATCGGCAACGGGAAGGTCGCGGCGGAGGTCCGACTGGACGGAGACCACACGTCGGCGGAGGCCACGCTGACGCTGCCCGCCGACAACAGCGGCTGGTACGTGCTCCGGGCGTGGGCCGACCGCCCACGCCTGCCGGTCCTCGATCTCTACCCGTTCGCCAGCACCAGCCCGGTGTACGTTCAGGTCGGCGATCGGCCGGTCCGCTCGCCCGCAGACGCCTCCTGGTTCGTGCGGTGGGTCGACCGCGTCATCGCCGCGGCCGGCGCGCATGCCGGCTGGAACACGCCGGCCGAGCGCGAGGCGACGCTGGCGCAGCTCTCGCGCGCGCGAGAAGAATTCGTCCGCCGCACCGCCGAGACTCGCTGAGCGCGACAATGGGAGCATGCGCTCCCTCCGCGTGGCGGCCCTCACCGTCCTCTCGCTCGTGTCCGCATCGATCGCGTGGGCCCAGGATCCGGTCGTTGCCCACGTCGGTTCCATCGTTCGCGTGACCGCACCGTCGGTCAGCCCGAAGCGGCTGATCGGGACACTGGACGGCGCCAACGAGAGCTTCCTCCGGCTCGCGACGACCACCGGGCCCGTCGTGATCCCCCGGAACGCAATCGAGAGGCTGGAGTGGAGCCGAGGCCTCCACCGGCCCGTGCTCAAGCGGACGCTCGAGGGCGCGGTCGTCCTGGGAGCATTCGGCTTCGTCTTCGGCACCGCCGGCCACGATCCGAATGAAAAGGAGCCGCTCTGCGGCAAGCGCGTCCGGTGCGCGGCCGTCGGAGCGGGCGTCGGGGCCGTGCTCGGGCTCGCCGCCAGCGCCTTCGCCCAGCCTCAGCACGACTGGGCCGAAGTGACCGGCGTGCGCCGCGCGCGTGTCATCCTCCAGCCCCGACCCGACGGCCTGGCGGTGGCCCTCGCCGTGCGCTGGTAGCTCCCCTTGACTTCCGCCATCTGGCATTGTAAGCTATGCCAAATGGCGGAGGGAAAGCATGGTGGAGGGCACGCTCGCAGAAACCCCGTCGTCGGAACCAGCGCAGATCGAGGCGTACCGTGAGGCAATCAAGGGGGGGCGAACAGACGCGTACTGGTACGTGTCGCTCGTCGGGCTCCGGCCCCAGAATCCGATAAGCATCTTCAAGCGGATCGAGAAGGGTCTTGGGTTTCAAGCGTTCGTACGGCTCCAGCGGAACACCGGCTGGTCGATGGGCGACCTGGCCGACGCGGTGGCGATCAAGCCGCGCACCCTGCATCGGCGCAAGCAACAGGGCCGCCTCGAGCCGGAGGAGTCCGACCGACTTCTCCGGGTCTCGAGGATCTTCGGCAAGGCGCTGGAGCTGTTCGAGGGTGACGCGGAAGCGGCCCGCCAGTGGCTGGCCAACCCGCAAAGCGGGCTCGGCGGTGAGCGGCCGATGGTCCTGGCGAAGACGGACCTCGGGGCGCGTGAGGTAGAGGCTCTGGTCGAACGGCTGGAGCACGGCACATTGACCTGATGCTCTCGGCCTGGCGGTTGACCAAGACGAAGCTCCTGGCGAATGCCTGGGATGGCCAGGGCGCGAGGAAGTCCGGTGGCCGCTGGAACAGCGTCGGGATCGCCGTGGTATACACGTCGGGCACGCTGTCGCTCGCCCTCGTCGAGGTGCTGGTGCACATTCCCAGCGGGATCCTGCCCGCGTACTCGGCGGTTCGCGTCGACTTCGACGAGTCGATGGTGAACGCCCTCGAGCGCGGGCAGCTTCCCGCGAACTGGAGAGATCATCCGCCCCCGCCGGAGACGAAGGCGATCGGTGATCGGTGGGTGGCGGACGGCGGCAGCGCCGTGCTGCGGGTGCCGAGCGTGGTCGTGCCGAGCGAGTTCAACTACGTGCTGAACCCGTCCCACCCCGCGTTCGCCGACATCCGCATCGGAGAGCCGATGCCGTTCCCGTTCGACGCCCGGCTGCCCATGCCGCTGGGTCTGGCGCCCATGGGGGTCGCGCGCCCCTGAGATGCGCGATTTGAACGGAAAGCGTGCACGGATTGGAGAAGAACAGTGCGGTTTGAGACGATCGCCGTGCACGCCGCGGCGGAGCCCGATCCCCGAACGGGCGCGGTGACCGCCGCGATCCAGATGTCGACCACGTTTTAACGCGCCGCGGATGGCGCGTTTCCCTCGGGCTTCGCGTACATCCGCGACGCGAATCCGAACCGCCGCGCCCTCGAATCGGTCCTGGCCACGCTCGAGGGCGGCGCTTCCGCGGTGGCGTTCGCCTCGGGAATGGCGGCGACGATGGCCGTCTTCCAGACCCTGGCCCCGGGCGACCACGTCGTCGCGCCCCTCGACGCGTACTTCGGCACGCCGAAGCTCTTGCGCGAGCACTTCGTGCCGTGGGGCCTCGACGTGACGTTCGCGGACATGACCGACGTCGCGGCGGTGCGCGCCGCGCTTCGCCCGAAGACTCGGCTGATCTGGACGGAGACGCCTTCCAACCCGACGATCGCGGTCACGGACCTGGGAGCGATCGCGGCGATCGCGAAGGCGGCCGGCGCGCTCCTGGCCTGCGACAACACGTGGGCCACTCCGTTCCTGCAGCAACCGTTCACGCTCGGCGCCGACCTCGTCATGCACTCGACGACGAAATATCTCTCCGGCCACTCGGACGTGATGGGCGGGGTGGTGGTGGCTCGGGAGGCGGGTTCCGTCGCCGACCGGCTGCGCTCGATGCAGGTCAACGGGGGGGCGGTGCCGTCGCCCTTCGATTCGTGGCTGGTCCTCAGGGGCATTCGCACGTTGCCGTGGCGAATGCGCGCGCACTGCGGCAACGCTGCGGCCGTTGCGGCATTCTTGTCCGAGCATCCTCGAGTCGAGCGCGTCCATTACCCCGGGCTTCCCGGGGATCCGGGCTACGGGGTCGCGTCGCGACAGATGTCTGCGGCCGGCGGGATGCTGTCGTTCGTCGTGCCCGGGGGCCGGGCGCGGGCGTTCGACGTCGCGGCGCGCCTGCGGCTCTTCACCCGCGCCACGAGCCTGGGTGGTCCCGAGAGCCTCGTGGAGCACCGCGCCTCGGTGGAGGGAGCCGGCTCACGGGCGCCGGAAGGCCTGCTTCGGCTCTCCATCGGCCTCGAGCACTCGGACGACCTCATCGCGGATCTTCGACAGGCGCTCGGCGGCGGAGATGGTGGTCAGCCCTCGGTGTAGTACCCCTTCCGCGCCTGGACCGTGACCGAGGGGCGGTCGACCTCGACCTTGATCTTCCGCCAGCCGGCCTTGCCGGGCGGGACCTGCGGTTCGTATCCCACCAGATACCGGTGCCGCAGCGTGACCGCGATCGACTCGACGGCCTCCTTGAGCCGGTCGGTCTTGCCGTGCTCGTGCTCGAGGCCCTTCAGTATCTCGCAGCGCCCGCCGGTCTCTTCGGCCAGCTCGCGCAGCGGCCCCGCGTCGAGGTCCTGATCGGGCCCGCCGACGGGACTCGGTCCGCGGCCGCCGCCGCCGGGCCAACCGCCGCGCCCACCGCCCCCGCCCGGCCAGCGTCCGCCCCCGCCGGGCCATCCGCCGACGGGTCCCCGCGGCCCGCGGCCTCCGCCCATCCCGCCGAGGCCACCCCGCGGCCGGAAGATGTTCAACAGGCCGTAGTCGGCGCCGATGCCGAGCGAGAAGATCGGCACCTCGGTGCGCCGGGCGATCTCGCGCAGCTCGCCGAAGCCCGCGCGGCTCGCCGTGTCCACGCCGTCGGTGACGACCACGACCGCCTTGCTCTCGGCCGGGCCCGGCGCGACCCGGCGAAGCGCCTCGATGACCGCGTCGTAGAGCGCGGTCCCCTGATCCGGCTGCAGCTTCGCGAACACGCGCTCGAGCCGCTCGCGGTCGGAGGTGAAGTCCTGATCGACGTGCACCTCGGCGCTGAACGTGATCACCATGATCTCGTCCGCGGGCTCGAGCACGTTGATGAAGTGGCGCAGCGCCTCCGAGACTTGCTTCATCTTCTCCGTCATGCTCGTGCTGATGTCCAGGCACAGCGCGATCCGCAGGGGCCGTCGCTCGCCGCTGAAGTACGTGACCGCCTGCTTCTGCCCGTTCTCGCTGATCTGGAAGTCCTGGCCGCTGAGGCCGAGCACCGGCTCGCCCCGCTTGTCGAGGACGGAGACCGGCACGCGCACCGACTTGGTGGTCGCGCTGAAGGTGAGCCCGTGCGGGCCTTCGACGGGGGGGGCGGGGGCTCCCTCGGCGCGCGGGCGCGGCGTGGCGGCGGCCACCGGCGCCGGCGGAGGCGCCCCGGGCGCGACGCGGCGCACGGCCACGATCAGCGTCTCGGTAGCCCCGGCCTGGCGCAGCGCGGCTTCGCGGGTGGCGTCGAGCGCCTCGCCGAACCCGCGGTCCTTCAGCTCGCTGAGGATGGTGCGCTCGCTCAGTCCCGCGCGCAGGAAGCGGACCACGTCCGCGGTGGTGAGGGGATCCTCTGCGGCGTTCACCCCGGCGGCCACGGCCACGCACGCCAGAAGCAGCACGGCCACGAACTTTCCAAAGACTCGCTCTCTCGACATGTCATCCCTCGTTGACGCCCTGGTCCCGATGGGGGACAGCGCCCCCGTGGGGGCGGTCCCGGGCGCCAAAGCCCTTCCCAGCCTTGCCGGCGACAACGCCAACGCTTTCAGGGACATCGCGGCAGTCTCAAGTATGTTGCCGGAACCGCGCCTTCGGCAACCGAGCTTGCTCCGGCACTGCCCCGACTGCAGGAGCAGGATCCATGCCCACCGACTCGACTGGCCGGACTCCGGTCACCGCCCTACCGATCTCCCCCCGGTGCTTGACGGCGGCTCCCACCGGAGCTAACGTCCCGCGAACACATCCGAAGTCAGGCTGCGTCTCATCCCTCCGAGCGCCGTGCCGGCGCCGAACGGCACGGAGAGTCTGCCATGAAGTGCGCGTGGGTCACGGGCTGGCGCCTGCATCTGGCGGTGCTCTGCGTCTATGCCGTGCTCGGCCTTGCCCTCTCCTGGCCCCTGCCACTGCATCTTTCGACCCACCTGACCGGCGATCCCACCGGCGACACCGGGGTCTACGTGTGGAACCTCTGGCACTTCCGGCACGAGCTTCTGCTCGGGCGCGATCCTTTCTATACGTCGTTCCTCTTCGCTCCTATCGGCCGGGCCAACCTGGCTTTCCACAACTACACCGTCTTCACCAACCTGCTGTCGCTGCCGCTGCAGCCGAGGCTCGGGCTCATCGCGACCTTCAACGTGCTCTATCTGGCCCTGGGCGTGATGAACGCCTACGCGATGTTCCTTCTCGCGCGCCATCTGAGCGGGAGCGTCGTCGCGGCCGCCCTGGCCGGCGTGCTGTTCGCGTTCTCACCGTTCCTGACCGCGCGCGGCACCGCGCACTTCAGCCTGGTCGCGGCGGCGCCGCTTCCCGTGTTCCTCCTGCTGCTCCTGAAGGCGGAGGAGGAACCTCGCCTGCACTACGGCCTCGGCCTCGGGCTCACCCTCGCGTGGGCGCTCTACTGCGATCCGTACTACGCGGTCTTCTGCGTGCTGATCGCCGGCGCGTACCTGGGCACGGCCACCATCCGCGCCACGCGGGCGCGGCCGGCGAGCGCCCACGGCGCGCTCCTGCGCGTCTTGGACGGCCTCGGGATCCTCCTGGCCGCCCTGGTGGTCTGGATAGCGCTCACGGGCGGCACGATCGTGAGCATCGGAGCGGCGCGGATCGGGCTGCGCTCGGTGAACACCCCCGTGCTCCTCGTCGTCTTGATCCTGACCGTCCGCTTCGCCCTCGGCCGCTCGCTTCGGCTACGCTTCGGCACACCGGTGGCGTTCCGCTCCTGGGCGTGGATCGGCGCGGTGGGCGTCGTGGCCGCCGGCCTCGGCCTCATGGTCTACCTCCAGGCGGCCGTCACGCGGGTGGCGGAGCGCGACTTCGCTTCTCCCGCGATCCTGTGGCGCAGCAGCCCCCGAGGCGTGGACGCGCTCGCCTTCTTCATGCCCAACCCCAACAACCGGCTGTTCGGCGGTCCCAGCCACGACTGGCTGCGGCGGGAACGCGCGGACGGCTTCGAAGAGAACGCGGCCGCGCTGACGCTGGTCGCGCCGCTCGTGATCGCGATCGCGTTCTGGCCGCGCCGGCGGCTGCCGCGGCGCTGGGCCCTCCTCGCGCTGTTCTTCGCCCTGCTCGCCCTGGGCCCGTTCATCTGGATCGGGGGCGTGAACACCCGGATCCCGACGCCCTGGGCCCTCCTGCGCTACGTGCCCGTGATCGGCTTCGTGCGCTCGCCCGCGCGCTTCGCGGTCGTGGTCATGATGCTGCTCTCGGCGCTCTTCGCTCTCGCCGTGGCCGAGCTGCGCCGCCGGGGCTCCCGCCCGGGGCTGATCGCGGCCGGCATCGGCGCCCTTCTCCTGTTCGAGCTGGCGCCCATCCCGCGGCCGCTGTACTCGGCCGAGATCCCGCGCGTCTTCCAGAGGATCGCCGACGATCCCCGCGACGTGCGCGTCCTGGAGCTGCCCACGGGATTGCGTGACGGGACGTGGTCCGTCGGCAACTACAGCGCGGCCGCGCAGTTCCACCAGACGCTGCACGGCAAGCGCGTCGTGGGGGGCTATCTCTCTCGCGTCCCGGAGCGCTTCGTCCGGGACTCCCGGCGCTATCCAGTGCTCGACGCGCTCTTGACCCTGAGCGCGGGCGAGAAGCTGACCCCGCATCAGCGGCGCCGCGCCTTCGCGCGGCGGGCCCGCTTCCTGAGGCGCACGAGGCTCGGGTACGTGGTCATCGACATGTCCCGGGCTTCGCCGCACCTGCGCGACTTCACCGTGCGCCTCCTGGGCCTGGTCGAGGTCGATCGCGACGGTCCCTACGTCCTCTACGTTCCGGATACGGCGCGCATCGAACCCGACGAGGAGACGCCGGCCTCGGCCACGAGCGACGAACTCGTAGCCTGAGCGAGCCTGTCGCCCGGGGCGGACGCCGCCTGTACGGCGGGGAGGACGGGACGCGCCTCGGCGTCAATGCTGATCACCGTTTCGGTGCCGGTGCCGGCGGTACATCGTTTGCATGCGTCAGTGACCCCGCGAACAACAAGAAGCGGGCGGCATCGTGACCGGGCATGTGCCTCGTGCCCGTGTAACATGGTCGTTGCGGACCTGCTGATGAAGGAGGATCCGATGCTCAAGGCTGCTTCCTGCATTCCGGTGGTGCTGGTTTCCCTCCTGGCTCCCGCCCTCTTCGCCGGCCCGAGCCCGGTCCCCGCGCGATTGGCGCAAGCGCGGTACGTC
>Ga0070699_100002899_pt1 | contig 15269 bp, 18 predicted proteins | sample KBSK1503metaG_FD_65473 | JGI IMG/M metagenome (GOLD analysis project Ga0070699, IMG submission 65473) | Corn, switchgrass and miscanthus rhizosphere microbial communities from Kellogg Biological Station, Michigan, USA - KBS K1-50-3 metaG | ecosystem: Host-associated > Plants > Roots >...
GGAGCTGGCGCCTGCGCCATCGCGGGCGGGGCCAACATTCCGAGGACGGCCACGAGGGCGACTGCGAGAATCAACAGTCTCCTCATCACTGCCTCCTCATAAGAGTGAGTTGCAGCAACGAACTGCTGCGCCGCCAAGAAAGCCGACAGCCACAACAGAAGCAGACTGCGGACGACGAAGCGGTTATAGAGTGCGAGCCCTCGGGACGTCAAGTAAAAACGACATTTCCCGTGGGGACTTAACCTCCCTCCCCCAGCGCCTTGAGGCGCTCGACGGCCGCCCGGCCAAAGGGCGTTTCGGGGGCAATCTGCTGCGTACGCCGGAAGAGGGCCTTGGCCTCATCCGGCCGCTTCTGGGCCGTGACGACGAGGCCGAGATTGTAGTAGGCCGCCTGCAGCTGGGGGGACAGGCTCAGCGCAAAACGTAGGGCGTCCTCCGCCTCGCGGTACCGCCCAAGGTGGAAGAGAGCCAAGCCGAGGTTCTGGTGCGCCAGATCCAGCACGGTCAAAGAAGGCTGCAGGATCGCCTTGCGATAGGCGCTCACCGCGTCCTCCCACCGCCGCGCTTCTGCAAGCGCCGTTCCGAGGTGGAAGAGCGTATCGCCCCGGTCCGGATCGAGCTCCGCGGACTTCGTCAGCTCGGCGACGGCCAGGTCGACCCGACCCAGGTCCAGCAGCAAGAGGCCCAGGCTGTCGTGGTAGAGCGCGGATCCCGGATCGAGCGAGGTGGCTTCCTGCAGCGACGACAGCGCGAGCGCGGACTGGCCCTGCCTGGCCTGAGTCAGGCCCCGCTCGTAGGCGTTCTGCGCCTGTAGCCGCTTCATCTCGGCGGTCTTCGCTGATGTGCAAGCGAAAAGCAGCGCGGCGACCGCCATAAGTGCAAACGCTCGTTTCATTGACACCTTAGCGCCTCCCATATACCTTTCATAACGTGCCAACGTACGAGTACCAGTGCGAAAAGTGCCAGCGGGTGTTCGAGGTCCGCCAGCGCATCACCGAGGCTGCGCTGAGCACGTGCGACGTGTGCGGAGGCCGCGTCAAGCGCCTGCTCTCCCCGGCGCCGTTCATTCTCAAGGGTGAGGGCTGGTACGTCACCGACTATCCCTCCGATTCTCGCAAGAAGGCGAAGGAGGCCGAGAAGTCGACCTCCAACGGCTCGGCCGACAAGGCAGACAAACCGGCGGCCGACAAAGCGACGGCAGCAGACAAGCCCGCGGCCTCGACCACATCGACGAGCTCTACGGGCGCCGCTTCACCCTCCGCACCGGCAAAGAGCGACTGACGACGACGGGCGCACCGCGGCGCGCGCGCAGCCGCGCGGCCGCGCTGCCCTCGCGCACAGCGATCTCCAGCCGACCGCTACCGCCGACCAGGGCGCCGGCCTGTCCGGGCGTCAAGTCCCCGTAGGTTCTCACGAACGGCAGCGCGCGACCCGTGAATCGCACGGTGATCGCGCCAAACCCCTCGAACGCCTCCGCGCGGATCGAGGTCACGAGATTGCCGAACCGATCGACGTGCAGCACCGTGCCCGCGACCGCGCCGTGCGTTTCGCGCACGCTGGACCAATGCAAGCGCACGGGATCGTCCACGCGGGGCCCGAGCCGCTCGGGCGCCACGCCGCGCGCGAGATGAGCCGCGGCGGGGGCGAACACGTCGCGGCCGTGAAACGTGCGACTCACGGCCCGCAGCCGATACTCCGCGGCGGTGAGCTCGAACGCGTGCCACCCTGGGCGTTCGAGAAACGGCGTGAACAATCCGTTGTCGGGGCCGACGAAGCGCGCGCCCTCGGTCACGATGGCGAGCCCACGGCGAGCCGTGCCGACGCCGGGATCGACGACGGCCAGGTGGACGGTGCCGGCGGGGAAGAACGGCACGGCCGCCTCCAGCGCCAGGGCGCCCTCGGTGACGTCGTGCGCCGCCACCTCGTGGCTGATGTCGACGAGCCGCACCTCGCGCGCGATCCCGAGAATGACACCTTTCATCGCGGCGACGTAGGCGTCGCGAGCGCCGAAATCCGTGGTGAGCGTGACGATGGGCGCCATGGCCGGCGGGGCGATCGACGCACCGTCCGCGGCGCCCGGCCCCGTCACCGGTCGCGATCGACCACGAAATCGGCGACGAGCGTGAGTAGCTCGCGCTCCTCGGACGGCGCAAAGGCCTCGAGGTCACGCTTGGCGTCCCGCGCGTAGGCGTGCGCGCGCTCCAGCGCGTAGTCGACGCCGGCGTATTTGAGGACGAGGCGCCGAATCTCCTCGATCTCCGAGGGCTCGAGGGCCCGGCGGCGCAGCAGCCCACGCACCCGCTCGGCCTCCGGAGGGCCCACGCGCTCGAGCATGGCGATGAGCGGCAGCGTGCGCTTGCCCTCACGCAGGTCGGCGGCGATCGCCTTGCCGAGGCGTTGCTCGTCGGCGACGAAGTCGAGCGAGTCGTCCGACATCTGGAAGGCGATGCCGATGTCCAGACCGTACCGCGTGAGCGCCTCGAGCTGCGCCGGCTCGACGCCGCCCAGCAGCGCGCCGATGCGACAGCACGCCGACATGAAGGAGGCGGTCTTCTGCGTGATGATCCGCACGTAATCGGCCTCGGAGGTGAGGCCGCTGCGCTTGAGCTGCAGCTGGTACACCTCGGCCTCGGTCATCGAGACGGTGGCGCGCGCCAGTGTCTCCATGATCGCGCGGTCGTTGTCACGCACGAGCAGGGCGAAGGACTTGGAGTAGAGGTGGTCCCCGACCAGCACGGAGGCGTCGTCCCCCCACTGCGCGTTGGCCGAGGGCTGGCCGCGCCGCAGCGGCGCCTGGTCGACGACGTCGTCGTGGATGAGGGTGGCCGTGTGCAACAGCTCGACACCGCAGGCCAGCCGCACCGCGCGCGGCCCGCGATACCCCGCCAGACGCGCGGCCAGCAGGAGAAGGATCGGTCGTAACCGCTTGCCGCCGGCGCCGGCGATGTAGCCGCCCATTTCCTGGATGAGGCCGACCGGCGAGGCGATCTCGCGCCGGATCTCCGCCTCGACGGCGGCGAGGTCGTCACCAACGAGGGCGCTTACGCGCTCCTTGAGGACCTGCTCCAGGGTCGGCGCCGACACGCCGTTTACTTCAAGACGACGCGGTCGCGCACCTGCACGTTGGCGCCAGGAGCGATGCTCTGGACCTCTGCCACCGAGAACCGATCGCGGATCTCCGTCACGCGCGCGGTCGCGACCTCCTCGTCGAGCTCGCCGAGCATTTCGCCGGTCACGGGGTGCACGATCGGAATCTTGTCGCGGCGCAGGCTCAGCAGGCTACCGGGCCGGAGACCATCGAGGTTGGTGAGGTCGATCACGACGCGGGTATCGTCGACGTAGACGACATAGCCGCGCTCCGGCGGTTTCGGCGCGGGGGAGGGCACCGGCGTCGGCGCCACCGACGCCGTGGCGCGCGCCGGCGCGGCGGTCGCTGCCCCGGCGCCACCGCGTGCGCTGGCCGCGCTCTTGCCCGGATCGGCCGCCTGATACATCGTGCCCTGGCGCGGGCTGATCTTGCCGCCGCCCGGCGGCACGCCGTACTTGGCGACGATCTCCGGCTGCGCGATGATCGCCGACTGGCCGCGAAGCAGCGTCGTCATCGTCGTCGGCACCTTGTCTTCCTCGACCCAGACGTACTCCGGCTCGCTCGCCACGTCACCGTACCGTGGGTTCTTGATCAGGAGCCAGCGGGTTTCGGCGGACTTGATCACGACCGAAGGCGCGCCGGGGTCGCTGATACCGAGAATATTCTTCGCCATGCTGCAACCGGACAGCGCGAGGGTTGGTACGACCAGCCAGACGAGGAGGCGAGTCTTCATCCGGCGGGGAGAATAACACATCAGTCTTCGACCGGGGGCTCCCAGGGGAAGCGCTGCTCTTCCCCGGTGCTGTTCGGCAGCAGGTTCTGGCGCCGGGAAAACAGGGCGACGCCAGTGATGGCCGAGATGTACGTCACGTCGAGGGTGACCGTGCCGCGGCGCTCGAGCAGGACGGGGACGATCCACCCCACGACATCGAGGTTTTTGGCGGCGCGGACGGCGCGCTCAGGCCGGGCCAGCATCTCCTCGACGCGCAGGCCCCCGCTGGCGAACATGTCATTGACGGCGCTGGGATCCACCACCTGGAAGCGCTTGCTGCGCTCCAGCACCGTACCGATGAGGTACGGCACCCGCCGAAGGTCGGCGCCGCTGGTCGTCATGTCCAGCACCGGCGCCACCGCGATCTTGATACGCCCGCGCGTGATGCGGGCGCCGTCCTCCGCCTCGGGCCGGGACTTCTCCGGCGCGGGGACGAACGAGGCCACCGCGAACTCCGGCTGCACGCGCCGCACCTGCGCCCAGCCGATGATCTCCTCGTAGCGTCCGAGGGGTTTGCCGGTCAGCGGGTGCATGAAGGGCGCGCCCTTGCGGAAGATCGTGTATTCCTGGCCGACCTGGCCGCCCCGCGACGTGCCGATGTCGAGGAAGATCTCGTCCCCCTCCACCGACACGACGATGCCCTCGACCGGCTGGAACGCCTGGATGAATTCGTCGGCCATGAGGGTGAACGTCGCGCCGATGCGATCGGCGATGCCGGCCGCGGCGGGAGCGGTAGCCAGGGCCGTCGCCAGCAACGCAGCCGCGAGGGCGGCGGCCCCCGCGCGGGCACGTCGCATCAGAACGTCACCGAGGGTTGATGCACGCCGAAGACGGCGCGCAGGCGCTCGCAGATCTCGCCCAGCGTCACCGCCTGCTCCACCGCGTCCACCAGCAGTGGCATCACGTTGGCACGGCCCCGGGCGCCGGCCTCGAGCGCGTCGAGCGCGCGCGCGGCGCGGCCGGCGTCGCGCGTCTTGCGCACGCGCGCCACCCGCTCGGCGAGCGCCTCGCTCACGTCGGGGTCGACCGCGAACAGCGCCGCCGGCGGTCCCTCGTCGGTGACGAACTCGTTGACGCCGACCACGACGCGCCGCTTGTCCTCGACCTCGCGCTGCCAGCGATAGGCTGCCTCCTGGATTTCGCGCTGCATGAAGCCGATAGCCTCCACGGCACCCCCCAGTTCGTCGATGCGGCGGATGTAGTCCTCCGCCGCCGCCTCGATGTCGCGCGTCAGGCGCTCGACGGCGTAGGAGCCACCGAGCGGATCCACGGTGTCGGCCACCCCCGACTCATGGGCGAGGATCTGCTGGGTCCGCAGCGCGATGCGCACCGCGCGCTCGGTCGGCAGCGCGAGCGCCTCGTCCATCGAGTTGGTGTGCAGCGACTGGCAGCCGCCGAGCACGGCGGCCAGCGCCTGCACGGTCACCCGCACGATGTTGTTCTCCGGCTGCTGCGCCGTCAGCATGCTGCCGGCGGTCTGCGCGTGGAAGCGAAGCGTCTGCGAGCGCGGATCGCGTGCGCCGAACCGCTCGCGCATGACGCGCGCCCAGAGCCGGCGCGCTGCGCGGAATTTCGCGACCTCCTCGATCAGGTCGTTGTGCGCGTTGAAGAAGAACGACAGCTGGGGGGCAAAGGCGTCCACCTCCAACCCGGCGCGGCGCGCCGCCTCGACGTAGGCGATGCCGTTGGCCAGCGTGAAGGCCACCTCCTGCACCGCCGTGCAGCCCGCCTCGCGCACGTGGTAGCCCGAGATCGAGATCGTGTTCCAGCGCGGCACCGCCTCGCGACAGTACGCGAACACGTCGGTGATCAGGCGCATGGAGGGGCGGGGCGGGAAAATGTAGGTCCCCCGCGCGATGTACTCCTTGAGGATGTCGTTCTGGGTGGTGCCCGAGAGCGTGGCCGCGCTCACCCCCTGGCGGCGTGCGACCGCGACGTAGAGAGCCAACAGGATGGCGGCGGTGGCGTTGATGGTCATCGACGTCGACACGCGGTCGAGCGGGATGCCCTCGAACAAGTCCTGCATGTCCTCGAGGCAGGCGATCGAGACGCCGACCTTGCCGACTTCGCCGCGCGCGATCGATGCGTCCGGGTCGTAGCCCATCTGGGTGGGCAGGTCGAAGGCGACGGACAGGCCGGTCTGGCCCTGCTCGAGCAGGAACCGGTAGCGCTTGTTGGTCTCGGCGGCCGAGCCGAAGCCCGCGTACTGTCGCATCGTCCAGCGCCGCGAGCGATAGCCGCTCGGATGGATGCCGCGTGTGAAGGGATACTCGCCGGGCGTTTCGTTCCCGGCATCGGCCGGGACGTCGGCCGGCCCGTACACGCGCTTGACGCGCTCCCCCCAGGAGGTCACCGGCTCGCGCTCACTGCCGCTCATCGGCCACTCCTCACAGCGGGATGTTGCCGTGCTTCCTCGGTGGGTTGGCGTCACGCTTGGTCTTCAAGATCGCCAGCGCGGCGCAGAGCCGCGCGCGCGTGTCGCGCGGCTCGATGACCTCGTCCACGTAGCCGCGCTCGGCGGCGACATAGGGATTGGCGAACTTCTCGCGGTACTCGCGAATCCGCGCGTCGCTGAACGCGGGATCGGCGGTCGTTTGCAGTTCGCGCTTGTACAGGATGTTGACGGCGCCCTCGGGGCCCATCACCGCGATCTCCGCCGTCGGAAACGCGAAGTTGGCGTCGCCGCGGATGTGCTTGGAGGACATGACGTCGTAGGCGCCGCCGTAGGCCTTGCGGGTGATGACGGTGAGCTTGGGGACCGTGGCCTCGCAGTAGGCGTAGAGCAGCTTGGCGCCATGCTTGATGATGCCGCCGAACTCCTGCGCCGTCCCCGGTAAAAAGCCTGGCACGTCGACGAACGTCACCAGGGGCACGTTGAAGCAGTCGCAGAAGCGCACGAAGCGCGCCGCCTTCACCGAGGCGGCGATGTCGAGGCAGCCGGCGAGGTGGGCGGGCTGATTGGCGACGATGCCGACGGGCCGGCCGCCGAGCCGCCCGAAGCCGACGACGATGTTCGGCGCGAACGTCGCGTGCACCTCGAAGAAGTAGCGGTCGTCGACCACCGCCCGCACGATCTCCTTCATGTCGTAGGCGCGGTTCGGCTGCGCAGGGACGATGGACTGCAACGCGTCGTCGCGCCGGTCGATCGGATCCTGCGTCGGCCGCAGCGGCGGGTCCTCGAGATTGTTCTGCGGCAGGAACGTGAGCAGCTCGCGGATGAGCGCCAGGCACTCCTCCTCGCCGTCCGCCGCGAAGTGGGCGACCCCAGACATCGTGCCGTGCGTGGCGGCGCCGCCGAGGTCCTCCGCCGTCACGTTCTCGTGGGTGACGGCCTTGATCACGTCGGGACCGGTCACGAACATGTACGAGGTGTTCTTCACCATGAACACGAAGTCGGTGATCGCGGGCGAGTACACCGCGCCTCCCGCGCACGGGCCCATGATGGCGGAGATCTGGGGCACCACCCCTGAGGCCAGCGTGTTGCGCAGGAAGATGTCGGCGTACCCGCCGAGCGAGGCGACGCCGTCCTGGATGCGCGCGCCGCCGGAGTCGTTCAGACCGATGACGGGCGCCCCCGTCTTCATCGCGAGGTCCATGATCTTGCAAATCTTCCGCGCGTACGCCTCCGAGAGCGAGCCGCCGAACACCGTGAAGTCCTGGGCGAAGACGAAGACCGGACGGCCGTGCACGCGCCCGGAGCCGGTGACGACACCGTCGCCGGGGATCCGCTGCTCGGCCATGTCGAAGTCGTGGGTCTGATGCACGACGAAGCGGTCGACCTCGATGAAGGACCCGGGGTCGAGCAGGAGATCGAGGCGCTCGCGCGCCGTCTTCTTGCCGGCCTTGTGCTGCCGGCGGATGCGCTCCTCTCCCCCGCCGAGCTCGGCGGCGCGGTTGCGCCGCCGTAGATCCTCCAGGCGCTCGTCGGGAGACATGGCTCAGATTATAATTCAGTCCCCATGCAACCCTGGACCCAGGCGGTACTGGTGGCATGCGCGGTGCTACTCACGGCGGCGGCGGTCCCCGCGATCCTTGCGCTCCGGCGGATGCTTCGGCGCGCCGAGATGGTGCTGACCATCGTCGAGCAGGAGCTGCGGCCGCTCGTTGGCCAGGCCCACGCGCTCACCGACGATGTGCGGCAGCTCACCCGTGAGGCCAAGGACGAGATCGAGCGCGTCGGCGAGGTCACGGAGCGCGTGAATGCCGTGGCCGAGGGCATGGGTCGGGCCGTCCACGGACTGGCCGGGCTCGCGCGCGCCGGCCAGCTCATTGGCGTGGCGGCCGGACTCAAGAAGGGTTTCGACGTCTTCGTGGCCCGGCTCGCGAAGGAACAAGGAGACCATCATGGCGGATGACCGGAACGACGCGGCGGGATACCTCGGCTGGTTCTTCCTGGGCGGCCTCATCGGGGCCGCCTCCGCGCTGCTGCTCGCGCCGAAGACCGGCCGCGAGATGCGCGATCAGCTCCTGGAGCAGAGCAACGAGTTCGCGCGCCGGGCGCAGGCGATGGCCACCGACGCGCAGGGCCGCGCGGGCAACTGGCTCGACAAGAGCCGCGAGGTGTTCGAGGAACAGACGCAGCGGCTCATGAGCGCCTTCGAGGCGGGCAAGGACGCGATGCGCGACGAGATCCGCAAGGGCACCCCGCCGCCGCGTGGCTGAGGTCGAGCTTCCGAATCCCGAGGAGCTCGAGGAGCGACGCGACAAGGCGTTCAGCCGTCGCGTCGCCCTCACCACCGCCATCTACGCCGTCATCCTCGCCATCGCGTCGCTCGGCGCGGGCAACGCGATGAAGCACATGCTGCTCGCCCAGCAGCAGTCCTCTGACCAGTGGGCCTTCTATCAGGCGAAGGTCATCCGCGAGCACCTCTATCGCGCGCAGGCGCTGGTCATGCAGGCCGAGCTCGCCGACGTCGCCGCCGCGCGCGGCCCGCGGCAGGCGCGGCAGCAAGAGCTCGCGACGAAGTTCTCGGACGAGGAGAAGCGCTACAACGCCGAGAAGAAGGACATCGAGAAGGAGGCCAAGAAGCTCGAGCACGAGCGCGACTCTTACCGAACGCGCGATCGTTATTTCGAGTTCGCCGAGGTGTTTCTCCAGATCGCCATCGTCTGCTCGTCCGTCGCCATCCTCGCCACCTCACGCGCGATGTACGCCTTCTCGATGCTCATGGCCACGCTCGGCGTGCTCAGCACGCTCAACGGCTTCTTGCTTCTGGTGCGAATCGGCGCGCTCGATCACTAGGCGCCGCTCTTCGGCTTGTCGTCCTTGTCGTCCTTCTCGGACGCGCCCTCGTCGATCCCCTTCTTGAACTCGCGCATCGATTTGCCGAGCGAGCGCGCAATCTCGGGCAGCTTGCTGCCCCCGAACAGCACGAGCACGATCACGAGAATGACCATCAGCTCTTGCGTTCCCAGACCGAACATGGCGTTCTCCTCTGTATCGGAGCTTTGCGTACGCCTCGGCCGTGGGTGGCCTGAGAGAGACGCACGGGGCTCCTCTCGTCGATGTGACATGGAACGGAGCGTGCGAGACGCTCAGACGAGCGGAGGCGCGCGAGAAACTGCAGGCCGCTCACGGCGGGGCGGCGCGGAGACGACGGCCGGGGCCGGCACGACGACGACGGCGTGAGGCTCGAGCAGCGCCGGCGGTCGTCCCGCGACGGCGGGTGTCCCGTCCCAGACGAGCGCCAGGATCTCGTCGGCGTCGCCGCCATCGTACATGCCGGGGATCCACGTGGGATCCGGCACGTTCGCGGCCGCCAGCATCGGCGCCAGCAGTGCGATCAGGACCAGGACGGCGGCGGCCAGGCGCGTCACGGTCCGATGCTACGGCGGGGGCCCCCGCGGGTCAAAACGGTGGATGAATTGACGAGGCACCGAGACGTGCTGTAACTTGCGGTCCGTCGTCACATGAAGCGACCCTACATCACCGCGCTGATCGTTTTCGTGCTCGTCGCCCTCGTCGCACCGGGCGCGTGCGTGCCCCACACGCATACCGGCCAGGGTGTGGGGCTGTTCAACGAGGAGCACGACCTCACGCTGCTCGCGATCGGTGGCATCGCCGCGCCGCTTCCCGTCGCCGTGTTGCTGTCCGTAGTCATGATGGCGGTCTCGTTCTCGGCGTCGGTACCGCCGGCGCCGGTCGTCTTCGTCAGCCGCGACGCCGAGTCGCGCGCCCCTCCCGCCTAGCTCCCTCTCTAGCCTTCATCGCGGCCTCGTCCTTTCCAGTGCGGACGAGCGCCTGAACTCAGTCAGGGGGAGGAGCCCATGCATCGATCCGCTGCAGTCTGGATACGACGTACGATCGCATCGGCGATCGGCGTGATGGTGGCCGCGGGACCGTTCACGGCGCCCGCGCAGCAGCCGGCCGGCGACGCACAACTGCGCCAGGAGCTCGACACCGTCAAGGAGCAGCTCCGGCGTGTCGAGCAGCAGATGCGTCAACAGGAGGAGCTGATTCGCCGACTGATAGGCGAGCGCCCGGCGGCGCCTGCCGCACCGCTGGGCACCGCGCCGGCGCCGCCGGGCGCACCGCCCGGACCGGCCGTCACGGCGCCCGCACGCCCGGCCGCGCCGGCCCAACCCGGCAGCGCGCCCGCCTATACGCCCGACATCGAAGAGCTGAAGCGCATGGTGCTTCAGGAGATCCAACCGCAGCTGGCCGCGGCGAACAAGACGTTCCCGTCGCAGTTCAATCCCGCTATCGGCTTCATCGTCGACACGGTCTTCTCGCACAGCCGGCAGAAGAAATCGAACTTCGAGTTCCGCTCCGCGGAGATCGGAATCTCGGGCAACATCGACCCGTTCGCGCGCGCCTACGGCATCATCAATGGCACGCCGGACGGCGTCGACGTCGAGGAGGCGGCGATCGTGACCACCTCGCTGCCGTGGGGGCTCACCGTCAAGGGCGGCCGCTTCTTCGCCGAGTTCGGCCGCCTGTCGACCTTCCACGATCACGACCTGCCGTTCGTGAACCGGCCGATGGTCCTCGACCAGTACGTCGACGGCGAGTCACAGGCGGACGGCGTGGAGGTGAACTGGCTGGCGCCGATCCCTCACTACCTGTCGTTCACCCTCGGCGCCTACAACAAGATCGGCGCCGAGAATGACCGCGTTGACAACAGGATCCCGCGCGACTTGTCAGAGTTCACCGTGCTCGGCCGGGTCAACACGTTCTTCGACCTGACCGATTCGATCGGCCTCGACGTGGGGGCGAGCGACGCGTACACACCTGAAGTCCGGATCGACGGGCTGAAGGAGCGCAACCTGTTCGGCGTGGATGTGACCCTACGCTACACGCCGCTCAGCCAGGCGGCGTACCGCGGGTTCATCTGGGGCACCGAGATACTGGTCAACCACGAGGCGCGGCCCGGCATCACGCCGACCGAGGACTCCCCGAAGCAGATCTTCCGGTTCCGGGACGCGTTCGGGCTCTACAGCTACCTCGAGCCGCGGCTGACGCGGCGTTACTACCCCGGCCTGCTCTACGAATACGTCCAGGACATCGATCGCCCGTCGCTGTCGACGTGGGCGATCTCGCCGTACTTCACGATCTGGCTGTCGGAGTTCCAGCGGCTGCGGTTGCAGTACACGCATCTGGAGAGCAACAGGCCTGCTACGCGGCCGACCGATGACCAGTTCTTCGTGCAGTGGACGGCCATCATCGGCAGTCACGTCCACAGCTTCCGCGATCGTTAGGAGATGACCATGCGACGCTTGCTACTGCCACTGCTAGCGATCCTCGTCGCGCTGCTTCCGGCGGACGTCGGCGCGGCGAAGAAGATTCGTGTCGTGACCACCATTCCGGACCTGGCCGACATCACGCGCCAAGTGGGAGGAGACCTCGTCGACGTCAGCAGCCTGGCGACCGGCGTGGAGGACGTCCACGCCGTGCCGATGAAGCCGAGCTACGCGGTCGTGCTCAACCGCGCGGACGTGGTGATCCTGATGGGCCTCGAGATGGAGCACGCGTTCCTGCCGGCGCTCCTCGAGGCGAGTCGCAATCCGAAGATCCAGCGCGACCAGCCGGCCTACATCGACTGCTCGGTCTACGTGACCCCGCTGGAGGTGCCGACCCGGCTCGACCGGTCCCTCGGCGACATCCATCCGATGGGTAACCCGCATTTCAACCTCGATCCCGTCAACGCCAAGAACATCGTCCGCGCGATCGTCGACGGGCTCTCGCGCAACTATCCGGAGCACGCGGCCACGTTCAAGAAGAACGGCGACGCCTACAATGCCAAGCTCGACGAGGCGATCGCGCGCTGGCAGCGTGAGGCGGCGCCGCTGAAGGGCAAGAAGTTCGTCACGTACCATCCCGACCTGATCTACTTCGCGGAGCGTTTCGGGATGGTGCAGTTCGGAACGATCGAGATCCGCCCCGGCATCGATCCGACACCGGCGCACGTCGCCGATCTGATCGAGCGCATGCGCCAGAACAAGGTCGACCTCGTGGTGCGCGAGCTGCACTACCCGGCGGGCCTCGCGGCGACGGTCGCACAGGCGACCGGGGCCAAGCTGGTGGAGCTCCCGACGATGGTACGCGGCGTGCCGGAGGCGAAGGACTACATCAGCTTCGTCGACTACAATGTGCGGACGTTGGTCAATGCGGTCAAAGGAGGCTGACCCCGCGTTTTGTGCCTGCTGAAGCTGCGGGACGTCAGCCTGGGCTACGGCAATCGCCCTGTGCTCGAGCACGTGAATCTCGAGCTCGCACGCGGGGAGTTCGTGGCGCTCCTCGGACCCAACGGCGCCGGCAAAACCACGCTGCTGCGCGGGATCGTCGGCCTGCTTGCCCCGATGGCCGGACGCATCGAGTACGACCTCGACCGGCGCGCGAGTCCGCTGGGATACGTGCCGCAGCGGGAAACGCTCGATCCGGCCTTCCCGCTCACGGTCTTCGAGGTCGTGCTCATGGGCACCTATGCCCGTCTCCCGGCATGGCGTCGCGCCGGCGCTCATCAGCACCGCGTCGCGCGACGTGCGCTCGATCTCGTCGGGCTGCCCACCCTGGCGGACCAACGCTTCGCCGACCTCTCGGGTGGCCAGACCCAGCGCGTGCTGATCGCGCGCGCCTTGGCGGCGGAGCCGAGCCTATTGGTCCTCGACGAGCCGACGGCGGGCATCGACGCCGACGCCACGGCCGCGATCATGGGCGTGCTGAGCCGCCTCAACCGCGAGGAGGCCCTGACGGTGCTGCTCGTCACGCATCAAGTTCGGGTGCTCCAGGGCGTCGTCAACGGGGTGGTCTGGGTCCAGGACGGACGCGCCGTGCGCGGCGGTCTCGAAGAAATGCTCGCGCGTCACGCGATGGCGGCGGTGCTGTGAGCGCGCGGGGGTGAGCACCGTCCTCGAGGTGCTCACGCCCGGCTTCATCCTGCGCGATGCCCTCGTGGCCAGCGTGCTCGTCGGCCTCGTGTGCCCGCTGGTGGGCGTGTACTTCGTGCTGCGACGGATGATCTTCCTCGGCGTTGCCCTTCCTCAGCTCTCCGCGGCCGGCATCGCGTTTGCGCTGCTCATGCACCGCACCGTGATCGGGCCCCATCCGCACGGCGGCGCCAGCGACGCGATGATGGCGCGGCTCGGGGCCACGACGTTCACGCTCGGTGGAATCCTTCTGCTCGCGCTGCTGGAGCGGCGCGGGCGCGAATTCGTCGAGGCGCGGATCGGCATGACGTACGCCATCGCGGGCGCGCTGACGATCCTCTTCCTTGCCGCCGACCCGTGGGGCGAGGCGCACATCGTGAACCTCCTCAAGGGCGAGCTGCTCGCGGCGACCGAGACGAGCGTCGCATTTCTCGGGGCGGTGCTCGGCGCCGTGGTCATCACGCTGCTCGCATTCCAGAAGGAGTTCCTCCTGGTCTCGTTCGACCACGACCTGGCCGTGGTCTTCGGCAAGCGCACCACCCTCTGGGACGCGCTCCTGTATCTGCTGTGCGGGGTGACGATCTCGTTCGGCGTCCTCGCGGCCGGGCCGCTCGTGACCTTCGGCTTTCTGCTGGCGCCGCCGCTGGCGGCCCGCGAGCTGACGCGCCGGATGTTGACGTTCTCGATCGCCTCCTCCGCGATCGGCGGTGTGACCGCATTCGTCGGGTTTTGCGTCGCGTTTCGGTACGACATGCCGCTCGGCCCCGCCGAAGTCGCGGTCAGCGCCGCGGTCCTGCTGCTCGTCATCGCGGGCTGCCGGCTCCGGCGCGCGTGGGCACCCCAACCCGCGTGAGCATCCTGCTCTGGCTGTGCTTCGCGTTATCGGGCGCGGGCGCGCTCGGCCTCGAGCTGCTCTGGCTGCGCTCGGCAGGGCTCGTGCTGGGCGCGACGGCCGCGACGGCGGCCACGGTCGTGGCAGGCTACTTCGCGGGACTCGCCGCCGGCGGCTTTCTCGCGCGGCGCCCCACCGAGAGGCCGGTCCGGCGCTATGCGCTGCTCGAGCTCATGATCGCCGCCGGCGCCGTCGCGTCGTACGCGGTCTTTCGATTTCTCGGAAGCGACGGCGCCCAGGCGGCGCTCGCGGCCATGGGTCAGGCAGGCCGCATCGTGGTCGTCGTCATCGCCATCGTTCCGGTGACGGTGGCGCTCGGGGCGACGCTCCCGACGCTCGTTCTGGCACTCGCCTCGCCACACCTCGCGGGACGACGCGGCGGCGCGCTGTACGCGTTGAACACGCTCGGCGGCGCCGCCGGCATCGCGGCCATGGGCTTCGGGCTGCCGGCGGCCGTCGGCGTGAAGCTGAGCTATCTGATCGCCGCCTCGGCCAACGCGCTCGCCGGCCTCGTCGCGCTGTCGATCGGCGACGCAGCCCGCGTCCCGGCGACCGTCGACGCACCGCCGCGCGTGCGTCCATCGCGAATGCTGTGGCTCGTCGCGCTCGGCACGGGCGGTCTCGGCATGGGGCTCGAGATCATGTGGGTGATGCTCTTCGCCCAGGTGTTGCACAATTCCGTCTACTCGTTTGCGGCGGTGAGTCTCGTGTTCATTCTGGCCCTCGCCGCCGGCGCCGCGCTCTCGGCGTTCCTGCTTCGCGTGGTGACCTCGGCGCGCGTCGCCGCGGCGAGCCTCGTCGTCGCCGGCATCGCCTCGCTGCTGGGATTCTGGAGCTTCGTCGCTCTCACGGACGGACTGCAGTACATCGGCATGCGCTCTGGCCTCGCCGAGTACGTCGGCCGCATCATCGGTCTGGCGGCGCTCACCGCCGGACCGGCCACGCTCGCCGCAGGAGCCGTGTTGCCGGCGCTGTGGGCGGCGTTCGGCGAGCGTCACAGCGCGTCGCGTCCCGTCGGTGTCCTGACGGCGGCGAACCTGCTCGGCGGCGCGCTCGGCGCCCTCCTGGCCGGGTTCGTGGCCGTCCCGTCCATCGGTCTACGGGCGGGATTCCTCCTCGCCGCCGTCCTCTACCTCCTCGCGGCCGTCGTC
>Ga0070699_100002900_pt1 | contig 15269 bp, 14 predicted proteins | sample KBSK1503metaG_FD_65473 | JGI IMG/M metagenome (GOLD analysis project Ga0070699, IMG submission 65473) | Corn, switchgrass and miscanthus rhizosphere microbial communities from Kellogg Biological Station, Michigan, USA - KBS K1-50-3 metaG | ecosystem: Host-associated > Plants > Roots >...
TCGAGCCCCGCGGAAATCGAGTGGGTCTCCCGCACTTGCCCCGCCCCGTCTTGTAAAACGATCGTTCGGGTCCCGTGGAGGACCCCCGGCGCGGCATCGGCGAAACGCGCCGCGTGGCGTCCCGACTCGATTCCCTCGCCACCCGCCTCCACGCCCACCATGCGGACGGCGGCGTCCCCGCGGAATTCGTGGAACAGCCCGATCGAGTTGCTCCCGCCCCCGACGCAGGCGACGAGGAGGTCTGGAAGTCGGCCCTCGCGTGTTTGAATCTGCGCGCGCGCCTCTCGGCCGATGACCGCCTGGAAATCGCGAACCATCGTCGGGTAGGGATGCGGACCGAGCACGGAGCCCAGGAGGTAGTGCGTGGTCCGGACGGAGGCCGACCAGTCCCGCATCGCCTCGTTGATCGCGTCCTTGAGCGTGCGCGAGCCGGACTCGACCGCGACGACCTCGGCGCCGAGGAGCCGCATCCGCTCGACGTTCGGATGCTGCCGCTCCATGTCGACCGAGCCCATGTAGATCGTGCACTCGAGACCGTAGCGCGCCGCTGCGGTCGCCGTCGCGACGCCGTGCTGCCCCGCGCCCGTCTCGGCGACGAGGCGCGTCTTCCCCATCCGCTTCGCCAGGAGCGCCTGGCCGATCGCGTTGTTGATCTTGTGCGCGCCGGTGTGGAGCAGGTCCTCGCGCTTCAGGTAGACCTTCGAGAGCCGGGCGGCCGCGGCCAAGCGCGGCGCGAGGAGGAGCGCCGTCGGGCGTCCGGCGAAATCGCGACCCTCCTGCTCCACGAGCGCGGCGAACGCGGGATCGCTTCGCGCCTCATCGTACGCGGCCGCCAGCTCGAGCACCGGACCGAGCAGCGTCTCGGGGACGTATTGACCGCCGTACTCCCCGAAGTGCCCGGCTCCGTCGGCCACGCCGGGCGCGCCCGCCTTCGCGACTCGGCTCACGACCGCTTCGGCCGCGCCCGGTCCGAGGCGCGGATGCGCTCCACGAAGGCCCGCATCCGATCGGGGCTCTTTCGCCCCACCGACGATTCGAGCCCGCTCGAGGCGTCGACGCCGAACGGCCGCACGTCGAGCACCAACGGTCCGACGTTCTCCGGCGTAAGTCCTCCCGCGACGAAGATCCGGAGCCCGCCTTCGACGGCACGCGTCGCCCACGCCCAGTCCGCCACGCGGCCGGTCCCGCCCGGGCGCGCCGGATCGTACGCGTCGAGGTGGTAGGTGTGGAGCGGCACCATCGGAAGCGCCGACGGATCCGGAAGCGTCGCGCCGCGGATCACGTGCCAGGTTTCGCGACCGGGCGGATCGTCGCGCTCCAACCAGCCCTTCACCTGAACGGCCGTGAGACCGAGCGCCTCCGCGATCGGCGCGACCGTCTCGGGACCTTCCTCGTCGAAGACCCCGACCAACGCGGCCGCCGGAGTCGCCGCTCGAATTCGTTGCGCGTCCTCGAGGGAAACCCGCCGCGGGCTCTCGGTCAGGACGAGACCCAGGTAGTCGGCGCCGGCTTCGAGCGCGGCGCGGGCGTCGCCCGGGTTCGTGATGCCGCAGATCTTGATGCGTGTCCTCATCGCGCGTCTCGCTCCCCCGTCTCCGGTCCGAACAACGCATCGAACGCCTCGCGCGGCGTGGCCGCGCGGAGCAGCGTCTCCCCGATCAGCACCGCGTCCGCGCCCGCACGGGCCAGCGCGTCGATCTCCGGGCGCGTTCGGTATCCGCTCTCGCCCACGCGCACCCGATCCGCCGGGATCCGCGCGAGGAGCCGTTCGGCGTGTCCCGCCCGGATCGCGAGGCTGCGGAGGTCCCGGTTGTTGACGCCGATCACCCCCGAAAGCCCGAGCGTCCGCTCGATCTCTCGTTCCTCGTGCACTTCGACGAGCGGCGTCATCCCGAGCTCGGCCGTGAGCGCCGCGTAGTCGCGGAGCTGGTCGGGCCCAAGCATCGCCACGATCAGAAGCGCGGCATCCGCGCCGCGCGCGGCGCCTTCGTAGAGCTGCCGCTCGTGCACGACGAAGTCTTTGAGCAGGACCGGAATCGAGACCGCCGCGCGCACGCGCTCCAGGTCCTCGATCGAACCGAGAAATCGAGACGGCTCGGTCAAGACGGAGATCGCGGACGCGCCGCACGACTCGTACTCCTTCGCCAGCGCCGCCGGGTCGAGCCCGGCTCGGAGCGCGCCCGCGGACGGCGACGCCCGCTTGACCTCGGCCACGACCCGGAGCGGACTCCCCGCCTCGCGCCGGAGCGCGGCCTCGAGCGAGCGCTTCTCTCCCCGCCGCCCTTCCGCGCGAGCGCGAAGCGCGGCGACCGGCTCCCGCGAGCCGTCCCGCAGAACGGACTCTAGTCGTTCCCGCGCCATCGTCGCGAGAAAATCGCTCACGCGATCCCCTCCCGCCGGGACGCGGCGACGTAGGCCTCCACCGCCCGCGCGGCCTCGCCGCCGTCGAGCATCTCCTCCGCAAGGCGCGCGCCGGACTCCAGGCTCGCGCTCCGCCCGGCGATCCAGAGCGCGGCCGCGGCATTCAGCACGACCGCGTCCCGCGCCGGGCCGCGCCGGCCCGACACGACCTCGCGGAGAATCGCGGCGTTTCGCCCCGCGTCGCCGCCGCGGAGCGCCTCCACCGGGGCGAGCGCGAGGCCGATCGCGCGTGGATCGATCGACCGGGCGTGGCCACCGCCTCGGTCGCCCCCCGTCTCGAACGCGACGTTCCCCGGCGCCAGGGCCAGCTCGTCCAATCCGCCCGCGCCGTGGACCACGAGCCCGCGAACGACGCCGAGACCGGTGAGCACGCGCGCCACGCCTTCGGCGCGTCGTCCGTCCGAAACGCCGAGGAGCTGGTGGCTGGCGCGCGCCGGGTTGGCCAGCGGTCCGAGCCAATTGAACAGCGTGCGGATTCCCAGCTGCTGGCGCACGGCCGCCACGCGCTTCACCGCGGGATGGTAGCGGCGCGCGTAAAGGAACGTGAACCCCGCGTCGTCGAGCACGCGCGCGGCGGCCTCCGGGCCGAGGTCGATGGAGGCGCCGAGCGCTTCGAGCACGTCCGCGCTCCCGCAGCGGCTCGAGACCGAGCGGTTCCCATGCTTGGCGACCCGCACGCCGGCCGCGGCCGCGACGAACGCGACGACCGTCGAGATGTTGAACGTTCCGGAGGAGTCGCCGCCCGTCCCGCACGTATCGAGGAGCGCGCCTCGATCCCCCGGGAACGGGATCGCCTCCGCGCGGAGCGCTTCGGCGCCGCCCAGGAGTTCCGCCTCGGTCTCCCCTCGCGCGGCCAGGAGCGATAGGAACTCCGCGATGTCCCGATCGTCGACTTCCCCGCGGACCATGGATCGCACGGCCGCGTAGGCATCCTCGCGGGTCAGGGTGGCGCCCTCGCGAACTCGGGGGAGGAGGTCTCGGATCATCACGACTTCCGAAGTGGGACTAACGCGCGGCGGGCGCGGCGGCCCGATGGTTCGCGGTGAGCCGGAGGAAGTTCCGTAGGATTTCCTTCCCCTGCACGGTGAGGATCGACTCGGGATGGAATTGGACGCCCCATGTTTCGTGCTCCCGGTGCCGGAGCGCCATGATCTCGTTCTCGGGCGTCCACGCGAGGATCTGCAACACCTCAGGCAGACCCTCCCGCGCGACGAGGAGCGAGTGATACCGCGTGGCCTGGAACGGGTTGTCCACGTCCACGAAGATGCCGCGCCCGGTGTGGATCACCGCCGACGTCTTCCCGTGCACGAGCCGATCGGCCCGCACGATGGCGCCGCCGAACGCCTCGCCGATGCACTGGTGGCCGAGGCAGACGCCGAGGATGGGGATCGAGCCGGAGTAGCGCCGCACGACGTCGAGGCAGATGCCGGCGTCCTGGGGGCGTCCCGGTCCGGGCGAGATGACGATCGCGTCCGGCTTCTGGCGCCCGATCTCTTCCACGGTGATCTCGTCGTTCCGCACGACGCGCGGCATCTCGGCGATCTCCCCGATGTACTGGACGAGATTCCAAGTGAACGAATCGTAGTTGTCGATGACCAGGATCACGTATCGAGCCCTCTCGCGGCGAGCCGGACGGCTTCCTCGACCCCACGCGCCTTGTTTTGCGTCTCCAACCATTCCTCGCGCGGATCGGAGTCCGCGACGATCCCCGCGCCGACCCCGCAGTGGATCCGCCCGCCTTCGAACGTGGCCGTGCGGATCGTGATGCAGAAGTCCGCGTTGCCGTGGAAGTCGAAGTATCCCATCGCGCCCGCGTAGGCGCCGCGCCGGGATGGCTCCAGCTCCTCGATGATCTCCATGGCGCGCTTCTTCGGCGCGCCGCTCACGGTGCCCGCCGGAAACGCGGCTCGCACGACGTCGAAGGCGCCGAGCCCCTCGCGAAGCTTCCCTTCGACGTGGCTGACCAGGTGCATCACGTGCGAGTAGCGCTCGACCGTCAGGAACTCCGTCGCCCGAACGGTCCCGATCTCCGCGATCCGGCCGACGTCGTTCCGCCCGAGGTCGACCAGCATCACGTGCTCGGCACGGTCCTTCTCGCTCGCCAGGAGTTCCTGCTCCATGGCCTGGTCTTCCTCGCGCGTCAGCCCCCGGCGTCGCGTGCCGGCGATCGGCCGGAGCGCGATCTTACGCCCCGTGGCCCGGATCAGGATCTCGGGCGAGGAACCCGCGACGGCGCGGTCCCCGAACTTGAGATAGAACATGTACGGGGACGGATTCAGAATCCGAAGCGCCCGGTAGACATCGTAGGGAGATACCGCCGCGGTGGCCTGAAGCCGGTGCGCGAGCACCACCTGGACGATGTCCCCGGCCCGAATGTGCTCCTTGGCCGCCTCGACCGCCGCGATGTAACGTGCTTCCCCCATGGTACTTGAAAACGACACTTCACCGTTTACCGGAGCTGTGGGCGGCGAAGGCGGCACCGGCTGCGCGAGACGGAAGAGCATCTCGTCGATGGCGGAGACCGCCTCCCGGTAGGACCGGTCGGGATCCGCTCCGGGGCGGCTATTCACCACCAGCATCATCCGGTGCCGGAAGTTGTCGAAGACCAGGACCACGTCCGGGAAGACGAAGTGCAGATCCGGGTGGTTCAGCTCGTCCGCGAGGCGCGCGGGGATCCGTTCCAGGAAGCGGACGTAGTCGTAGCCGATCATCCCGACCGCTCCCCCGCTGAACGGCGGCAGGTTCGCCACGGGCGCCGCCTTCACCCCGGTCACGAGCGTGCGGAGGGCCTCCAGCGGGTCGGCCGCCTCGCTCCGCTCGGTGCGCTCTCCACGACGGACCTCGACCACGGATCCCTTGGAGCGGAATTCGACCGACGGCCGAAAGCCGAGAATCGAGTACCGGCCCCACGTCGCGCCCCCCTCGAGGCTCTCGAGGAGGAACGCCGCGTCGCCTCGATTCAATTTCGCGAACGCGGACACGGGGGTGTCGAAGTCGGCGAGCACCTCGCGAACGACCGGGATGAGGTTGTACGAACGCGCGAGCGAACGATACTCCTCGAGAGCCGGCGTGATCATGCGCTCTTCGCCTTCGCGCGCCGCCGCCCGCCCGAGTCCCCCGCGGCGGCCGTCAACAACTCGCGCGCCTGACGCACGGTGGTCGCCGTGACGCGGGCCCCCGCCAGGAGCCGCGCGATCTCCCGCTCGCGCTCTTCCCCCTCGATCGCCACGACCGACGTGGTGGTGCGTCCGGATCGAATGGCCTTCCCCACCTGAAAGTGCCGGGCGCCATAGGCCGCGATCAACGGTAGGTGCGTGATGCAGAGGACCTGCCGCCGCTCGCCGAGCGCGCGGAGCAGGAGCCCGACCTCCTCCGCCACGGACCCGCCGATGCCCTGATCCACTTCGTCGAAGACCAGGACGGCCACCTGATCCCGATCCGCCATGAGTGATTTGATCGCGAGCATGACTCGGGAGAGTTCGCCGCCGGAAGCAATGCGCTTCAGGGGCCGCGCCGGTTCTCCGGAGTTCGGCTGGAACGCGAACTCGAGAGCGGGAATCGGAATCGGCTCGATCGCGACCCGGTCCCTCGCGCCGGCGCTCTCCGTCGGCCCCACGCGAAGCGCGCCGGCGCCGAAGCCGAGCCGCCGAAGCCGGGCGCCCACGTCGCGCGCGAACGCGACGAATTGTTCCGCGCGCCGCCCCGTGAAGCGCTCGAGGCGCTTGTCGTACGCGGCGTGGCGCGAATGAAGCGCGCGTTCCCGCTTCTCCAGATCGCGGCTGCCCGGCTCGAGCGCCTGGACGCGCGCGGCGAGCTCGTCCCGAAGCGCGAGGAGGCCGGCCACGTCCGTCCGGTGCTTCCGCTTCAACCGATGGATCCGCTCGAGTCGGGTCTCGACCGTGTCCAGGTCGAGCGGCTCCTCGAGCAGCCGGGCCCGCTCGGCGTCGAGGCGCGCCTCGAACGCGGCCAACGCGCCCGCGACGGCTTCGCCTTCGGTCGCGACGGGTGCCAAGCCCTGGTCGAGCGCCGCGGCGGAGCGGAGCGCCTTGAGCGCCCGCTTGAGCCGCGCCTCGGCGCCGTCCTCGTCGTCGCTCACATGACCGAGCGCTTCCCCGAGGCCGGACAGAAGGCGTTCGCGGTGCGCCAGGCGGTCGCGCTCCCGGAGGAGCGAGTCTTCCTCGCCTTCCGCGAGCGCGGCTTCGGTCAGGGCGGTGAGGTCCGCCCGGAGCCCGTCTTCCTCGGCGCGATCCCGCTCGTGGGCGGCGCGAGCCTCCTCCACGCGGAGGCGCTCCGCGAGGATCCCGGCGCGTTCCTCGGCGAGGCCGCGGCGCTCGTCGGTGAGGCCCGCCCACGAATCGAAGAAGTCGGTCTGCAGCTCGCCCCGGAGGAGCGTCTGGTGCTCGTGCTGGCCGTGCAGGTCGACGAGCAGGTCCCCCACGGCGCGAAGCTGCGTCAGGAGGGCGCCCCGCCCGTTCACGAAGGCTCGGCTCTTCCCATCGGGCGAGATCTCGCGGCGAAGGACCACCCGGCCTTCCTCGGTCTCGACGTCGAGGTCCCGAAGGGCCCGGACGAGGTCGGGCCGACCGCTCAGGTCGAACGTCGCCTCCACGGCGGCCTTGGGCGCGCCCTCCCGGAGCCACGCCGGGTCGGCGCGATCGCCGAGGATCAGTCCGATGGATCCGAGGACGAGCGATTTTCCGGCACCGGTTTCTCCGGTCAGCACGTTGAGTCCGGGTCCGAACTCGAGCGACGCCCGGTCTACGAGCGCGACTCCCTCAATCGAAAGCGATGAGAGCACGGGTCACCGATCCGTTCGGGCGCCGCGCGGCTCCGCGGCCCACGCGAGCTTGGTGCGAAGAACGTCGTAGTAGGAGTCGCGCTCGAGAACGATCAGCGGCACCTGCCGCGGGCCACGCCGAACCTGGATTTCGTCCTCGGGCGAGACCGCCCTCGTGATCTGGCCGTCGAGCGTGAGGCTCGCGCGCGGATGGCCGGCCCGAAGGCGAAGCGACAAGGTCTCGCGGGCTCCGACGAGGAGCGGCCGCCACGCGAGGGTATGCGGGCTGATCGGCGTGGCCAGGAGCGCTTCGACCGTCGGCCGGACGATCGGCCCTCCCGCCGACAACGAATAGGCGGTCGAGCCCGTGGGCGTGGCGACGATGAGCCCGTCCCCGATCAGCGTGCCCACCGACTTCCGGCCAATCGTCACGTCGATCGCGATCACGCGCGATCGTTCGGAAGGATGAATCACGGCGTCGTTCAACGCGGCCGCCGTCCAGACCTTCGCGGCGCCTCGGGTGCGGGTGGCGGAAGCCCCGGTCGGCGCTCGCCGGACGCGGGCCTCCACCATCATGCGGCGCTCGATCCAGTAGGCCCCCGCGAAGAGCCGGGTCAGGGCCGGGTAGAGCGACTCCTGGACCGTCTCGGTGAGGAAACCGAGGCCGCCCAGGTTCACCCCGAGGATCGGAACCCCGGCCTCGCACGCGGCCCGGGCCGCGTGGAGCAACGTGCCGTCTCCCCCGAGCACGAGGACCGCGTCCACCCGGCGGACGAGCCGGTCGAGGGAGACGCCCCGTCCGACGCCGGCGACGCCGCGCGCGAGCGATTGCTCGAGCAAGACCTCGCGGCCCTGGGCCTTGATCCAGCGGACGAGTGGCGGCAGGAGTGCGACGACCCCGCCCTTTCCCCGATTGCCGACGATCCCCAGGTGGCGGGGCGGACGCCTCATGCGTTCGAGACGACGGGTGCGAGCGGTTCCGATGTGGGACGCGGCTCCTCGTTGAGCCAGCGCGCGATCTCCGCGGCCAAGGGTTCCGGGTGGAGTCCCGCGGATTTGAGGAGCGAGTCACGCGTGCCGTGATCGACGAACCGGTCGGGCACACCGATCGCGCGCGCGCGAAGACCCGGGATGGGATGGCGCGACGCCAACTCGAGAACGGCATCGCCGAATCCGCCCGGAATCGCGGCTTCCTCGATCGTGACGACGCGGAGGGTCTTCCGCGCCCACTCGAGGATCAGCTTCTCGTCGAGCGGCTTCGCGAACCGCGCGTTGATCACGGCGGCGCGCACTCCCTTCGCGTCGAGCAGCTCCGCCGCCTTCATCGCCGCGGGCACCATCGTGCCGTACGCCACGAGCACCGCGTCGCTGCCCGGACGAAGCAGCTCCCCCTCGCCGATCGGGATCGGCTGCGGGTCGGCCTCGAGCGAGGCGCCGGTTCCCGCGCCGCGCGGATAGCGAACCGCGATCGGCCCCGCGCCGTGCCGCGCCATGGTCACGAGCAGTCGCCGGAGTTCGTTCTCGTCCTTCGGCGCACAGAGCACCATGCCGGGCAGGCATCGGAGATACGCGATGTCGAAGAGGCCGTGATGGGTCGAACCGTCCTCGCCGACCAGGCCGGCCCGATCCAGCGCGAAGCGAACCGGGAGCCCCTGCACCGCGACGTCGTGCACGATCTGATCGTAGGCGCGCTGCAAGAACGTCGAGTAGATCGTGACGAAGGGCTTGAGCCCCGCCGCCGCGAGCCCGGCGCCGAAGCACACGCCGTGCTGCTCCGCGATGCCGACGTCGTGGAATCGATCGGGGTGCTTGAGCGCGTACTTGGCCAGGCCCGTGCCGTCGGTCATCGCCGCGGTGATCGCGACGATGGCGGGGTCGCGATCCGCCAGGTCGATCATGGATTGCCCGTAGACGTCGGTGTAGGCGGGCGCTCCGGCGGCGCCCGTCTTCTTCGCGCTCGCGCCGGTCAGCTTGTCGAACGAGGCGACGCCGTGGAACTTCCGCGCGTCTCCCTCCGCCGGGCCGTAGCCCTTCCCCTTCCGGGTCAGCGTGTGGAGGAGCACCGGTCCTTGGAATGCCTTGAGCTGGCCGAGGACCTCGAGCAGCGTCGGCAGGTCGTGCCCGTCGATCGGGCCAAAGTACTTGAAGCCGAGTTCCTCGAAGAGCACGTTCGGCACGACGAGGTTCTTCATCCCTTCCTTGATCCGCCCCGCCAGCTTCCGCGCGGCGCCTCCGGCGGGAAGCTTGCCGAGGAGTTCCCAGATGTCGCCCTCGAGGCGCCGGAAGATCGGCCCGGACGTGAGCCGCGTCAGGTACTTCGAGATCGCGCCCACGTTCGGCGAGATCGACATCGAGTTGTCGTTCAGGATGACGAGGATGTCGGTTCCGGTCGTGCCCGCCTGGTTCATTCCCTCGTAGGCGAGCCCGCCGGTCAAGGCGCCGTCCCCCACGACGGCGAGGATGCGGTGCTTCTGGCCCTGCACGTCCCGCGCGCAGGCGAAGCCGAGGCCGGCCGAGATGGCGGTGGACGCGTGCGCCGTTCCGAACGGATCGAATTCGCTCTCGACGCGGCGCGGGAAGCCCGACAGCCCACCCTCCTGGCGCAGCGTGTCGAAGCGGGGGTTCCGGCCGGTGAGGATCTTGTGGCCGTAGGCCTGGTGCCCGACGTCCCAGATCAGGATGTCCTCGGGCGTATTGAAGACGTAATGGAGCGCGATCGTGAGTTCGACGGTGCCCAGGCTGGGCGCCAGGTGCCCGCCGGTGCGGGAGACGACCTCGATGATCCGCTCGCGGATCTCGGCGGCCAGATCCGGCAGGGCCTCCGGTGGGAGGCGCTTCAGATCCTCCGGACCTCGAATCCCCGCCAAATAGTTGGTGCTCACGGTACCCCCGGCGCGCGGTAGATGGCGAATGAGAAAAGGACGCCGATCAGGGCGCCCACGAGAACTTCGATCGGTGTGTGGCCCAGGAGTTCCCGCAGCCGTTCCGCGGGCGGTCCCTGAAGCTGCAGGTGCTCGTACAGGATTCGATTGATCAACGTGGCTTGCCGGCCCGCCGCGCGGCGCAACCCCGCCGCGTCGTACATGACGATCAGGCTGAAGAAGAGGACCACGCTGAAGAGGACCGAGCCGAACCCTTCCCGGAGGCCCACGCAGGTGCTGAGGGCCATGACCGAAGCCGCATGGCTGCTGGGCATTCCGCCGGTCTCCACGAGCCGCCTCACGTTGATTTTCTTCTCTCGCACGAGGAAGGTCAACACCTTGCTGAGCTGGACCAGGAACCCGCACAAGAGGGCGTGGACGAGCGGGTTGGGTGAAAGGGGCATGCCGGTCCTCCCTAGGAGCCGCGGTGCTCGAGGTACATCGCGAGCGATTCGAATTCCGCCGCGCGACGGCCCAGGCTTGGCGCGAGCCGCCGGGCTTCCCCGAGGAGCCGGGCCGCCTTGCGCTCCGCCCGTGCGACGCCGCCCCGCGACGGCGCGGTCGCCTTGCCTCGGACACGGTCCGATCCGACGCTCTTTCCGGTGGCGCGTCGCGTCGAGCGGACGTTCAGCAGATCGTCCACGATCTGGAAGGCGACCCCGACGCGGTCGCCGTAGGCTTCGAAGCGGCGGAGGGTCGCGGGCGACGCGCCGCCGATCTGGGCGCCGAGTCGAAGCGACCCGCGGATCAGCATCCCCGTCTTCCGCCGGTGCATCCCGAGCACGCGCTCGAAGGACACCCGCCTTCGTTCGAAGAGGAGATCGAGCGCCTGTCCTCCGATCATGCCCGAAGGGCCGGTCGCCTCGCAGACCGTTCGCAGCAGCGCCTGCGGGTCCTTGGCGCGTCCGGCGGGCGCGGTCGCCAGCGTCTCGAAGGCCAGCGAGAGGAGCGCGTCGCCCGCCAGGATCGCCATGCCCTCGCCGAACACCTTGTGGTTGGTCCGCCGTCCCCGGCGCCAATCGTCGTCGTCCATGCCGGGAAGATCGTCGTGGATGAGGCTGAACGTGTGGATCATCTCGAGCGCGGCGGCGGCCGGAAGCGCGGCCTTGGCCCCGCCGGAGACCGACTCGCACGCGAGGAGACAGAGCGCCGGGCGAAGTCGTTTCCCGCCGGCGAATACGCTGTACCGGATCGCGCGGTGGAGCCGTTCGGGAACCGCCGAGGGCCGCGGGAGGAGCCGGTCGAGCGCCCGGTCGATCCGCGGGCGCGAGCGGGCGAGGTAGCGCTCAAAAAGGGAGTTCGCCGTCGCGTCCTTCATCCGCCTCGTCGTCCCCTTCGAGCGGCGCCAAGGCCGGCTTCCCTTCCGCGTCGCGGGTGAGCTTCTGGATTCGCTGTTCCGCCTCGCCCAGCACCGTCGTGCAACGCCGCACGAGATCCACTCCCTCCTCGAAGGACTTGATCGAATCCTCGAGCGACAGATTCCCTTCCTCGAGCCGCTCGACCAATTCCTCGAGGCGAACCATCATCTCCTCGAACGTCCGCCCGGCATTCTCCGCCGTAGCGCCCGCCGCGGTCGTCTCCTTGCGCTTCATGCCGTCTCCTCCTCCGGCGCTGGGTTCACGCCCGTCACCTGGGCCCGCGCCGCTCCGTCCGCGAACTGTACCTGAATGGATGCGCCCGAGCGGAGGGCGCGCGCGCGATTCACGAGGCGGTCCCTGTCCTCCGCCTTCTCCGTCCAAACGAGCGCGTAGCCGCGCTTCAAGACTCCCTTGTAGTCGAACGATTCGAGGAGACGGCGGCGGGTCTCGACGTCGGTGCGCCGGCGCGCCACGCTCTCGGCAGCCCCTCGCTCCGCGCGATGCGCGAGCGCGGCCACGCGGTCGCGCACCCGCTGGATCGTCCGGTCCGGCGTGTGCGCCCACACCCTTCCAGCGAAATGGTCGAGGCGCCTCGCCCGCGCGACGGCGACTCCCTCGAGCGCGCGGGCGAGGGATTCGCGCGCCTGGTCCACGCGCTGCAGGGCGTCCTCGACGAGGCGGTGCGGCTCGCGGAGCGCGCGATGGTTCCGGACGCCGCGAAGTCGCTCGCGTTCGCGTTCCAGCTCCCGGCGAAGCCGCTCGCGGGCGTGCTTCGAGAGTTGCGCCAGGGTGTGGTGAATCTCGTTGCGGTCGAGCACGACCTGCTGCGCGGCGTGGGTCGGCGTGGCGGCGCGCTTGTCGGCGGCGAGATCCGCCAGCGTCACGTCCACCTCGTGACCGACGGCCGACACGACCGGGATCCGGGAGGCCACGATGGCGCGGACGACCGGCTCCTCGTTGAAGGCCCAGAGGTCCTCGAGCGAGCCGCCGCCACGGCCCACGATCAGCACCTCGGGCCAACCCCATTCGTTCATCAGCTCGATGGCGTCCGCGATGTCCTCCGCGGAGCCGTCCCCCTGCACCCGCGTCGCGGCGAGCACGATCTCGGCGTACGGCGCGCGCTGGCGGAGGATCCGGATCATGTCGCGAACGGCGGCGCCTCCCTCCGACGTGACGAGGCCGATCCGCGTCGGGTAGCGCGGCAGCGTTCGCTTCCGCTCCTCGCCGAAGAGGCCCTCCGCCTGGAGCTTTCGCTTCAGTTGCTCGAATCGAGCCTGGAGCGCGCCGTAGCCGATCGGTGAGACGCGATCGGCGATGAGCTGCATGTTGCCGCGTGCCGGAAAGACCGAGATCCGCCCTTCGGCCTGGACGTCGACCCCGTTTTGGAGCCCGGCCGTCCCGCCCCGCTGCGAGCCCGCGAAGTAGGCGACCTGGAGCTGGGCGTTCGCGTCTTTCAGGCAAAAGTAGACGTGCCCGACGCCGGACCGCTTGAAATCGGTGATCTCGCCCTGGACGAGGACCCGGGCGTAGTCGGTCTCGAGGGTGGTCTTGAGGGACTTGACGATCTCGCTGACCGTCCAGACGCGCGGCTCTCCCTCCCGCGTGGGAAACCGCGCCATCGCGCGCCGTGCCGTCATGACTTGGCGGCCGCCCCCTCCGCCGCGTCGGCGAGATTCCGAAGGAGCATCGCCACCGTCATCGGCCCGACGCCTCCGGGAACCGGCGTGACGGCGGAGGCGACCGTTCGCGCGGACTCGAAGTCGACGTCACCCTCGTAGCGGGGCGCGCCGGCAGGCGGGTTGTCGACCGGGTGGATTCCCACGTCGACCACGATGGCGCCCGGGCGAATCATGCTTCCCGTGACCGCCCGGCGCCGTCCCATCGCCACGATCAGGACCTCCGCTTCCCGGGTCAGGGACGGGAGGTCCTTCGTCTCGGAGTGGCAGAGCGTCACCGTGGCGTTCAATCCGGGCTCGCGGGCGGAGAGAAGAACGGAAAGGGGCCGGCCGACGATGCGGCTTCGTCCGACGATGACGACGCGCTTTCCGGAGAGATCGCCGGCGTGCCGCCGAAGCAGCTCCACGATCCCGAGCGGCGTGGCCGGCCGGTGCGCCGGCAGGCCGTTCACCCACCGGCCGACGTTCAGCGGGTGCACACCGTCCACGTCCTTATTCGATGGCAGGTCTTCCAGATACCGTTCTTCATTCAAGTGAGATGGCAACGGAAGCTGCAAGATCGCGCCGTGGACGGTTGGGTCGTCGCCCACGCGCCGGAGCGTCTCCCGTAGGTCGCGTTCCGAGACGTCGGGGGCGAGCCGAACGACCGTCGCGACCGCGCCCGCCTCCTCGGCGGCGCGGACCTTGGCCCGTACGTAGGGGTTTCCGGCGGGCGGCTCCCCCACCGTCACGATGGCGAGCCCCGGCACCACGCCCCGGGCGCGAAGGGCCGTGATTCGCTCCTTCACGGCGGCCCGGATTTCCGCGGCCACGGGCGCGCCCGCGAGGAGGACCGCCGGGGCCACCGTCGTCACGCCGCCGGCACGCGCGGGGCCGGCTCGAGCGCCATGGCGATCCGCTCGATGTGACGGCACGTCCCGGTCGTCTCGTCGATCTCGAGGTGGACGCCGTGGAGGCGCACGTCGCCGCCGGACGGTTCGAATCGAGTCGGGAGCGAGGTCAGGAACTTTCGGATGGCCTGCTCCTTCTTCACGCCGATCACGCCGTCATGGGGGCCCGTCATGCCGGCGTCGGTCAGGTAGCCGGTGCCGGCCGGAAGGATTCGCTCGTCGGCCGTCTGGACGTGCGTATGCGTCCCGATCACCGCGGACACCGTGCCGTCGAGGTGCCACCCCATGGCGATCTTCTCGGCGGTCGCCTCCGCGTGAAAGTCGACGAAGACGATCGGCGTCTCCCGCCGGAGCCGCGCCACCTCCTCGGTCGCGACCCGGAACGGACATTCCAACTCCCGCATGAAGACCCGCCCCATGAGGTTCACCACGCCGACCTTCACACCCTTTCGGCTGGTCACCAACGTGACCCCTCGCCCGGGCACGCCGGGCGGGTAGTTGTGCGGGCGAAGGAGGAGCGGCTCCTCGTCCAGGAGCGGAAGCGCCTCGCGGCGGTCCCAGATGTGGTTGCCGCTCGTCATGACGTCCGCGCCGAGGCCCTTGATCTCCTCGAGAATGTCCTTCGTCACGCCGAACCCCGAGGCGGCGTTCTCCACGTTCACGATCACGAAGTCGATGCCCATGGAGGAGATCATCTCCGGAAGGAGATCCTTCACCGCCCGGCGGCCGGGCGATCCGAAGACGTCGGCGACGAAGAGCAGGTTCACGCGCCGCGGCTCACTTCGCGTACTCCATGGCGCGCGTCTCCCGGATCACGACGACCTTGATCTGGCCGGGATACTGGAGCTCCCGCTCCACACGGCGCGCCACGTCGCTCGCGAGCTGCGACGCCCGCGCGTCGTCGATGTGCTTCGGCTCGACCATGATGCGCACCTCGCGGCCCGCCTGGATGGCGTAGGACTTCTCCACCCCGGGGAACGAGTCGGCGATCTTCTCGAGCGCCTCGAGGCGCTTGATGTAGTTCTCGATGCTCTCCCGCCGCGCGCCCGGGCGAGCGCCCGAGACCGCGTCGGCCGCCATGACGAGCACGGCGTAGAGGTTCTCGGCGGTCGGGTCGTGGTGGTGGTAGCCCACCGCCTTCACGACCTCCGGCGGCTCGCCGTACTTGGCGCAGAAGTCCATGGAGATCTGCGCGTGCGCGCCCTCCACCTCGTGCGTCACGGCCT
>Ga0070699_100002901_pt1 | contig 15266 bp, 13 predicted proteins | sample KBSK1503metaG_FD_65473 | JGI IMG/M metagenome (GOLD analysis project Ga0070699, IMG submission 65473) | Corn, switchgrass and miscanthus rhizosphere microbial communities from Kellogg Biological Station, Michigan, USA - KBS K1-50-3 metaG | ecosystem: Host-associated > Plants > Roots >...
TGGGGGGGCACTCGTGGCCCGGCTCGCACCCTTGCTGGTGGTGAGGTAGAGCGGGGGCAGAAACACGTGACTGGGGGAGACCGGCACCGCATGACGACGGCAGCGCTTCCCAGCGAACGCCTGGGAGATATCCTGGTCAAAGAGGGTCTGCTCACGCGCGAGAAACTCGCGCAGGCGCTGACCGAGCATCGCGCGTCCAGCATGCCCCTCGGCTTCATCCTCGCCAAGCAGAATCTGGTGTCCGAGGTCGAGATCACCCGGATCGTCGCTCGGCAGCTTCGGGTGCCGGCGGTGGATCTCTCGCGCTTCGAGGTCGACGCCAAGATCATCAAGCTGATCCCTTCCGACATCGCCAAGCGCCATATCGTGCTGCCGCTCAAGCGCGAGGGTCGCACCCTGACCGTGGCGATGGCCAATCCGACCGACCAGGTGCTGCTGCAGGAGCTGCGGTTCATCACGCGGTACGACCTGTTCCCGGTCTTCGCGGGAGAGTTCACGCTCCGGACCCTGGTCGACAAGTACTACGACGCGTCCGACATGCAGCTCCAGAGCATTCTGAAGGACATGGAGGGGCTGGCGGACGACGTCGAAGTCGTCGAGGAGACCGAAGACGAAGGGGCGTCGCAGGCCCAGATCGACGACGCGCCGGTCGTCAAGCTGATCAACGGCCTGCTGACCGATGCCGTGCAGCGGGGCGCGAGCGACATTCACGTGGAATCGTTCGAGCACGAGATGCGGGTGCGCTACCGGGTCGACGGCGCCCTGCACGAGGTGATGAAGCCCCCGCTTCGGATGAAGGCGGCCCTGATCTCCCGTATCAAAATCCTCTCGCAGCTGAACATCGCGGAGCGGCGGATTCCCCAGGACGGCCGGCTCAAGCTCAAAATGGGCAACCGGGTCATCGACTTCCGGGTGTCCACGCTGCCCTGTCTCTTCGGGGAAAAGATCGTGCTCCGAATTCTCGACAAGGGCAACCTGACGCTGGATCTGTCCACGTTCGGCTTCGAGCCCAAGGCCGAGGCCGACCTGCTCAAGGCGATTCTCAACCCCTACGGCATGGTCCTGGTCACCGGACCCACCGGCTCCGGAAAAACCACGACGCTCTATTCCGCGCTCCAGCGGATCAACACCATCGATTGCAACATCATGACCGCGGAGGATCCGGTCGAGTACAACCTGCACGGGATCAACCAGGTGCAGGTGCGGAGCGAAATCGGCCTGACCTTCGCCGCGGCACTTAAGGCGTTTCTCCGGCAGGACCCCAACATTATCATGATCGGAGAGGTCCGGGATCTCGAAACCGGGGGCATCGCCATCAAAGCGGCGCTCACCGGCCACCTGGTTCTCTCCACCCTGCACACCAACGACGCGCCCAGCACGATCACCCGACTGGTCGACATGGGCGTCGAAGCCTTCAACGTGTCGGCGGCAGTCAACCTGGTGGTGGCCCAGCGGCTGGTCCGCCGGATCTGCAGAGATTGCATAGCCCCGACCAGCTACCGGCCTGAGGAAATCAAGTCCTTGTCGCATGCGGGCACGAATCTTGACGAGATTCGGGCGATTCCCTTCATGAAGGGCAAGGGCTGCGAAAACTGCGGCGGCACGGGTTACAAGGGGCGCGCGGGGCTCTACGAGGTCATGGCCATGACACCCGAGATTCGCCGGATGATTCTGCGGGGGGCCTCGGCGGCTGAATTGCGCGACCAGGCAGTCGTGGAAGGCATGCTCACGCTTCGCATGGATGGCATCGTGAAAATCAAGAAGGGCGTCACGACCCTGGAAGAGGTCGTCAAGGAGAGCGCCGAATGAGCCTCAACCTGCGTGCCCTGCTGCAGGAGATGATCGAGCGGGAAGCCTCGGATCTCCACGTCACCGCCGGAGAGCGCCCCAAGCTGCGCATCGACGGCGACATGACGAATTCCACGGTGGAGCACGTGCTCACGCCGAAGGACACGCTGACGCTGGCCTACTCGGTCCTCACCGAGACCCAGAAGAAGCGGTTCGAATTCGAGGACGAGCTCGACTTCTCGTTCGGCATCCAGAATCTGGCCCGCTTCCGGGGCAACGTCTTCAAGCAGCGCGGCTGCGTGGCGATGGTGCTCCGGATGATCCCGTTCAGCGTGCGGACGTTCGAGGACCTGGGCCTGCCGCCGATCACCGCCAAGCTGGCGGAACGGCCGCGGGGGCTGATCCTGGTCACCGGGCCCACCGGCTCGGGCAAGTCCACCACGCTCGCGGCGATGCTCGACAAGATCAACAAGGAGCGGAAGGGACACATCATCACGGTCGAGGATCCGATCGAGTTCATTCACCGCCACCAGAACTGCATCGTCAACCAGCGGGAAATCGGGACCGATACCAAGAGCTTCGCCGCGGCGCTGAAGTACGCGCTGCGCGAAGACCCCGACATCATCCTGGTCGGCGAGATGCGGGACCTGGAGACCATCGCCGCGGCGCTGACCATCGCGGAAACTGGTCACCTGGTGCTGGCGACGCTGCACACCAACTCCGCGGCCGAATCGATCAACCGGATCATCGACGTGTTCCCGGCGAGCCAGCAGCCCCAGGTACGGGCCCAGCTCGCGTTCGTGCTCGAGGGCGTGCTGACCCAGTGCCTGCTGCAACGCGCCCGGGGCAAAGGCCGCGTTATGTGCTGCGAGATCATGGTGGCCACGCCGGCCATCCGGGCCCTGATCCGGGACGACAAGGTGCACCAGATCTATTCCGCGCTCCAGTCCGGCAAGAAGCACGGTATGCAGACGATGGTGGACTCGCTCTACCAGCTGTACATGAACCGCGAGGTCACCAAGGACGAATGCTTGCGGGTAGCCAGCGACGCCAACGAGTTCCTCCGTGCCATCGGGGAAAAGCCGATCGAGGAACAAGGCATCGCTTCGATGGAGAAGGGGAGCCCGGCGCTCCGCCGCTGAAACTGACAGGAGAATCCGACTATGCCGATGTTCGAGTATACCGCCAAGAACGCCACGAGCGGCCAGATCCTGAAGGGGACGCTCGATGTCCCGACCAAGGACGAGGTCATCGCCTTCATCCGGAAGAACCGGATGATCCTGGTGAGCGCACGGGAAGCGCCAGCCCAGGTTCGGCTGCCCTCGCTCAAGAAGGGGGTCAGCACTCGGGACGTGGTCATCTTCACCCGGCAGTTCGCGACGATGATCAACGCGGGCCTGCCGCTGGTGCAATCGCTCTCGATCCTCGCGCAGCAGACCGAGAACAAGACGCTCAAGGAAGTGACCAAGCAGGTCGTCTATGACGTCGAGGCCGGCAACACGCTGGCCGATGCGCTGTCCAAGCATCCCCGGGCCTTCCCCGATCTCTACGTGAACATGGTGGCGGCGGGCGAGGCGGGCGGCATCCTGGATACCATTCTGCTCCGGCTGGCCACGTTCCTCGAGAAGAACGACGCCCTGGTGCGCAAAGTGAAGGGCGCCATGGTGTACCCGGCGGTCATCATCAGCGTCGCGGTCGTCGCCGTCGCGGTCCTGCTGATCTTCGTGATCCCGACCTTCTCCTCGATGTTCGCGTCGGTGAACATGACGCTGCCGCTGCCCACCCGGGTGGTCATCGGCGCGTCGCAGTTCCTGCTCCGCTACTGGTACCTCATGATCGGCGTCATCGTGGTCGGCGGCTTCGGCCTCCGGTCGTACTACGCCACGCCCGCCGGCAAGAAGACCATCGATGGCGCCCTGCTGCGCGCGCCGGTCCTGGGCGATCTGCTCCGGAAGTCGGCGGTGTCCCGGTTCACCCGGACGCTGGGTACCCTGATCTCGTCCGGCGTGTCGATCCTGGACGGCCTCGAGATCACCGCCAAGACGGCGGGCAACCGGGTCATCCACGACGCCATCATGCAGTCACGGCAATCGATCGCGGGCGGCGAAACCATCGCCGGGCCGCTGCAGGCGTCGGGCGTCTTCCCCCCGATGGTGATCTCGATGATCTCCGTCGGCGAGCAGACCGGCGGCCTGGACGAGATGCTGGCCAAGATCGCCGACTTCTACGACGCCGAGGTGGACGTCGCGGTGAGCGCCCTGCTGTCCCTGATGGAGCCCGTCATGATCGTGGTGCTGGGCGTCATCGTCGGCGGCATGGTGGTGGCGATGTATCTCCCGATCTTTGACATGGTCAACGCGGTCCAGTAGCTCCGGACCGTGTCTCCTGCGCGGACGGGGCGATGCCAATGTTGGCATCGCCCCGTTCACACGTCGGGGTGCGGGACTTGCAGCACTGCTGTACTGCCCCAAATATTATGTGATCCATCGGCCCCTTTGAGGAAGGACTTCCCATGCCGAAATTCCTTCACGCTTCCGTGACTGTCCCGGCGTTCCTCGCCGTCGCCGCCGCGGCTCCTTTGGCCGCGCAGCGGATGGAACAGCCGCGCATTCACGCCGTCGAGCTCACCTTCCACGGCGGGTATTTCCAGCCGACCGGGACCGGCGGGGCCAGCGGGAGCACCATCCTAACCCGGCGGCCCGCCTGGGTCGGCGGCGTCCGCTTCAATGCCTACGCCCCCGGCGGACGCTGGGGCGTCGAAGTGGCCGGCAGCTATTCCCCCGAGCGCATTCTCCAGTCGGGTACCAGCGGCAACCTGGGCTCGCGGCGTACCAACGCGCTCATCGGTACCGCCAAGGCGATGCTGGGCCGAAGCCCCCGGATGCCCGGAGTCTCATACATGGTGGGCGGGGGCCTCGGGGCCTTCCACCGGAAAAAGAGCGTCCTCGACTCCAGCACCAAGTCCACCGACATCACTGGTGTGCTCAGCGTGATGCTGCGCATTCCGCTGGACGGTCAGGTGGGGCTTCGGCTGGACGCCGATGACCTGATCTACAAGGCCGACTACGGCACCGGCAGCAAGATGCGGAACGACTTCGTGCTGACCGCGGGACTGGGCATTTCCTGGTAGTCGCAGGTCCGCTGGAAATCACGCGAAACGCCCGGCCCTCAACGGCCGGGCGTTTTAGTTGGGGGGATTTGGCTTTGATAGGGGAGGGGGGTATTATTAAATGTAAGACGTTAAGGACGCTAAAAGGCTAGGAACCATGTCGCTCGATCGAATTCTTGTCCTCCTCGGCGGCGTCGCCGCCATCACCTGGGTCAACTGGTATTTCTTCATGGCCCGCCGGACCATCGCGTCCGCGAGCCTCGACCCTTCAGGTACCCAGCAAATCGAAATCGCGGTGGCCGGCGGCTACAGTCCCGCATTGGTGCGGGTGAAGGCCGGCCGGCCGGTGCGATTGATCTTCGACCGCCGCGAGACCAACCCCTGCTCCGAAGAGCTGGTGATCCCCGATTTCGGTATCCGCCGGTTCCTTCCCCCCAATCAGAAGACCGCGGTGGAGTTTACTCCGACGACGTCCGGGTCCCACGAGTTCACCTGTGGAATGGGAATGCTCCGTGGGAAGGTCGTGGCCGAATGACCCAGACTGTGACGCTGCCGGTCACCGGGATGAGCTGCGCTGCGTGCCAGGCCCGGGTGCAGCGGGCCCTGGAGCAGACGCCGGGCGTCGAAGACGCCTCGGTCAATCTCCTGCTCAACTCGGCCGCGGTCCGGTTCGACCCTGGGGTCACCTCGCCGGAACGGCTGGTCGACGTGGTCCGGGACAGCGGATATGGTGCCGAGCTGCCGGCGTCGAAGCCCGATCTGGCAGGGGAAGAGATCGAGCGCGACGCCCAGGCCGGAAGGGAATTCCGTACCCTGCGTCGCAAGGCGGCGGTAAGCCTGGCCCTGGGCCTGGTGGCGATGGTGCTCACCATGCCGGTGATGGCCGCGGGTGACGCGACGGGGCACGCGCACACCGCCGATCCTTTCCTCCGCCTGGCCGCGAGGACGATCGAGCCGGTGCTGCGGAGCGGGCTACCCTGGCTTTACCAGGTCCCGGCGGGCACGCTGGCGCTTGTCCTGCTCGGGATCACCCTCTTCGTTGTCCTGTGGGCCGGCCGCCACTTCTACGTCCGCGCGTGGCAGGCGTTCCGGCACCACGCGGCCGACATGAATACGCTGATCGCGGTGGGCACCGGGGCCGCGCTGATCTTCTCCGTCTTCGCGACCGTAGCCCCCGGCTTCTTCCAGGCTCGCGGTGTGACGCCCGACCTGTACTACGAGGCGGTGATCCTGATCATCGCGCTGATTCTGGCCGGCAACGCGCTGGAGGCCCGCGCCAAGCGACGCACCTCGGCCGCGCTCCGGGCGCTGACCACACTACAGCCCGCCACCGCCCGTGTCATGCAACAGGGCGCCGAGGTCGAGGTTCCGGTCGAGCAGGTCCGGGAGGGCGACATCGTGCTGGCTCGCCCCGGGGAACGGATTGCCGTGGACGGCACGATCGTCGAGGGCACCAGCGCGGTGGACGAGTCGATGCTGACCGGAGAGTCGCTGCCGGTGGAGAAGCTGCCCGGCAGCGGAGTGATCGGCGGCACGGTGAACGGCACCGGCGCGCTTCAGTATCGCGCCACCACGCTCGGCGCGGAGAGCGTCCTCGCCCGGATCGTGCGCCTGCTGCGCGAAGCCCAGGGGTCGCGGGCGCCGATGCAACGGCTCGCCGATCGGATCAGCGCGGTGTTCGTACCGGTGGTGGTCTCGATCGCGATCGCCACGTTCGTGGTCTGGTATCTTCTCGCCCCCACCGCGCCCTTCGTGCGCGCCTTTGCCGCCGGTGTGGCGGTCCTGATCATCGCCTGCCCCTGCGCGATGGGTCTCGCCGTACCGACGGGGATCATGGTCGCTACGGGGCGCGCCGCCGAGCTGGGGCTCCTGATCAAAGGCGGCGAGGCCCTGGAGCGGGCCGGCCGGATCAACACGATAGTGCTCGACAAGACCGGAACAGTGACCGAGGGAAAGCCGGTCCTGACCGACGTGGTGGCCGCCTCCGAGGCGGCGGACTCGGCCTGGCTCGGCAAGGTCGGTTCGCTCGAGGCGGCTTCGGAGCACCCGGTGGCTGCCGCCATCGCGGAGGGTGTCAAGCTCCGCGGCCTCGCCAGGGAGGCGGTTACCGAGTTCCGCGCCACTGCGGGCCGAGGGGCATCCGGTCGGGTGAGCGGTATTCCCGTCGTGGTGGGAAACGAGCGAATGCTGAACGAGGCCGGCATTGAAATTGGTCCGCTTCGCGAGGTGGCGGCGGGCCTTGCGTCCCGGGGCAAGACTCCGGTTTTTGCCGCGGTGGGCGGCCGGCCGGCCGGTGTACTGGCGGTAGCTGACCGGATCCGCCCCACATCCGCGCGCGCGGTGTCGGCACTGAAACGGCTGGGCCTCGAGATCGTGATGGTGACCGGAGACGGACGCGAAACCGCCGAGGCGGTGGCACGAGAGGCGGGAATCGGCCGGGTTCTCGCGGAAGTGTTACCGGAGGGCAAGGTCGCCGAAGTCCGCCGGCTTCAGGAGCAAGGCCGCACCGTCGCCATGGTGGGGGACGGAATCAATGACGCACCTGCCCTGGCCGCCGCGGACGTCGGCATCGCCATGGGCGGCGGTACGGACATCGCAATGGACGCGGCAGACATCGTGCTCATGCGCGGTGATCTGGACACCGTCGCCCTGTCCGTCCGGCTTTCCCGCCGGGCGATTCGGGTCATGCGACAAAACTTGTTCTGGGCATTCGTCTACAACGTGATCGGGATCCCGATCGCGGCCGGGATACTGTATCCTGCCTTCGGCATTTTGCTGAGCCCAATCCTGGCCAGCGCCGCCATGGCGGCGAGCTCGGTCAGTGTGGTGGGGAACAGCCTGAGGCTGCGGGGGTTTGAGTGAGACAAGAGGCTAGGAGGCTAAGAGGCTAAGAGGCTAAGACGCTAAGAGGCTAAGTCGCTAAGAGGCTAAGACGCTAAGAGGCTAGGAGGATGTATGGTCGAGCGGGCATCGGGTGCAGACGCCGCGGCGCGATGCGGCTGCGAGGCGGCCGAGTCGGAGGGCCGGAAGGCCGTCGGGGTCGACCCCGACATCAAGGATCGCAATCTCAAGCGGCTGCGGCGTATCGAGGGCCAGGTCCGCGGCCTCCAGAAAATGGTGACTGAGGATCGCTACTGCCCGGAGATCCTGGTGCAGATCTCCTCGGTGCACGAGGCGCTCCGTGCGGTGGGACGGGAGCTGATGCGCAATCACCTCCGGCATTGTGTGGCCCAGGCGGTCCGGGCCGGCGGCGCAGAGGCGGAAGCGACCTACGACGAGCTGCTCGACCTCCTGTACACCACGTCACGATGAATGGACGTGGTTACATTCCGCTGATGCTGCCGATTCGCGGAGTCTCCCGGCTTCTCCGGGCGATGTGATTCAGGGCGTACTCCAGGTTTCCGGGCGCGGCGGCCACATCCGCCGGCGTGAAGCGGGCTATCTCCCCCAGGGCGGCGACATCCGGGTGGACGACCGGGTCATCCGCCAGTACGGGCTTCGCAGCGGCGATGACGTAGCGGGGGAGCTGCGGAACGGCAGAGGGGGCGGGGGGCTCGAGTCGGTGACGACGATCAACGGTCGCCCCGCCGCCGAGGTCGCCGATCGTCCCGAATTCCAGAATCTCAGCGCGATCCATCCGAACGAGCCGCTGCGGCTGGAATGCGGGCTGGTCCGGCAAGGGCAACCAGATCAGACCAACAGGATCATTGATCTCCTCTGTCCCCTGGGGAAGGGGCAGCGGGCGCTGATCGTGGCGCCGGCCAAGGCCGGCAAGACGATGGTGCTCCAGGCCATCGCCGAGGGCGTGAGTACCAATTACCCTGCGGCGTCGCTGTTCATCCTGCTGGTGGACGAGCGGCCCGAGGAGGTTTTCGAAATGGAGTCGGCGGGGTTCGGCGAAGTGGTCGCGTCGAGCTTCGACAATCCGCCGGCGCAGCACGTGTCGGTGGCCGAGCTGCTGCTGGAGCGCGCCCGCCGTCGGGTGGAGCTGGGCCAGGACGTCGTGCTGGTGGTGGATTCGATCACAAGGCTGGCCAGGGCGTACAATGCGGTCGTCAAGGGAACCGGCCGTACCCTGTCGGGGGGCCTCGATGCCCAGTCGCTGGAGCGCCCCAAGCGATTCTTCGGGAGCGCCCGGAAGGTGGATCCCAAGGCAGGCGGCGGCTCCCTCACCATCATCGCCACGGCCCTGATCGACACCGGGAGCAAGATGGACCAGCTGATCTTCGAGGAATTCAAGGGGACCGGCAACAGCGAGCTGGTCCTCTCGCGAGAGCTGGCCGAGCGCCGGGTCTATCCGGCCATCGACATGATCGCGAGCGGCACCCGGAAAGAAGAGCTGCTCCTTTCCGAGGAGGCTCTGGCCGCATCCCGGAAGCTCCGGCAGCGGATTGCCCGGATGACTCCCCTCAGCGCCATGAACGATCTGCTGGGCGACCTGCGACGCCATCCCACCAACGCCGCGCTGATCGGCGTGCTCAATGCACCGTGACCCCGAACCCGCGGAGCAGCGCGTGATTCGTCCTCTTTTGATCGCCGTCCTGTTGCTGGTTCCGCCGCTGGCTGCCCAGAGCCCAACGTCGGTCACGACGCATCCGCGGCCGGTGGCGCAGGCGGTCCGGGTCGCTACCGGACCGGTGCTGGACGGGCGGCTGGATGACTCCGTGTGGGCGTCCGTTCCGGTGCTCGCCGGCTTCCTCCAGCACGAGCCCTTCGACGACCGGCCCGCCACCGAGCGCTCCGAGGTGCGGATCGTGTTTGATGGGGAGGCGCTCTACATCGGCGCGCGGCTTCACGACAGCGACGCTTCGGGGATCGTGCGCGGCGAGGTGCGCCGGGATGCGGAGCTGCGGGAACAGGACGCCTTCATCATCATCCTCGACACCTACCGGGACCGCCAGAACGGCTTCGTCTTCGCCACCACGCCGGCCGGCATCGAACACGACGGCCAGCTGACCAAGGAAGGAGAAGGCGGTCTCGGCGGACCGCGCGTGCTCCGCCGGGATCAGGCGGCCGCCCCCAATCTCGCGTGGGACGGCACCTGGAAGGTGGCCACCTCGGTCGACTCGGCGGGCTGGACCGCCGAGTTCCGGATCCCGTTCGAGACGCTGCGGTACGCCGGAGGCAGGGATCAGGAATGGGGGCTCAATCTGGCAAGGTTTATCCGGCGAAAGAGCGAGGAGGATTTCTGGTCCCCGGTCCCGCGGCAGTACACCTTCTACCGCGTCTCCCAGGCGGGGACGCTGACCGGCGTGCAGCCGCCGACCCGCCGCATTGCACTGCTGACGCCTTACGGCCTCGGAACGGCCCGGCGCAACTACCTGGACCCGACCACCGACAAGGCCGACGCGTCGATCGAATTCGGGGCGGACGCAAAGCTGGGCCTGACCCAGAGCCTCACCGCGGACCTGACCTATAACACCGATTTCGCCCAGGTCGAGGTCGACGAGCAGCAGATCAATCTGACCCGTTACAACCTGTTCTTTCCGGAAAAGCGCCCGTTCTTTCTGGAGAACGCCGGAACCTTTGCGGTGGGCACGCCGCAATCGGTCGATCTGTTCTTCAGCCGGCGCATTGGTATCGACCCGCAGGGGCGCCCGGTGCCGATCATCGGCGGCGCGAGGCTCACCGGCAGGGCGGCGGGCCTGACGCTGGGTCTGCTCGACATCCAGACCCAGCACGTCGAGGTCGCCGGGCTATCGGTCACCCCACCGAACAACTTCGCGATGGTCCGGGTGCTGCGCGAGCTGCCCAACCGCTCGCAGGTCGGCGCTATCGCGGTGAGCCGCCTCAACACCGACAGCACCGGGGACTACAACGTGACCCTGGGGGCCGACGGGCGGCTCGGGATCGGGGATGTGGTGACCCTGGATGCCTACGTGGCCCGCACCGAGACGCCGGGACGCAACGGCGCCTCCAATGCGTTCAACCTGGCCGGCACCTACACCACGCGGCAGTGGGAGGCCACGTTGGCGGCCCGGCAGGTCGATGAGGATTTCAACCCGGAAGTCGGATTCCTGGAGCGGCCTTCTTTCCGTTACTACAACGTACGGCTGCTCCGGCATCTGCGTACTCCGAAGAGCAGCTGGTTTCGGGAGACCCGGCCCCACATCAACTTCCGGTGGTACGACGACGCCAATGGCCGGCCCCAGAGCCGGCTCCTCCACATCGACAGTCACTTTCTCTTCGCCAACGGTGCCTTCTTCGAGGCGCCGGGGCTCAACTTCGTCCGTGAAGTGCTCCGGGTGCCTTTCCAGATCTCCGACACCGTCACGCTGCAACCGGGGCAGTACGACTGGTTCGAGTTCGCCTCGAACTTCAACACCAATCTGAGCTCGCCGCTGTCGGTGGGGGGTACGCTGACGCTGGGCGAGTTCTACACCGGACGGCGAGTCGGCTTGCAGGCGAACGTCACGGCGCGGCCGAATGAGCGGTTTTTCGCGACCGCGCGGGTCGACTATCAGAACGTGCACCTGGATGAGGGCCATTTCAATCGAGTGCTTCTGGGGCTCAGGCTGGCCTATGCCTTCACGCCCAGCGTCTTCCTCCAGTCCCTCACCCAGTACAACAACGGGGACAAGAGTCTCTCGAACAACATCCGGTTCGGCTGGGTCGGGCCGGCCGGCACCGGGTTGTTTCTGGTGATCAACGAGGGCCGGGAAACGGGATCAAACTCCCGGCCGCTGGACCGGGCGATCATCGTGAAGTTCACCAAGCAGATGGAACTAGGGAGGTAGCTCCCTAGTTCCTGACTTTCAACGCGGCGCCGATCGAGTCCGCCAGCATGCGGATGAGATTTCGGCCATGACTGTCCCGGATGTTGAGCTTGACCCCGTTCCGATCCGCCTTGAAATCCACGAGGGAACGGCCCGCGTCGTCGTGCACCGAGATCACCGCGCCCTGGGAGTCGGCCTGAAGTGAAAAACTGCCACGCTCCGGGCCTCCGTGACTGCGGACATCGAAGGTGCCCTTGGCCTGCACGCCACCCCGATCATCCTTGGCCAGCGAGGCATCCAGGCTCCGGATGTCGGAGGAGCGCCAGCGATTCACGTCGCGCCGGAGGAGCAGCAACGGCCGGGTGACGGAGCCCGGCTCGAAGATGACCTCGCCGCTCTTGACCAGGTCGCCGGCCTCCAGCTCGGCCCGGTCGGCGCAACGGAAGCCGAGGCGCTCGTCGAGATGGGCCAGGTCATCGGCGGTGAGGGTGCATTCGCGAACCAGCTCGAGGTCCCCGGCGTCACTCAGGTCCACCTTGATGGCCACCCGGCCGGGATCCTCCGGCCCGGTGCGCTGGACATCGATGCCGGACACCTCGCCGATGTTCCGCCCCTCGAACCGGAACTTGAGATGGGCCAGCTGGAGCGGGATCCGGCGGCTCACGCTGGCCAGGAACTGACCGACCTCGGCTTTTCCCTTCCGCACTGCGGCCATTACCCCGACACCGAGCACGAAAATCAGGAGTGCACCAAGCGCGATTCGGAGCCAATACCGGTTCATGGGAGGCCTCCTCGTGAAGCATAGTTGAAACGTTGCAACTCGATACGTTCGCCCATGTGGCTTTGTTTCAGTTTGCTTGCTCCGGCGGGCCGGGTTGTCCTATGTTCACGTCGGTTTCGGGGGCCATCCAGTGACCAGTCGCCAGTGACCAGTGACCAGTAGGGAGGGGGGTCGACGTTTCGTGTTGCTCAGAGTCGGTTTCCTGCTGCTGGCGGCCATATCCGGATGCAGGATCGAGCAACGCACGCCACGGTCTCCGGCGAATGCCGCAGGTGAGGCGCTGCGGGTCCCGCACGACTCGACGATCCCCGGCGGTCCGCTGGGAGCCGCGATCCGGCGAGGCCGGGCGCTTCTGGCTGATACACCCGACAGCCTGCCGGGATATGCGGCGAGTAATCTTCGGTGCTTCAGTTGCCACCTTCGCGACGGGACCCAGGCCGGTGCGCTCCCCCTCGTCGGAGTGTACTCGCGTTTCCCGCAGTACCGGGAGCGGAACGCTATCGTGAATATGCTGGAGGACCGGATCAACGATTGTTTCGAGCGCAGCCTGAACGGCAAGGCGCTCCCGCGTGACGGGCCCGAGATGAGGCAGATCGTGGCGTACCTGGCGCATATGTCCCAGGGCATCGCGCCACCGGGGGTGGTGCCGGGGATGGGAATCCGCACCTTGCCGGTGCTCGCGGCGGATACCGTTCGGGGCCGCGCGGTGTTCGAGTCGACCTGTACCCGCTGCCATGGGGCCGACGGGTTGGGCACCCCTCTCGCGCCGGCGCTCTGGGGCGACCGCTCGTTCAACGTGGGCGCCGGCATGGGGCGGCTCAGGACGGCGGCTTCATTCATCCGCGACAACATGCCCAACGATCGCGCGGTGGTGCTTACGGATCAGCAGGCCTTCGATGTCGCGGCCTATGTGGTTTCCCGGCCGCGTCCGGATTTCGCTCGCAAGGGAGACGATTGGCCCAACGGCAATCCACCGCCGGATGTGGCGTATCCAACCCGGGCGACACTCAAGGCTTCGGGCGTTCCTCCGAAGCCATAGCTTTTCCCCTGTAAGGATGGAGGTGTTCGATGCATTCGTTCGGTACCAGCCCCCGCCGCAGCTTTCTGTCACGCCTCGCCGGAGCCGCCGCAGCGGTTGGCGTGGGCGGCGCGTTCCCCCGCGGGCTCGTGGCCCAGCCAACCCAGGCCCAGGATGCCTGGCTCGACAAGCAGACCGGCTCACACCGCTGCCTGTTCGACTTTCCGACCCATTCGGAGGGTCTGCCGCTGCTCCACATGTTCAATTATCTGAACACGTATGCCAGCGCCTACGGAACCAAGGCCGGGGACGTAAACGCGATCGGGACGCTGTATTTCGTCGGGCCGACGTCGAGCATTCCGCTGGCGTTCAATGACGCGATGTGGTCGAAGTACAAGCTGGGGGCCTATCTCAAGCTCGACGATCCAAAGACCAAGGCGCCCTCGCTGCGCAACATGTTCAACGCGCCGCAGGCGGGCGATCCGGTGCTGTTCGGCGGCGCCTTTGCGCAGGCGTCGATCGCGAATCTGCAGAAGATGGGATCGACCTTCCTCCTCTGCAACAACGCGCTGGGTCTCTTCACCGGGCAGATCGCCCAGCAGTCGGGCGGCACACCGGACGCGGTCGGCGCGGAGCTCCGGGCCAATCTGCTGCCGGGCGTGGTGATCGTTCCGGCGATGGTGATCGCGATCGAGAAGGCGCAGTCGAAGGGAATCGCGTACAACAAGCAGTAACGACGGTAGGACGGTAGGACGGTAGGACGGTAGGTCGGTACGCACTCTTACCGACCTACCGACCTACCGACTTACCGACTGTCCTTGCCTCTGGCCTTCTGAATCTCTCTCCGATCCCGCTTGGTGGGCCGGCCTTTGTCGGTTCCACCGTGCAGGGCGGCGGCGAGGCGGTGCTGCTCGTGGAGGCGCTCGCGGGCGGCCCGGCTCTCGGGGTCTTCCTGGTACAGGCCGGCGGCCACGCTGGCGGGACCGCGCTGCGCCGCCACCGCGAGCACCGTAATCCGGTGCTCGTACGGTCCGAGCCGGATGCGCAGCGTGTCGCCGGGACGGACCGGCTTCCCCCGTTTGGCCTTCTCACCATTGCGTTCGATCCTGCCGCCATCGATGGCAGCCGCGGCCAGTGCGCGCGTCTTGAAGAACCTCGCGACCCAGAGCCATTTGTCGAGTCGGGATTCGGGCATGCGTGATCTCGGGGTAGAGAGGCTAAGAGGCTAACAGGCTAAGAGGCTACGAAAGTAGCATGGCAGATGTGTACTTAGCCTCCTAGCCTCTTAGCGTCCTAGCCTCCTGCCGTTTACCTTCCGGCCATCCCGGTGCCAGGTCCTTTGATAGAACCTTCCCGCCTGCCCGCCGTGCCCGAGGGCTCGATCCCGCCTCACGCGGGAGAGCGGCGCTTCGGTCCTCCGGAACAACGCAGCTTTCTCCGGTGGCTGTTCACCGGCCGCGTGGTGCTGGCGATGGTGGTGCTGGTCCGGGCCGCGCTGTCGCGGGAAGAGGCGCCCGACGCCGCGTTCACCGCCGTCCTGATCGTCCTGCTGGCGTTCGCGGTCACGGCGTACGGCATCTTCGTCATCTTCATCAAGAAGCAGCGTGGCCGGCTCGCCTTCCTGCAGACGCAGGCGGCGATGGACCTGATGCTGGTCACCACGCTGGTGCATTTCGAGGGACCGCAGCAGAGCGGATGGGCGGCGCTGTACGTGCTGGTCATCGCGATGTACGCGCTGCTGATGCCGCTGCGGTCGGGGATCGTCACCGCGCTCTTCGGCGCGGCGCTCTTCCTCGCCGATGCGTACTTCGGCCAGCCGGGACCGCCCGGTACCTGGCTGTGGGGGCAGGTGGC
>Ga0070699_100002902_pt1 | contig 15257 bp, 11 predicted proteins | sample KBSK1503metaG_FD_65473 | JGI IMG/M metagenome (GOLD analysis project Ga0070699, IMG submission 65473) | Corn, switchgrass and miscanthus rhizosphere microbial communities from Kellogg Biological Station, Michigan, USA - KBS K1-50-3 metaG | ecosystem: Host-associated > Plants > Roots >...
GACCTTTGCCGAACGTCGTTTCGCCGACGATGAGTGCGCGATCATGATCCTGAAGCGCGCCGGCAACGATTTCGGCTGCCGAAGCAGTCTCCCCGTTAACCAGCACCACGATCGGAACATTGTCCGGATTTTCGTTCACTGCCGCGTACGACTGTGAGCTGTCGCGAAAACGTCCCCTTTGCGAAACGATCATCTGTCCGCGTCCCAGGAAGGTATTTGCGACCTTGACTGCCTGAATCAACAGACCGCCGCGGTTGCCGCGCAGATCGAGCACCAGCATGTTCATGCCCTTGCTGTGCAGGAACCTGAGCGCCTGCTCAAACTCGTCGAACGTCGTGATATTGAAACCGCCGGTCATGGCCACGTAGCCGACTCCCGGCCGCAGCATGTAGGCCTGCGCTATCGACGGCAGCGAAACTGCGTCGCGAACGATACTCACCGTTTCAGACTGCTTCGTCGCTGGATGCTCGACAGTGACTTTGACGGTTGTGCCGCGTGCCCCGAGTAGAAACTTGCGTACTTCCGGAAAGGTCTTGCCCTTCATCGAATTGCCGTCAACGGCGGTAATGCGGTCGCCAAACCGCAACCCGGCACGATAGGCGGGCGATTCAGGGAAGGTGGCGCGAATAAAAGTATTAACGTCCGAACCTTCGCGCAGATCCTCGATGGTGGCGCCGATGCCGAAGTATTCCGAGCGCTGCTCGGTGCGGAACGACGCGTACTCAATCGGATCGAAATAAGTCGAGTGCGGGTCGAGCACGCTGAGCATGCCGCTGATCGACGACTTGAAGATCGCGTTGTAGTCGAGCTTGCGGCCGTCGATATGGTTTGACTGAATAACCGCCAGCGCTTCGGCGAGATCGCTCTTGATCATCGGACCCGAAGGCGCGGTTTTGCCGGTCGTGGGAACGCCGGCTGTTGGTCGGTCGGGAGTTGTTGCCCGCCGGGCCGATCTATTCTGCTGGGCAATAATCAATGCGGGAACTGCCAGGGCCAAAACGAGGAATAGAATTCCCGGGGCAAAAGACCTTTTTCTCACGCAACCCTCCTAAAAAACTGTATATCGCGGGTTCTAACCGTCGGACCGGTTTCGGGTAGGAAACACGGGACGCCAGAATAACACGAAGCACTGAACCTTTTGAATGTACGCCGGGCGTCTTATAGAAGTTTTCTGATGCTGCGACTCAGAAATTGGTCGCCTGTCGTTTAGGTCGAATAGGACTTATAGCACCCATTTGTTTTATTATTGCTTTTCAAGCTCTCGCACGACAGTTCGACGGAGGATTCTGAATGCCCACGACATTGAAACGGGACAGTCTGTTGTCTTTTGCCAATTCTCACCGCGAGGAGTTCGAATCACTCCTCAAGCGTTTTGTTGAGACCCCCACCGTCTCGGTCGATCCGGGCCATGCAGACGACATCAGAAAAGGCGTCGAACTTACCGCGGAGACGCTCGAGGGTTACGGCGGCAAAGTCGAGATTTACAAAGCCGAAAAAGGAAATCCGGTCATTCATGGTGTGTTTGGCAACGACTCGAACCGGCCGACAGTCACCGTCTACAACCATATCGACGTCCAACCCGCTTCCAAAGAAACTGAACCGTGGGAAACCGAGCCGTTTGAATTCACTAAAAAAGGCGACACTTACTACGGCCGCGGCACGACCGACGACAAAGGCCCGGCGCTGAGTGCACTCTTTGGCGCGCGTGCCGCGATCGAGGCCGACGTTCCGGTGAACATCCGTTTCCTGTGGGAGTTTGAAGAAGAGATCGGCTCGCCAAATTTCGAGAAGATCATTTCCAAAGCCGAGCCCGATCTACGCACCGATTCAGTCGTCGTTTCCGACACGGTTTGGGTTTCGCGCAACCGGCCCGCGAGCTCCGCCGGACTGCGCGGCCTGCTCGGTTTCATCCTGACTTTGGAAACCGGCACCACCGACACACATTCGGGCGAGACAGGTGGCGCCTCGCGCAATCCGATCGCGGAGTTGATGCAGCTGCTTTGCGACATCTACGAAGTCCGGACCGGCAAGGTCAAAATCAAAGGCTTTTACGACGACGTGATTCCGCCGACCAAAAAAGAGCTGCAGGATTGGGCAAACTGCGGCTTCACCACCCAGGCGTTCAAGAAAGCGCATCATCTGAAGAAGATGCGTTCACAAGATCCGCTCGAGTTGATGAAGCGTATCTGGGGCATGCCGACGTTGGAAGTTCATGGCGTCGTCGGTGGTTACCAGGGCCCGGGATTGAAATCGATTGTGCCGCCGCGGGCAGAGTTGAAGGCGTCGTGCCGGCTAGTGCCGGGCCAGAACCCCGCAAAGATCAAGAAGCTGATTGCCGCGGCCGTCAGAGACAAGAATCCGGACGTTAAGGTTCAGTTTGAACATGCGGCGCCGGCGTTTCGGACGGTGCTCGAGGGTGAGTTGCCGCTGGCCTTGAAACGTGCGATCAAGTTTGCGTTTGGACGCGATGCGGTCTTCGTGCGCGATGGCGGAACGATCGGCGCGATGACGAGTATCGAGAAGGTGTTGCGCTGCCCGGTGCTGTTTCTTGGTCTATCGCTGCCCGAGCACGGTTATCACGCGCCAAACGAGAATTTCGACTGGCAGCAGGCGTCAGGCGGGATGGTCGCGTTTGCGAAGTACTTCGAAGAGATTTCAAATCTAAGATAATTTAGCGGCTAAATTATACAGGAGAGCCGTTCTTCGTTGAGGGCGACGAAGCCGGTCTTTTCGTAGAAGCTGCGCGCTTCGGGGTTATCCAGGTGGACCGCGACGTCGATACGCGTCACGGCTTCTTTTCTTAACTGGTCCTTGAGCCGGCTCAGCATGTCGGACCCGATGCCTTTACCGCGTCGATCGGGCTTCACGGAAACGTCGTCCAGTTTTGCGACCACCGAACCCATCGACGTCGAGATCGCATAACAGACCACACAAATTCCCGCCACGCCATTCTCGTCATAAGCCATCCAGACGAACCCAAGCTCCGGGTGCTCCAGAAACAGATTGAGCGCGTTATTCAAACCCTGCATGCCGAGGTCACCGTACGCCTGACTGCTCGCGAGATAGTGCTCGTCGGCAGTGAGAAAGTCACTGAGCATATGAAACGCGTCGAGCACATCAGCCGCGTTCATTTTTCGACACGTAATCACGCCGCCAATGATGCCATATCTCTCGCAGATGCTATAATCCAGCCTCCGCTTTTCAAGTAATTCCATCCCATTCGACGTAGGTCAGGAGCCATGAAAAAAACTATCACTCTCTTTGCCGCCGCCCTGTTTCTTGTCACGGCCATCTCGACGTTCGGACGCGAAGCGCGTTTGGTGCGCTATCCGCATTATCACAACGGCCGCATCGTCTTCACTTACCTCGGAGACATCTGGACCGCTGACGAAAATGGCCAGAACGTGCAACGCCTAACCGTCAATCGCGCGCGCGATGTTTATGCGCGCTTCTCGCCCGACGGGAAGTGGATCGCCTTCTCGAGCGAGCGCAACGGCAATCTCGACGTCTTTCTGATTCCGTCGAGTGGCGGCAACGCGAAACAGTTGACCACTCACTCCGCCGACGATGTCGTGCTGGGATGGTCCAACGATTCGCGCTCGGTACTGTTCAGCAGTAATCGTGGCGAAGACTTTACCGCGCAGCTTTATCTCGTCAGCCTCGACGGCGGCATGCCGTGGAAGGCCGGCACTGACATGGGCGTGCAAGCCTCGTATTCGCCGGATGGAAAGCGACTCGCCTACAACCAGAAAGCGCAGGTTTACTGGCGCAAGTATTATCGCGGCGCGAACCAGAGCGACATCATGATCATGGACGTCGCGGCGAAGAAGTTTTCTCCCGTCACTGATTTCGATGGTCTCGATTCATGGCCCATGTGGGGACACGATGGTTTCATCTACTTCGTCAGCGATCGCGACGGCAACGGACTGACCAACATCTGGCGCGTTTCCGAAAACGGCGGCAAGGCGGACAAGGTCACGAACTTCAAGTCCGGCGACGTGCGCTGGCCGTCGATTAGCTCCGACGGCCGCGTGATCGTTTTCGAGCACGACTTCGGAGTCTGGAAACTCGACGTCAGCTCCAAACGCGCCACTCCGATCACGCTCAACATCGACGCCGAAACTCAGGAAAACTTAGCCGAGCTTCGCTCGTTCAGCTCCGAAGCCGACGATTACGATCTCGCGCCGTCGTCGCGGCGCATCGCGTTCTCGATTCACGGTGAGATCTTTACCGCGCCCGTCGAGGAGGGCGATCTGAAGCAAATCACTGATGGTCCAGCGCGCGATCGCGAGGTTAGTTACTCGCCCGATGGCAAGTGGCTGGCATACATTTCCGATCAAAGCGGACGCGAAGAACTCTACGTAGCCCCGATTGATGCTTCAGCACCGCCGCAGCAAGTCACCGACATCGACGCGCTGAAGTTTGGTTATAACTGGTCTCCCGATTCGAAAGAGATCGCCTTTACCGCGTCTGACAACAACCTGCGCAAACTGACGGTCGCCACGAAGCAGCTTGCCGTGCTCGATACTTCGCACTACGGCAACTTCAGCCTGCCGGTCTGGTCGCCGGACGGAAAATGGATCGCCTACTCGAAGCCGGACGCGTCGCGTACAAATGATGTTTACCTGATCGCGTCGTCAGGTCAGGAGAAAGAGCCGCACAAGGTCACATTTGATGCGTCAAACGACGGCAACCCGCATTTTGGACCAGACGGTCGCAAACTATTTTTCCAACGCGTCGAGACTGCCGGCGGCGACCGGACCTCGGCGCAGATCTATTCGGTTTGGCTGGAACGGCAGGATCGCGATCCCGACGACGCGGAGGAACGCGAAGCTGAAGCACCGCAGCCGGCAGCCGAAGGCGATGGCGCCGCAGGTCCGCCACGTCGCGGTCCGGCAGCCAATCGTCCACCACGCGAGATCAAGATCGATTGGGATGGTCTCAAACGACGTACGCGCCAGATTACGCGCATGCCGTTTGCCATTCTCAACTACACCCTCACTTCCGACAGCCGCACCATCGTCTTCATCACTACCGAGCCAGCGGGTCCGGCAAGTATTCCGGTGCTCTACTCAATTCAGGAAGACGGGCGTCGCTTAACGAGAATCACGGCGGGGCAGCCGCCGAATGAAGCCGGCGAAGGTGGCCCGGGTGGTGGCGGTGGTTTTGGTGGCGGGATTTCCGATCTGCGCATTTCGCGCGATGGCCGCACGATCTTCTTCCGCGAACGTGACGGAGTTTACTCGGTGCCGCTGGCTGCCGCACCGGCCGCCGGAGCTGCCGCGGCGACACCGGGTCGCGAACCTGCGGGTCGTCGTCGGATCAACTTCAACGTGCGCGTGCGTATCGATCGTCCGGCTGAGTGGGCCGAGATGTTCGACGATGGCTGGCGCACGATGAAATATCGTTTCTACGATCCAAACATGCACGGCATGAACTGGGATGCAGCGCGCGCGAAGTATCGCCCGCTCGTCGAGTTCGTGGGCGATCGCCAGGAGCTGCTCAACATCATCAACGAAATGATTGGCGAGTTGAATGCTTCGCACACCGGTGCCGCGCCGCCGCCGCGCGGACAAGGCGGCGGTGGCGTTGCCACTTCACATCTCGGTGTCGAGCTCGAACCCGACACGGCAGCCGGCCGTTATCGCGTTGCGTACGTTTACGAAGATGGACCAGCCGATAAAGACTGGGTGCGCGTGAAAGTCGGCGACTACCTGCTCGCGATCGACGGCAAGCCGATCAAAGCCGGTGATGAATACTGGCAACTGCTGAATGAACGTCTCAATCGCAAAGTTACGGTAACGTTCAACTCGAAGGCCGCGGAAGATGGCGCGTGGAGCACGCGCATCGAGGCGATCTCGACCGGGGCTTACAGCCAGTTGCGTTACGAGCGTTGGGTTAAGGAGCGCCGCAAGAAAGTGGACGAGTTGTCGGGCGGCCGCATCGGCTACCTGCACATCCAGTCGATGAATCAGCCGTCGCTGCGGAGGTTTGAAAAAGAGTTGCGTGAGTATCGCAACAAGGACGCGATGATCATCGACCAGCGCTGGAATGGTGGTGGCAACATCGAACAGGAGCTGCTCGCGATCCTGGTCCAACGCCAGTATCAGATCTGGCAACCGCGCGGCACGGAAGCGATGGGTCGGCCGTTCGCCGGTTACTTTGGACCAAAGGTCGTGCTGCAAAACTGGCGCTCGGCGTCAAACGCGGAAATGTTTCCGGCTGGGTTCCGTGCGTTGGGTCTGGGGAAAGTGATCGGCACACCGACGATGGGCGCGGTTATCGGTACGGGCAGTTACAGTTTGATCGATGGCTCGACGGTGCGCACGCCGGGCGTCGGTGTGTTTCTCGCGGATTCGAAACGCACGAACATGGAAAACTATGGCGTGCAGCCGGATATACTCGTCGATAACAAACCCGAGGACGGACTTGCCGGACGCGATCGTCAACTCGAAGCCGCGGTTGATGAGTTGATGAAGCAGCTAAACGGATCGAAGAAGAACATCGCGACCGAAGCGCAGCAACGGTAGAACATTTTAGCCGCAGATTTACGCAGATGAACGCCGATCAGGCAGTCTTTTCTGATCGGCGTTCATCTGCGTAAATCTGCGGCTGGTTTATGGCGCAACGATGTTATCCATCTTCACCACTTCGAAATCCGATCCCTTGATCGATTTCAGAGTGTTGAGCTCGTCGTCGTCCCAACGCGGATCGGGAGCGCCGCTGATGAACCAGTTCGATCCGTTGTCCGCCAGGATCATGCCGTACTTCTTGAGAGCTCGTAGTATCACCTGCATCGCCGGCGAGTAGCCGGAGATATTGACGGACGCTTTCAAACGCACGCGCATGCCCATCGGTGGCCGATCGACGCTCGTGTTGGTACTGGCCCAGTGACGCGCCGGCGCCACGTAAGCTCGGCGCGTGATCTGCGCCGTAAAGCGGATCGCGTGCTTGATCTCCTGTTGTTCAAACACCTCGTCATAACGTACTAATCCCGGGAAGATCGGTAAACCCGCCGCATCCGCCGAAGTCCAACCTGCCGGTCGCAACGCATTCGAGTTCAGATCGAAAACCGCGCCCGAATCGGCATTCCAACTCGCCCCGTTGTTCACCGGAAACGCTCGATACAGCTCGTAGAGTTTCCAATTGTCGCGATCGATCACGAGCACGTGACGATCGCCGGTGCCGTTCGGACCACCTTCGACCGGCGCGCCAGGCGGCACGGGATATGGTCCCGGATCGCTTTGCGAGCCAAACGCGGTGAAGTTGATCGCGACCGGCGTTTGACTGCCCGAGATGACGATGTAGGGAATGCCGTTCGGCGCACCGTCCCAAACAGTGCCGAAGTCAGGATGTAGACTCGTAGTCAAACCCATGCCCGCGATAAGGTTCGCGGAATTTGGATCGACCTGACTGTTGGAGATGTCCTGGTTCCACGCGTTGTCAAACGGAAAGGGCTGTTGGCCATGAAGACTCGCGCCGTTGCCGAGATCAGGTGTCGGTTGTGCGACCGGCACGTCGTCAGGTGGACCATCGCCGAGGTGGCCAATGCCGATGCGCACGCGATTGCTGGTCAATCCGTGTGCGGTAATTCCCACGAGCACGTCGCCAACATCGCCGAGCGTATCGTGCAAACGAACGGTGACGGCAGTCACGCCGGAGAGGTTCGGAACTGTTCCAACGTACTCAACTGTAAGCGGGTATTGAATGTGGTTGCCGTCTTCCGCGGAGGCGCTGACGTTAGCGGCCGTCTCGCCGGGAAGCAGCGACAAGTTGGTCGCGAAAAGCGTTACGCGTGTGCGCGTATCCTGACCAAATGGAGCCGGCGCACTGGTCGGAAATGGTTCGGCAAGCAGCGTGGCTGACTCGACCGCGATGCCGCGCGTCGAGTTTGTTTTGGTGAGTAATACCGGCGGACTCGCGAGCCGTGCGGTTGCCGGCGCGAGCAGTGCGATGCAGCAGAACAAGAAAACGAAGATGAAATAGCCACGGATAACCCGGGTGCTTCCCATAGTTCGACCTGAACCGTTTCGAGTTTTGTTGAGGTTAGGGCAATGAGGGAATAGAGCAAGTACCACCCAAACTTAATTGGGTGGCCCATGCTAAGTCAAGAAGTTTTCCGGGCGAGCTTAAAGCGCGGGTTCCGTTTGCGGCGCGGCAGCCTGTTGGGCCATCACTTTTTCCAGCGCGAGGAGCTCGCGTCCAGCCATAAAACCGCGAATCAGGAAAAACAGCACGAACGCGTGCGCCAGTACGCTGATGATTTCGCCGGATAGTAGCGACAGCAGTCCATCCATCAGAAATACAATCGCACCGATCAGATAAGCCCAGATCTGTTTCTGGTTCGCCAGCCAGCCAAAAAGCACGAAGATTCCGGTGATGATCAGATCGAGCAACAAGCCCACGACCTTGGCACCGGCGGCACCACCCGCTTGAGCGGAGAAATAGGCAGCGACCCCATCGATAATCTGAGTAATACCCAGACTAAAGATGAACTGTATCCCGCCACCGAAAAAAGCAATCAGCGACGTAATGATCGAGAGACCCGCGATCCAGTAAAACCAGTTGGCACCGGCTTTGTAATGTTGCACGAGTTGAGCATGACGAATGTTGTCGTAGTCCATTTCCACGGGAGGCCTCCTTAAATTATTCGATTTTAGATCCGCGCTTACGGTTTGAGTTTGAAGTCCGCGGGCACAAACTCAATAGACTTCAAAACGCCGTCCATTTTCAGTTTCTTGTCGACATTCGCGATGAAAGCGACTACCACCGCATTCGCGGGCTTGCGTTCGCCGCAGGTGATCTCGCCTTTAACGGAAGTGTCGTAGGTGGTCAGCTCCATGTCGTCAAAACTGGCAGCGCGCAACCGCAGCAACGACGTGCCCACCTGGACCACAAATACGATGCCCTTCGGATCGCACTCGAGTTTCAACAGCGTGCCTTGTAACTGCATTTCACCCGCCGCCGGCGGCCGCAGTACTTCTCGCAAGTACGAAGAAGGATCGGACGCCGGAATTTTGGCGGCAGTTTCAGTGACTACCTGATCAGCATTAACCAGAGCCGGCGCCGTTTGTTTCTCGTCTTCGGTAGTTTCTTCCTTTGCTTTTTCAAAACTCGAAATCTGAGCGAGCAAGCTCGCAGCTTTCTGTCGTACCTCTTCGTCCGAACTTGATTTAGCAACTTGGTCCAGCATTTCGCGCGCGACCTTGCCGTCGCCTTTTTCGAGATAGAGTTGCGCCAGCATGAACGTGAGATCCTGCCGGCCCGGCAAGGAAATCAACAGCTTCTTCAACGACGCGATCGACTCATCGATACCTTTTCCCGTTACGAGACTGATAAACGCCAGCAGGCTGTACGACTCGGGATAGTCAGGACGAAGTGCAATCGCCTTCTCCAGGTGCTCGCGTATCTTCGCGCTAACGTCGGCCGGATAACCGGCGACGGTTGGTCCGCCATCTGGTCCTGAGCGACTCAGAGTAAAAGCGTAATAGTAGTGAGTCAGGTAGTTCTGCGAGTTTGCAGCCACGGCGCGTTCAAGACTCGCGTGGGCCTCGTTAACCTTGCCTTCGCGGAAGTAGGCCATGCCGAGTGACGCATGGGCCATCGCGAGGTTGGGATCGAGCTTCACTGCCTTCTCGAGATAGGTGTAAGCATCCTGGCGATTACTGTGCAGCAGCAGATCGCCGAGATAGGCTTGTACTTCAGCTTCCGTGAGTTGAGTTGCGTTAACAGACGTGTCGAGTTCGAGCTTTTTCTCGAAGTGTCCGCGAATCACATTGTAGCGATCCTGCCTGACGTAGTTGCGCAGATCTTTTTCAACGGCCTCGAAAGGAACGCCGAAAGCCTGCTGAAACGCCTGTTCCATCGGCATCTTCGAACCCATCAGCTCGAGAAACTTTCCTAACTTCTCAGCTCGTCCTTCTTTGCCGACGATTAGGTAGTGCATCAACGCCCACGACTGAGCGTAGAAGATCGATTGCTTGTTGCGCTCGTTGTAGTGCGCCGATTTCTGATCGACTTCAAAGAGCGTCTTTAACGGCAGCATCTTGCTTTCGCGCAATCGAAAGACGTGACTGCCGATCGGGCTTCCGATTACGACCTTTTGATCGTCACTGATGCTGAAGGTGCTGTAATACTCGGCGAGTCCTTCATTGAACCACACCGGAGCGTCGCTGAAGGTGTTGTTGACGAGCAGGTGCGTGTACTCGTGAAAGATTACCGTAAAAGGATCCTGCTGGCCTCTGACTTCCGTTGTCAGCGTGATGTAATTCACGTCCGGGCCTGGTTGAAAGTAGCCGGCCGTATTCGCATTCGGTTTGAAGGGCGCGTACGAGCTGTCGCTTTTGAACACGACCACCGTGGTGGGAACGGGCGTGTTGAACCGGATATTGGGAAAGATGTTTGTGAAGGCTTCGCGAAACTGCTCCAATTTCAGACCGACGCGACGAATTTCCTGCTCGCTCGCATTTCCCAACATGAAAAAGTTTTTCGTGCGCACGCTGACCCAGGTGTCTTTCGCGGCCACCGGGGTGTGCTGGGAAACAACGAGCAGCAGGCAAACACTAACAGCGAGGGAAAAAACAATACGTTTCATAACAAATACTCAGGGTCCAAAAATTGAGGAGTTTGCAAGCCGGAACGCGTATTCAAGTGTGACCCATTGCGAGACTTCCTTGCCCGCTTTCATCGCCGGCTTGAATTTGATCTCACACGCGGCGCGAATGGCGTTTTCAGTGAGACCGTAGGGAACTCGCCTTACTACTCTAACGCGATCGAGTTTGCCGTTAGCCAAAAGCAGGACTTTCAGGACCACGTTGCCCTGGACGCCGACGCGGCGCGCTTCACGCGTGTAGCCGGGCTCAGGCCGCGCGATGATCTCTGCTTTAACGTCAACTTCTTTCGGCGCGAAGCCTGCGACCTCGGGTGGATCCAGCAGATGTGCGAGCGAGCCGTCGTTGGTGCAGCTATAGTCCTGATCTCTTTCCGCGGTCACTTGTTCGCGTGGGGGCGCCGACGGTGTTGGGGAAGGCTTTTCTTCCGGTGTGGGCGTCGGTGCAGGCGCAGCAGGTCGTGCACGTCTGCCTGACTGGGCAAAGGCAAAGGTGCTGAAGATGAGAATGAGGATTAAGGCTGCTCTCATCGTACGACTTAAAACGTCATGCACGGGCGCAAAGACGCGAAATTAGATCCGATTTAGCTATTTGTCGTTAGCGCCTTTTGCGTCGGTGCGTGGGTCTGCTTCACTCTTCCGGCCCGGTACACGTTGATCCGTGCAGGGCAGGAATTTTCTGGCTGATAACGGGATACTTCGGAGCCTCGTCAATATTGATTTGGGTCCAGTGAGCGTAGTTCTCAGGCACGTTGGTATCGGCAAAAATTGCTTCTACGGGACATTCAGGAACACAGGCATCGCAATCGATGCAGGTGTCGGCATTGATGTAGAGGCGATCGGTTAATTCATGAAACGCTTCAACGGGACAAACAGCTGCGCAGTCGGTGTACTTGCAATCGACGCATAATTCCACAACTACGTAGGTCATTGGGGAACGAGGCTCCTTTCGATGATGGCAAATAGTTATTCACTCGCGAGTGTAATGTCAACCGAAAAAAGATTTTCAGCCGCAGATTTACGCGAATGAACGCAGATCTGATCCGCGTTCATCAGCGTAAATCTGCGGCTAAAACTCTTAAGCGCCTTCACCGCCGCGCCGCTCGAGTTTGCCCGGACCGTGGATGGTTTTGTTGATCTGCGGATCGCCTTTGTAGTAGACGGACGAGGGACCGGAGATCGTTACATCCAGTTGATCGGCAACGTCGATATCGATCCGCGAAACGCCCTTGCTCTCCACGACAGCGCGTGATGCATGGAGATTGTGAGTGTCGATCTTTCCCGCGCCGCTGCTGTCGATATCGACGAGCTTCGTGTTCCCCGAGACGTTGATGCTCGGTGCACCTTCCGCATCGATTTCAAACTTCTCATTATTCAAGCCCTTGATATCGATGCGACCCGCGCCCTCAACCGAAAGACCCTCGAGATTGGGCACCGAGATCCGAAACTTCACCGGCTCGCTCGACGAGTAGTTCTTCGTATTCCTTAACCGCAGAACGTTGTTCGACACTTCCGCCGTCACTACACCGAGTACGTTGTCGTCGCCTTCAACTTCGAGACCCAAATCCTTTTGACAGGTGACCTCGATCGTAAACGCTCCTTCAGTCGAGATTGATGTGAACGGCGTTACGTTTCGCTTTTCTGTCACGCGTTTGCCGGAGCCCTGGAGCTCCGCGCGCATGCCGTGATGACAGCCCGCAGCCAAAAGCGGAAGCAACAAGCATAGCAACGCGAAATTTTTCATCGTGGTTTCCTCCTGACGCTATTGTTCGCGTCGAATGTATTCGAGCGTGCGCGTCGTGTTTTCAGTGACGCTCGAAACCGGTTCACCAAGGGGCATTCCCTGACTCAGACGTAAATCCTGCGGTATCGGTGGCGGTGCGGGGAAGTAGTTCTTTTTCTGTTTCTCGCCGGCGGCGGTGAGCTTAGAGAGATTTCGGACCAGCATGATCTCCGTCAGGCTGACGATCATAAACGTGAACAACATGAAGAACCCGATCAGTTCCTGACCTAGATTCGCGCCCCGGCGCAACACGAGTGCGCCGCCGAACATGATTCCCAGCCCACCGAGGCCGATGAGCGTGATCGCCGTGAGAAAAGCACTGACCGCGCCGGTACTGACCTCGGTGTGCTCTTTCAAGTTTGCTCCACAACGATTGCAGTAGCTAAGCCCTTGGGTGAGCGGGGTGCCGCAATGTGCGCAGTACATGTTTGGTTTCTCCCGGCCGTAGATTAACGCGAATTAAACCCGAGTACGGCTTTTTATCCGAATTCGTTTCATCCGAATTCATTTATGATAGGTGAACCAGAAGTAAATCGCCTGAGCCACGCCGATAAAGAACCCGATTATTGCCCCAAACAGTTCAATCGTTTTGAGATGGTGCTGCGCGACGGAGAGGACCAGTTCCTCGAGTTTTTCCAGCGGATAATCGGAAACTTTCTTCCGTACCAGCCCGCCGACGTCAAATTCCGCGATTGCGACCGGCAGGCGTTCGCGAGCCGCGAGAGTGATGCGCTCGACGAGGGCCGAGCTGGCGCGCTCCATCGCGTTTCGGGAAACGTGGTCGCCGAGCCGCCCGATTGGTTGTATCAACAAGCGCTCAATCTGCGCGCTCAGGATCGCGTTGATAGTGCGCGCAGTGTCGTCGCGCGAAAGCAGGCTCAGCAAACTCTTCGTCAGAAAGTTTTTGGCATGGACGGCTGAATTGGAGTCGAGTTGTTGCATCACCTCGCCGAGTTTTTGCGGCCGCAGACGATCGAACGCGTCCGTCACCTGCATTGACAATGACGTGGACAATGCTTCACTCCGAAGAATCTCGATCAGCCGGTTGCTAATCTGCGTCTTCAGATCGTCGAACCGCATGGCGTCAAACTGGCCGATCAGCTCGTCAAGCGGGCGCGCCATTACGTTGTCGATCGTGGCGTTCAAAAACGCCTGCGCTTCCTGTTCGAAGGCCGGACCACGCAAATATTCCTCGATGCGTTTCGGCAGCGTCTTGTTCACCAGCTCGTCAACTTCGCGATGAATGCGTTCGCGCGAAATGAAAATCTTCTTGAAGATCGAGAGTTGTTCGTAATACTGGTCAACTTCCAGTTTGATCAGGCTGCCGATCTGTTTGCGAGTTGACTGGCTCGTCGCGATGTCAGCGAGGTGATGAACGATCGGCGGTACTTGTTGATCGATACGATCCTTGATGAACTCGATCGTTTCGGGGTTGAACGTTTCCGCTAAGGTTGCACTGCTCCGCGCGAAATCGTCCAAACGTCCCGCCACAAACTCGTTTACCTTGGTCTCAAACCCCTCAGTCGCGATCAGTCGTTGCAAACGTTCCTCGACGAAGTTGAGCACGCGATCGACGGATTCCTCTTTGACCATGTCGCCGACGCGGCGTTCGAGTAACTCATCGACCTGCTTATCGACAAAGTGTTCGATTGCCCCGGCCGTTTCCTCACTCCGCAACATCTCGGCGATGTACTCGGCGAGCCGGTACTGAAGCGCGGAGATCGTATCGAGAATCGGGGCGCGCGCCTGCGACGGCAGCGCATCGATGAACGACGGATACACGCGCGCGAGCAGATCGTTGGTATATGCGCCGACGAAGTCATCCACTTTACGTTCAAAGAAACTCGTCTCGAACAACGCATCGAAGACGGTTTGTTGCGAAACGAGCTCGTTGCCGACGGCGTTGCCGATCGATTGGGCCAGTTTTTCGCGATGGCGGGGAATCATTCCCTGTGGCCAGACGGTGATGCCGAAGAGTTTTACGGACTTGTACGGATGGAACAGCATCCAGATCGCCAGCCACGCCGCACCGTAACCATGAATGGTGGCAACTATGACGATGCCGATTGCGACCAGGAGTTTAAAAGTAAGCGGATCGATAACTGTTTAGCCCGTTTGAGTTGTTTAGTCTGTCGAGGGGGATTCTACGGGGTAGCCTGCATTTATCCAGGCGCCGGTGCCGCCGGAAACGTTGAGCAGATTCGAAAAGCCTTGCTGCTGTAACAAACTGGCCGCCGCGCTCGAGCGATACCCGCCGGCGCAAATCACCGCGGTGAGCTTGTCTTTCTGCAGCGGTAATGGACCAAGACTCTTTTCCAGACTCGCGAGCGGTGCATTCAACGCGCTCGGCACGTGACCGTTGACGTATTCCGTCGGACGACGCACATCGACGATTTGCAGATCGCTCGTTGCCATCTGCTCTTTCAACTGCGACACGCTGACCTGCTCGATCGCAGCGAGCGGAAGTCCAGCATCGCGCCAGCTCTCCACGCCACCGTCGAGATAACCGTTGACGTTCTCGATGCCGACGCGCGCGAGTCGAACGACCGCTTCATCAACCTGCGTATTCGTGTCGGCGATGATGATGATCTCCGCATTCAATGCAATGAGACTGCCGGCCCACATCGCAAATTGTCCGCCGAGTCCGATATTCATCGAGCCGAGTACGTGCGCGGCGCCGAAGTCGGTAGCGGAGCGTATGTCGAGCAGGATGTGGCCCTGATCGCGCAACTCGAGAACCTGCTGGGGTGTTAACGGTTTGGGTGGTTGCAGCTCCGATAATTCGCGTGCGCCGGAGCGATTGATCTCCGCGTCTTTGGGAAAGTAGCTCGGCGCTTCCGCCAGATCCGCGGTCATCATGTGGAC
>Ga0070699_100002905_pt1 | contig 15248 bp, 8 predicted proteins | sample KBSK1503metaG_FD_65473 | JGI IMG/M metagenome (GOLD analysis project Ga0070699, IMG submission 65473) | Corn, switchgrass and miscanthus rhizosphere microbial communities from Kellogg Biological Station, Michigan, USA - KBS K1-50-3 metaG | ecosystem: Host-associated > Plants > Roots >...
GAGCGCGCGGGCCACCAGCTCCTTGCCGGTGCCGTTCTCGCCCTGGATCAGGACGCGCGCACCGCTGGGTCCGGCAAGCTCGATCTCGCGCAGCAGATTTTGAATGGCGGCGGATCGCCCGACGATCGGAAGGGACCAGGGCCGCGGCAGCCGGCGATTTTCCGCGGACAGCGCTCGCGCCGACGCCGCGTTCCGGAGGAGGATCAGGAGCCGGTCGAGCGAGAGCGGTTTTTCCAGGAAGTCGAAGGCGCCGAGTCGCGTCGCCTTCACGGCCGCGTCGACCGTCGCGTGTCCCGACATCATGATCACGACGGTGTCGGGGGCGGCCTCGCGGATTTCGGCGAGGAGGTCGAGGCCGCTTCCATCCGGGAACCAGACGTCGAGGAGCACGACGTCGTAGGACTCGCGGAGCTTCGACCGGCCCTCCGCGATGGTCGCGGCGGTGTCGACCTGATATCCGTCCCGGCCCAACGCGCCTTCGAGGCTGGAGCGGATGTTGGCTTCGTCGTCCACGATGAGCAGGGTCGGCACGGGCTAGTTCCTCGATTCCAGGGGAAGGCGAATCCGAAACGTGATCCCCTGGCTCGTGTCGGCGTCGACCGACACGGAGCCGCGATGGTCGCTCACGATTCGCTCGACGATCGTGAGGCCCAGGCCGCTTCCCTCGGCCTTCGTCGTGAACCCCGGCGCGAAGAGGTTGGTCCGCTGCTCGGCGGTGAGGCCGGGGCCCGTATCGGAGACCGCGATCTCGAGCGTCTGCCCGTCTCGCCGGGCGGCGAGCGCGACCGCGCCGCCAGCCTCGGTCGCCTCGAGGCCGTTCTTGACGAGGTTCACCAGCGCCTGGCGGATCTGTCCCCGATCCGCCGTGAATTCGACGTCGCCGCCCGTACGGCGGATCGTGAGGCGGCCCGCGTCGATCTCGCGCGCGTAGAGCGCCTCGAGGTCCGCGAGGAGATCCGCGAGCCGGCACGGGCCGAGTCGTGGAGCGGGGAATCGTCCGAACTCGGAAAATTCCTGTAAGAGACGGCGAAGGGATTCCACCTCGTCCGCGACCGTTCGCGCCGCCTGATCGAGGATCGCCGGAAAATCGGGCCGCTTCTGCTCGTAGCTCCGCTTCAGATCGGCCACGGAGATCGCGATCGGAGTCAGCGGATTCTTGATCTCGTGCGCCACCTTGCGCGCCATCTGCCCCCAAGCCGCCTGCCGCTCGCTGACGACGAGCTTTCCCCGGTAGGAACGCAAGTCCTGTCGCATGCGATCGAGAGCCTCGGCGAGGATCTGAATCTCACGCACGCTCCGAAGCTCGAGGGGTTCGTCCCACTCGCCCTTGGCGAGCCGCTCGGAAAACGCCGCGAGACGCTCCACGGGCCGCGAGATCTGGGACGACCAGAGGACGCCGAGCGCGACCGCGAGCCCGAGGCCGAGGAGGCCGAGGATCGCCGAGACCGTCTGGAGCGTGGAAACCGTCCGATCGGCCGCTTGGGTGGAGGCAAAGCCGACGATGGCCGCGGTGAGCCCGCCGCCGGTGTCGAGTGGGACGCCTCGCGAGAGGTAGGTTCTGCCCGCGATGACCACACGCGCGGGAACATCGGTGCGCGCGAGGCCCTTGGGGTGGCCGAGCGTCGACGCGACGAGGCGGTCGCCTTGATCGAGGAGCGCGAGATCGACGCCGCCGGCCGCGCGAAGTCGCGCCAAAAACGCGGCGTCGAAGATCACACCCCCACGGAGCAGGCCGGCGACTTCGTTTTGGTAGCGAATCGGCGTGCTCGCGGCCATCGCGAGGCCCGAGTCGGTCGCGGCGCTTCGTCCCACGGTTATGATCGTGGCGCCCGAACTATCGGCCACCTCGAGGAAGTCGAGGCCGAGTAGGAAGCGGCGTTCCGCGAGGTACTCCGAGAGGTCCCGCCCCTCGGAAGGGCGCACGAGGAAGAGGCGTCGTAGCGTCGGATCTCGTGCGAGGATTTCGAGCTTGCCGGCGATTTCCGACGCGTCCGACGCCACGTCCGATCGAATCGAGCCGAGCGTCGCCGTCAGGCGCTCCTCCGCCTGCGACCGCACCATCGTCTCGAGGCGGACGGTCAGCAGGTAGATCGCGATCGCGAGGGGTATGAGCGTGAGGAGCGAAAAACCGAGGATCAGCCGCGCGCGAAGCGTGTTCACCGCGGGCTCGCGCGATTCACACACCCGAGCAGGTCGGCGAACGTGTTCGGGCCGAGGGCCGTGAGGGTCTTACGCAGTTTCGCGTTCGACACCACCGGGCAGCGGATCGACGAGAGGATTGTGGCGGCAGCGTCTTTCGGCATGCCCATGCCTTGTTCTCCAACAGGGAAGGCTTCATACCCGATCCGGACCGTCAGACGCGACCGGGAGGGCCGAGGATCCATGTCCTGGTCGAGCGTGCGCTGGATGGTCGCGTACTCCGGGATGGACCGATCGACCTCCAACCGAACATCACGTAGCGGGGGTGGCGGAAGCGTCGTGTCCGCCACCGCTCCACCGGACAGCCCGACGGCCGCGAGGTCGCCCATGAAGATCGCGCGGTTCAGGGCGGCAAGCGCTTCTCGATGCACATCGACCGGGCCGGCGGAGAAAACACAGCCCACGGAGCGGACGCCGTAGAGAAAGTCCCTCCACCGGGCGTCTTCGCGGATGTGCGCCGAGAGTTCGCCGGGCCAGAAAACCGCGACGTCCAGCTCGCCCCGCTCGAGCGCGATCTCCTCGTCTGCAGATTCATCGAACGTTCGCACGTAGAGCGTGTCCGGCCACGGTGCGTCGAGCGTGACCGTCGCACTCCGCACGAAGCGATACCACCGCTCGCTCAGCGAGTCGGCGCGATATAGGCCCCGGGGAAGGGACGTGCCGATCGTCGCGCCCTCGCACGCGAAGAGGAGGCATGGTCGCGAGGAGGACGGGCATCCGACGCGAAGGAACGAGAACCGCCGAAGCGCCGGCCGCTCGGCGAGAATTCGGACCTTCTCGAGCTTCTTCTGCTTGGCGAACGACCCCGAAGCGAGCGAGGCCACGATCATCGCCGGGTCGCGGACGTCGACGACCGCTCCCGTGGCGATCTCCTTCTTGCCGGCTTGAAACCGAAGAAGGTCGCCCTCCTGAAGCGCGAGCGATTCAGCCGACGCGACGTAGACGCGGTCGCCGCGCACCCAAACCACGTTGGCCTTCAATTCGATCGGAGCCGCGAGGGAAGGCGCGCCCCCCACCGTCGAGAGCACGAGCGCGGCGAAACCGAGAATTCTCAGGAGGTGAACCGTTGTAGGCCTCGTATTGCGTTCCCTCGTGTGCCGACTCCGTGTCCGGTTCACCACACGCCTCCCACCGGCCCCAACACTTGGTACTGCGGCAGTTGCCAGATTCTCCCAGCCTGGGGCAGCCACCCTACCGTGTCAAGCTTGACACAAATCGGTCCGGTCGAATTTGGACGAAATCAGATAAATATCAACCCAACAACAAGATACAGATCCGGCACGACGCTTGATCTACGCCTCTCCCGACTGGCGCGCCACCGAGGCGCGTTGCCCAGGAGCCTGGCGCGGGAAATCCGGACGGCCGGGCTAACGACGGATGGGGAACCGGCCTCCCCGAACGCCGATCCACATGCTCGGAGCCGGGCGGGAGACGTGTCATGGAAACGAAGGACTTGAGTGCGAAGGTGAGCGCGGTGACGGGTACCTTGCTTCTCGCGGCGGCGACGGTGGCCTTTCTGGCGATCGGCTGTGGCGAGCAGAAGAGCAAGACCACGGTTCAGCGGGCCGAAGCGAACGGCATCACGTCGGGCGTCATGGAGACTCCGGGGCAGAATATTCCCGCGGTCGCAGCGACCTTGGAAGGGACGACGGCGGAGGGCGGGACGACCGGCTTGGAGGCGGCGACCCCGTCGGCCGAGGGCACGACGCAGGTGGACGCGTTGCCGCCCGACGTGGCTGCCTCCGTAACCGAGGCGATCGCGACTCGCGGCGGGATCGTCGAGATCCTCGCCGAGGGCTCGCCCGACGTGACGTCGGTGACGCTGACCGACGCCGTCGGCAAGACGTATCCGTTCATCTACCAGCCCGCGACCGACCGGTGGCGCGTGCTCTACCGCGTGCCGCTCCGGTCCAAGACCGAGCAGCTCGGGCTTGGGGTGACCGCGACGAACACGGCGAATCGTTGGAAGCGGGTCTGGGTCTTCGTGGACCTGGGACAAGATCAGTGCGCGGCGGAGGCCGACTCCGGCCGCTAGTCGAATGGCGCGTCGCGCGGAAGCCCTCGGGAATCCATCCCCGAGGGCTTCGCCCTGCTTGACTTCGAAGGTCCCCGCCCGCACGTTGTCCGGGCATGCGACTTCCCGATCTTCTCGCGACTCGCCGGGGCCGCCTCGCCGCATTCTTTCTGCTCTATCTGACCGAGGGGATGCCCAGCGGCTTCACAGGAAGCGCGCTCGCCACGCAGATGCGCCGCCAGGGGCTCGAGCCGGCGGCGATCGGCGCCTTCATCGGCGCGCTGTACATCCCCTGGGCGATCAAGTGGGCGTTCGGTCCGTTCGTGGACGTGCTCTCGAGCGACCGATGGGGACGCCGGCGTCTCTGGATCCTCGTGACGCAGACGATGATGGTGCTCACGCTCCTCATCGCGATGCCGGTGAGCTTCAAGAACCAGCTGGGACTCTTCACCGCGATCATTCTCATCCACAACATTTTCGCGGCGACGCAGGACGTCGCGATCGACGCGCTCGCGGTGAACGTGTTGCGGCCCGAGGAGCGGGGCCTGGCCAACGGCCTCATGTTCGGCGGGAATTACGTCGGCCTCGCGCTGGGCGGCGCGGGCGTGCTCCTCCTGACGCCGCTCGTCGGGTTCCAGACGACGTTTCTCTTCGTGGCGGGCGCGATCGCGCTCGTCACCCTGCTCGTTCCCGTGCCGATGCGCGAGCCGCCCGGCCCGCCGCGCGACTGGGGCGCGGGGTCTCGCGCGATCGCCGTCGGGAAGGAGTTGGGGCGCTTCGTGCGGGATACCGGCGCCGCGTTCCTCGGGAGCCGCCGCGCGTTCGTGGCGATCTTTCTCGCGCTCCTGCCGATGGGCGCCTATGCGCTCTCGCTGTCGCTTCAATCGAACCTCGCGGTCGACCTCGGCCTGGACGACCGGCAGGTCGGGCTCCTTGGACTCGCGAGCACGGTCCTCTCGGCCGGCTTCTGCATTCTCGGGGGATGGCTCTCCGATCGATTCGGTCGCCGCCGCACGCTGGCCATCTTCATCGCGGGGACCACGATTCCGACGATCGCCCTCTCGCTCGCGATGCAGCGCTTCGGATGGATCCTGCCCGTCAACCAGCTCGATCCGAACCGCGCGATTCCGCCGGAGGCGCTTGTCTCGACGTTTTGGTTCCTGACGCTCGCCTATGCGGTGTTCCAAGGGCTCATGTACGGCGTGGGCACCGCCATCTACATGGACGTGACCACGCCCGCGGTCGCGGCCACCCAGTTCACCGCGTACATGGCGCTCTGCAACGTGGTCTATTCCTATTCGTCGACGTGGCAGGGCCGATCGCTTCAACACTGGGGCTATCCGACCACCCTCATGATCGACGCGATCTTCGGGCTCGTATCCATCCTCCTCCTCCCGCTCATGGGGCGCCGGAAGCGCGACCCACTAGACGCGCCCGCGGCATCGGCATAGAGTCGAGCCTGTTCCGAAACGTCAATCGATGGCATCGCCTGGGGGTTCCTTGACCGACCTGGTCGGCGGCACGATCTCGCACTACCGCATCCTGAGCCGGCTCGGCGCGGGCGGCATGGGCGTGGTCTATCGCGCGCGTGACGAGCGTCTCGGGCGCGATCTCGCGCTCAAGGTTCTCCCCGCCGAGAGCATGGCCGACCCCACCGCCCGCGCCCGCCTGCTCCGCGAGGCCCAGATGGCCTCCTCGCTCAATCATCCGCACATCGCGCACATCTACGAAGTCGGCGAAGACAAAGACCATCTCTTCATCGCGATGGAGCTGGTGGAGGGTCGCCCGCTCAAGGATTCGATTCCGGCAGGGGGGTTGCCGCCGGACGCGCTCCTCGAATACGGGAGCCAGATCGCGAACGCGCTCGCGTACGCCCACGAGCGAGGAATCGTCCACCGCGACTTGAAGAGCGTGAACGTCATGATCACTCCGGAAGGCCGCGTGAAGGTCCTCGACTTTGGGCTCGCCAAGCGCCTGGACGAGCCCGATCAGCCCGAGGCCGCGCACGACCTCAGCCTCACCGTGACGGGGATGGTGGTCGGGACGCCTCACTACCTCCCGCCCGAGGCCCTCCTCGGCGGGAAGCCCGACGTCCGCGGCGACGTGTGGGCCCTCGGCGTCGTTCTCTATGAGATGGCGGCGGGCCGCCTGCCGTTCAGCGGGGAAACGCTCGCGACGCTGGCGGGCGCCATCGTAAGCGGCGCGCCGACCCCGCTGAGCGGCCGGGTTCCCGTGGGAATCCAGGCCGTCATCGCGCGATGCCTCGCGAAGGAGCCGGCGCAGCGCTACGAGCACGGAGGCGCCGTCCGCGCCGCACTCGATGGGTTGGCACAAGGCGCCGCTTCACGGCGCGCCAGGGTGCTCCGCCGACGCGTCTGGATCCCGGCCGCGGCTGCCGTGGTCCTGGCGATGGCGGCGCTTCTCGCGTTCGGCCCCGGCGCCGTTCGCGATCGAATCGCGGGGGGTGGGACGCGTCCCCGCATCGCCTCGCTCGCCGTGCTGCCGCTCCAGAATCTCTCGAACGACCCGACTCAGGAGTACTTCGCGGACGGGATGACCGAGGAGTTGATCACGAATCTCGCGCCGATTCGGTCGCTCACGGTCATCTCGCGTACGTCGGTCATGCGCTTCAAGGGCTCCACCCAACCGCTCCGCGAGATCGCCAAGCAGCTTGGCGTGGAAGGGATCATCGAAGGCTCGGTCCAGCGCGCCGGCGACCGCGTGCGGATCACGGCACAGCTCATCGAGGCGGCCCGCGACCGTCACCTCTGGGCGAAGAGCTACGAGCGGGACTTCCGCGACGTCCTCGCCCTCCAGAGCGACGTGGCGTCGGACATCGCGCAGGAGATCCAACTCCAGATTTCGCCTCAGGAGCGCGCGAAGATGGCGCACCGGCGCTCCGTGAACCCCGAGGCCTTCGAGGAGTATCTCCGGGGGCGCTACGAGTGGAGCAAGATGACGGACGAGGGGGCGCGCGCCGCGATCGCCCATTTCGAACGGGCCATCGCGCTCGACCCCGGCGACGCGCGCTACTCGAGCGGTCTCGCGGACGCCTACCTGATCCAGGTGCAGGTCATCTCGAGTGTCCCGACCAAGGAGGGGATGGCGAAGGTCAAGCAGTACGCGCGGCGGGCGCTGGCGGCCGACGAGGGCTCCGCGGAGGCGCATTCGTCGATGGCGGCGGCGCTCTTCTTCGGGGATTGGGATCTCGCGGGAGCCGAGCGCCATGTTCGCCGTGCGATCGAGCTGAATCCGGGTTACGGAACGGCCCATCTCGTCTATTCCGTGCTCCTCCTCACGAGCGGGAGAGTCGACGAAGCGCTGGAGCAGGATCGGATCGCGATGCAGATCGACCCGCTTTCCCTGATCGTCCATTGGAACGCCGTGGGCACCTTGATGAGCGCCGGCAAACTCGATGAGGCCCTCGCCCTCGCGAATCAAACCTCCGCCCGCAACCCGGAGTCGGAGGTGTCACAGTCGGGGCTCGTCCGCGTCCACGAAGTTCGCGGGGAATTCGAGACGGCGCTCGCGCTCATTCGCAAGTACGTTCCGGAGAATGAGAAGGCCTTGGCCGCGCGCGTCGAGAAGGCGTACAAGGAGGGGGGCCCGAAGGGGTACTACCGGGCCTACTACGAGATCGCTTCCGGGATGAAGGGAAAACCCGGGGCGCCGGAGCCGAAGCTCGCGATGCTCGCGGCGAACATGGGGGATCTCGAGACCGCCATGAAGCATCTCGAGCTTGCCTATGCCGAGCACAACTCGGACCTGCTCTTTCTCAACGTGGAGCGCTGCTACGATCCGATGCGGAAGGACCCCCGCTTCCAGGCGCTCGTCCGACGGGTGGGACTCTCGCCGAGAGCGTAGTCCTCGGCGCGGCGTCACCGCCGGATGACGATGGCCTCCATGGCGAAGTACTCCGGCAGCCCAAGCCGGTCGACCACCTGGGCCGTTGCCTTGTTCCGCTCCTCGACGCGCTGCCAGAACTCGCGCTCGTCGATTCCCGGGAAGGGCGCGCGGTCCTTCTGGCTCTGGTGCTTGAAGATCGCGTTCACCTTCAGCCGAAGCTCCTCCTCGGACATGGGGACGAGGACGTCCGCCTCCACGACGGACCACTCCTGCCAGGCTCCTCGGTAGAGCCACACTTCCGGGGCCTCTCCCGAGTAGCGCCGTAGCGCGAGATCGATCGCGTCCTTGCACATGCGATGCGTGCCGTGGGGATCCGAGAGATCGCCCGCCACGAGAATGAACTCGGGGCGCTCCGCCTCGAGCAACTCGTGAATGATCGCGATGTCCCGCTCGCCGATCGGATCCTTCCGCACCTTCCCGGTCTGGTAGAAGGGAAGGTTGAGGAAACGCGCCTGCTCCGGCCGAAGGCGGAGCGTCGCGATGGCGGAGAGCGCCTCGACCTCCCGGATCCGGCGCTTCAAAAGAAGCACGGATTCCGGATCGACGTCGCCGGGCTTTCGCTCCGCGAGGAACCGCTCGACTTCCGCGATCAGGCCGAGCAGGTGCTTGTCGCCGAAGTGGAAGTCGCCGGCGGTGCGTCGGAGGAAGTCGAGATAACGGCGGACCTCGTGGTCGAAGACCGCGATATTGCCCGACGTTTGATACGCGACGACGATCTCGTTGTGGTTTTGCTGGAGCTTCGCGAGGATCCCGCCCGCGGAGATCACGTCGTCGTCGGGATGCGGGGAAAAGATGACGACGCGCCGCCCGCGCGGAAGCTTGCTCCGCCCGCGCACCTTCGCGCTCAGGGTATTGAACACGCTGCCGTTGAGCGCTCCCGAGGAGCCGTGGCGCATGAGAAGCTCGGCCAGATGGTGTTCCCGATAGTCGACGTCGTCCAGCTTGAGGACCGACTTCCCGGTGACCTGGGCGAGCCAGACGACCGCCTCGAGCTCGAGGGCCGGCGTCCACTCGATGTCGCGGAGCAGCCACGGCGTCTTGATCCGGGTCAGGTCCGCGGAGGCCGCGCCGTCGAGAAAGACCGTGGCGTTGGGGTGCCGCTGCAGGTGCGTCGCGGCCACCGAGCGGTCGATATCTCCTTCGACAGCGCGCTTCACGATGGCGGCCTTGTGTTCGCCGGTCGCGATGAGCGCGATTTCGCGTGCTCGCAGGATCGTCGCCACGCCCATCGTGATCGCCTCGGCCGGCACGTTCTCGGTCCCGAAGAAGTCGGAGGCGGCGGTCCGTCGCGTGATCGTGTCGAGTAGAACGACCCTCGTTTCCGACCCGGCGCTCGACCCGGGCTCGTTGAATCCGATGTGGCCGGTCTGGCCGATCCCGAGAATCTGGAAGTCGATGCCGCCCGCCTCCGCGATCTCGCGCTCGTACTCTTCGCAATGAGCGGCGAGCATCTCCCGCGGCAGGTCGCCGCGCGGAACGTGCACGTTTCGCGGATCGATGTTGACGTGCTCGAACAGGTTCTCCCGCATGAAGCGGTGGTAGCTGTGAACGCTGTCGGGCGGCATCGGAACGTACTCGTCGAGATTGAAGGTTTTGACGCCAGACCAGTCGAGACCTTCCTCGCGATGCATTCGGACCAGTTCGCGATAGACGCCGATGGGGGTCGATCCGGTGGCCAACCCCAAGACCGCGCCCTTCCCGGACGCCCCGCGGCTCCGGATGACCTCGGCGACCCGTCCCGCGATGCGTCGCGCCAGGTCGTCGTATTCGTCGGCGATCACGACGCGGATGCGTTCGAGGTTCTCGTGCATGGGGGGACAGTATCGCCGGATCGCCGGTCCGTCCAACGGGAATGCGACGTGCCCATTTCGGCCGTGCGAGACACTCGCTCCGGTGGTACCGTCGTTCCGGCGATGTGACCGCGGGTACCAGGGGGGACCGTGACCCACGCTCGACTTGCCGCACGCGGGCTCCCGTTCGGTTTGTGCCTCCTCGCGACCTTCGTCCAGCCCAGCTTCTGCCGGGCCGCCACGATCACCGGGGCCGTCGTGGACACGACGGCTCGCGCTCCGGTCGAGGGTGCCCGCGTCGTCGCGGTCACGACAGAGCGCGTGATCGCGGGAGAGACCCCGTCGGGCGCCGCCGGTCGGTTTCGGTTGCGCGACCTCGCCGCAGGGTCCTACTTCATCGTGGCTTCGAGGATCGGGTTCGAACGAACGCGCGCGGGTCCTTTCTCCGTCGCCGGCGAGGAGAGCCTCGATCTCGAGATCGCGGTTCTTCCCGGGCTCGTTCGCATGAACCCGGTCGTGGTGACCGCGTCCCGCCGGCACGAGAAGAGCCTCGCCGCCCCGGCATCGATCACCGTCGTGGGCGCGAGGACCATCGAGGAGCGGCCTGCCGTCACGCCGGTCGCGCATCTTCGGGCCGTGGCGGGCCTCGACGTCGCGGCCAAGGGCCTCACGCAGGCGACGGTCGCCGCGCGCGGGTTCAGCGGGGCTCAATCTCCCGCGCTTCTCGTCCTCGAAGACTACCGCTACGCCGCGATTCCCTCGCTCCGCTACAACCTCTTCCATTTCATGCCGGCTCCGAACGAGGACATGCAGCGAATCGAGGTCGTCCGGGGCCCTGGCGCGGCCATCTACGGACCCAATAGCGATCGAGGCGTCGTCCACTTCCTCACCCGGTCGCCGTTCGAGGAGCCGGGCACGTCCGTGAGCCTCCTGTCGGGAGAGCGGGAGGTGGCCCAGGGATCCGTCCGGCACGCGGGGCGCCTGGGCGCCGCATGGGGCTACAAGATCACGGCCCAGTATTTTCGCGGACGCGAGTGGCCCGCCGAAGATTCGGTCGAGACGGCCCACCGCGCCGCCGCGATCGGCGCAGGCGCCGATCCCGAGACGCTCCGGGTCGGGGCACGGAAGAAGGAGAATGAGCGCGCCGCGGGCGAATTGCGACTCGAATGGCGCCCGGAACCGGGTGCAGCGATCGTCGGGGCCGCGGGCGTCAACCAGGCCATCCGAAACGTGGACGTCATCGCCCTGGGCGCCGTCCAGGTGAAGGGCTGGCGATCGTCGTACGCACAAATTCGAGGATCGAAGGGTCGCCTCTTTGCGCAGGCCTTCGTGAACGTGAGCCACGCGGGGGAAACGTACCTCATCCGGGACGGACGGCGGATCGTCGACGACTCGCGGCTCTGGGTCGTGCAGGCGCAGCACGGCGTCGACACCGGTACCCGGCAGCGATGGACGTACGGCGTTGACGCGCAGTGGACCGATCCGCGCACCGAAGGCACGATCATGGGACGAAATGAATCGGAGGACGGAATTCGTGAGCTGGGAGCGTATCTTCACTCGGAGACGAAGCTCCGCCCGACCATCGATCTCGTCTCGGCGCTTCGGATCGACGACCACTCTCGATTCGAGGATCCGGTGCTCTCCCCCCGCGTCGCGGTCGTCGCACACCCGACCGAAGATCAAAATATTCGGGTGACGTATAACCGCGCCTTCGGCACGCCCGCCACGGACGACCTCTTCGCCGATCTGGTCGTCGATTCGCTTCGGCCCCTGCCGTACGGTGTGCGCGCGGAGGGTGTGCCCGCGACCGGATATACCTTCCACCGCGAGGCGGGGCTCGCGAGCATGCGCTCGCCATTCACGCCCGCTTCCTCCGGGGGACCGGCGGCCTACCTCCCGCCCGACGCAACCCTGCTCTGGGATGCCGCGGTCGCGATCACGGACCCGGACGGCTCGTACGGTCTGGCGGGAGTTCCGCCGCCCACGCCCGCGGACGTGAACAGCGTGCTCCGGACGCTCAACGCGAACGGCGGCTTCGATCCCGTTCTCGACGTCGCCGACATCCCGGCGCTCCGACCGACGATCACCAACTCGCTCGAGATGGGTTACCGCGGAGTCTTCGGCGGGAGAATCCGCGTCTCGGCGGACGCGTACCGCACCTGGATCGAGAACTTCATTGGGCATCTCCACGTCATCACGCCGAACGTGTTCCTGGAGCAGGGCACGCTATCCACCTACTTGGCCCAATACATGTCGCCCGGGACCGCCGATGCGCTCGCGCAGGCCATGACCCAGATTCCGCTGGGCACGGTGACGCCGGAACAGGCGCTCGACCCATCCGACGTGATCCTCGCCGTGCGGAATTTCGGAACGGTCGCCCTGTGGGGCGCCGATTTCTCGGTGGGTGCGGAGCTATCCGACCGCGTCTCCCTTGCGGGAACCTTCTCGTGGGTGAGCCGCGACCTGTTCTCGAACCTCGATGGAATCCAGGACCTGGCCTTGAACGCACCCGCGAGGAAGGGAACGGTGTCCGCGGCGTATCGGGACCCGATCCGGGGCCTGACCGGCGAGGTCCGGCTTCGTTCCGCGGCCTCGTTTCCGGTGCTTTCCGGCGTGTATGCCGGGGAAGTAGAATCGTACGATCTGCTCGACATCGGTGTCGGGGTCCGGCTCTCCAGAACCCCGAACGCGACTCTGGCGGTGACCGCGGAAAACATCCTCGATCGGAGACATCAGGAATTCTTGGGCGCGCCGAGGATCGGCCGCCTGATCCTGGCTCGAATCGGCGCGCAATTTTGACGCCGATCCGCGCCGCGCGCTGGACGCGCGTCGCACGTCCGATGAGGTGCTCGGATTGATCGGAAAGCGGCTCTCGCACTACCAGGTCCTCCGCGAGATCGGCGAAGGCGGCATGGGGGTCGTGTACCTCGCCCGCGACGAACACCTCCACTGCGACGTCGCGCTCAAAGTGTTGCGTCCCGGGCTTCTCGCGGACGACGCCGCCCGCCGCCGTTTCCGCGGTGAGGCGCTCGCCATCGCGAGGCGGCGGCATCCGAATCTCGTCGCCGTCAACGACTTCGATACCCAGGACGGCCTCGATTTCATTGTGATGGAGTACATCGACGGCCCGACCGTGGGCGATCTGATTCAGCGGGGAAGCCTTGCCGAGGCGGAGATCACGAACCTCGGCGCTCAGCTCGCGAAGGGAATCGGCGCGATCCACGGCGCGCGCGTGATCCACCGCGACCTGAAGCCCGGGAATCTCAAGGTGACCCCGGACGGCGTGCTCAAGATCCTCGACTTCGGACTCGCCAAGTTTCGCCACGACGAAGAGGGGACGGGCTCGGTCACGTCGGTGACGCAAACCGGGCACGCGGTCGGGACGATCCCCTACATGGCGCCCGAGCTCCTGCTCGGAAGGCCGGCCGACGAGCGGACGGACGTCTACGCGGTCGGCGTCGTGCTCTATCAGATGGCGACGGGCCGCCTGCCGCACAGCGACAGCGGCAAGAGTACGCTGGTCGAGGCGATCCTGACCGAGATTCCGGCGCCGCCAAGCGCGTGGAACGCAAACCTCACGCCGGCGTTCGAGGCGGTCATCGTCAAGGCCATGAACAAGGATGCGACCCGGCGTCACCAAACCTCCGCCGAATTGCTCCTGGACCTCGAGCGGGCGGCGAGGGGCGGCGCCTCGCCGCCGCCCGCGCCGATACCCACGCCGCGGGTGCCCCGGGTGGCTCGCGTTGCGGTGTGGGCCGCGGCCGTCGCGGCCGCGGCGCTCTTGGCGATCCCGGCGTCCCGAATCGCGTGCCCGCCCCGAGTCGTCTCCCTGGCCGTTCTCCCGCTGCGCAACCTTTCGAACGACAAGGATCAGGAATTCTTCGCCGAGGGGATGACCGAGGAACTGACCACGACGCTCGCCCAGATCAAGGGGCTCCGGGTGATCTCTCGGACATCGGTGCTTGCCTCGGCGACCGGGACCCGGTCGCTGCCGGACATCGCGCGAAGGCTCGGAGTCGAGAAAATCCTCGAGGGATCCATCCTCCGATCCGGCTCCAGGGTCCGGATCACGGCCCAGCTCGTAGATGCCGCGGAGGACCGCCACCTCTGGGCGGAAACCTACGACCGCGAGCTGAGCGACGCGCTGACCCTGCAAGCGGACGTGGCTCGGGCGATCTCGAATGCGGTTCGAGTGACCCTGACGCCTCAGGAGAAGGAGCGATTCGGCCGCGCCCAGCCCGTCGTTCCGGCCGCCCACGAGGCGTATCTCAAGGGCCTGCAGCGGTGGAATCGTCGCGACGCCGGGGAGGCGTTCCAGGCGATCGAACTCTTCCGCCGGGCCATCGTGCTCGATTCCACCTTCGCGAGGCCGCACGCGGCGCTCGCCGACGCCTACAACTTCCTTGGGAACTACAGCGCGATCTCCCAAGCGGTCGCGCGCGGCGCCGCGAAGGCCGAGGCGCTCCGGGCGCTCGAGCTCGACCCCGATCTCGGCGAAGCGTACGTATCGCTCGCGCAAGTGAAGATGGAGTTCGAGTGGGATTGGGACGGTGCGGAACGGGACTACCGGCGCGCCATCGAGCTGAATCCGGGCTATGCCGCCGCGCACCAGTACTACGCCGAGTACCTCGCGCGCATGGGCCGGCATCAGGAGGCGCTCGCTTCCGTCAATCGCGCGCTCGCGCTCGACCCGCTCTCGCCGTCCATCAATGGTATGAAGGGGACGGTCTATTATTACGGACGTGAACCCGAGGAGGCGATCGAGCAGTATCGGAAGACGCTCGCGCTCCAGGAGGATCAAGTTCTGGCGCGATTCTGCCTCGGGCTGGCGCTCCTCCAGCTGAAGCGGTACCCGGAAGCGATCGCGGAATTCAAGCGGAGCGTCGAGGATTCGCACGGCGCGCCCTTGATGCGAGGCGGCCTCGGCTGCGCGTACGGACTGGCGGGTCAGCGCGCCGAGGCGAAGCGGATCCTCGAGGATCTCAAGACCCTCTCGCGGACCACGGCCGTAGCTCCTTCCTGTCTCTCCTTGGTCTGCCTCGGCCTCGGCGACAGAGCGGGGACCCTCCACTACATGGAGGAGGCGCTGAACGCGCGCGACTCCTACGTCGGGCACCTCAAGGTTCTGCCGCTCGTGGACGGCATCCGCTCCGACCCTCGTTTCGTCGAGATCCTCCGCCGCGCGGGGCTCACGCCGGGGACCTAGCCCGAACCATCCATCGGTTGCCGTTCCGTCGCGTCTCGCCTAGACTCCTCGCTCCCATGCTCAAGACATCGCCCTTTCATCCCCGCACATCCGCGCTCGTCCGCGCCCAGACCTGGCGCCGCTGGGCCGGATA
>Ga0070699_100002906_pt1 | contig 15246 bp, 13 predicted proteins | sample KBSK1503metaG_FD_65473 | JGI IMG/M metagenome (GOLD analysis project Ga0070699, IMG submission 65473) | Corn, switchgrass and miscanthus rhizosphere microbial communities from Kellogg Biological Station, Michigan, USA - KBS K1-50-3 metaG | ecosystem: Host-associated > Plants > Roots >...
GCGGCGGCCCTGCCGCCCGGCGTCCGTCGACTCGAGCGTCCGCTCGACCTCGGCCGCGCCACCGAGGCGCGCTGGCTTCTTCTCCTCCGCGAGGACGAGGTCGCACCGCCGGGGCTCGCGGCCGCGGTCGCCGACGCGACGGCCTCCGGCGCCGCGGCCTACCGGATCGGGCGCACGCTCGATCTGCACGGCAGGACCCTCAGGTTGCCCGGTGCCCCGGTCCGCCTGGCGCGCCGCGAGACGGCGCGGCTGCACGTCGGCGCGGGGGCGTCGCTCGCGCTCGGCTCGCGCGCCGCACGCGCGAGCCGGATCGCATCGCGGCTCCTGGTCGAGGAGGACTCCCTCGAGGACGCGGTCGAGGCGCTCGACGCGGACGCGACGGCGCTGGCGGCGTTGCTGCAAGCGCTCGCCGTCCGGCCGCGGCTCTCGAGGCTAGCGGTGGCGCCACTCGCCGCTGCGGCGCCGGTGCTGGCGGCGCGGGGTGGGCCCCTCGGCTGGGGCCGCTGGATCGCGGCCGTGCTGGCGGGATACCGCGCGTTCGTCGTGCAGGCGAAGCTCTGGGAACGGCGCGGAGGGGGAGGGGGGTGAGGCTTCCTGCCGGCTACACGCTTCTCGGGTCGCCCCCCATCCGGGCCGCGATCCGCGATGACCTGGTACCCGTGCTCCGGGCGTGGCTCCTGGCTCCGACGCTCGTGCTCCCGGCGGACGCGGAGCCGATCGTGGCGGGCCGCGGCGCGGCCTATCGCGTCCCGCTGCCCGGCGGCGCGCGCGGCGTCCTCCGGCTCTACCGGCGGGGTGGCCTGCTCGCGCGCGTCGTGCGGCAGACGTACCTCGGGCTCAGGCCGCGACCGCTGCGCGAGCTGGCAGTCACGGCCGAAGCCCGGCGGCGCGGCGTTGCGGCCGTCGAGGTGCTCGCGGCGCGCGTCGACGGACGGCTCGCGTATCGCGGCGCGCTGCTCACCGCGGAGATCGCGGGCGCGGAGACGCTGCTCGACGCGCTCCGGGAGGCCGGCAGCGCGGCCGCACGCAGGGCCCTGGTTTTGACCGCCGCCACGGCCGTGGCGACGCTCCACGCGGCCGGCGTCTCGCACGCCGACCTGAACCTGACCAACATCCTCGTGCACCCGGGTCCGGCGGGCGCCGCCGCCGCGCTGGTCGACTTCGATCGGGCGCGCCTGTCAGCCGGTCCGCTCGGCCCCGCCGCCCGGCGGCGTAACCTCCGACGGCTCGCCCGCTCGCTCGCCAAGCTCGACCCCCGGGGCGCGCTGGCGGGGCCCGACGACGCACGCGCGTTCCGCGCCGCCTACGGCGCGGCTGGTGGGGAGCCATGCGTCTGCTGATCGCGCTCACCGGCGCCATCGGCGACGTCGTCCGTGCCCTCCCGCTCCTCGGTCGGATCCGTCGCGCGCGGCCGGAGAGCTGGATCGGATGGGTGGTCGAGCCGCCGGCGGCGCCGTTGCTCGCCGGACACCGGTGGCTCGACGAGGTGCTCGTGTTCGACCGGCCCGCCGGGCTGCGCGCCGTCCCGCCGCTCCTCGCCCGCCTCCGCGGTGGTCGCTACGACGTGGCGCTCGACCTCGGCCGGAGCGCGAAGACGGCGTTGTTCGCGCGACTCTCCGGCGCCCCGCTGCGTCTCGGGTTCGACCGGAGAGACGGGCGGGAGGGGAGCTGGCTCGCCGCCAACCGCCGCCTCGCGCCGCAGGGCCCGGGCCGCTCGAAGCTCCTCCAGTTCCTCGCCTTCGGCGACCTCCTCGGGCTGCCGCCCGCGCCGGTCGAGTTCGGGCTCGCCGCGACGCCGGCGGAGCTGGCAGACGCGGACGCGCTCCTCGCCGGCCTCGCCGAGCCGATCGTCGCCGCCTGCGTGGGCTCCTCGTGCCCGAGCCGGCGCTGGTTTCCCGAGCCGACGGCCGCGGTGATCGAAGAGATGGCGGCGCGCCACGGCGCGAGCGCCGTCCTCCTCGGCAGTGCTGCGGACGCCGGCTTCGCGACGCGCGTCCGCCGCCGCGCGGCGGCGGCGCGCGACCTGACCGGACGGACCTCGCTGCGCCAGCTGCTCGCCATTCTCACGCGCGTGCGATTGGCGTTCGGGGCGGACTCGGGTGCGCTCCACCTGGCGGCCGCGCTCGGCACGCCGGTCGTGTCGCTGTGGGGCGCCACCAGCGCCGAGCGCTCGGCTCCGCTCGGCTCGGAGGCGCTGGTGGTCACGGGCGCCGCCCCGTGCGCGCCCTGCTTCCTGCGCACCTGTCCCATCGGCCGCGTCTGCATGCGGGAGATCGCGGCCGCTCGGGTGCTGGCCACGGTCGACGCCGCGCTCGACGGCCGAGGTGCCGCGTGATGCCCGACGTCCGCTGGGAACGAGACGGCTGGCGCGGCCTCGGCGACCCGGCGCTCGAGATGGACGTCGCTTCGGTGGCGCGGCTGGTGGACGGCTCGGGCCGGCCGTCGCGGCATGCGCGCACGCTGCCGCTCACCATCGGGAGCGAGCGCCTGTTCGTGAAGCTCTACCCGGCGCCCGCGGGATGGCGCGCCCGGCACGCGTTTCGCGCGACGCGCATGCTCGCTGCGGCCGGCTTCGGGGCCCCGGAGGCCGTGCTCGTCGCCCGCCGGGGTGCGGCGGGCCTCCTCGTGACGCGCGACGCCGGCGGCGAAGACCTCGCGCACGCCGTCGGCCGCCTCGGGTCTCCGGGCGACCGCGAAGGCCGGCGGGCCAAGCGGCGGCTCCTTCGCCTGCTCGGCGCGGAGGTGGCCCGGCTTCACCGCGCCGGCTTCGTGCACGGCGATCTGGTGCCGCCGAACGTGCGCGTGTCCGACGGAAGACTGGTGTTCCTGGACAACGACCGGACGCGGCGGAGCCGGCTGCTGGTCGCCCTCGGTGCGCGCCGCAACCTGGTCCAGCTCGGGCGCTTCGTCGTGCCCGGCCTCACCCTCACCGACCGGGCGCGCGTGCTCGACGCCTACGCCGCGGGCCGCGCGCTGTCGCGCGCGCGCCGCCTCCGGCTCGCGCGCTGGGTGGTCGCGAAGACGATCGCGCGGCGGTGCGCGATCGACCGCATCCCCGCGGAGACGGCGCGGCGCACCGGATTCCGGGAGCTCATGCGGAGCGGCGGGCCCTTCGACCCTGCCGGCGGGGGAGGCGGGAGCCCGTGAAGCGAGCCGTCGTCACCCTGGCGCACCCGGCGCATGCCGGCATGCTGCGCGCGCTCGGCATCCTCGAGCAGGCGGCCGCGGCCCATGGCTGGACGCTCGACTACGTGCTCGCGGCGCCGGACCCGCTGGTCGCTGCCGTCGGGCTCCCGGCCGAGCGCACCAGCTACCTCGCGGGGCTCCGCGGCTGGCGGCGCTGGCCGGCGCGCGTGCGGCTCGCGCTCGCGGCGCTCGGCCTCGCACGCCGGGCGCGCGGGGCGGACGTCTTCTACTCGGCGACGCTCTCGAGCTTCCCGCCCTGCCTGCTCGCCGGCCGCCTGCGCCGCATCCCGCAGGTCGTGCACGTCTACTCGAGCTACGCCGACGGCGCGTCCTACCGCAAGCACCTCCTCGGCCACGCGCACCACCTGGTCGCGCCGTCGGCCGACTCGCTGGCGCTGGCGCGGCGCGCGCTGGGCGACTGGCGGCCCGGCACGCGGGCCCGGGTGGTCTACAACGGGATGGACGTGGGGCGCCTCGCGCGCGAGGCGGCGGCACCCGCGACCCCGGGGCTCGTCCCGAACGGCGTCCCGACCGTCGGCATGGTCGGCAACCTGGATGAGCGGAAGAACCCGGCGCTCCTCGTCGAGGCGCTCGCAGCGGTGCGCGCCGCGATTCCCGAGGTGCGCGCCCTTCTCGTCGGGGCGTTCCCGGACGCCGCGTACGCCGCGCGTGTCGACCGGCGCGTCGCCGCCCTCGGGCTCCGCGATGCCGTCACGGTGAGCGGCTTCCTCCCGAACCCGTTTCCCGTCGTCCGCGCGCTCGACGTCCTCGTGCACCCCGCGCGGCGCGACCCGTTCCCGCTCGCCCTGCTCGAGGGCATGGCGCTCGCGCGCCCCATCGTCGCCGCCGCGGTCGGCGGCATCCCGGAAATGTTGGTCGACGGCGAGAGCGGCGTGCTCGTGCCGCCCGACGACGCGGACTCGCTGGCGGGCGCGCTCGTCGACCTGCTGCGCGACCCGGCCCGCCGCGACCGGCTCGGCGCCGCCGCCTACGAGCGCCTCACCACCCGCTTCTCGCTCCAGGCGTTCACCGACGGCATGTTCGCCGCCTTCGACGAGGCGGTCCGAGACGGGCGTCCATGAACGGCGGGCCCGAGGTCTCGGTGGTCGTGCCGACCTTCAACCGGGAACACGTGCTCGGCGCGAGCCTGGCGAGCCTGCTCGCGGAGACGGGCGTCGACCTCGAGCTGATCGTGGTGGACGACGGCTCGACCGACGGCACCGCAGCGTGGCTCGACGCGCATCCCGACCCGCGCGTGCGGGCGATCCGCGGGCCGCACGCCGGCATCGCGGCGGCGCGAAACCGCGGACTTTCGGCCGCCCGGGCGCCGTTCGTGGCGTTTCACGACTCGGACGACCTCGCCCTGCCGGGGCGGCTCGCGTCCCCCGTCGCGCATCTCCGGGCGCACCCGGAGCTGGACGTCGTGATCCAGAACGGACGCATGCTGCCGGCCGACCGCCCCTGGATCGCGCCGCGCGTCGCCCGCCTGCTCGCCGCCCGCCCGCTCGGCGTCGCCGACGTGTTCCGCTGGAACCTCGGACAGCTGCAGGGCATGTGCTTCACGCGCCGGAGCCTCGAGGCGACGGGTCCGCTCGACTCGACGTTCGAGATCCTCGACGACCTGGACCTCGTGCTGCGCGTCACGCTGCGCTTCCGGGCCGTGTTCCTCGAGCGCCCGGCGTTCACCTACCACGTCCACGCCGACGGCGTGGCGCGCAATCGCCAGAAGGTGCGCGAGGAGTCGATCCGGCTCGCCGAGAAGCTGGTGTGGGAGCATCCCGAGGTGCTCCCGCTCCTCGGCCCGGCGGCCTTCGCGCGCCGCCAGGCCCGGCGATACGGCCGGCTCGCGACCATGCGCCTCGCCGGGGGCGACCGCGACGGCGCACGGGCGGCCCTCGCGCGCGCCCGCGCGCTGCGCCCGCTCGACCTGCGCTACCGGCTGCGGGCGCTCTGGCTCGGCGAGGCGTGATGCGCGTCGCGCTCATGCACCGGCGGCTCGCGGGCGGCGGCACCGAGACGGATCTCCGCCGCCTCGCGGCCGGACTCGCGGCGCGCCGGCACGACGTGCACGTCTTCTGCGCGCGGCCGGGTCCGGTGCTGCGCGGCGTGACGGTTCGCCGCGTGCCCGTCGTCCGGGCCGGGCGGCTCGCGCGCCTCCTGTCGTTCGCGTTCGCCGCTCCGCGGCTGGTGGCACGCGAGCCCTGGGACGTGGTGGTGGGCTTCGGACGCACGCCCCGGCAGGACGTGGTGCGGGTGGGTGGCGGCACGCATCGGACCTACCTCGCCCGGATGCGGGCGGCGGGGCTCCGGCGGCCGGCGCTCGGCCCGTACCACCGCGCCATCCTCTGGCTCGAGCGACGGCAGTTCGCGCCGGGTGGCCACCGGCGCGTGCTGGCGGTGTCGGCGCGGGTGCGTGACGAGGTCGCCGGCGACTACGGCGTCCCGCACGAGCGGGTGGCGGTCATCTACAACGGCGTGGACGCCGAGCGCTTCCACCCGGCCGAGCGCGCGGTGCTGGGCCCGATCGTGCGGCGGGAGCTCGGCGTCGAGAACGGGGACCGCTTGTGCGTGGCGATCGGCACCGGGTTCCGCCGCAAGGGGTTCGACCTGCTGCTCGCGCTCTGGCGGACCGCGCCGCCGGCGCACACCGTCCTGACGCTGGTGGGCGGCGACGAGCGCCTCGGCGTCTACCGCGGCGAGGCGAGCCGGCTCGCCGGACGCGTGGTGGTCACCGGCCCGCGCGAGGACGTCGCCGCGATCCTCGCCGCGGCCGACGTGGTGTGCGTGCCGTCGCGGCAGGAGGCCTTCGGCAACGTCGTGCTCGAGGCGTGTGCCGCCGGCGTGCCCGTCGTCACGAGCCGCCGAGCCGGCGCCGCCGAGCTGCTCGACGGGCCGCTGGCCGGCCTGGTCGTCGACGATCCCGAGGACCTGGACGCGCTCGGCGCCGCGCTCGCGCGGGCGCTCGGGCCCGAGGGGCAGACGCTGGGTCACGCGGCGAGGCGGCTCGCCGAGCAGCTGCCGTGGGAAGCGCATCTCGAGCGCGTGGAGACGCTCCTCGCGGAGGTGGCGCGTGAGCGCTGAGGAGCGGTCCGGCGGCGAGCGGCACGTCGTCCGTGGCGGGCTTCGTGCCTGGCTCGCGCCCGGCGTCCGGCTCGCCGACGTCGCGCCCGGCGGCGATCCCGATCGCCTGCTCACGCGTGCCGACTGCGAGATCGTGAAGCTGCAGCCCAAGGTCGCCGTCGGCGCGCTCGCCACGCCGGCCGGGCGGCTCTACGTCAAGCGCTACAACGTCTTCGCGTGGCGCGTGGCGCTCGCGAGCCTCTGGCGGCGCTCCCCGGCGCTCGGCGCCTGGCGGGCGGCGCACGTCCTCGCGGCGCGCGGCTTCGCCACCCCCGAGGCGCTCGCCGCCGTCGAGCTCCGCCGGGGCGGGATGCTCCGGAAGAGCTTCTTCGTGACCCGCGAGGTGCCGGCGGCGCGCACCGCCGACGTCTGCTGGCAGGCGATCCTCGCCGAGCCCGACGGCCCGCGGCGGCGGACCGCCCGGCGCGCGCTCGCGCGCTCGCTCGGCGACCTCTTCCGGCGCCTGCACGCCGCGGGCGTGTACCACAACGACCTGAAGGACGTGAACGTGCTCGTCGACGGACCCGCCGGCGAGCCGCGCTGCGTCCTGCTCGACCTCGAGCGCGTGCAGACGCTCCGGCGCGTGGGCCGCCGCCGGCGCGTGAAGAACCTGATGCAGCTCGCGCGGACGCTCGGGCCGCAGGCGAACGCGACCGACCGGCTGCGATTCCTCGCCGCCTACCTCGGACCGGGAGGCTCCCGGGCCGAGCGGCGGACGTGGGTGGATGCGGTCGGGCGGGCGGCGGCGAAGAAGGACGCGGGTCGCCTGGCCGCGGTCGGCGGCCCGGGGCCCCGCGTGTCGTGCACGGTGATCGCCCAGAACGAGGAGGGGATGATCGAGCGCTGTCTCGCGAGCGTTGCCTGGTGCGACGAGATCATCGTCGTCGACGGCGGGTCCTCCGATCGGACGGTCGCCCTCGCGCGTCGCTTCACCGACCGCGTGCTCACCCATGCCTGGCCCGGGCACCGGGCACAGAAGCAGTTCGCGCTCGACGCCGCGAGCGGCGAGTGGGTGCTCAACCTGGATGCCGACGAGCGCGTCTCGCCGGAGCTCGCGACCGAGATCCGCCGGGCGCTCGCCCACGTGCCCGGGCACGTCGCCGGCTTCGCGGTGCCGCGCCTGGTCGCCTACCTCGGCCGCTGGTGGTACCGCGGGGGCTGGTATCCGCGCCCCATCGTGCGGCTCGTTCGCCGCTCGGCCACGCGCTGGGGCGGGACCGACCCGCACGAACGCGCCGAGGTGGCGGGCGACGTCCGCAGCCTCCGCGCGCCGATCCTGCACTACACGTACCGCGACATCTCGGATCACGTCCGGAGCGTCAACCGCCTCACCACCGTGGCGGCTGCGGGGCGCGCGGGCCGGCACGTCGGTGCGGGGCAGCTCGTGCTCGAGCCGCTCTGGCGCTTCGTGCGCGCGTACCTCGTCACCCGCGCCGCCGCGGACGGCTTTGCGGGGCTCTTCGTCGCTGGCACGGGGGCGTTCTACGTCTTCCTGCGCGCGGCCAAGATCTGGGAGCTGCAGGTGCACGCGGCCGCGACATCTGCTAAACGCGACGGCGGGCGCCGCCGCGCCCCCGCCTCGTCGTGACGGTGTCGATCGTCATCGTCAACTGGAACGCCGGCGCCGCGCTCGGCGGCTGCCTCGAGAGCCTGGCGGTCGACGGGCTCAGCGGGCGCGAGGTCGTGCTCGTCGACAACGACGCGACCGACGGCAGCACGGCCGACGTGCGCGCCCGCCATCCGTGGCTCCGGGTCGTCGAGACGGGCCGGAACCTCGGCTTCGCGGGCGGTGCCAATCGCGGCGCGGCGGTGGCGCGCGGCGAGGTGGTGTGTTTCCTCAATCCCGATGCGCGCGTGCGGTCCGGTGCCGTCCAGACTCTGGTCGACACGCTGCTGCGCGTGCCGGGTGCCGGCATCGCGGGCGGCGGGCTGGTCGATGACGGCGGCGCCTGGCAGCCGGCCGCCGGGCGCTTCGGACCGGTGCGGCACCTGATGCTCGACACGACCCCCGGCCGACTCGCCGCGCGCCTCCGCCGCGCGCCCCATCGCGTGGACTGGGTGTACGGCACGTTCATGGCGGTCCGTCGCGATCTCTTCCGCCAGCTCGGCGGCTTCGACGCGCGCTACTTCGTCTACGGCGAGGATCTGGACCTCTGCTACCGGGCCGCGCGGCTCGGGTCGCGCACGATTCACGTGCCGGCGGCGCGCGCGGTCCACGGCGCGAACGTGAGCGCGGCGCAGCGATTCGGGCTCGGTCGCGAGGCGGAGGTGGTGAAGGGCGAGATGCGCTTCTACGCGGCCCGGGGCGCACCGCGCGACCTGGTCCTCTTCCGTGCCGTCGCGGCGTGCAAGTTCGGTCTGAAGGCCGTGCTCGCCGCGGCGGTCGGCCACCGCCGCGCCGCCGTCACCTACGCGCGCGTCGTCCGCGCCTGCGTCGCCTTCGACCCGCTCGCCGCCGATGCCTGAAGACGCGCCCATCCTGACGCTCGCGGTGCCGTGCCGGACCGACGAGCCGTCGCTCGCCCGCACCCTGGCGGTGGCGCGGGCGGCGGTCGACGGGTTGGGGCAGGGGCAGCCGATCGAGCTGCTCGTCTGCATCAACGGACCGAATGGGGCGGCATCCGCGGCGCTCCGCGACGTGCGGACCTTCGCTCGCGATGCCGGGGCACCGCTCACCGAGCGTTCGGTGGACGGCACCGGGCTCGCGCCGCTTCCCCGTGCTGCCGCCCCGCTCACGGTGGCGGCGCTGCTCCTCGGCCGGGCGGGAAAGCCGCTCGCCTGGAACGTGCTCCGCCAGCAGGCGCGCGGACCGATCGCGGTCTTCTTCGATGCCGACGTGTGGTTCGCGCCCGACGCCTTCCGGCTCCTGCTCGACGCGCTCGCCACCGCGCCGCACGCGGCGCTCGCCTCTGGCAAGACGACCTGCGCCCCGCGCCCGCGCGCCTTCGAGCGGATCATGGCCGCGCCGTACGGCGTCGACTTCCCGAACCTCTCGGCGCAGCTCTACGCCGCCCGCCTCGGCGCGCTGCCTCCCGCCATGCCCGAGGACCTGATCGAGCCCGAGCGGTGGCTCGAGCTGGTGGTGGGTGGCGAGTGCCTCGTCCGCGTGCCCGAGGCCCGCGTGGCGGTCCGCCTCCCGGCGACCCTCGCCGACTTCTGCCGCCAGCGCATCCGCATCGAGATGGGAAAGGTGCAGCTCGCTCGCGAGTACCCGCAGCTCGCGACGCGCGGCGCGCCGCAGCCGCGGGCGCGCGCGGCGCTCGGCAGCCTCGGGCTCGGCGACACGGCCCGCCTGGCGCTCTACCTGGCGATGCGCAGCGCAGCGCACGCGATCGCCTGGTGGCGCTACCGGCGTGGCGCCACCGCGGGCGTCTGGCGCCAGGCGGTCACGACCAAGCGGTGGGACGCGGCGTGAAGGTGCTCTTCCTCGTGACGCGCTTGCCGGTGCCGCCGTGGCGAGGCGACCAGGTGCGGGCCTTCCATCACCTGCGGCTGCTGGCGCGGAGGCACGAGATCACCTGCTGTGCGCTCCTCACGCGGGCGCCGCCCGCAGGCCTGCGGGCGGAGGTCGAGGGGCTCGGGGTACGCCTCGTCGTCGTGCCGCTCGGCCTGCTCGGGACGGCGCCGGCGCTGGCGCGCGGACTCCTCGGCGACCGGCGTCCCTTCCAGGTGCTGCTCTACGCCCGGCGGCGCGCGGCGGGCGCCGTGGCGCGGCTCGGCGCGCAGGGTGGCTACGACGTCGTACACGCGCAACTGGTGCGCGCGGCGCCGTACCTGCCGCGCGACGGGAGCCCGCCCGTCGTCGTCGACCTGATCGACGCGCTCTCCGCGAACTTCGCGCGCCGGGCGGCGAGCGAGCGAGGGCCGATCGGGGCGGTCGCGGCGTGGGAGGCCGCGCGGCTTGCTCGCTTCGAGGCGCGGCTCGTCGCCGACGCGGCGGCCGTGCTCGTCGTCTCCGGCGCCGAGAGGGAGGCGCTCGGGGGCGAGCGCGTGACGGTGGTGCCGAACGGCGTCGACCCGGTCGCGTTCGCGTATCGCGAGGACGGACGCCCGCCGGCGCGGGTCGTCTTCGGGGGCAACCTCGGCTACTTCCCGAACGTCGACGCGGCCTGCTGGCTCGCGCGCGACATCTTCCCGCGCATCCGCGGCGCACTCCCCGCGGCCGAGCTGCTGCTGGTGGGCGCGCGGCCGGCGCGTGCCGTACGCGCACTCGCCAGGACGCCGGGCGTGAGGCTCGCCGCCGAGGTGCCGGCGATGGCGCCGGAGATCGCGCAGGCGACGGTGGCCGTGGTCCCCGTCCGCGCGGGGTCGGGGCTCCAGAACAAGGTGCTCGAGGCGATGGCGGTCGGGACGCCGGTGGTGACGACGCCGCGCGCCGCGGCCGCACTCGACGCCGAGCCGGGCGAGCACCTGCTCGTGGCGGAGGATGCGCCCGGGCTCGCGGCCGCGGCGCTCGACCTCCTGCGCGATCCGGCGCGCGCGCGCGCGATGGCGCGCGCGGCGCGCGCGCTCGTCGAGCGGCGCTATCGCTGGGAGGACTCCGCCGCCGCCGTGGAGCGGGCGTGGCAGCGGGCCGTCCTCCGATCTTGAACGCACGGCGGCTTCTGGTATGTCGCCGTCGGTGTACCGGCGCGAGAGAGGATGGCGCCTCCGCTGGACGTTGCTCGTCCAGGGCGACCTCCTGGCGGCCTGCCTCGCCTATCTCCTGGCCTTCCTGCTGCGCGCCGCCGTGCCGTTCCCGCTGACGCGCGGCTACCTCCCCGCGCTGCGCTTCGCCGAGGTCCACCACCACTGGATCGCGATGCTCGCGTCGCAGGCAGGCGTCCTCTACTTCCTCGGGCTCTACGAGCCGCGCGCGCTCACCAACCCGCGCGCCCAGGCCGGCCCGATCGCCGCCGCCGCGGGCCTGCATGCGCTCATCCTGATCGCGGTCTATTTCTTCGCGCAGGACCTCGTCTTCCCGCGCTCGATCTTCGTCGTGTTCGCGGGCCTCAACGCCGCGTTCCTCTTCATGTGGCGCCTCGGAAGCCGTTCGCTGATGGGCGCCTACCCGCGGCGGCGGGTCCTGGTGGTAGGCACGAACGCCGCCGCCGCCGAGGTGATCGACACCATCCGCGTGCAGCACTGGCTCGCCATGGACATCGTCGGCGCGGTGTCGGCCGACGGCGCGAGCTCGCCGGCGCCGCGCGGCGTGCCGGTGCTCGGGGCGCGCGAGGAGCTCCCCGCGCTCTGCGCGCGGCACGACGTCGACGAGGTGATCATCGCCTCCGAGCATTCGTGGCAGGACCAGCTCCTCGATTCGCTCAGCCGCCTCGAAGGTCCGCGCGCCCGCGTGTGCGTCGTCCCGTCGCCCTACGAGATCCTGATCGGGCGCCCGGAGCATCTGCGGCTGCACGACATCCCGCTGATCGAGGTCATCCGCGAGCCGGCGACCGGGGGCGCGAGCGCCGCCAAGCGACTCTTCGACGTCGTCCTGGCGCTGGTGCTGCTCGTCCCCGCGCTGCCGCTGATGCTTCTCGTCGCGCTCGGCATCAAGCTCACGTCGCGCGGCGCGGTCCTCTACACCCAGACCCGGGTCGGCAAGGAGTCCCGGCCGTTCACCATGGTCAAGTTCCGGACCATGCACAAGGCTGCCGAGCACGACACCGGGGCGGTACTGGCGGCCGAGAACGACCCCCGCGTCACGTGGCTCGGCCGCTACCTGCGCGCGGTCCGGCTCGACGAGCTGCCCCAGCTCTGGAACGTGCTGGTCGGCGACATGAGCTTCGTCGGGCCGCGGCCCGAGCGGCCGGAGTTCGTCGGGCGCTATCAGCGGGAGATCCAGGGGTACACCGAGCGCCTGAAGGTGCGTCCGGGGCTCACCGGCTACGCGCAGGTGAACGGCGAGTACCACACCTCGGCGCCGACCAAGCTCAAGTACGACCTCGCCTACATCTACAACCGCTCGCTGTGGCTCGACCTCAAGATCCTGTCGGAGACCGTGAAGGTGATGCTCACGCGGCGGGGCATCTGATCGTGGTCGCGCGGCGCCTGGCGGACGCGCTGCTCCTCCTGCTCGCCGCCTCGGTTCCGCTCTCCACCACCGGCATGGAGGCGGCCGTGCTCGCGCTCGGCGGGCTCACGCTGCTCGGCGCCGTCGGCGGCTGGGCGCCGGTCCGGGCGACGCCGCTCGACGGCGTCCTCGGCGTCTTCTACGGCACGCTCGCGCTCTCGACGCTCGCCAGCGGCCATCCGCTCGAGGCCGCCGGATGGGCGCGCCTGTGGGTGGTGCTCACGTACTTCGTCGTGTTCTGGTGGCTTCGCGACCGGAGCCAGGCGGTCCGCCTGGTCCGGCTGCTGGTCGGCGCGGGCGCGCTGGCGGCCGCCTACGGCCTCCTCCAGCACGCGACGGGTGCCGACTGGTATCGCGCCGCCCTCGGACGCCCGCAGCTCGTCCGCCCGCGCGAGGCGGGCGAGTCGGGCTACGCGATCGTCGGCTTCTTCCGCAACTACCTCACGTTCGCGCATACCATGCTCTTTCCACTCGCGTGGGCGACGGCGTCTGCCATGAGCGGCTCCCTCGCCGGGCTCGGAGCCGGGGTGCTGCTCGTGCTCGCCGTCGCGTTCTCGACCGCGCGCGGCGTCTGGCTCGCGACCGTCGTGGTGGTGGCGACGCTCGTCCTGATCGCGCGCGCGCGGGGCGCAGGGATGGCGGCGGGAGGGCTCGTCGCCGCGGCGCTCCTCGCCTTCGCCGTCTCGCGCGACCTGCGTCGCGAGGCGGGCCAGATGTTCGGACTCGGCGGCGCGAATGCCGGGCGCGTCGCCATCTTTGCCGCGAACCTCGACATCATCCACGCCTACCCCGTGCTCGGCCTCGGCTTCGGGCGCTACCAGCGGGCGGCACTGCCGTTCTATGCCGCTCATCCCGAGGCCGACCGCCGCTCGCACGCGCACAGCGACTACCTGCAGATCGCCGCCGAGGCCGGACTCACCGGGCTGGCGGCCTTCGGGCTGCTCTTCGCCGTCGCGCTGCGCGCCGGCTGGCCCGCGGTCGCCGACGCGCCCGACGCGGTGACGCGGGCGACGGCGGCGGGGGCGTGGGCGGGCGTGGTCGGGTTCCTGGTGGGCGGACTCACGCAGTACAACTTCGGCGACAACGAGGTGGCGATCGCCATGTGGGTGGCGCTCGCGGTTCTGATGCGGCTCCGGGAGCCGTAGCCGTGCGCGTGCTGCACGTCGATCCCGAGCGCGCCTGGGGCGGCGGAGAGGTGCAGGTGATGGCGCTCCTCGGCGAGCTGGCACGCCGCGGCCACGCCTCGCGGCTCGCCGCCCACCCCGGCGGGCCACTCGCGCGGGCGGCGGCCGCGGCCGGCGTCCCGGTGGTGCCGCTGCCGGTCGCGAACCATCTCGACCTGGCCGCGGCGCTCCGGCTCCGGCGAGCGATCGGCGACGCGGAGGTGATCCACTTCCACACCGCGCGCGCCCATGCCCTGGCACCTCTCTGCCGCCGCGCCGGCGTGCGCCTGGTGGCGACGCGGCGCATGGACTACGTGCCGGCGGGCGGCCCGTACGTCCGCTTCCTGTACAACCGCGCGGTCGACGCGGTGGTGGCCATCTCCGAGGGGGTCCGGGAGGCCCTGGTGCGGGTCGGCGTCCGCCGCGAGCGCATCCGCGTGGTGCCGAGCGGCATCGACCCGGCCGCGTGGACGGCGCCGCCAGGGGCGCGCGAGGCGCTACGCGCCGAGTGGGGCGTGGGCGACGGCGGGATGCTGGTCGTCGTGCTCGGCGCGCTCGAGCGGCGGAAGGGTCACGCAGTGCTGCTCGAGGCGGCGCGCCGGCTGGCGCCCGCCGCGCTCGGCCTGCGCTACGTGTTCTGCGGCGACGGGAGCGAGGCGACGGCGCTGGCCGGCGCCGCCGCTTCCCTCGGCGGCGTCGTACGGTTCGCCGGGTTTCGCCACGACGTCGCGGCCTGTCTCGCGGCCGCCGACGTCGTCGCGCAGCCGTCGTTGCGCGAGGGACTCGGCGTCGCGGCCCTCGAGGCGATGGCCGCGGAACGGCCCCTGGTGGCGAGCGATGTCGGGGGACTCGCCGAGGTGGTCGTGCACGAGGAATCGGGCCTCCTCGTGCCCCCGGGCAACCCGGGAGCGCTGGCGACGGCGCTCGGCCGGCTCGCGACCGACCCCGCGCTGCGCGCCCGCCTCGGCGCTGCCGGCCGGACTCGCGTGCGCGCGCGTTTCACCAGCGCGCAGATGGCGGAAGGCACGCTCGCCTGTTATCGAGGGGGGCCGTGAAGCGCGTCAGCCAGCGGCGGCTCGTGGAGCTCGTCCGGCGGTTCGGACGCGTGCGAGCGCTCGTCGTCGGCGATCTGATGCTCGACCAGTTCATCTGGGGCACCGTGCGCCGCATCTCGCCCGAGGCGCCGGTGCCGGTGGTCCAGGTGTCGGACGAGGACGTGCGGCCGGGTGGCGCCGGCAACGTGGTGAGCAACATCGCGGTGCTCGGGGGGCGGGCAGCGGTGTGCGGCATCGTCGGCCGGGATACGGCCGGCGACCGGCTGGTCGCGGCGTTGCGCGCGCGGGGCGCCGACACGCGGGGTGTCGTCGTGTCGCGGGCGAGCCCGACGACGCAGAAGACGCGCATCATCGCGCACCACCAGCAGGTGGTCCGTCTCGATCGCGAGTCCGACGTCGGGCCCGACGGGGCGGGCGCGCGGCACGTGCGCGACTTCGTGCTCCGGCACCGCGCTCGGTTCGACGTGCTGGTCGTGTCGGACTACGCGAAGGGGGCGATCGGCCCCGAGCTCCTCGCCGCGCTCGCCGAGGCCGGTCGCCGCCAGCCGTTCACCTGGGTCCTCGATCCCAAGCGCGCGAACTTTCCGCACTACCGGCGGGCGTCGCTGGTGAAGCCGAACCGCGAGGAGGCCGCCGCCGCCTCGGGCGTGGAGATCCGCGATGCCCGGAC
>Ga0070699_100002907_pt1 | contig 15246 bp, 16 predicted proteins | sample KBSK1503metaG_FD_65473 | JGI IMG/M metagenome (GOLD analysis project Ga0070699, IMG submission 65473) | Corn, switchgrass and miscanthus rhizosphere microbial communities from Kellogg Biological Station, Michigan, USA - KBS K1-50-3 metaG | ecosystem: Host-associated > Plants > Roots >...
CGCGGGAGGTAACCCTCAGCCGCCTCGGGACGATTCACCGACTCTCCCCGACAACGCCGCGGAGCCGCTCGAATTCGGCCTGGGTCAGGTTGACGAAGCGGAACGCGTAGACGTCGGAACCGTCTCTGCGGACGAGGATCGATAGGAGGTCGAGACCGGGCCCGCCGTCCGGCGGCCTGAAGTAGAGTTTCACCACCCGGCCGGGGGCGACCTCTCCGAACGGGCGAAGTTTCATGCCGAAGGTGCTGAGATCGACACAAATCCCCTGCCGCTCCGTCCCATCGTACTCGAAGACTCGGACGGGGAGCGTCAGGAGCGCCCGCGCTGATCGTCGGCGGTCGGCAGTTCGCCGAGCGTCATCGGCCCCTGGGGGGGACGCCTGCAGCTCGGCGTAGAGCAGGATCTGGCGCAGCAGGTCGACGTTGAAAGGTTTACCGACAAAATCCAGTGCTCCACGCCGGAGGCAGTCGCGCGCCTCATGCTCCGTCGCGACTCCGGACACGACCACGATCGGGAGCCGTGATTCGCGGACGCGGTCGATCTGGAGGAAGTCGAGTCCGCTCATGAGGGGAAGACGGAGGTCAAGAAGGATCACGTCAGGATGCTCGGCGTCGAGTGCGCTCCGCGCGGCTTCGGCGCTGCGCACGAGCAGCGGCTCATAGCCAAAGTCGCGGAGAAGATCTCGAAGGAGCGCCGCGGTCTGTTCCTCGTCCTCCACCACGAGCACACGCGTGGCCATCTCGGCCTCCTTGAGTGTCCGTTCCGGGCGAGGAAACGCCGCGCCCGCCACGAACTCGAGGGCGGGCATTCGCCGGCCGCCCTCACCCACGAGGCTCGAGCGCGCCGTGCTTCCGGCCGTCGCTCATCCGGTTGCTGGGATCTGGCCGGCCGAGAGGCGGCCGGGAGGGGCCCCGCGCCAGCGGGCGTAGAGGTCCGCGCCCTTGTAGCGCTCGAGCTTTCCGCTCGTCGTCCTCGGGAGTTCGCCCGGCCGGAGGAGGACTACGTCGAACGGCGCGATCCCCAGCGTGCCTGCGACGGCCTCCGAGATCGCACGGACGATCGCGTTCCGCCACCCTGAATCCCGTATGCGCGTCTCCGCGAAGACGACGAGCCCCTCCGTCCCGTCGGCGGGGAGGCCGACCGCCATCGCCTGGCCCGCCCAGACGCCCGGGACCGCGGCCACCCGCGCCTCCACGTCGCGCGCGTAGAGGTTCTCGCCGCGCACGATGAGCATCTCCTTCAGGCGGCCGGTGACGTAGAGTTCGCCATCGAGGTGGAACCCGAGATCGCCTGTCCTGAGCCAGCCCTCGTGGAAGCTGGCACGGGTCGCCTCCGGGTCCCGGTCGTAGCCCGCCATGACTGAAGCTCCCCGGACCAGGATTTCCCCGACGCGGCCGTCGAAGAGCGGCCCGCCGTCAGCCCCGAGGAGGGCGATCTCGAGTCCGTCGACGGGTCTCCCGACCGAGACCACCTCGCGCGCATCCGCCGCTTCCGGCTCCGCCAGCTCGACCACTCCCTCGCCGAGGGCACGACGCCGCACGCGGACCGACGTGACCCCGCGCCCGAGGGGCGGGAAGGCGACCGCGAGGCTGGCCTCGGCGAGCCCATAGACGGGAAACATGGCTTCCGCCCGGAAGCCGGCCACTCCGAAGCGTTTGGCAAAGGACTCGATGGTGGCGCGGTCCACCAACTCCGCGCCGTTCAAGGCGACCCGGAGCCGTGCCAGGTCGAGGGTCCGCGCGTCGTCGGGGCCGACCCGCTCGGCGCACTGGGCGTAGCCCCAGTTCGGTGCCGTCGTGAGCGTCGCCCCGTGGCGGCTCATGATGCGGAGCCACGCCAGCGGATCTCGAACGAAGTCGTCTGGCGTCGCGAGAAGCTGGTCGACGGCGCCCGAGAGGGCGCCGAGGAAACACCCGATCAGCCCCATGTCGTGGAAGAGCGGGAGCCAGCTCGCACTCACGTCGTCTTCCTTCATGGCAAGGCCCTGACGGATCGCCCCCAGGTTGGCGACGACCTGTCGGTGGGTGAGCACGGCGCCTCGCGGCGAGGCAGTGCTCCCCGATGTGTACTGAACGAGGGCAGGGTGATCGGGGGCGACCGGGGCCCAGCCCCAGAACCCGCCGGGCAGGTCCCCGAGCGACAGGACCCGGGCGGGGTGGCCGATCGAGGCGACCAGCGCTCGGAGCACCGGGAGCAGTTTTTCGGTGGTCAGGAGGCAGCCGACGCGCGAACGGAGGAGCGCCCCTAGGATCCGCTCGCCGTAGCGTTGCCGGGACGAGAACCGGAGCGGCGGTGAGAGCGGGACCGGCACCGCGCCGGCGGCGACCGTCCCTGAGAACGCTTGGAGAAACTCGCCGGAGTTCGGGAAGACGAGCGCGATCCGCTGCCCGTCCGCGTCCCCCAGGCGCTCGAGGAGACCGCCCGCGATTCGCCCTGCCCGGTCCAGGAGCCCGGAGTACGTCAGCCGCTCCACCTCACATCCGCCCCGGAAGACGCGCACACCCCCTCCCGGGCGGCGGCTCGCCGCGCTGCGCAGGACGTCGAGGATCGTCTGGGGGCGCGTGTCGGGCACGCTCATCGCCGCTTGGGCGCCGGGGGCGCCGGCCGTCCTCCGTCCGGCGCGCAGAGAAGGATTACGGATGCCATCGCGAGATCGCCGGTGTGGGAGATGCTGAGGCCGACCGAGCGGACGTCGAGCGCGTCGAGCATCGCCTTGACGCGCCCCCTCGTGACGAGGATGGGCGCCCCGCCGGAATCCATGCGCACCTCAGCCTCCGTCCACCCCATGCCTTGCCAACCACGCCCGAGCGCCTTGAAGAGCGCCTCCTTGGCGCAGAAGCGGCCAGCGTAATGTCGCTCGGCATCGCCCGCCTGTTCACAGTCCTCGACCTCGCGGGCGGTGAAGACTCTGCGCTTGGCGCGGGCCGAGAGGTCGAGCAGGCGTCGAACCTCGGAGACCACCTCGATGTCGACCCCGTGCCGGATCACCACCGCCACGCCCCCTCTCAGCGGCCGATAGGGGCCGCCCGCCCCGCCGCCAGCGTCTGGACCAGTTCGTCGAAGTCGCCGACCGTCGCCAGCCCAAACGTGGCCTCGTCCGGTATCTCGATGTCGAACTGCCTCTCCACCTTCAGGATCACGGTGAGCATCTTGATCGACTCCGCGTTCGGGATCGCACGGATCAGGACGTCCGGCCGGAGTTCCGCTGGCGGCACCCTCAGCGTCTCGCCGACGATGCGGTAGACCTCGCGCGTCACGTCGTTCATGTCGCCCTCTCTCCTCTCACGCCACCTTCCGGCGAAGGTAGGCCTTCAGGTCCCCGACCGACCGGACCGATTCGTCCGCGAGGAGGTTGCGAATCATCGCCAGCACCTTCCCATCGGCAGCGTCTGTCATGACCGGCGCGTACTGCTCGATCCGGCGGAGGCCGCTGGTCGAGCTCGAATGTGGATAGAAGAATCCGGCCGGATGCTTCACTCCCCGACCTCGGTCGGCGAGCCAAACGTAGGCCATCCGCACGGCGGCGACGGCGTTCTCCTCAGATCCATCCACGAGCTCCTTGCAGAAGACGAAGAAGGCGCGGGCGTGCCGCGACTCGTCGCGTCCCAGAAGACGCCAGATCGTCCGGAGCACGGGCTCCCGGGTGAGCCGCGCGAGCGTCTTGTAGTACTCGGCGGCTCGCGACTCGGAGATGATATTCATCATGAGCGTTGCGGCGCGGTTCTCTCCCATGGGGTAGGGCTCCCGCTTGTACATCGCGTGCTTGGCCCGGACCTCGATCCCGATCTCGCGGAGGTAGCGGCACTGGACGAGCGAGTGGCGCGCCTCCTCGGCGCCCCACGAGAGCGCCCACGAGGAGAAGCTGTACTCGTCCGCCCACTCGCGAAGGAAGTTGTGGGCACCGGGGAGCGTGCCGAACTCGATGATCGCGGATTCCTGAAGGATATCGATCTCCGGCTCCGTCAGGAGCTCCCGCCGGATCCGGGACAGCTCGACCTCGCGCCAGTCCCACTTCGTCGTCTCGAACCAGTCGAAGATCCGGTCGTAGGTGGTGTCGAGGTAGTACTCGGCGATCAGGGGGTTCGCCCCGAGCGCCCGGTAGGCGCGGAGGCCGTTCTCGACCACGCGGGCGAGGCCCTCCGCGGGAAGGCGATCGAGGTCTACGGTCCCCTCCACATCCCAGTCGTCCTCGCCCGGCGGGAGGAGCCGGGCGGGGGATCGAGCGAGGAGGTAGACGCGCGTCCGCAGGCGCTCCGGTCGTGAGCGGAGGACCCGCACCGGACCCGGATCGCGCGGCGCGGCCGCGATCAGCGCGAGCGCAAGGGGTTCACCACCGAGTCCGTCGAGGTAGTCGTCGAAGGTCTCGTCCGTCACTCGGTCCACGAGGACGCCCGGCCACGGGACCTCGGCGAGCGATAGCTCGTCGAGCTCGTGACGCGAAGCGACGACGGCGACGCGTTGGACGGCGCGTTCCGGACCCGTGGAGGACACGGCACCTGCGAGCTGCGTCTTCATCGCGCGCCTCCCTGGCCGGGCCGCTCAGGGCTCGCCGGCGGGTTCGGCCTCGTCACGAAACTCCACCGAGAGCGTGTAGCGGCACTCCCCGCAGTGAGCCATCTGGCAGAGTCCCACCTCCGGGCTGATCTTCACGGGGAGGCGCAGCGCCTCGAACCAGCCGGCGACGCGCTCGAAGGGGCCGCAGTGATAAACCTGGGCGACGCCCGCCTTGGATACGCCCGTGAAGGCGAAGCAGCGCTTGACGTGGATCTGATGGGTCGTCCCGTCGAAGGTGTCCTCGTAGTCGAAGAGGTCGCCGACGTAGAGGTCGATGGCGAGCCGAAAGATCCGATAGTACTGGGCCGGCGAGGCGACCGTCGTGACGCCGAGGGTGCGGAGGAGCCGTCGCATCTCGAGGCGCCCGAACTGGCGCACGACGGCCGTGTTCCAGCTGTTGGCCGCATCGGACCCGTTGTTGACGAAAGCCTGGTAGAACCAGAGCCCGTCGTTGGTCATCCACGAGCGGCGCAGCAGGTTCTCGCGCTGGGCGGGCGACAGCTCGGGGATCTCCCCGATGTCGATGACGCCGCTGGCTCGCCGATCTTCCATGGCGGTTCCCCCCTCGGTTCTCAAGTTTTGGCGCGCCCCCGGCCGGATCGAGTCCGGCCGAGAGTCATTGTCGCGATGGGGCCCGAGGTTAGGCGGGTGCCGCCCGGGTGTCGGTAACAAAGGTTACGCGACGGACGGAGGGTGGCAGTGCGCGCGCCAGCGGCCGCTCTCGGGGGGTCCTGTCGGCGTCGCCGTGGGCCGCTCGCTCGAGGCCAGCGAGGTCGGGGATGCGAATCCGCGCGCGGTCGAGGATGATCGTGCCCGAGCGGACCAGACTCCGAAGGCTCCGGGAGACGTGGACGCGGACCGTCCCGACACGCGCGGCGACATCCTCCTCGCGGAGCCGCTCGCGGGCAAGCTCCACCCCTTGCCCGGCGCGGACCCCTTCGGCGACCGCCTGCTCGTACAGGAGCCGCGCCACCCGGACCCTCGCCGTACGGAGCGCCAGGCTTTCGGCGAGGTCCATTACCCGCGCGGCATCGTGGCTCACCGTCTTGACCAAGCGGAGGGCCATCGGCGGGTTCCGGTGGGCGACCTCGACGAACGTCTCCCGGTCGATCACGCAGAGCTTCGTTGGTGTGAGCGCTCGCGCGGTGACGAGGTTCAGGCCGGTGGCGAAGGCCGAGGAGATGCAGAACGTGTCCCCGCGCCGGTCGAACACCATTATGATCTGCTCGCGCCCTTCGGCGCTCGACCGGTAGCATTCGACGCGCCCTTCCACCAGGACGTGGAGATCCCGGCAGGGCTCACCTTCGAGGAAGACGACCTGACGCGCGGGAACCGACCGCCACCTCACCCGCTGGGCAACCGCCGCGACGGTCAGGGGGCTCACGTCCCGGAGGTAGGTGATCGTCCGGAGAAGTTGGACCACGACCTCGGCCGGACTCCCGTCGCGGTCGAGGGCCGGCGGGGGGGCGCCGTGGCCGTTCCCGCTGGCTCCGCGGGGCGACCTTCCGTCACTCGGCCGGCGCATTCTGAGCTTCCTCGGGGATCGCGAGCAGGCGGCAGGCGCGGAGGATCTGCCCGGAGAGCCTCCGGTCCCGGACCGCCCGCGCGAGCATCACGCCCCCGACGAAGAGGGCGATGGTCGCGAGCGCGCGGTCTCTGGGCGCGCCAAGGGTGGTCGGCATCCTCGTTGCGAATTCCTCCACGATGTCACGGAGGTGCGTCTCGAACGTCTCCTGCGCGACGGCGCCAGCCCGGGCGACGTCGGGCGTGAGCGCGGGCATCGGGCAGCCCTCGGCCACCGCGTCCCGGTGCGTGCGGCTCAGGTAGCGGCGGACGACTTGCCGGAGCCACGGGAGCCCCCGCTCCCCTTCGAGCCCCCGGAGGAGCCACTCCCGCATCCGACGGAGCGCGAGGGGCAGGGTTTCGACGAGGAGCACCTCTTTCGAGTGGAAGTGCGCGTAGAACCCCCCCGGCGTGAGCCCAGCCGCCTTCATCACCGAGTCGACTCCGACCCCCACGAACCCGCCCTGCTTGAAGAGGCGACTCGCCGCCTCCACGATCCTGCCGTGCGTGCGCTCCTTGTGGTCCGGCCCGTAGCGCATCGACCTTTATATTACGACAGTCATATAATGCAAGAGAAAATTCTCCTGTCGGGCATTGCGGGGAGTGTGACGACCGGGACGTCTCTACGCCGGCGTAGTGCCGGCCCATTCGCCAGACGTGCTCTCGGTCGTCGGCGCCGGGTCGCGCTTTAGCCGGAACGGGTCGGCCCGAGCACACGAGCGGGGTGCGCTCATCGAGCGCGTTCGCCTCCGCCCCGCTCGTGCGCTATGGCGGCAAGGTCACCATCGGCCGCCCAACCGGAGGAGTGGCGGCGCTGGATCGAGGCGGCCCGGTGATCAGCGCCGGGCCACTCAAGAAGGCTTCCGGATCGTCACCCCTGGCGCCGGCGGGCGATCCGATATTCCCTCGGTCACCGGCGGCGCTCGCGAGCGAACAGCCGGGCGAGGCCGCCACCACGGCTGCGGGGGGGCGCGACGATGGCGGTACGATCCGCGGGAACGCCGCTCTTCGACTTGCCGTGCCCGCTCGACGATGAGCTCCTCCGCAGCCGGCACTGGTGCGAGCTCGAGCGTGAAGCCGATGAGCTCGTCGAGGCTGATGGCCCACTTGTGTCGCGACGAAGAAACTCGTCCCTCAGGTGACCGCGATCGCCTCCACTTCGATGAGATAGTCCGGATGCGCCAGGGCGCTCACTTCTACCATCGTCGAAGCCGGGCCCTTGACGCCGAAGAACTCTTCACGGATCGCGCGGAACTCGGGGCGGTAGCGGGCGTCGGTGACGTAGGTGTTGATCTTGACCACGTTGTCGAGGGTGCCGCCCCCCGCCTCCACGAGCGCCTTGACGGCAGCGAACACCTCGCGCGCCTGCCCCTTGAAGTCGCCACGGTGTCTCACGCCCCCGTCCTTGTCATAGGCGACCTGTCCGGCCAAGAAGAGGATCGTCTGTGCCCCCGTCACTTTGATGCCCTGGCTGTAACCGAGGGGATCGTACACGCCGGCCGCGCCGTATTTCTCGATCTTCGCCATGACCCGGTCCTCCCGACCCGTTCGAATCGACGTCTCCCTTCGATCTCTATCGGCCTCCCCGGATTTCATCATCTCCTTCTCGGCCGGCGGCGGGGACACTGCGTGCTGATCCTCCAACGGGTGCGGTCGGTGAGCGGGCGGGGCCTCGTTCACTGGTCGGCCAGCCGGTCTCCGCTAGGCGACCACCGCCGGATCGAAACGCATCACCACGTACCCGCCGACGGCGCCCGCCCCGAAGCCGGGCGCGAACACCCGCAACGGGCGCGTGATGACGCCCTGCCGGACGGCGTCGTGGAGCGCGAGGGGGATCGAGGCGGAGGACGTGTTTCCGACCCGGTCGATGTTGAAGTAGAGCCGCTCGGACGGGATGCCGGCCGCCCGCGCTAGGCTGACGACCATCGTCTTGTTCGCCTGGTGGGGCACGATGAGATCGATCGCGTCCATCATTGAGCCCGGCGCACCGTCGGGGTGCGACATGGCCGTCAGCTCCTCGAGCATCTGGGTGAGATACCGCTGGACGAGCGCCCGCACCTCGGGACCGTAGACGGTGATGTTGTTGTCGAATTCCGGGTTGGGCCAGATGATCGAGTCGACCTCCGTCATGGGGCCGCTCGCGTACGTCTGGAATACCTCGATGTCGGTCGGCGCGCCGGCGGGCGCGGGGGCCAGGACCAGGGCTGCCGCCGCATCGCCGAAGATCATCCGCGATGTCCGCACCGTCCCGATCTTGTCGGAGAACTTCTCGCCGCACACGACCAGCACCGGGCGCGTCACTTCCTGGAGCAGGCGCACCGCCTCGGCGAGGCCGTAGGGCAGTCCCGCACACGCCGCCACCATGTCGCAGGAGACGTGCGTCTGGAACATCCCGAGCTGACCCGAGAGCCACGTGGCGAGCGACGGCATCATCTTCACGCTCGTACACGAGCAGAAGAGGACGGCGCCGATCTCCTCCGGTCCGCGACCGGACTTCGCGAGCGCCGCCCGCGCCGCCAGCAGCGCCATGTGGTCGAGGTCGAGCTCGGTGTAGAGGCGCTCCTCGATGCCCGTCTTGTCGCGGATCTCGTCGGCGGTCATGGGTGACCAGCAGTAGGCGGCGTTGCGGATCAGGTCGTCGTTGGTGCAGAGTCGCTCACCCCGATGCACGGCGAGGGCCTCGAGGCGCGGCCAGATCGCGAACCGGGTGCGCACGTCGACGGGCGGGTAGGGGGTCGCCGGCTTGTGCGACGCGGTCGGCACCGGCTTGGGCGGGCGGGCGCGCCGACTCCCCTGCGCCCGCCGGATGAAGTGGAGCACGTCCTCGTTCCTCGGATGGAAGACGACCACGAAATCGTCGGGGGCGAGCTGGCCGACCTCGATGAGCCTGGTCTGCGCGCGGTCCCACCGGTACTGGTTGTGGAGCACCATCGCCTGCCGCAGGAGCGCTTCGAGCTCGGGCACCCGGTGGAAGCACTCGACGATGTCCGCGTAGCGGTAGCCCGGGTAGTCGGGGTTGTACTCGAGGAGGTGGGAGGTGAGGCTCCGGGGATTGGCGAGGATCTCCGCCACCGTCGGCTTGATCGCCGGGAGCTCGGCGCCCGCGCCCTTCTTGTGGCGGAAGACATCGAGGAGGATGCGGAAGACCTTGTCCTCGGTCCCCTCGTCCCAGGTCGGGCCGAGCCCGCGGTACCCCGCCTCGATGGCGGCCGCGAGTCCGCCGCCGTCCCACGGTGTGAACACCGGCAGGAACACATCGTCGCGGTGACGTGCGACATCGCGCCAGCGGGTAGGCCGCTTCTCGTACATCGTCATCGCGTAGCGATTGACCCAGAACAGGTTCAGCGCCAGGTCGCGGAGCAGCTCGTAACGGCGGCGATAGACCCCGGCCTCGAGGCGGGCGACGATGTCGGTCTCGGCCGGTGCCTTCTCCTCGAAGTCGCGCTTGATGACCGCGGCAAACTGCTCGAGGGTCTCGAAGACCGAGAAGTCGAGCTCTGGGAAGAAGTTGAAGGGGAAGAAGATGCGCCCGTACCGGTTGACGACGAAGGACTTCATGGCCCGCTCCTTGTTACGCGGAGGTCGCGCCCGCCGGTACGATAGACGAGAACCGTCCCGCACACAAGCCGCCGCACCGACGCCGACCGACTCCCGTCGTATGGCCGCCGGTCCGGCTTGACGGCCCGGGCGCCAGCGCTTCTACTATCAGTGCTCCAGTCGACCTCGCGGAGGTGGACCATGGCTGTCGCCCGCGTGACCAAGCTGACCGCAGCGTCTCCCAAGGGCTGGCAGGAGGCCGTGGAGGACGGTCTCAAGCGGGCCAACAAGACGCTCAGAGGCATCACGGGCCTCGAAGTCATCGGCATGAAGGCCCACGTCGAGCGCGGCAAGATCGCCGAGTACCGCGTGACGTTGGAGATCACGTTCGTCCTGGAGGAGTGAAGCGGGGGCATCCATGGAAGCGAATACGGCCGCTGTCGAGGCGATCCGAAAGGCGAGCGAGGCGTTCGTCGGGACGCTTTCGGCTGTGATGAAGATCGTGGAGGGCTTACCCAGGCTCGGGGGCGAGGAGCACCGGCAGCTGGTGGAGCAGTGGCTCGGCGTGGCGAGATTCGCCAAGAACAACGTGATCGCGGCCACGGAGCAGGGGTTCGGGCTGTGGGAGCGAGAGTGCCGCCGGGTCCTCGGCGCCCCCCATGGGGCCGAGCCGTGGGCGATGCCGCCGAACCCTATCGAGGCGTGGGCCGAGAGCTGGAAGCGCGCGGTCGAAACGTTCGGCGGGCTCGGCAAGCCGGCCGACGCGTGGAACGAGGCGGCCCGGAAGCAGCTCGAGCTCGTCCAACAGAATCTGCAGGAGGGGCTCCGCGCCTGGCAGCGGCTCTGGCAGCGCCCGGGGCCCGAGCCCTGACCGGGACTAAATTAGGGCCCCGGGCTCAGAGCGGCCGGCCGGTGTTGACACCCGATAGGTGCACGCGCATGATCCCGCCACCGTTCTAATCGTCCGGTCCCCTGATGGCCGGTGCCGGCGGCAGCCGGAGTGAGGTGCCTCATGACCACGATCAACCGACGAACGTTCCTCAAGGGCGCGGCCGCCGTCGGCGCTCTCGCCTCTGGCCCATTCATCACCAGCCGGCGGGCTCGTGGTCAGAGCGGTCTTCAGAGCGTCGACAAGGCCTTCGGCCAAGCCGTCGACGCGAAGGCGATGCCGGGCGTCATCGCCGTCGCCGCCACCGACAAGGGAATTCTGTATGAGGGTGCCTTCGGCAAGCGGGAGATCGGCAAAGACCCGCCGATGACACTGGACACGGTCGTCTGGATCGCGTCGATGACGAAGGCCATCACCGCGGCCGCGGTCATGCAGCTCGTCGAGAGAGACAAGCTGAGTCTCGAGCGTCCGGCCAGCGAAGTGGTTTCGGACCTCGCCGCCGCCAAGGTGCTCGAGGGCTTCGACGCCGTCGGCAAGCCCCGTCTCCGGGCGCCCAAGCGGCCGATCACGCTCCGTCACCTCCTGACCCACACGGCGGGTTTCGGTTACGACCTCTGGGACCCGGCGATCGGCCAGTACGAGGCCGCCACCGGCACGCCGGGGATCATCACCTGCACGAACGCAGCGTTGACCACGCCCCTGATGTTCGATCCGGGCGACCGGTGGGAATACGGGATCAGCATGGATTGGGCCGGCAAGATGGTCGAGGCCGCGAGCGGCAAGAAGCTCGACCAGTACTTCCAGGAGAACATCTTCGGCCCGCTCGGGATGAGCGACACCTCCTTCAAGATCTCCCCGTCACAGCGCGCGCGCCTGGCGAGCGTGCATCAGCGGGGTGCGGATGGCGCGCTCGCCCCGATCAAGTTCGAGATCCCGCAGGACCCTGAATTCCTGATGGGCGGCGGTGGGCTCTACGGCACCGCCCCTGACTATCTGGCCTTCGTGCGGATGATCATGCACGGCGGCAGCCTCAACGGCGTCCAGGTGCTGCGGCCCGAGACCGTCGCGCTCATGTCGCAGAACCACATCGGCGCGCTCGACGTCGGCGCGATGAAGACCGCGATGCCGGCGCTTTCGAACGATGTCGAGGTTTTCCCGGGGATGACCAAGAAGTGGGGCCTGAGCTTCCTGATCAACACCGAGCAGGCGCCGAGCGGCCGTGCGGCCGGGAGTCTGGCGTGGGCTGGTCTCGCCAATACCTACTTCTGGATCGACCGCACCAAGCACGTGTGCGGCGTCTTCTTGTCTCAGGTCTTCCCATTCTACGACGGCCCCGCGATCGATCTGCTCGGGAAGCTGGAGACGGAGGTGTACCGGGCCCTCTAATTTAGGGGGGCGCCTCAAGCGATCCGGATGACGCCGCGGTCGACCGGCCCGAAGCGGTCGCCGACCTGCGGGTCGTGGCCGGCGACGATCAGTCGCTGCGGGCCGGCCAGGGTCTCGATCGTCTCGAAGGCCGCGAGCATCTCGGGCAGGTCGGTGATGATCTGGACCGGCTGGCGACGCTCGACATTCCGGTAGAAGTGGGAGGCATCGGAGGTGAGGACGACCGTGCCCCGGGCGGTCCGGACGGTGACGACCTGGAGCCCCGGCGTGTGGCCACCGACGCGGTGAAGGCCGATGCCGGGTAGCACTTCGCGGGCGCCGTCGATGATCCGGATGCGGTCAGCGTAGTTGAGGGTGACCAGCCGCGCCAGAGCCTCCGGGTTCGCCGACTGCCGGAAGGCCGGACGGGGGCCGTAGGGCCCCGTCCAGAACGCCACTTCGTCCTTCTGGATCCAGAACTCGGCGACGGGGAAGAGACCGTGCCCGGCCCAATGATCGTAGTGGAGGTGCGTGATGAGCGCGACGGGCACGTCGGCCGGTTTGACGCCGGCGCGTTCGACCATCTCCGCCGGGCTGACGTAGTTGCGCAGCCCGCGCGCGCGGGCGTCCTCGTCGAGGCACCCGGTATCGACGAGGATCGGCTGAGGGCCGCCGAGGATCAGCCAGACGAAGTAGTGAAGCGTGAGGGTCTCGTGGGACGCCTCGCGGTAGAAGAACTGGCAGGCGGTCGTGTCCCGCTCTGCGTACTTCAGCGCGTAGACTTCGTAGATGGCTCGCCTCGCGCCGCGTCCCCTCCGACGGGGCCGGCTCCGGTCGCTCGGATCTCCACCCCCGCCCATCGCTCATAGAGCTGAGCGATCGCCGTGAGGTCCCGGCCGCCGAGGCCCTGGGTGACGCCGATCCGCCACACGTTCACCACCGACGCGGCCACGATCGTGGGCACCGCCACCTCTTCGGCGAGCTCTTCGAAGAGCGTGACGTCCTTGAGCATCAGCTTGAGGAGGAAGCCGTAGTCGAACGTTCCCGTCAGCACCGACCGCGGAAACTTCTCCTGGGTCGCGCTGTTCCGCCCGCTCGAGACGTTCAAGATATCCAGGGCCATCGCCGGCGGGATACCGGCCTTGGTGGTCACCGCCATCGCCTCTGCCGTGGCCGCGAGCGCGGTGGCCGAGAGCATGTTGTTGGCGAGCTTCATCGCTTGCGCCTGCCCGGGCTCGGCGCCGACGTAGAAGACGTTCTTGCCGACCACGGTCAGGAGCGCCTTCCAGGTCGCGAACAGCCCCGGGTCGCCGGACACCATCACGGCGAGCGTCCCCTCCACGGCACCGGACACGCCGCCGCTCACGGGCGCGTCGAGGTACCCGAACCCCGCCGCTCCGAGCGCCCTGGCCACCCGGCGCGCGGCCCTGACCCCCACCGTGGAGAGGTCGATGACCACCGGACGCTCGGCGGCGGCCGCGAGGCCGTCCGCACCGAGGGCCACCTCATCGAGGGTCGCCGGCAGCGGGAGGCTCAGCAGGACCGCCGGCGCGCGCTCCGCGACCTCGCGTGGAGAGCCGCAGATGGTCACGCCGGTCCGGCCCTTGAACGGGAGCAGGGCCGCGTCGTCGACGTCGCGGATGACGAGCTCCCAGCCGCGTTCCCGCAGCCGGCGCGCGATGGGCCCGCCCATCCGTCCGACTCCGATGAAGCCGACCCGCTCCGCCATGAAGCGCGCCTGCCTCCCCGGCGGCTCTGCGGTCACGCCACCACCAGGTCCGGTACGAGCTCCCTGCCCTTGGTCTCGGGCCCGAGCAGCAAGGCGAAGACGAAGCTGATCGCGCCGGCGGCCGTTCCGACGAGCATGGGGATGCCGAAGCCCAGGTTGTAATTGATCGCGAAGTAGGTCAGCGTCGGCGCCACCAACCCGCCGAAGATCGCCCCCTGGTGGTAGCAGAAGGCGCTGGCCGCCGCGCGCACCTCGGTGGGGAACCGCTCCGTGAGGTAGCTCGGGTTCTGCCCATAGAGGGCGTCCCCGAACAGTCCCTGCAGCACGAAGCCGGCCACGATCAGGTTCAAGTTGCTGGTGAGCAGATAGAGAGGCGCCACGAACACGGTGATGATGCCCGGAATGATCATCGACCAGCGGCGGCCGATGCGATCGGCCGTCCAGCCCCAGAACCCGCTGGCCAGGAAGGCCAGGAAGTTGGCGATCGCGATCGGGGTCGCGACCTGGGCCGGGCTGAAGTTGAGGTCTCGCTGCAGATGCGTGGCGAACAGCGACCAGATCGAATAGTAGATGACGAAGGCGCTCGCCATCCACCAGCACGCGGTCAGGGTGTTGCCGATCAGCTCAGGCTTGAAGATGCTGAGGAGCGGGGCGCGGCACTCGCGGTTCTGCTCGCGCTGCAGCCGGCGGTTCTCCACCCAGACCTTGGGCTCCTTGACGAAGTAGCGCACGAACACCACGGCGAACGCCGGCAGGATGCCGATCCACAGCATGCCGCGCCAGCCCAGGTACGTGTAGAACGCGCCGTAGATGGCGCTCGACAGCAGGAAGCCCAGGCTCCACGAGCCCTGGAGGAGGCCGCTCATCACGCCCCGTGACCGCGCGGGCCACGACTCCATCGCCAGGGCCGCGCCCGCGGGCCACTCCCCCCCCATGCCGATGCCGAGCAGCGCGCGGAAGAGGAAGAGGAACCAGAAGGCGGGAGAGAAGCCGGCGATGAAGTTGCAGACCGAGTACCAGGCGATCGAGATCATCAGCGGCGCCCGACGCCCCACCCGATCGGCCAGCCAGCCCGACGCGCATGCGCCCACCAGGCGCATCCAGAGGGTGACGGTGAGCACCGCCGTCACCTCCGTCAGGGAGACGCCGAACTCCTTGGAGATGGGCACCATGATCAGCAGGAAGACGGTGAAGTCGAAGGCGTCCAGCGTCCACCCCAGCCAACCGGCCCACCAGGCCAGCCACTGTTCCTTCGTCGGCTCCTTCCACCAGGGGATGTCTCTGGCCGTCGCTACGGTGGTCGCCATGGCTCACACCTCCATGCGCGTGGGCAACGAGGAGGACCCGGGCCCGATCGCCGCCCAGGTCGGATGACAGCTGGCGGTGTGAGACCCTGCCATGGTCGAGGGGCGTTGTCAATGAACGCACGACGAGCTCCAGCTTCGGGGCCCGCTGGGCCCGGGGTCCTCGCGCCCGCAGCGCGGAGCGCGCCCGCGGGCTAGATGTCGAAGTAGAGGGCGTACTCCCAGGGGTGCGGCCGGAGCCGGATCGCGTCCACCTCGTTCTTCCGCTTGTAGTCGATCCAGGTCTCGATGACGTCGGGCGTGAA
>Ga0070699_100002909_pt1 | contig 15244 bp, 7 predicted proteins | sample KBSK1503metaG_FD_65473 | JGI IMG/M metagenome (GOLD analysis project Ga0070699, IMG submission 65473) | Corn, switchgrass and miscanthus rhizosphere microbial communities from Kellogg Biological Station, Michigan, USA - KBS K1-50-3 metaG | ecosystem: Host-associated > Plants > Roots >...
ACCACCGAGACTGTTTAGCACCATTGCGAGACTGCGCTGATCACCCAGATCCTCAGAGATGGCGAAGCTGCGTTTAAACGCAACTTCGGCTTCGTCAAAACGGCCGAGGCGTTGGAGCACCCCACCGAGACTATTCAGCACCATTGCCTGCCCGCGCTTATTGCCAAGTTCCTGCTCGATGTCCGCACTGCGTTTGAATGCATCTTCGGCTTCGTTAAAACGGCCGACACGTTGCAGCACACCACCGAGACTGTTCAGCACCATTGCCTGTCCGCGCTTATTGCCAAGTTCCTGCTCGATGTCCGCACTGTGTTTGAACGCATCTTCGGCTTCGTCAAAACGGCCGACGCGTTGCAGCACACCACCGAGACTGTTTAGCACCATGGCCTGCCCGCGTAGTTCTTCCATTTCCACCAGGAGTTCATAGCTGCGTTTGAACGCGTCTTCGGCTTCGTCAAAACGGCCGACGCGTTGGAGCACACCACCGAGACTGTTTAGCACCATTGCCTGCCCGCGCCTATTGCCAAGTTGGTGCTCGATGTCCGCACTGCGTTTGAACGCATCTTCGGCTTCGTCAAAACGGCCGACGCGTTGCAGCACACCACCGAGACTGTTTAGCACCATGGCCTGCCCGCGCTTGTTGCCAAGTTCCTGCTCGATGTCCGCACTGCGTTTGAACGCATCTTCGGCTTTGTCAAATCGGCCGACGCGTTGCAGCACACCCCCGAGACTGTTTAGCACCTTTGCCAGTCCGCGCCGATCATTCTGGGTTTCGTTGATCGCGGCGCTGCGTTGTAAGACCTCCACCGCTTCGTTGAAGTTCCCTAACCGCACAAGTATGCCACCAAGGATATTGAGCCACATTGCTTCGCTCCGGTCACGAAGCGCCTTTCCCTCAATCCGTACCACGGCGCTCTCAATTGGAGCCAGTATCTCTTGCGCCTGAGCTAGATGACCGCGCAACGTGAGAAACTTGGACTTCTGAATCCGCAGTTGGATGACAGCATCCCAATCTTCCTGGCTTTCCGCCAGCAACAGAAATCCCGACATCAACTCGTCGGCCTGTTCCCAATATCCGTTTCGTTGCAGGAACGGCTCAAGGCGTATCACGAATTCATAGTCGTCGTCCTTGTGTTGCAACAGCCATTCAGACGCCAACAGAATGTCATCAAGCTCCTCGGTCAATACCGCATCGGTGACTCGATCAGCGGCATTATGGGATTTCACCAATCTCACATAGAAGCTTGCGTGCCGCTCTGCCGCATCCGCCTTCAAGCTCCGGTCACCGGCTAGCTCCGCGGCGAACACTCGGACCAGTGGATGAAAAACGAATCGAAGCTCTTGGGATTCGGCGCGGTTCAGAAGCGACAAGCGATACAGGTAAGTCATGCCGTCCACCGCCGTCTGTTCAGCCGCACCGCCGGCCGCCATTGCCGCACTCTTCGAAAAGCCGTCCTGCGCGCAGACACTCAGACAGGCGAGGAAATCAATCTCTGCCTCCTTGAGATGTTTCAGGCTGAGCGAGAGCGAAGCGCGAACATCCAGGCTGATGTCGCCTCGCACCTTGAGCCGGCTCAATCTCTCGCGCTCTTCTCGAAGTACGTCCGCAAACTCCGACAGTGTTCGCCAATCTTCGAGTTGGAGAATTGCGCCGACGATGCGCAACGCTAGCGGCAGATTGCCGACCAATTCGATGATTTTATCCGCGGCTTCCGGTTCGGCCGAAACGCGATCTTTACCGAGCAGTTTTTCAAGCAACTGGCGGGAATCCGGCTCAGGCAACGGCGGAAGGTCGATCCTTCCGAAATCGGGAATACCAAGCGACGAGGGTAGCTGACGATCTCGCGTTGTTACGATGACCGCGCAGCGATCTCCGCCCGGGCGCAGGTCTTTGATGTCGGGATTGTCGGCATTGTCGAAGATCAGCAGCGCGCGCCGATGCCGGAAGACCTCCTGCATTATTGCGGCGCCGTCTCGCTCATCTTCGGCCTCGATTGTCTCGCCTGCCGAACGCGCGAATTCACGCGCGACTACGTCAATGCTCTTGCCGTCGACGCGCAACCCGAAGACGCCGTCAGGAAAAGCGTCCTTGAAGATCTCAGCAAAGTGGCATGCTAGCGCCGACTTGCCGATGCCGCCCGTCCCCGCTACACCGATGATGCTGCAGAGCTTCTGGCCTTCGCGCATCACCAACAGCTCTTCCAGCCTTTGCAGCTCCTTAACGCGTCCAGTAAACAGATCTTGTTCATCTGATTGAGGCAAGACAATGGGGCCGCTTACTCTGGGTCGAAGACGCAGCTTGTCGTTGATTGCATCCACCAAGCGTTGAAGCGTGTTGTCCCAATTGCTCTCCGCAGTGAAGTCCAGGTAGGGGAGTATCCCGAGTTCCGAAGGGGGTTCGCATTTCTTGAACATCAATACGATCAATTGGTGATTACGAAACGCCGGACTTCGTTGCTGCGCGATAAGACTCTCGAGTTCGCTCCATTCGCTCTGTAGCCATGCCGGTGACAGGACGAGCACAGTCTTGCGGCTCTGTTCGACGGCCAGCCCGATGTTCTTCAAAACAGGTCTGGCGGGGTCAAAATGCTCCTGGTAGTAACACGGCTTCAATCCGGCAGCTTCGAGTTTTGGGATCAGCCAACCGAGTACCCACTTCTGATCCTCACTGCTGTGCGACACGAAGACATCGTAGTCAAAAGGTGGATGACCGGCGGGAGTGGGCAGGATAAGATCTGGCATCGTTGCCTCGGAGATTCCAAACGCGGACTCAAAATGTAGATCTGGGTCGGGGCGCTTCGGTTACCAATGTCTCCCTCAGCGGAATCGAGTGTATCACCGGCAGATTACCGCGACAATGAATCCAGGCTAGACGTTGCAATCAGACTAAGGCACGATCACTTGATGAGTGGAGTCGAAGAAGTATGACCGGCAAACCAAAGATCGTGATCATTGCCGGGCCGAATGGCGCGGGCAAGACTACGTTTGCGCGACAGTTCCTTCCCAACGAGGCAGACTGTCCGGTCTTCGTTAATGCTGATCTGATCGCGGCGGGGCTTGCGCCGTTCTCTCCCGAAACCGCGGCAATTCGAGCCGGACGGGTGATGTTGGAAGAGATAACGAACCACGTACGTCGAGGCGAAAGCTTTGCCTTCGAGACTACGTTGAGCGGATTGATGTATGCCCGCTTGATTTCCAAATGGCGAGCGCTGGGTTATCGAGTGAAGTTGATCTACCTGAGTTTGCCGAACCCTGAAATGGCAGTCGAACGTGTCGCGTACCGGGTTGCGCAGGGCGGGCACTCGATTCCTGAAGCGGTCATTCGACGGCGATTCGATGCCGGATGGAAGAACTTCAATTCAAGATACAAACTTCTCGTCAACGCGTGGTCGCTGTATGATAATTCTCAACGACAGCGGATTCTAATCGAGGAGGGCGTGAATGAATAAGCCCAGTATCCTGGCCGAGACTGATCCTGACCTGGCACAAGCCGGCGCGGCACTCGAACGTGCTGCCCGCGACGCGAGGCGGCTGGCAGATCAGACAAACACGCCGTTCATTGTGTTCATCGATGGAAAGATCGTAGACCTGCGCAAGCTCGAACAAGAGGCGCAGGTTGCGTCTACCGTCAACGAACCGAGTGAGCCCTACCCCACACGCTGAATCACACGCCTGCGACAAGAGATGACTGAAGCCCCGCCTCCAAGCGAAGAGTTGATTCGAATGCTGTCGCGCTACGATCTTAGCGTAGGCGAACTCGCGCTTGCGCTGCGTGAGATGGTGCTGGAAGAAGCGCCAGCGGCAATCGAGAGACTCGTCCAGGTTTATGCACTTGTGTTCTGGTATTCGCTCAGCGGCAAAATGTCGGATGCCTTTGTTCAGGTTGTGATCTACACCAAAGGCGTGAACCTGATGTTCAATAGAGGCGCCGAGCTTGATGATCCGCACGGCGTGCTCGTCGGTGAGGGCAAGATCATTCGTCACATCAAGGTCCGGACGCCCGAAGATTTGAAAAACCCTTATCTGCGAAAGTTCATTCGAGCCGCGCTCAAGAACGCAAAGGCGATCGAAAAAGAGAAGAAGCTTGCAGGACGAGCCACGAAACCAACCGCACGAGCGTCATCGAAGAGTCGCGAGAAGTAGGAGCACGTATTCAGAATGAACCGGGCGGGGGCGGCCCGCGTCGCGGGCAAAAGCATGTAGCCCAGGGCGAGTCCGCGAGCCCTGGGTCATTCTCGCAGCCATCTCGATGCGACCGTGCGCCAAGCCCGCGTAGCGGGCGACAGCAGACAACTTGCGGCAGAGTGCCCTTCTGTCGCCCGCTACACGGCTTCGAATACGAACGATACCGTTTACCCAAGGCTGCGCGGACTTGCCTTGGGCTTCACGCTTCTGCCCACTACATTGGCTGTTTTGATCCGACGGGAACTGTGTTACGGTAAGAGCCATGAGCACAACCACACTAATCATCATTATTTTGCTGATCCTTCTTCTTGGCGGCGGGTACGGCTACCGGCGCTGGCGGTAAGCTCGGCTGCATACAAAATCCACGTCATCGCAATTCAGACGTTTCGCTGCGGGACGGCTCGCTTGATTTCTTTTGCACTCGCTCAACCCACCCCTGCGTATCTCGTGTGTGAAGACCCAGGAACATTAGATGGCGCAAGGGCGTAACCCCTATTCGAGCAACTATTCGAGCAACGAAGCCGAAGGATCTAAAAGCTAAGTTTACGTCGCTCACGTTCCAGTTAAACCCAGTTTTTCATAGCGGAGAGATTATGATCAAGAATCGAGTTTTCCCCACTGCACTGATCGCGTTTGTCGCGGCAGCTCTATACGCGCTGCCTGTGACCCAAGCCAGCGGCCCGGCAGCAAAGAACGTCACATTCAACAAAGAAGTCGCGCCCATCCTTTATAAGAGCTGCGCCGAATGCCATCGACCCGGTGAAGCCGCGCCCTTCTCGGTGCTCAGCTACAAGGACGTCCGGCCCTGGGCGAAGTCGATCAAAGAAAAAGTTATCAGCCGCCAAATGCCTCCCTGGCACGCAGACCCTCACGTGGGCAGATGGGCGAATGATCCGCGGTTGACGCAAGCTCAAATCGACACGATCGCAGCCTGGGTCGATAACGGAGCGAAGGAAGGCGACGCGAAGGACTTGCCCGCGGCGCCGCAATTCGTCGAAGGTTGGGGCATCGGAAAACCCGATGTGATTATCCAGATGCCCGAAGAGTACACCGTCGAAGCGACCGGCCCCGACGAGTATCAGTACTTCGATGTGCCGACCAACTTCAAAGAAGACAAGTACGTGCAGATGGCCGAGGCGCGGCCCGGCAATCGCAAGGTTGTGCATCACGTCATTGCTTTCGTAGTTCCACCGGGACAGCCGAGTCTCAATATGGTTCCGAAAGAGCAGCGCTCGGCGGCGCTCGAAGGATCGCTGAAGAACACACCGTTCTATCGTGATGGGTTGTTGATTCGCATGAAGAAGGATCAGCCGGTCTACAACGACGGAAGCGAAGTGCCCGCGAATCTCAAAGGCTTCAACAACGTCGATGATTTCCTGACCGCCTACGCGCCGGGCAGCGATTACGGCGAGTGGCAGCCCGGCACCGCGAAGAAAATTCCCGCGGGCGCGACTATTCGATTTCAGATTCACTATTCCAAGATCGCCGGCAGCGTTCAGACCGATCGCTCGATGGTTGGTTTAGTTTTTGCGAAAGAACCGCCTGAAAAACTGATGAAGACCCGCGCCGTGTCCAACGTCTTCTTTGAGATCCCTCCTAACACTGATCACCACAAAGTAACCGCTTACTGGAAACCGAGCCTCGACATCAAGCTTTACTCGCTGATGCCTCATATGCACTATCGCGGCGCGGCGATGGAGTACAAGGTCACCTATCCGGACGGAAAATCCGAGGTGCTGCTGAACGTGCCCGCATACAGTTTCAACTGGCAAATGGCTTATCGTCCGCAGGCGCCGATACGCATCCCGGCGGGCAGCACGATTCAGGTTACCGGCTACTTCGACAACTCAACAAAGAACAAATTCAATCCCGATCCCGCCAAGGCCGTGCGTCAGGGTGAGCCAACTTACGACGAGATGATGATGGGCTTCATGGATTACACCGCCGAAAAGCCGCAGAATCTGGCGAAGGTCGATCCGAATGTCTTCGACAGATACGTCGGCAAGTACGAATTCCCGGACAAGCGCCCGTACACCGTGACCAGAGAAGGAAATCGCTACTTTGGCCAGGCGCCAAACAATCCAAAACGCGAACTGTTCGCCGCATCCGAGAGCAAGTTCTTCATCCCCGAGGTTGAATCACAGCTAACCTTCGTCAAGGATGAGAAGGGCGAAGTGGTCGAACTGGTCTACGAACAGAACGAAGCCGTGAGGCATTGCAAGCGAGTGAGGGAAGCGACAGCCAGCAAGTAACAGCCAATCGAAGATGGCGTTTAGGGTGAGGTGGGTGATTGTCACCCGCCTCCTTTTCTTTGCGTGGCGAGCATCTTTGACGACTGGCGTCGCAAATGGCTGCGATGCAGTGAAGGCTGTGGCGAGTAATCGGCGCGGCTCAGCCGATCTCGACTTCTCTGGCCATTACTTAATCAACCCTTCGTACTTCGCAAGAGTAGCCGGCAGTGGATCAACGCCAAGTTCTCGTCGAAGCATCTTGCGGAGGCCATCAAATTGCTCAATCGCGGCCGCGCGATTCCCCGAGCGCACGTATGCTTCCATCACGCTCGAGTGCACCTCTTCCTGGTAGGGGTCGCGGGCGAGGAACATCTGACCGTACCGAATCACGATCTCGTGATCGCCGCGCTCGCTGTGGTGACTGATTGATTCCTTGAGCGCTTCGAGGTACAGGTCGCGATAGTAACTCTGAAGCTCTTCGATCCAGTTGTAATAGAATTCTTCGAGGAAATCGCCGCGATACAACTTGATTGCGTCGGCCAGAAGTTGCGCGGACGCTTCGACTTCACCGCTGCGTCGAGCTTCGCGCGCCTCGACAAGCAAACGTTCGAATTCTTCGGTATCCAGTCGATAACGGTACTGAGGATTGAGCAGATAGGCGCCTTCGCGGTAAAGCACGAAGTCCTTTTTCACAACCTGCCCGGTGTTCAGCGCTTTTCTCAGGTGCGAGATCGTCGGGTGAAAATTCTTGGCAACGGTATCCTCATCCGCATCCGACCAAAACATCTCGACCAAAGTTTCTTTCGGAGCGCGATGATTGCGGCGCGAGCACAGATAGCAAAGGATGTGCAGCGCTTTCGACAGACGCCACGCTTCTTTTGTCATCCCAGACGGATCGCGGAATACTTCGACGGGGCCGAGCATATTGATTGCCAGATCGTAACCTGGCCGCTCGATAACCGTCGATATCGCGGGCGCGACACTCACGGCTGATCCGGCGGCGGCTGCCGCGGCAAGCTCGATCTCTTGAGCGGGCACAAACGGAGCAAGATAGTCCGGCGCGATGCCGGCACGGATCGCCGCCCGAAACAGTTGTGGGAGCGTCGCTGCTTTTGTGGAAAGCAAATAACCGTAGTCGTACCTGATCGAGATTTCGACGGCGCGGCCGAGGTGCGCGAGCGCTTCGTCATTGCGGTTGTTATTCCAGAGCAACAACGCAAGGGCGAGCAAGGCACGGGCTTCGTTGTAACGGAGTTTGTTTTCGCGCCCGAGAGTTGCCGCTTCGCCGAGCGCGGACTCGGCTTCCGCTAGGCGACCGATTGCGCTTTGAATTCGACCGCGGGTTATCAACGCGCTCGAGCGCTCGTCAGGCGAGCCGCCCGCGCGCGCGCGATAGTATTCATCGGCATCGTTTGCCGCCGCGGCGGCGTCTCCCATTCGCAGATAGAGCGCGGCGCGCTCATCGAGCAACTCGCGATCGGTCACCAGCACGCCCGCTTCCCGGTACGCGCGAACGGCTTCATCGAAGAATTCAAGCGAGCGGTTAAAGTCGCCGCGTTCGCGATACAGACTGCCGTATGCTTCGAGGGTTTCAGCCGCGGCGGATCTCAGATTGAACAATTGACATCGCGCAAGCGCCAGTTCCAGATGAGACTGCGCTTCATCAAGCTTGCCCTGAACAATCTTGAGCCGCGCGATATTCAAATGCGCGATCGCTTCCTGGGGGAAGGGAACTTGATCTTCGGCGGAACCCCTTGAGTCCGATGCGGAGCGGCCGTCGATCATTTGAGTCAGCCAGTGCAGCGCCTCATTGAAGTCGCCTTCCATCGAGTATGGAAGTCCTAAATTGTGCAGCGCGATTCGCGCGAAGCGATCGTCGCGAGCTTCCCGCGCTTCTTCAAGCGCAGCTTGCCAGTTTTCAATCGCGCGATGGGCGCCGCCCGGCGATGTGAAGCTGCACAATCCGATCGTGTTGTAGCAACGTGCACGAAGCGCGTGGAGCGTTGGCGCAAGCTCGATGGCCGACGTTGCGAGCTTTATCGCGGTCTCGCAATCGTTTCCGTAACGCGCGATGTAAGCCTGTCCGCGAAGCGCTTCCGCCTCGACACTCGAGTCTCCGCCGGCGCGCGACGTGCGAGCGGCTTGCGCGTAGAGGCCGAGAGCGCGCGCGTGATCACCTTCGATCAACGCGACGTCCGCGCGAGCGATCAACGCGCGCGGCCGCCCGGCAAGCGACTCTTCCGGCAGCCCGTCAAAAGTCCGCTTGATCGTTTCGAGCCGGCCCGAAGCTACGAGTTCGGCTCCGTGCTCGGCCAGTAGCGTTGCGACTTCGTCGGCTGCGCCCGCCTCAGCCAAATGGTGCGCGGTGAGGTCCCAGCGCTCGGCCCGCGCCAGGTAAGCCGCACACTCTTTGTGAAGCCGCGTGATTTCTTCGCTCCCAAGATTGCTCACGAGCCATCGATTCAGAAAACTGCGAAACAGCGGGTGCAGCCGATACTCTTCGTCGGGCCCCGAAGCGTACGTCTGCGATATGAAAACGTTTCGCCGGCCAAGCGCGCGCAATTGGTCCGAACAATTCTGTATCCCAAGCGCGACTTCGCAAATCACGGGATCGATGCGTTCCAGCAATGAAATCTTCGCAAGCATCTCCCGCGTTTCAGGCGATTCGGATTGGAGCACTTCTTCCGCGAAGTAATCGAAGATATCCAATTCAGATTGCTGAAACGCCGACGACAACCAATCCTTTCTGGCGCCGGTCACTCCGGCGGCCACTCGATCTGACGCGTGATCGAGCGACTGCTGGATCAGTTGAAGCGCGGTCACCCACCCATCGGTCTTTTCATAAAACTGATCGACCTGATCGGCCGCGAGAGGATGGTGAAACGTCTCCGCGAAAAGCTTTTGAACTTCGGATGGAGTAAACAGCAGATCTTTTCGATCGACGACGCCGATCAGCCCCTTGCTTCTCAACCGGGTCACCGAAAGGTTGGGCATTGTCCTGCTGGTTATCACGATGTGCAGCACGTCCGGTAGAAACTGAACCAGGCGATCCGTGCAGCCGGCGATGGCTTCGCTGGAATCGACGTGATGATAGTCGTCCAACACGACGATGGTCTTCTGTTCGATGTGCTCGCTGACTTCGTTGACAAAGACGTCGACGAGTTGTTCGGTCTTCGATGCGAGGTTCTCGGTCTCGGAGATGAAGCCCAATACAACCTGCCCGAACTCCGGATGAAGCGAGCGAATGGCGTAGACCAGATATCCGAAGAATACGGCCAGATCGACGTCCGTAGGATCGATTTGGTACCACACGAACGGCAGGCCCGAGCCGCGAACGAATTCGCCCACGAGAGTAGTTTTTCCGCAGCCCGCGTCGGCGCATACAATCGTGGCCGGCTGATCGACAAAGCCGCGAATACGATCGACCAATCGCGGCCGGGGCAGTATCCGGCGTCCCAATCGCGGCGGCACCAATTTGGTCTTCAAAAAGAATTGAGGAAGCATAAGTAATTCGGTTCCGGGTCCCGGGTTCCGGGTTCCGGGCTCCGGCTTCAGGCTTTCTCGTTGATGTACAGCAGAACCAAAGGAAACGAGTAACCAGAAACACGGAACCCGAACTCGGAACTCTGAACCCTGAACCCTGAACCCTGAACTCGGAACCCTGAACCCTGAACCCTGAACTATGAACTCGGAACCAGTCTTTTATAGGTCGCCACTGTCTCAGGGAGCGGATCGACGCCCAGCTCCTCTCTCAAAAGAGTCTTAAGATTCTCGTACTGTTCGCGCAGCGCCGCGCGGTTGCCAATGTGCGCGTAGCTGTCCATCAACTGACGGTGAACGTCTTCGCGGTATGCGTCGCGACTCAGAATCATCTTGCAGTACGCGATCGATTGTTCATAATCGCCCGCGCGATGATGATGATCGGACAGGTCCTTGAGCGTGGTGAAGTACAAGCCTTGATAGTAGGCGCGAGGCTCATCGACCCAACTGTCATAAACATCCTCGAGGAACTCGCCCCGATAAAGCTCAACAGCCGAGCGCGCGGCGGCGGCGAAGGCCTCCGGGTTTCCTTCACGGCGATGATTCTGTGACGTCGTGATGAGCCTCTCGAATTCTTCATTGTCGAATAAGTAGCTGAACTCTGGATTCAGATAATAGGCGCTTTCACGATAGCGAATGAAATTCTTTTTGATCGCCTGATTGCTGTTGAGCGCGCGGCGAATGTAAGAGATAGTCGGCCAGAAATTCTTGTCGATGTCTTCTGGGCGCGTATCGGGCCAGAACGTTTCAATGATTGTATCTTTTGTAGCGCGATGACTGTGCCGCGAAGCGATGAAGCAAAGGATTCGCAGCGCGCGCGAAAGAGTCCACGCGTCGGGCGCGAGCTTGCGGCCCTGCTCACGCAAAACCTCGATCGGCCCCAGCATGTTGATGGCGAGGTCGATCTCGCGCTGCACGGGAGTAGAAACCGACGGGGCGACGAGGCGAGTGGGAGAGTGGGCGAGAGCAGACCCGGTGGCGGAACTCGCCCCCTCCCCCCCTCGCCGCGTCGCTCCGTCGCCCCTGATCCCCACGCTCTTCAGGTACTCCACCTCGATGCCAAGCGCAAATGCGAGACGCACCGTTTCGGGCGCCTTGGCCGCTTGCGCCTGCACGAGTCGGGTGCACGAAAACTCTCGCGCAAGCCTCAAGGCATCAGCCAGATGGTTTGCGGCTGTCGATTCGTTGCCCGCGGCAAGCTCGGCCTGTGCCAGCAGAAGCCGGGCGTTGGTTATCCATGAATTTGCGCGACAGGGCGTGAATTGAGCGAGCGCCTTTTGCAGCAAATCCCTCGAGTCTTCGCCGCCGCTCTCCAACATCGCCTGGCCCAGAAGCATCTGAGCGCGGGCGACGGGAAACGCGCTTCCGAGCCTCGTTCTTTTTTCGAGAAGCTCCTCCGCCAGGTCGCGGGCCTTCGAATAGTTCCTCTCGGCGAGCAGCAATCTAACCTGCTCCTCAGGCAACTCGCGTGATTCGAGTTGAATTCCCGCGTCGCGATAAAAACTCTCGGCCTGTAGATAGTGCTCGTGCGCAAGGCTGAACTGCTCGCGATCGCGATGGAGATTGCCGGCGATTTCGTGGGCTTCGGCGCGCTCCAAGGTAAGATTGAAAAGCCTGCACACTTCGAATGCCTTTTCGATGCCGTGCTCACAGGAATCAAAGTCGCCGGCGGCGAAATCGGCCCTCGCGAGATTGCAATACGCGAGCGCGTGCTGCGGAAGCGGGGTTTCCCCGGCTTCTCCTTCCACCAACTGGGAGAACCACTCGCGCGCCCGGGTGAAGTCGCCGGTGAACGCATAAGGCATCCCTATGTTGTGTGAGATCGAGCGAACAAGGTTTTGGCGTCCGGCCTGCCTCGCAAGCTTGGCGGCTCGCCGCCACGTAGCGATTGCTTCGTCGAAGTCACCGGTCGCGACCGATGCAAGGAACTGGCAATTGCCAAGCGTGTGCTCGCAGCGTGCTCGCAAGGCGAGATCTTCGGCGGGCGCCTTCCTCAACGCTTCGCCGGCGACGGGAAAAGCTCGAGTGTACTCGCCGCGCTTGATATAGGCGGCGGCCAGCCCGTGCAGCGATGAAGCTTCGCAGCGCGTATCGCCGATCGCGCGAGCGTCGTTTGCGGCAGTTGTGAAAAGCCGCTCCGCGGTCTCGATGTCTCCCTCTATACGAGCGATGTGAGCTCGCAGGCGCGGGATTTCCGGGTGAAGATTCTTCACCGTTTCGCGCACCGCTTCATAGCCTCGCTTGACGATTTCAAATAGTCCCGCGTCGAGCAGTTCGCGGCCGCGCTCGACCAGAATCCTTGCCATCGCTTCGGTGTTGCGGGCTTCGGCGTACATCAGTCCCGCCTTCTGCCACTTGCCCAGTTTCATCAAGTGGTCCGCGTACTGGTTTTCCAGATCGCGCAATCCCTCTTCACCGAGTTTCGCTTTGAGCCTGCGTCGAAGGAACCGGCGAAACATCGGATGAAGGCTGTACTCTTCGACGTCACCGCCCTCGACTTGCGAGATAAACAGGTTGCTTCTCTGAAGCGAGGCAAGCAACTGATAAGCTCGCTCGACTGGCAGCACACAACTGGCGGATGCGTGATCGATGCGCCGGAACAATGAGAGCTTCAGCAGCGCGTCCTGGGTTTCGCGAGTCTCGTACTGAAATACTTCTTCGGCGAAATAATCAAAGATTTCTTCCTCGCTGCGTTTCAATATTTCGAGAGTCTTTTCTTCGAGATGATTGTTGTTCTGGCTGAGGTGTTCGGCGGCCTGGACGATCAACTGAATCCCGGTGGCCCACCCGCGCGTGCGCTCGAACAACTGATTGACCAGATCGGGGTCGAAGTTGCGCCCGGCAGTGTGCTCGAACAATTGTCTTACTTCTTCCTGGGTGAACGATAATTCCTGGCGGCCCAGCATTCCGATCAAGCCTTTGCTTTTGAGACGCGTGACCGAGAGGTTCGGCATCCGGCGAGTGGCGATTACGATGTGGATCACATCCGGCGCGTACTGAATCAATCTGTCGATTCCGGCCGCGATAGGTTCGTTTGAATCGACGTGGTGGTAGTCGTCCAGAACGATGATGATCTTCTCGTCGATCTGCTCGTTGATCTCATTGACCAGCGCATCGACGAGTTGATCCGTCTTTGCGGCGAGCCCTTCGGATTCGAGGATCAGCGCCAGCACCGACTCACCGAAGTTTGGATGAAGAGTTCGTATCCCGTAGATCAAATACCCAAAGAACACCGCGAGGTCCAGATCGGAGCGGTCGATTTGATACCACACGAAAGGGAGATTCGAGGAGCGCACGAAGTCGCTAACCAGCGTGGTCTTGCCGCATCCGGCATCGGCGCAAATAATTGTTGCCGGTTGATCCAAAAAGCCGCGCAACTGGTCGAGCAATCGCGCGCGCCCGAGAATGCGGCGCCCGAGTCGTGGCGGCAGCAGCTTCGTCTTTAGGAAAAACTGTGGAAACATCTCTCAAATGCGGATTGCGGATTTCGAATTGCGGATCGCCTCGACAGCCGTCAATCCGCAAATCAATTCAATGCCAGCGCATTGCTCAACCAACTCGAGCTGATCGAATATCTTCGGCATAGATCGCCGAGTGCGGGGTGAAACGACTCCTCGGATGCGACGAAGTAACTGTAGTCAAACCGTTCGGAAAGCTGAAGCAACTCGTTGAGAGCAAGTCGTCCCCTTTCTACGTCGCGCGCGAACAATGCGCGAGCTCTCAAATAGCAGCTTATGGCCAAATAGTAGTTGCAGTGCAACCGGCGGAGCAAGGGCTCGCTTGCGTCAGCTTCTTCGAGCGCGCGCGCGTCGCCGCGCTCCAGAAGCACGCGCGCCCGCATCTGTCGTGCGAGCGCCAGTTCGATGTCGCGGCCGTTGGTCCGGCGATCGCCGACCATCCGGTCAATCAACTCAAGCGCTCGATCCAGCTCGCCAACGCGCAACGCCAGCAGCGTTCGCTCGTAATACAAATCCGATTTGAGCGGATCGGAACCGGCGTTTTCATATTCCTTAAGCGCGGCATCGTAAAGCTGCGCGGCAAGGTCAAACTCGCGGCGCTCGCGAGCGATGTTGCCCCGCGCTTCGATTATGCGCGGCACGAATCCGTGAAGGTTGAACACAGCCGCGAGTTCTTCGGCGCCGGACAGGTCTTGTTCGGCCGGCTCGAGTTTTCCGAGAGCGGTATACACAGCCGCGCGATTCAGATAGAGCAGAACCGAATCCGGATGCAACGACCGTCGCGGCCCGGACGTTTCCGATATTGGACTTCGCGAGAAGTACCTGAGCGCGGCGTGGAAGTTGCCTTCCATGAAAGCTGGCAGCGCCAGATTGTGCGATATTGATCGCACCATTCTCACGTCTCCAGCCTCGTGCGCGAATCTCAGCGCTTCTTCCATGAAATCGACAGCTTCGGAGTAGCGGCCTTCGAACACGCGAACGGCGCCGCCAACATTCTTGATTCGCGCGGCGAGCGCCGGATCGCTCTCGATGATCGCGGTCATCTTTTCGACGGCTTCAACGTGCGCGATGGCTTCCTTGAAGTTGTGCTCGCGAACGGCTGTGTGCGCGAGCCCCGCGAGGGCCGCGGCTTCGACCGTTCGATCGTTGTTCAAACGACCCAACGCGAGCGCGGATCGGAACATCGTCTCTGCTTCGGCGGAATTTCCTTCGATTGTTCGAACCTCGCCCATCAAGTTGTAGAGTTGGGGCTGTCGATCGAGCGTGCCGGTTTGGAAGCGCGGAAAATATGAACTAACGGTGCGCGTCAAACCTCCAGCCAACAAGGGCCGTTCGGCGGAAACCAGCGTTCGCGCGGCGCTCGCTTCGTCGCCGGCCTCGAAGAAGTGCTCGAGCGCAAGCCCCCAGTTCTCGCGAGCGGCATAGTAACGCGCCAGCTCGCGATGCATTTCGCGAAACCGGTCGTTCGACGTTTCTTCTTTGAGCTGTTTGCGAAGGAAATCGCGAAACAGGGGATGAAAGGTAAAGGTTTCAGTCTCTCCGGCCAGCCGAGTCAGAAAAACATTCTCGCGAACAGCCGCCAGCAGTTGTTCGCTCGAGACACCGAGGCCCAACGCTTCATTCAGTACCTCGCGAGTCACGTGTTGGGGCAGCGACGACTGCGTTAGCAGTTGCCGCATCTCGGCTGGTTCCGCCCGGTATACTTTGTCGGCGAAGTAGTCAAAGATTTCGACCTCAGATCTCGAAATTATTTCCCCAATGTCCTGCCGTCCCAGCGAGGGGTCCGATGCGAGCGCTTTCCGAATTATCTGCAACCCCGCTACCCACCCC
>Ga0070699_100002910_pt1 | contig 15242 bp, 19 predicted proteins | sample KBSK1503metaG_FD_65473 | JGI IMG/M metagenome (GOLD analysis project Ga0070699, IMG submission 65473) | Corn, switchgrass and miscanthus rhizosphere microbial communities from Kellogg Biological Station, Michigan, USA - KBS K1-50-3 metaG | ecosystem: Host-associated > Plants > Roots >...
AACTTGTCGATCGTCTTACGGTGGCAGACGAAATCTTAGCCTGCTCGGGCTACAGAATTCACGCGGACTTATGAATTCGAAGACGGTCGAACGCGTCGCTGAGGCGCGCTTGCCAACTGACTTCGGCGAGTTCCGCATCATCGGTTACCGATCACTTAATTCGAACGAAGAGTTCGTTGTCCTTGTGCAGGGCGAACTGCGGAAGGACCGACCGACCCTGGTCCGTATTCATTCGCAGTGCCTGACAGGTGACGTGTTTGGATCAACCAAATGCGACTGTGGTCAACAGCTTCGCAAGGCGATGGACCTGATCGAGCGGGAAGGGAGCGGCGCAATTGTCTATCAACAGCAGGAGGGTCGGGGTATCGGCATCATTAATAAGATTCGTGCTTATGCACTGCAAGATGAGGGCGCGGACACAATCGAGGCAAATGAGAAGTTAGGACTGGCAGTTGACCTGCGCTGCTACGAACAATGCGCGGAGATCTTGCGCCATCTGGGCGTGAATAGTGTCCGGTTGATGTCAAACAATCCGGAGAAGATCAGGGTGCTCGAAGAAATGGGCCTCAAAGTCGTCGAACGCATCTCGCTCGAAATTTCGCCAACGGATGCAGCCAGGAGTTACCTACGCACTAAGAAGGAAAAAATGGGCCATCTGTTGGAGGTAGTGTGAAGGAACGATGAGGGCTGATTAATACAAGCAAGTGGAAACACTTGCATGGACAGGTGGTAACACTGTCGTCAATTGTCATGACTCCGGGATACCGTTAGCTGATTCATCATTGATATGAAATACCAATGGGCCGAGCCATGGACGCGCACTTGCTCCTGCGATGAGCCAGGAATGGGAGCTTGAAGCCAGGTGCAATAGGAGTCTCGTCATGCCAGAAAGAAACAATCAAGGGACTAAAGCTCCGGAGGGCGCGGTGCGACGAAGGAGTGACGCTCGTAGTGGAAGCAGGGACTTCATGATATTAATCAAGCTCATGATGTTGGCAGCAGCTCTGACCATCGGGCTGGGTTATTTCGTGGGCCAGAGCGGCGCTCAGCGCTCCGATGATCCGAGTCGAGCTCAAAAGGAACAAGGGTTTGATCGGCAGATCAGCGACAACTCTCAACAGATGATGGAGCAAGGGAAGAAGATCTTTCGCTACGATACATTCGGCGATGAGACTTACTGGTCAGACAAGCTCAAACTTCATCAAGCGATCCAGGGCACCAAGTTCGGTGGCGTGGGCGCGGGTGTCAGCCCAAAAACTGCGCTGGCTGTCGGACTGAAGGTGGACATCGACGCACTGCCTCAACCGTTGATCAATCAGATCAAGCAGGGCAAGGTGAACCTTGACGACCCGGCAACCACACTGGCTCTTATTAAGCTCGACTCAGTTCTGGGAGTGAAAGGCACCTTCAACCCTGATGGTAGCCTCAAGGCAGTGGGCCTCACTTGTGCGGTTTGTCATTCGACAGTTGACGACGCCTTCGCTCCGGGCATTGGACACCGTCTCGACGGCTGGTCCAACCAGGATCTAAACGTAGGCGCGATTGTGTCGCTTGCCCCGGATTTGAGTGCCCTCACCAGTCTTCTTGGAGTTGACGAGGCAACGGTGAAAAAGGTGCTTGCCAGTTGGGGACCGGGAAAGTTTGACGCGGAGTTGAACCTCGATGGCAAGGCGTTTCGCCCGGACGGTAAGCCTGCCGCCGTACTCATTCCGCCTGCATTCGGAATGGCTGGGGTCAACTTGCACACGTGGGGTGGCGGCTGGGGTGGGGTCACGTACTGGAACGCCTTCGTCGCCAACCTTGAATTGCAAGGACAGGGCACGTTCTTCGACGCTCGCTTGAACGACTCGGTAAAGTACCCGGTTGCAGCCCGTGCTGGTTTCGGGAACAAGCGCAGCGACACCGACATGGTGACCGCGAAATTAGCCGCGCTTCAGTTTTATCAACTGGCGATCCCTCCGCCGACACCCCCTGACGGCAGTTTTGATCGAGCAGCCGCCGCTCGTGGCGAAATGCTATTTAAGGGCAAGGCGAACTGTGCACAGTGCCACGTGCCGCCGCTCTTTACTGAGCCGGGCTGGAACGCGCACAAGGCTTCGGAGATAGGTATAGACGATTTCCATGCGAATCGTGCGCCTGATAATTCTTATCGCACATCGCCTTTGCGTGGACTCTTCTCGCACATGAAACGCGGCTTTTACCACGACGGACGCTTTGCAACTCTGCTCGCTGTGGTCAACCACTACGACGGTTTCAAGAAATTGAGCTTGACTGAGCAGGAGAAGAAAGACTTAGTCGAGTACTTGAAGTCTTTGTAGTTTCTGTTCGGGATAATGCTGGCGGGATAGGGTGGGACAAAATGAGGGGCGTCGCTTGGGCGACCTGTTACCAGAATCACATATTATTTTCCCTAAAGCCCGCCTTCCACCGCGATAGAAACTGTGACGCCGCCCGCGTTCAGTCATTCCTTCGCATTATCAGTTTGAACTCACAATCTCACCCACGCCGTATTCGTCGAGCAAAAGAAGATATCCCAGTGCCAAAGCCTCATCTTCCAATCTTTCGCTCAGGTCGAGGTCGCGCGATGGCACGCTGCCGCTCAATTGATTAAGAGACCAAATAAGGTACTGGCGAATTGGTCCTCCACAATAACGATATTCCTTGTCGTCCCGCTCCAGGGCGCGCACAACTTCGATCGCGGATCTACCGCTATAGTTCATCCCTTTGGTTCGAAAAATCATTTAGTCATATCCTATTTGCGAAACCAATCGAGAACGACAGTGTTTTCACCTGTGCTCGATAGGAGTTTTCTCTTATGTAGGGCAGACCCGCGGTTTGTTATACTCCAAAACTTACCGAGCTAATTGAGAGGCGATGATGAGTATCCGCGGGCGATTACTGGCGCTGGCAATAGGAGGTGTTCTTCCGCTGTTAATCGTCGGGCTCACGGTCCTTTGGGTAGTTTGGAGTGAAAAGCAGAACCAACTTAATGAAGCTCTGGAACAGCAAGCAGAGTTGGCATCGGTGGTTTTCGACCGTTGGCTCGACGCTCAGTACCAGCCCCTCAGAACGATAGCGTCCTATCCACCCAGCCACCTGAGCGATTCGTCCGCCCTCGAAGGAAACCTAAAGGCCGTGCTAATCCACCGCACACACTGGATCGATCTGCGCGTTCTGGACGCAAGCGGAAGGGTTGTGGCGATTGATCCCGCCGGAGCCGAGAATCTTCCGTCTGGCGTCGCCGAAAAGCTCCTTGGTGAAGCGAGACGCGGCGTCCCTGACGTTGAGACGGACTGGACGCGGGGCGAGGGACGTTATCTGCTCGCCGTCGCGGTACCAGTTGAAGGCGGCGGTGCTGTCGTCGCACGCATCGACGGCGCAGCGCTAAACGAACCCCTTCAGGGCATTACCCTGCCGGAGCGCGCTCTCGTTACGTTACTCGATCAGCATCGTCGCATCATTTATCTCAGCCTGACTGCGGAATCGGCGTTGGGACTTGATCTCAGTGGTGTCGACCAGCTGTCTGCGATAAACGACCGTAATACCGCCGTCATAATCAAGAGGAGTTCTCTTGACGGAGTAGAGCGTGTATATGGGCTCGGGCGAGTAGGTAAAACGGGCTACGTGGTGATGGTGGGTGTTCCGAGCGCAATCCTTTATGCGTCCGCCTGGCGACAGCTGATGGGGTATGCCGTCGTTGGTTTGATAGTTGTGTTCTGTACCATGACAGGAGCCCTCCTGATCGCAAGGAGTATCGCTCGGCCCGTGCGACTGCTGAACTTCGCCGCAGAGGAATTCGGAGGAGGGAATTTTTCGGCACGAGCGCCGACCGAGGGACAAGACGAAATGTCACGCCTCGGGATGAACTTCAACGCGATGGCAGAGCGATTGCAGAAAAGGGAGGCGAGATTCGCGGAACTTGACCGACTCAAATCCGAGTTCGTCTCAACGGTCTCCCACGAGCTGCGGACACCACTAACTACGATCAAGGCGCTGACGCGACTTCTGATGCGGGAAGGACTCGAGGAAACGAAAAGACGCGAGTACATAGAAACGATTTCGGTAGAATGCGATCGCCAGATTGACTTTGTTCTCAACCTGCTCGACCTATCCCGGATCGAAGGGGGAGTGCTGCGCGTCACGCACGAACCTGTTGATGTGGACGAAGTGATCTCGTCCGTCGTTAAGTCAGAGGCGCGATCAGCTGAGAAGAGGCGTCACGAACTTCGAGTCGAGCCCAAGCCTGAGGTTCCGCCAGTCTGCGCTGACCCGAAAGAGCTTCGTCGCGTCCTTTCTAACATCATCGAGAACGCTATTAAGTACACACCAGACGGCGGTCGCATTATTCTATCCGCTTGTGAAGAAGACACCCAGGTATTGATAAGCGTGACGGACAACGGACGAGGAATACCACCGGAGGACATGCCCATCCTGTTCGACAAATTTCACCGAGGACGTCCGGCACCTCAATCCGCAGCGATGGGTGACGGCACGAGTAACGCTGAGTTTCTAGAGGATGCCGATGTATCAGGCGTTGGCCTGGGTCTGTACCTGGGGCGAAACGTTATGGAGCAGATGGGAGGGCGCATCAGCGTAGAGAGCGAAGTCGGGCGCGGCAGCACATTCACATTGCACTTGCCGTTGTGGAGTGACCGCGGATGCAATAAACCCAGTAGCGAGGATTGCGCCCATGGCCAAACAGTTGCTGGTCGTTGATGACGATCCGGGTCTCTTGCTTGCGGTATCCGAAACGCTGCGCGCGGAAGGTTACGAGGTACAGACGGCTCGCAGGGGGGCGGAGGCAATGGTCCGCGTTGCTGAAGCGCTTCCCGATCTGATCATCAGCGACATTCGTATGCCCGGAATGGATGGATACGCGCTAGTGCGTAATCTACGTGCGTCGCCGCGCAGCCGACTCGTACCTATCATCTTCCTCACGGCCAAAGACGAGACCGCTGACCGCATCACAGGATTTCGCACCGGCGTGGACGCCTACGTTACAAAGCCTTTCGAGCCCGAAGAGCTGGTGGCCATCGTCAAGAGCATCCTCGAACGAATACAGCGCACGCACTCCGACCTCGCGCGCATGTTCGGAGATCAAGAGGGCGACGACTCGGATCTAATACGCGATGAAGACTTAACAGACGCGGAGTGGCGCGTCGCAGAAGCCGTCGCGCGCGGACTCTCAAACAAGGAGATCGCCGCCGAGCTAAAGCTCAGTCTCAGAACTATAGAGGGTCACATCAGTCGCATCCTCGACAAGAAGAACCTGAGCAACCGGGTGGAATTGGCCCTCCACGTGCGAGAACGACGGTAACCCGAATAAGGGATCGTTCCTATCAACATCAATAAGTCAGCCCGTTTTCACTCTTCGTTCTTCGTGCCTTCCGTCTAGTATCCACGTCACCTCAACTAGAGCCGCACGTCGTTCCGACAAGTGTCAGGTGTAAATACTCGCAAAATTAGGTGTTAATACGCTATTTCGCAGTAGCGTTCCCGACTAGTCTAAGCACTGCAGCAAGCGTGATTAGACGACAGCATACGGAAGGAGCGCGTCGAGGCATGGCCTTACCAGAGAACGAATACATTGCTCTCTCAGGAGGTGGGCTTACAAGGAGACCAGGAGAAAGCTGGCTTGAAATTTTACGGCGGTGGCTCGTGCAATGCCCGCAGTGCTCTGAGGTCCGGTTGGTTGTAGGAGCACACGAAAATGATCAATACGTTTGCAAGGATTGTGGCCACAGTTTCGCCATCAGACTTTCAATTGCGGCGAAAGATAATGCGTCTATTTAATTCCTGGAGGCCTTCGTAAGCGTCAGCAAATTACACACTTTTATCGGGATAGATAACAAAGTCGATCATTGCAAGCGTTACTCTGAGGTCCTCCGGAAGAAATGAGAGGTCAATATGTCTTCGCAAATAACTAAGAATGAGCCGAGTTTTGAACGCTCGTCGCATGCCATGCCCACAGCAGCGGGACAAAACAGAACGCTCAAGGTGTTCATTCCCTATGATGGATCCGAAAGCGCCGAAGCGGCTCTGGACAATCTGAAGAGGGCGGGCCTCCCACAAGAACTTGAAGCACTTGTCGCAGTGACGCATGTATGGTTGCCTTTGTCGCCGTACGAGATTACTCGTGCAGTCAGCGCTCGTCGAATGAAGTTGCTGAGTTCAGGAATGTCTTCCTTCGCCCCAGCATTAAGAGATTACGAAGAGCAGCGGGTTCTATCACTCGAGGCAGACCGCCGCATCCGTTCAATCTTTCCTTCAGGAAACGTAAGGACTGAAGCCATGCAGGAAATGGCGGCAGTAGCCAGCGAGATTCTACGAAAGGCGAAAAGCTGGGGAGCCGAACTGATCATATTAGGATCGAAGGCCAGTCCTTCACCCCACATAACTGATTATGCCGGACCGGCTCTTAGAGTTGCTCAAGACGCACATTGTTCAGTTCGAATTGCGCGAGCGTCTGATCGAAAGGGTGATTCTCCAATACGGATCATGATCGGCGTGGATGAATGTGACTCGATCGACCGGGTGGTTAATGCGGTGGCGGAGCGGTTTTGGCCACAAGGAAGCCAAGCCAGCATAGTTGCGGTCCGTAAGATTGGCCCCCGCGATCCAGAAAGGGATTCAGAGACCGCATTGGTGTTGGAGAGATTAGCAGATAAGTTGCGAGCGATAGGTCTAGAAGTTTCAATTGCTATCAAGTACGGGCAACCACAAGACGTGTTTTTGCAGGAGGCTCACGAGTTCTCGGCCGATTGCATATTCATAGATTCGCACCGATCGGGTCACGGTCAAGGCGATGGATTTGTTCGTCGCGGGCTCGACAAGGTCGCTGAGGCGCTTGTCTTGGGTGCGCATTGCTCAGTTGAAGTTGTGCGTCCGAGAGACTTAACTGATCAATCTTGGAAACCTGCTGCCTGATTATGCGTAGGGTATTGGGTGGAGTAGAGCAGCCTAAATGTCACAAGCTCTTAGCAAAAGAAAACAATCTCACTATCAGAGGTCAGGGGAACAGAGGATGACGAAGAAGTCGCAAAGGACGACGAGCATTTACATAACAGAACCCGATTTTCAGCGCCTCAGCGGATTGATCGAAATTACCCGTGAGGGCAACGGCGTTGACGGGGAATACCTGAACAAGTTGGAAGCTGAGTTAGACCGAGCAGAGATTGTTGATCCCAAGCATATCCCGGCAGATGTGATCACGATGCGCTCGAAAGTGCGCTTGATGGACCTAGTGAGCGGCGAAGCTAACACCTATTCATTGGTGTTTCCAACAGAGGCCGACTTTAGCGAAGGCAAGATCTCTGTCTTGGCACCAATTGGTACGGCGATCCTAGGCTATAAACTTGGGGACACCATTGAGTGGCCTGTACCTTCTGGTTTGCGCAGAATTAGAGTTGACGAACTCCTCTATCAGCCGGAGGCCGCAGGAGACTATGAGCTTTAGCCGAATAGCATTCCCGAATCGAGGTAACGGTGTCTACTCAAATGGAAAAGCGCCTTTTCAGTTGAAAGCGGAAAAATGGAGGACTGCCGTTGCTGCCATCATCGTGGAGGCCCCGTCGCGGAGACTTGGTATTCAAAAGAGTCTGATGGGCCACAAGGACCTGAAGACGACCATGAGATACATTCGTGCGGTTCAGCTTCAGAGAAATGTACGTCCCAAAATTTTGTCCACAAATCGGCGCCACAAGAGATGCGGCCGGCAGCGCTGACAGCCGTAAGTTTCTGATATGAATGGTCGGGGCGAGAGGATTCGAACCTCCGACCTCTCGGTCCCAAACCTATGGTTCGGCAAGAATGTAAGTTTTTGCCTTTTCTAAAGTTGCAGCCACCACAGATTTCTTAGGGGTTTTACCTTCCGTCACATCGCTACGGTCCGTTACATGTCGCGTGCAGGGAATTCTGTCCACAAATTGGCCACACGAAACCAGCACAAGATACAAGTCAGATCGTGCCGCAACATGCCTGGGCTCCGCGCTCTCAATAGACTTTGCGAGAAAAACCTCAACGGCCATAATCCGCAAGTTCACACATCCAAGGGGCTCTTCACGCCTCGACCACCTCGGTTCAGAACGTGGGTGTAATTCTTTTTGAGGAGATTCTTATAGAGAAACAGAAGAGCCGCGAGCGCGATTCTGAGTTGAGGCCGCGACCTGTCGTTTGACTGCGAGATGCGTCAGGAATGCGCTGACTTCGGCAGCTCCCATTTCGGTAGGGTGCAGCTTGCCGTGAAACAGGATGTAATGTCTAATCCAGTTGAGGTAGGGTTCTTCGGTACGATAGCTATAATGGAGTGTGCGGATGAGGTCACGCACCTCTTCGAGCAGCTTTGCGATGGTGAGGGTTCCGGAAACTGCAAATTGAGAATACTGCTTTGTTGGGCTGTACGATAGCACTACGTCGAATCGTATTTCAACACGACGAAGGCAGGTTTCCTGAGCCTTTCGTCTTGTCTGCGGGATTATATGAGAGACTCTCATGTTGCAACACGAGATTCTCTCACCTAATAAGAAGTTGGATTGCTTAGCATTGATTCGAGAGTTCTGCTGATGAAAGACGAAAAGACCATACACGTGCCATATCGCGAAAATGCTCCTGGGCCGTTTTATTCAGAAGAGGATGGTTGCATCACTTGCGGGCCGCCCCACGTTGAGGCTCCTGAACTAATGTCGTGCTATATCGATCCCTCAGGAACGAACCAGTTGAGCCATTGCTTTTTCAAGAGGCAGCCAGAAACACCGGAAGAGGTCCAACACGCAATCAATGCAATGCATTCATCGTGCGTAGAGAATCTTCGTTATGCAGGCAACGATCCGGTTATCTTGGAAACACTTTGTCAAATGGGGTATCGTCATCTCTGTGATTTGCTAGACCAGAGCGTGTGATCGAATCGCGCAATCCAACAAGCGCTTGCAGCGGACTCGCCGGTGAGTAGCTTTTATTAGTAGTTGCGTGGGCGAGCCGCTGAAGCGCAACGTTATGTGCTATATAGTGCAGTTATGAAAGACTCTAACGAACCGAAAGAAGAGACTGTCGTTGCTATAGTTTGGTACCGTCCCGAGCAGTGGCGGCGCGTTCGCGATATAGCGACTGACGCTGATGAATTAGAAGCGAGTTATGCTGAGTGGCTGCAAGTGGCGGAAGAAAAGTTAAAGCAACTTCGCAGTAGCGGTTTACGAGTCGAAAAAGTTGATGTGGACAGTGAGGAGTTGATTCTCTGGTGTAATGAGCAGGGCATGGAAAACAATGGGCAAGCGCGCGCGCAATATGCTGCTGAAAGGCTTAGTGAGTTAGATCAGAAGCGTTCAATTATCCAGCGCCGCAAATAACAAGCGCTTGCAGCTGACGGCGCGATAGCGTGCTTCTCAAGTAGTCTTATCCCTCGCAGCTTGAATGCTGATCGCGCGCCGCAGCTTAAGGCCAACGTTAGATTGCTTCTTCTCGGTAAACATGGAAACGATCGCAATTCGCAGATGGAAACTTCAAAGTGACTTCCTCAGCCTTCTTCGAGCGTTGAATATGTAGAGGTACGCGCCGCATAACAAGCGCTTGCAGCGGACTCGCCGGTGATTGCCTTTAGCGGTAGTTGCGTGGGCGAGCCGCTGAAGCGCAACGTTAGGTGGCCTTGATGGAGTAGCCAGATCGATGCTGTTACTTCGCAGCGTTTTCTTTACGATCATTCTTCCAGGAACGATCACGGTATTACTACCTTACTGGCTCGTTTCATCGACCGGTGCTGGCGTTTTCTCGAAATATCGCGTTCTTTCATATTTGGGTGTTCCTCTGATACTAATCGGTGCCGCGGGATTACTGTGGTGCATTTGGAGTTTCTTTTCAGAGGGGCGAGGAACATTAGCGCCAGTTGATCCGCCAAAACATCTTGTCGTCTGTGGATTCTATCGATATGTTCGGAACCCGATGTATGTCTCGGTAATGACGATCCTACTCGGCGAGTCGGTATTGTTCATGTCAGTGCCAGTTCTGATTGAGGCTGGAGTTTTCATTATCTTGGCGCATACATTTGTCACGTGTTACGAGGAACCGGCCCTGCGACGACAGTTCGGCGAATCATACGAAAGATATTCGCAAACCGTTGGGCGATGGATCCCGCGATATCGATCTAGGGCCACCTAAATCGTTGGACGCAAGCGGCGGTAGCGCCACTCGCAACTAGCTCGGTGCGGCGGAAGGTGCTTTGATGCGCGCCGCCGCGTCAACTCTGTCGTTGGATAGCTTCCTATGAAAATGAAAATCTCTTTTGCGCTGGCATCAATGCTCACCTTCGTCGTAGCGATCGGCGCAAGTACTCCCGATTGCTCAGTTGGCGATGTCCATTTTGGGTGTCCGAAGAACTTCAAACCAGTCCCCCTCGAATCGGCGCAGCAGTTCGCTCTCTATTACTGGAGAAAATATGCCGTCGTATTGTTTGTTGCTTCACCTGCAGCAGGCTACGACGAATCGACATTCATGACCAACGTTATCAGGACGTCGCTGGCCAAAATGTTTCCCAAGGAGACTCAGAGCTTCTCTTGGAAAGGTGTTCCATATTCCGGTCGAATCAGCAAATTCGAAATCGACGGCAGCGTAGTCCAAGGACTTAACGGTTCACTTGGCGTGCTCATCAAATATCGACGCTTGAAATTCAATAGTCGGGACGTCATCGTTGGGTATGCCTCCGAATTCGGACGTGGCGCGCATGCAAAGGAGTCTTTTGCTCGGGGGTTGGGGGGTGATTCAATGCCGGGGTGTTATGCAGTCGTCGACACAGTCTATTCCATCACGGGTGAAAAGATGCCCGAGAATAATCCTTGCGATCTCGTTGTCGACATTCGTTAATGTTTCTGTGCGCGGCGCTGAAGCGCAGAGTTATACGGCGGGAAAGCACGAGTCGATGTTCCAGCTTTGCTGTTCAAGTGTCGAAATGAAATAGCCATGAGCCAACTTCTGCGGTTCCCCAGTTCCGTCAAGCGAGATCCAGCTATCGAGGTCTGGATGCGTGAGCATTGGGGTGAATTGGGGACGATCGCGCAGCGCTGGTTTGAGATCATGCGCGACTGCGGAGACGATGTTCGAGAGTTATTGCATGACGGCCATCCGACCGCGTGCGTAGGTGATGCAGCATTCGGCTATGTCAATGCCTTCAAAGCTCATGTCAATGTCGGGTTCTTTCGTGGCGCTGAACTTTATGATCCGAGCGGCCTGCTGGAGGGCACTGGCAAGTTCATGCGCCATGTGAAGCTCAGGCCCGAACGTGAAATCGATGCCACCGTGCTTATGAAGCTAATCGAAACGGCATACACCGACATGAAGGGGCGCATGAAGGTGGAGTAGTTCGTGCAGGCTTTCGACAAATGTTGGATTCTTCCAGTTGAGTGAGGCGTCGTATAACACGGCGTTGGACCGGGGCGGCGGTAGCGTGTTTTCTCAAGTAACTGCTTCCTCCAACGTTCTTCTAATCGCGCCGCCCGGTCAACGTGATCGTTGGATGTCTTCCTTGAATCCCGACCGCGTACCTGATTAAATGACCCCGCTGATGAACTTTGAAATCATCAGCGAGATTACCGAGATTGAAACGATTGCGGTTGGTCAAAAGATCCGCGATGTTGCACGCTTACGACGAAAGTTTGGTCCCGGCCGCTGGAGAAAGTTGAAAGGTATCGCGCGAGTGCGGCTCAGGAGCGGTAGAATAAGGCTTGCCGAATTGCATTGGTACGAGGCGCCACGGAATTGGGCGCAAGGAGATGAAACAAAAGCGGTACTTAGATTAACACCATGAGTCAAAAGAAGCCTGCCTTGAAATTTGCTGTTTGCGTTAATAATGAGGATTATCCAGCCTCCCTGGAGCTTCACAAAATCTATCGTGTCTTGCCGGACGAGGACGCTGCAGTGGATGGCGATATCCGAGTTATCGATGAAAGCGGCGAAGACTACCTCTACCCAGAAGACTATTTTGTCTTCGTCGAATTGCCGCGCGCCGTCGAGAAGTCCTTGCTGCGGGCCGCTTAAATTCGACGACGACATCCAACAAGCGCTTGCAGCGGACTCACCAGTGAGTAGCTTTTATTCGCAGTTGCGTGGGCGAGCCGCTGAAGCGCAGCGTTAGATGGCTTCGTGCGGCATAGGCGACTGCTTCAGTCGGTTGTTACATTAGCCAAAATGAATAGCGAGTTGATTGCCGACGCAAAATTTATTCCCGGGCTAAAGCTCAGCGGGCTGTTTTATACGGAAGCAGCAAAGCCAATCCTGGAAAACCTCTTTCCACAGATCTCATATTCCGCCGCCTTACTTGGGTGGGGCTCCGAAGTGTTAGGCTATGACGACATTCAATCTTCCGATCATCATTGGGGACCAAGATTCCTTCTATTCCTATCTGCCCAGAACCATGAGAAATACAAGAATGCCATTTCTCAAGCGCTGAGTCATAATCTGCCTCACCGCTTCAGAGGCTACCCAACCAATTTTGGTGAGCCTGATCAGGTTGGGGTGCGTCTTCCCAAAGAAACCGAGGCGGGGCCGGTCAGTCACATGATTCTCATTGAGACCATCGAGAGGTTTTTCGGATGGTATCTTGGATGCAATCCTTATCAATCGCTTACAGCAGCCGACTGGTTGTCATTCTCAGAGCATAAGTTGCTTGCGGTCACGAGCGGTCAAGTCTTTCACGACGGTCTTGGCGAGCTTGAGGATATACGTCGGAAGTTCCGTTACTATCCACGCGACGTTTGGCTTTATCAGCTTGCGGCACAGTGGATCAAGATTTTCGAGGAGCGTGAGTTTGTTGGCAGATGTGGGGACGTCGGAGATGAGCTAGGCTCAATGGTCATTGCAGCCCGTCAGGTGAAAAATCTGATGAGGCTCTGCTTTCTGATGGAGCGCAAGTATGCACCTTACAGCAAGTGGCTTGGGACTGCCTTCTCAGAGCTGAACTGTGCTCCGGAACTGAGTCCTCTCTTCAGAGAAGTGCTCTTGTCCTTGGCGTGGAAAGAGAGGGAAGGACACTTGTCGAAGGCTTACGGCGTAATTGCGCGGCTGCACAATGCATTGCAGATCACCCGGAGTATAGCTGAAGAAGTATCGAATTATGGCGGACGGCCATACCTGGTTTTTGAGGCGCCAGATTTGGTTGGAGACATCATTAGTAGTCTTACCGACGAAGAAGTTAAGGTTATTAAACATGGCTTGGGTTCGGTGAACCAGTTCGTGGATTCCACTAATCAAGTATCAGACATTTCCTTGTGTGAAATGCTGAAAGCGGTATACAGATAGATGGGTTTTCTCGGCAAAACGCCATCTAACCAGCGCTTCCAGCGGACTCGGTTAAGCGTGGCGTTTTTTGAAAAGTGAAGCAGAGATGAGTGGAATCGCGAGCCTCTGAAGCGCAACGTTCGGCCCGGTAATGAACTCCAGTGCTCGCGATGAGGTCGTCCATCTTGAGCGACGCCGTCACGAGACCGGCGTGCGCCGCGGCTGGCGTGCCTCGTCCGAGCGCCGAGATTCCAACTACACGCTTGATCCCCTGACTCTTGAACGCGGCGCAGGCAGGCCGCGTGAAGTCCAGGTACGCGGCGTCCACGGTCTGGGCGCGCGGATCCGGTGGCACAACCCAGAACACCGAGTCTGCGCCCGCGAATGCTTTGTTCACGACGGTGGTATCGCCATGCGAGCCCTGCACAATATCGACTCGTTCGCGGACCTGCGACGGGAGGCCCGACGGGTCGCGCGCAATCACCCGGATCGGCTCCTCGCTACGAAGGACATGCTCAAGAACCTGGTGCCCGATAGCACCGGTCGGAGTAGTAATGATGATCATGACACTTGATCCTTTCTTGATTGGCGTTCAACGCCAACCCCTATTGATGCGGCATTAGGATCGTACGAACTTTTTTGAAAAAGAGGGGAAAATGAACCGTCAAACGGGGGTACCGTTAGCCATAGCTGCACTGTTATGCTTGTGGGGACAGGGTACCAGACAGGCCGGACATACGTATTCCACAAGGTGCTCATTTCTTGTCAGAAAAGTGCCGCGTGGCAACTGCTCGCGACTCCTGGCTGATGGTTGGCCAGCGGCTCTCCGCTTCGCACCGACTCTTTCGCCAAGCCTTCATCTTGCCTTTTGCCTTTGGGCCAGGTGGCGATAAGATCAGGCCCATGAGAGTGTCAGAGATCGCTCCAGATCCGTTACTCTCGCCAGTGATTCTCGGCCCATCGAAGTTGATTGCGTCGAGCGCGGCATTGCGGTGGCGAGGCGTGCTGATGGAAAAACACGCCTGCAATCCCGGAGAGCGTCCAGAAGGAAACGCTCTCGATCGGTCAGTCCTCGTAATGGTGTGCTCACCAACGTGGCGAGGTGAATGCAAGGCGACCAACGGCGTACTCAAGCGCGAAACCCTTGGCACGCTAACGATCTTGCCTAAAGGCTTGCTCCCAGCGATGCGCTCGGCACAAACGGCCGACCTCCTGTACTGCGCCTTCGATGAAGCCTTCGTGAAGGGAGTTGCTGACGAACTCGAAGGTCGGCTGGCCCCGCCGCATGACAAACGTGGCAACCTTCGGGATCGCGCGATTTCAGAGATCCTCAATCTGTTGGTTACGGAAGTTGAGTCCGTCGGCGCATCGGGCGGGCTGTACGTCGATTCGCTCGTGCTGGCACTAACGATTCGATTTCTGTTTCTCGGTGAACGGCAGCCTACGCGGTCATGCCGTACGGCGATGCTCCCTCAACAGCACTTGTTTCGGGTTCAGGAATTCATTGAAAGCCGGCTCGAAGCGGACCTCACCCTTCAGGAACTCGCGTCCGAGGTCGGATACAGCCGTAGCCATTTTCTCAGAGTGTTTCACGCGACGACTGGCATGACGCCCCATCGATACGTGTTGAAGCGACGTGTCGAGCGTGCCCGCCAACAGCTTGAACAGGTAGAGTCGAGTATCGCAGAGGTCGCATTCAGGTGCGGGTTTTCAAGCCAGGCCCACCTGACTCTTGCGTTTCGAAAAGAATTTGGAATCACTCCGGCTGAATATCGACGGCAGCTCTAACCGGGCTACCGCCATACCGAGGGTCTGGTACTCGGTGAAAACGGCTCGCCGCCCTGGACGATTTGCGCAACTTGCCTCATACGCGAGGCAGCCTGAACCGCCCGCTGGCATCCCTTGATCAGGTTATTTCGAAGCCCGTTCGCCATTCAGCTCAAGCTTCTTCCGCAGCGCCGCGACGACGCGGCGAGCCGTGTCGA